>WNFD01004077.1_pt1 | contig 14661 bp, 15 predicted proteins | sample 5400491 | NCBI WGS metagenome assembly WNFD01 (sample SAMN13153343, study PRJNA577476) | soil metagenome | isolation source: 120 cm saprolite under Douglas fir tree site 2 hole 2 replicate 2 | place: USA:California | collected 2015-04-18
GTGGTGGGCCGAAGCTCATATAACGCGAACCGCGCACTCGTCATCTCCGCGTGCGAGATCGAGCTTTAACCCGTAGATCGGATCCGATCGGTTTCGAGTGGCGACCAACTGATGCCTATGCGACGATGCCTACGGCTATGAAGGACGATACCGCCGAGTCCGCTGCCTCGACAGGCCGCGCTCGGTTTCCATTTAGCCAACCACGGCTTCCTGACCGCGAGCCGCTGCACCCGCGGTTTGGTCTGACGGGAGGGTCATCAAGATGATTGCCACGAGCTTCACGAGCCTGGTGGGCTGTACGCTGCCCGTCCAGCTGGCTGCGATGGGCGGCGTGGGCACCACCGAGCTTGCTGCGGCGGTCGCCGGCGCTGGCGGCCTGGGTATGGTGCCGGCGGGAACGCAACCTGCTGCGGAAGCGTGCGGCGTCAACTTCCTGATGCCGTTCGGACCCTCACTCGATGACATCGCAGCTTCCGCCCGCCAATGCCGGGTCGTGGAGTTCTTCTACGCCGATCCTCGCGCCAACGTCGTAGCGGCGGCCCACGGTGCCGGGGCAATCGCCGGCTGGCAGGTGGGGTCGTCGGCCGAGGCAGTGGCGGCAGAAAGGGTTGGCTGCGACTACGTCGTCGCTCAGGGCACCGAGGCAGGCGGCCACGTGCGCGGCGGCCAAGGCCTCGATGAGGTGCTAGAGCAGGTTCTTGCATCAGTACGGATCCCGGTAGTCGCAGCGGGCGGGATCGCGACCGCCGAGCGGGCTGCTGCGCTAATCAGATCAGGTGCGGATGCGGTTCGAGTTGGCACGCGCTTTGTTACCTCCCCAGAGTCCGGGGCGCATCCTGACTACGTACGCATGTTGCTGGCGGCCACCGCCGACGACACAGTGCTCACGGAGTGGTTCAGCGATGGTTGGGCGAACGCGCCCCACAGAGTGCTGCGATCGTCCGTGGCTTCAGCCAAAAGGACCGGGTGGAAGGCGACGGTACCTCCTTACCGCGGCGTCGATCGCGACCCCAGCGACATGGCTATGTACGCCGGCATGGGCGTCGGCGACGTAAACCGCAGCCAGCCGGCAGCCGAGGTCGTCGCAGATCTCGTGCGGCTGCTGTGATCGCGTCGGCTGCGTAGGTCGCAGCACTTGGCTCCGACTCCTTCGCGACGGAAGGCCGTTCGAGAAAAGTAAATTTTCCCGGCCCCGAAATTGCAATCTGGTGGACCCGAGTTCCCACGATACGAACCCTGCCAACGTCTTCGAAGGTGCCAGCTTCACATGGGCACGATCCGCTCGTGACAAAGAAGACGGCCGATTCGTCACCGTCCCAAGCCCCCGGCTCAAGGCTAAGCCAGGGCTGGCAGTGGCACGAAACGCCTGATCTTGCCGGTGTCCGGGAGCCGCTCCAGGTGATCCACGATCCGGAGAGTGACGACCGGATCGTGAAGGCCAGCTTCGGCAAGCGCGGCGACTAGCTGGCTGGCCAGCCGGTCGCGATCGACGCTGACGACAGCGAGTGCATCGACGTCGATGCCTCGAGGCGTCTGCCGAACCTGGTAGTCGAGTGTCTCGGGCGACCTGACCATGACGGTTTCAACGGCGAGGGGATGGATGTCCACGCCCTCGTAATGGAGCATTCCGTCGGCGCGACCGCGCACCTTGGCGCGCAGATGACCGTGTTCGGCAGCGTCGGCTTGCCTGACGAAGCTGTCGGTGAGCTCATAGCGGATCAGAGGCTGAGTGAGGTTGTACAGGTTGGTGACCAGGACGTGGGCCGACGGCACGCCAGGTGGGACGGGCCGGTTCTCGACGTCGACGAGCTCGGCGATGCAGAGGTCCGAGTTGAAGACCAGAACCTCATCGTCTGGCCCGCTCGCACCAACCAGCCCTTCGCTGGAGCCGAAGACGTCAAAGATAGGCGCTTTGAAGGCCTCGGCGATCGCCGCCCGCATCGCGGGAGTCAGCGTCTCGCTGCTGCTGGTCACCGACCTCGGGGCTATCCGTAAGCGGCCAGCAAGCTGCTCGGCGGCCAGGCGCGCCAGCATCGAGGGGTAGCCGCTTACGACCGGCGGCTGCAGCTCGTTGAGCCGCCGAACGATCTCGGGCAGCGGCAAGGTCACGGGGACCGGGACGAGGCTGAGGGGCATCTGCCCTCCCACCGACCACGCACGCACACTTCCGGTCATGTGCACGGCGGAGGCGGCGCTCACCATGGCTATGGGCACGCCACCTGGCGGCGGGCCACCCATAGCCTGCATCCGCGCCGTCTGCGAGCGCGACAGCGATGAGAAGTAACTGACGAAGGCCTGCCGGTTGAAGACGAAGACGCCGCGCTGACCCGAGACACCGCCCGACGCCAGAGCGGTGTATTGGCCGAGGATCGGGATGGGCTCAGCCACGGTCGCCGCCACGGCCTGTTCGACCAGGCCACGGTTGAGGCGCCGGTCGGTGAAGACCTCGTCAAGCGACTCCATCATCTCGGCCTTGGTCATGACAGGAAGGCTGCCGATGTCCGAAAGCTCGAAGCGGCCGGGGTCGATGCCGCCCAGCCGTCGGCGGTGAAACGGGGAGTTCTCGAGGGCCTGCGCCAGAAGCGCCCTCAGCCCTTCGCGCTGGCTAGCCTCGATCTGCTCGCGGCTCCAGCGCAGCCGCTCGATGTGGTCTGGCATTCGGGACAGCAAATCGGCCTGTACCGCGGTGCGGAGTTGTTCGAAGCCCGTCCCCAACGTGGTCGTCCTTGTCATTTGGCCTCCTCCTGGTGGTCCTCCCCGCGGTGCGGGGTGCGAGCATGTGTCGCCGAAAGTGAGGTTTCCTCCCCAGCGCTGAAGCCGAGAGCGCGCAGCATCATCGGCAGCACGACCTCAATGGGCAGGGCGGTGGGATTTGCAGCGCGTTCGAGGATGAATCCCGATGCCAGGGCCAGGATGAACTGCGCCATCGCTCTGGGCGGGAACCGCGGCTGGATCTCAGCCTTGATGCACAGCCTCTCGAGCTGGGAGGCGAGGTTGTCAACGGTCCGGGCGTCTGCGGCCGCGAAGCGCGCGCTGAGGCTTGGATCGCGAAACGCGAGCGCCCGGAATTCGACCAGCACCCGAGCCCAGCCCGCCTCGGCCCGAGCGTCCTCTCCGCCCGTTTCGAGCAACTTGCGGAAGCCGTCGATTCCGGCGTATTCAGCAACAATGCGCTCGTTCTGCGCAGTACGCTCCTCGATCCTCCGCGCGAGGAGGGTGAGGAAGAGATCGGCCTTGCTCTCGAACTGTGAGTACATCACCCCCTTCGAGAAGCCGGCTTCCTCTGCGATCGCCTCCAGGGTGGCGCCGGCGTAGCCCTCGTTGATGAACACCCGGCGGGCGGCGCTCAGCACGGCTTCCCGATTCCGTTCCACCATCTGAGCCCGACGCAGCCGGGTTGCCATGAGGTGATTAAATACCGTTGGTATTCAAATGTCAACGGTATTTTGTATCTGCATTTGACGTCTGGATCAAGGAGATAGGGATCAGGCTGACGCCGTGGTTAGGGGCCATGGACCATGGGAGCTCCCTGCGCCTGGGCATCAGAATGAATAGCCTTTGAGCACCCACAAGCTATTGACCTCGAGGGCGACGTGGGTTACCACTCGACACGGTCTGCAAGACGCGGCGCCTCCGTTAGGTGGTCGGTTTGAACTCGCAAGTGGTGGTGGGCAGTAGTTTCCGTAACGCGAACCACGATCTCGTGGTCGTCGGAGAGCGGATCGCGCTGTGACTCTGGCCTGCGACGAAGGATCCTACCCGCGCAGCCCTTTACCTAAGTGAGACTCGCCCCCCGGCGGTTGCCCATGCACTCATCAGCATTGGATGGGCGAACACCGATACAGAGGTCCGAAGCTCGTCGCTCAGGCGCTGCTGGAGCGTGTCTGCTCCTACCTCAGCGGCAGTGGCTACGCCATAACGTTCCATCAGCGGGACCACGGTCCGGACGATGCCGGCAAGTATCGCGGGGCCAGCCGGGTCTTCAGGTCCAAAGTGGGGCTGCACGCCAATCATGCCCTTGGGTTGCAGCCCCGCCTCCTGCTGGATCGTCCACAGCCGCGGGCCCAGCGCCGGGTCAATTGCTGCTCGCTTGAACGCCTCGCTCAACCACGACAGGGCCTGACCCACTAGCAGCGCCTCCGGAACTGAGCGCGCGCTGTAGAGGTCGAACTCGATAGGAACAACCAGACCGCCGGGGCGTAACAGTCTTGCCTGCGTCCTGATCACAGCTGCAGGGTCGGGGACGTACATAAGCACCAGGCGCCCAACGATCACGTCGTATGGCCCGTCTGGAGCGGGGTCATGAATATCGCCGACCAAGAACCGCACGTTGGCAAGACCGTGCTGCCGTGCCCTGAGATTGGCCTTGGCGACGGGCTCAGGTGATCGGTCGATTCCGACGACCTCTCCCGTCGGCCCAACCATCTCGGCGGCAGAGAAGGCCATGTCACCCATGCCCGACCCCAGATCTAGAACACGCATGCCGGTGCGCACACCGGCCGCCTCCAGAATCGTCCGTGTCGCGGGCGCCAGTACCCGACCTTGGCGGTTCAGGCGCTCGAGCTCTAACTGATCGGCACCAAGCTGATAGTCGTTCTTCCCCACTTCCATCCTCTAAACCCGCCCGCCAAGCGCGCTTAGCTTATGCAACGCCCGGCGCCTCGAGTACAAACCAGTGAGTAGTGGGCCGCGGTGGACTCGAACCACCTACCTCCGCGTTATCAGCACGGCGCTCTGCCAGTTGAGCTAGCGGCCCATCGTTTCAGTAAGGGTAAGCCCAGAGCGAAATCGGGCGAACCGGAACTCTACCATGGGCAGGAATCGACCTTTTAGGCGGCGTACGGGTCGCGGCCGGTGAGTCCGTGGAGGCGATCCTGCAACGGCGCATCGGCCGGCACATCCACCCGGGGCGGAAAGGCGCCGAGTTCCCGCCACTCGTCCGCGACCGGGCTCAGCTCGTCCCACTTGCCCTGCGCCAGGTCGGCCGGCAAACCAGGATCGACGCCTATCACCCTGGCGATGTCGTGCGCCCGCAGCCCGCAAAAATAGGCCCGCTAGGGGTCACTGCGCAACAAGTCGCCTTTGAAGTTGTCGTGACCCGATTCGTCCATGGTCTTGCCGCCCAGCATGTCTGGGACCCAGGAGTCGTCAAATGCGTGATAGTTCACGATCCCGCGAAGAGTCGGCGGCTCGCCTTCGCCAGGGCGGGCATACGGCCGAAGGGGTACTGAGTTTGCTAGCAGCCCACCCAACCGAAAAGCTGCTGGACCTTGATGCGGTCGAGGCCTCTGACGATCCCCATGCTGCCCAGGCGCAGCATTGGAATGCTCTCGCCGTCGAGGTCTTCCCATTCGCGCCTGGCCGCCGGGTCTCGGCTCACCGATCGGTACTCGAACTCGACACCCATCTCGTTCAGGACGTCGGCCATCGCGGCCGACTCCAGCGACCCGTCGGCGCCATAGAGGACGGCATCCGCCGCGCCGCGAACTCTGCCGTTCATGTGGGTCACGCTAGTCTCAACGCACCTATAAGGCAAATTGATTGTTTTGATCGCAGCCATAAGGAGAGCCGATGACAGCTTTGGGGAGGAGGAGAGTGGCAGGGGCGGAAGTCTAAAACTGACGGAGTTCGTTGACACTGAGGTCTCCATCGAGATGAAAGGAGGAGATCCAGTTGACAGAACGAGAGATATCCAGGAACGCTGCCCGACGCCTCGCCATCATCCGCCATGCCCAAGAGATCACCGGGAACGTTGCCCTGACCTGCCGCTACTACGGCGTCACCAGGCCGAGCTACTACAAGTGGCTCCGACGATATGAGGTGCTGGGGGTTGACGGCCTCCGCGACCGCTCGCGCCGGCCTCGTGTGAGCCCGAACGCGACCAAAGCCGCGGTCGTGGACCGGATCATCTACCTCCGTCAGAACTACCACTTCGGCCCGTTCAAAATCGCGATGTACCTCAAGCGGTATCACGACGTCAGCGTCAGCCAGTCGGGCGTCTGGCGCATCCTGCGCCGCCTGGACATCAGCCGGCTACCAACCTCCCAGCGCTACAAGCGCCACAAGGAGCGCTGGAAGCATTACGAGAAGCAGCGACCGGGCCTCTCAGTTCAGATCGACGTCAAGTTCATCGATCCCATCCGCGGCGTGCGAAAGAAGCACTACCAGTTCACCGCCATCGACGACTGCACGCGGCTGCGGGTCCTGAAGATCTACGGGCAGCTGAACCAGAAGACCGCGATCCAGTTCGCCGACTACGTCCTCGAGAAGCTGCCGTTTCGGGTCGAGCAGATCCAGACCGACAACGGGGCCGAGTTCCAGTCGGCATTCCACTGGCATCTCTTGGACCGCGGCCTTCGGCACGTCTACATCAGACCCTTGACCCCGCGGCTCAACGGCAAGGTCGAGCGTTCGCATCGCATCGACGACGAGGAGTTCTACCGGATGCTCGCCGGCGAGGTCATCGACGACGCGAAGATCTTCAACGTCAAGCTCCAGGAGTGGGAGCACTTCTACAATTTCGAGCGTCCCCACGGTGCGCTCGCCGGGCAGACGCCCTACGAGCGGCTGCGTCAGGCAACCCAGGCCTCGGTGTAAGCGGTCTTCGTCAGTTGAACAGTGGCAGGGGCGGAAGGATTCGAACCCTCGGCCCTCGGTTTTGGAGACCGATGCTCTGACCAGGCTGAGCTACGCCCCTATCGGCCGAAGCCAAGGTTAGCATCGTCCGGTGGCTCGAAGGCCCGGGTGCGGATGGCATCGGAACAGCTGCCGGTCCTGATCGTCGGTGATGTCCACGGCGATCTCGAGCGCCTCTTCCAGGCGCTGCGCCTGTACCCAGCTGACGAATGGCACACCGTTTTCGTCGGCGACCTCGTCGACTACGGAATGTTCGGCGTCGGCGCGCTCCGATACGCGCGCGACCGCGCCAACAGCACGGTCGTCATCGGCAACCATGAGGTCGCGATGCTGTGGGCGCTGAGGGATCCAGCGCGCGTCGGTTTCTGGATGTCGATCGGCGGCCAGGAGCATGACCTCGCCGAGCTCAAGAGCGACGCTGCTCTGCAAGCTTGGCTGAGTGAACGACCCGCGCTGGTGCGGCTGCACGACGGAACGCTGGTCCAGCACTGCGGCCACGACGGCTACGCGCGCTGGATGGCGCCCAACGGCGGCGATCCGATCGCATCGATCGTCTCGCGCGCGCGCGATCTATTGATGCATGGCGGCGAGCCCCAGCTCTGGGACGTCCTCAGCGCGCGCAACGTCTTCGACCAGCAGCCCGAGCGGCTACAAAGATGGCTGGAAGCTACGGATAGTCGCCGCGTCGTCTTCGGCCACACGCCGCACAACGGGCGCACGCCCGCCATCTATCACGACGGCAAGGCGATCAACGTCGATGGCGTCTTCAGCAGATCGCATGCGAAATTTCGCCGCGTCTCTCCGATTGCCGCGTCCGTCGTGACCCTGGACGCCCTAAGCTAGAAGCGCATGCCTGAAGTGCTGACGCAGACCAGACCGACTGCCACCAGCAACAGCTCCGGAAAGGCCATGATCAGCGCCGCCCGCATCGCACGCCGAGTGCGCCGCCTCGGCCGTCACATCTCCGACGCATACGCGGAGATCGAGACGCCGCTCGTGTTGCTCGTCGTTCTCAAAGGCGCGACGGTCTTCGCTGCCGACCTGCTGCGAACACTCAACATTCCGGCCGAGCTCGAGTTCGTGCGGGCCGCAAGCTATGGCGCGGGCACCGCCAGCAGCGGACGGGTTCGGCTCGCGCACATGGTGGAGGGCACTGTAGCGGACCGTCATGTGCTCCTCGTCGAAGACATCGTCGACTCAGGACGAACAGCTCAAGCGGTCACCAAACGCGTGCACCAGATGAAGCCGGCCTCGCTTCGACTGGCCGCCCTGCTCGACCGGCCAGCCCGCCGCGCGGTGGATGTGAAAATCGATTTCCGGGGCTTCGTGATTCCCGATCGCTTCGTCATCGGCTACGGCCTCGACTACGCGGGCCTGTACCGCGAACTGCCGGACATCCACTCCCTGGGCTAAGCGACAGCCGCCGGCCGGCACACCTTGCACGGCCGGAACCCCGCCGCCCGGGCGCTGGCCTCGTCGTGCAGCCAGACGATGTTCTTCTCCAACGCGTGCCGGCCGGTGTAGCAGGTCGGATAGCAGAAGATCTTCGTCGTCCGCATGCCCTGATACCGATAACCCCCGCGCGCCATGTCCTGGAGCCTTTGCAATCGCACTCCCTCGAGTGTCAAGATGGCCCGTTTCGCCTCCGGCCCGCCGCCGCCGTAATTGCCGATCTTGCCGTCGGTGCGCACCACTCGATGGCACGGGATGAAGTAAGGGATCGGGTTGTTGGCGAGCGCGGTGCCCACGGCTCGGACCGCGGCGGGATGGCCGATCTCTCGCGCGACCCAACCATAGGGGCGCACCTCGCCGCGAGGGATCTGGCGCGTTTTGCGCAGCACAGCTTCCTCGAAGGGGGTGAGACCGCGCAGGTCAAACCGCATCCGGCGCTTGCCGTTGAGCTCGTCTCGGATCTTCCTTGCCAGGCTTGGCGGCGCCTCGGCCCGCATGACGTGCCTGCCGACCTCCTTGCGGAACCACGCCTCGAACTCTTCGGCCGACTCCGATCGAGCCGCCGCCGACACGCCGAGCCGGTTCCAGGCCACATAGACGGTACCGAGGACGGTTTCGAAAGCCGCGTAAGAATCCGTCATCCCCACCTGCGCGAGGACGCGATCGGCAAAGCCGGGAGGCGCATTCACCGCGCCCAGTCTCTTCAGGTCAGTCGTCAACGCGATCATGGTCGTCTCCTCTGAGTAATTTGAGCCCGCGGTGGACATTCGCTTTCACGGTTCCGACCGGCTGCCCGAGCGCCTCGGCCACCTCCGCGTACGACAGGTCGCGAACGTGGCGGAGCACTACGGCCTCTCGATAGCGGATCGGCAGGTCGGCGACGCGCGTCGCGAGCTCATCGATCTGCATATGCTCCATCGCCTTGGCCTCGGGGCCGGGTGAATGGTCCGACTCGCTTCCATTGAGCTCCACGAGCCGCGGTTTGACGCCCCTCACTCGGTTCCGGACCACGTTGACCGTGATCCGGTGGAGCCAGGCTCGCTCCTTCAAGTCTCGGATGCGTTCGGGCGAGTAGGTCGCGAGCGCGCGATACGCGCGGATGAAGGTGTCCTGGGCCACATCCTCTGCATCGTGGCGATTGCCGGTCATCGCCAGGCTGGCGGCGAAGACTCGGTCCTGGTGCTCATGCACCATCCGCTCGAAAAGGTGGTCGACGCCTTCCATCACTCTCCTAGAACACGAGCAACAGCCGCCCAGTTGCAGCTGGAACCATGATGCCGCGCCGGTTGTAATAGGTGCATCCGATGGAGGGCCGACCAACGGACGGTGAGCTGTTTGCGCGCGCTCAGCGCGGAAATCAGGCCGCATACGAGGAGATCGTGCAGAGATACCAGCAGATGGCGTTCCGGACGGCATACGTTATCACCGGCTCCGCGGCTGACGCCGAGGACGCCGCGCAGGAGGGTTTCGTGAAGGCGTATCGGGCTCTCGCGACTTTCCGCCCCGGAGCGGAGCCACGGCCCTGGCTGCTGCGAATCGTCGCCAACGAGGCCCGCAATCGCGTTCGTTCCGCAGGCCGCCGCCACCAGCTCGAGCTGCGCGTGGCGGAGCGGTTCCGCCCGGGGGATGCGGCCCCATCCCCCGAGGCGGCGGCCGTGGCGGCCGAGGACAGTAAACGCCTGCTCGGCTTCGTCAACGAGCTCAGCGACGAGGACCGCCTGGTGATCACCAGCCGCTACTTGCTCGAGCTCAGCGGCGAGGAGACGGCCGCGGCGCTCGGCATCCCCGAAGGCACGGTCAAGTCGCGACTGTCGCGGGCGCTCACACGCCTGCGGCAGCGAGTCGGGGAGGGCACTCGTGGCTGAAGCTGCCGACGTCGAGCAGCGCCTTTCGGTCCTGGTGACCGAGATCGACTGGCCGGCGACCCCCGACCTGGCGAGTCGAGTTCGTGCGCGGCTCGCGACGCCGGCGCCGGCTCTGCGCCCCTGGTTCCAGAACCGGTGGGCTCTGGCGGCGGCGGCGGTGCTCGTGGTGCTGGCAGCGCTGCTTGCCTACACGCCGTCGCGGGACGCGATCGCGAGCTGGATCAACGTGCACACGATCTTCACCCGGGTCAACCAGCTGCCGGCGCCATCCCCACAGCCGTCGGGACCGCTTGGCAAGCGACTCGGGCTCGGCAACCCGACCACGCTGGATCAAGCCCAGAGCAAGGTCAACTGGCACATCCTCGTCCCGGCCTCATTGGGCCGCCCCGATGAGGTCTACCTCCAGTTCCCCCCGGACGGCCCGCCCCAGGGCGAGGTGACGCTCGTCTATAAGTCGCGCCCGGGCCTGAAGACGTCGGGTCAGACCGGGGTGGCCGTCCTCATCACCGAGGCCAACGGCAAGGTGGACGCGCAGATGTTCGGCAAGATGCTCGGCAACGGCACCACCCTCGAAGAGGTGACCGTCAACGGCCACCAGGGCTACTGGATCTCCGGCGAGCCCCACGTCTTCTTCTTTATCGATGCCAACGGCAACTTCCGTGACGAGACGCTGCGCCTGGCCACGAACACTCTCCTCATCGACGACGGCGGCACCGTCATCCGGATCGAGGGCGACCTCACCAGGGCTCAAGCGCTGGAGATCGCTTCCTCGTTGACCTGACCGAGGAACCCACTCCCGCCCAGCGGTGTATGGGAGGCGAGGTGAGGAACATGCGAGCTTTGGTCTTGGCGATCGGCGCTCTGGTGATCGTGGCGGGCTGTGGCCGTGTCCCCGGCGCTCAGGTGCCCGCAGGCGACTACAAACTGTACGAAGCGGACTCGAGCAGCCTCTCGCAGAACGTGTCCGTCATCGATTCGCGCTCCCATAGGGTCGATCTGAGCCTGCCGCTGGGAACGCCATCGCCAGACTGGACTCATCTCTACACGGTGGGCTCGGGCGCCCTGGTGGACCTCGATCCGCAAACCGGCGCCAGCTTGCATCGCATGCAACTGCCGGGCCACTTCGAGCTGCCGCCGGCGACCGTGACCGGCGTGCCCGGCGGGCTGTCGCAGAACGGCCGCTGGCTGGTCCTGGAATCGTTCGATGCAACCTCGGATGGCGTCCGCACCGGCACTCACCTGCTGATCGTCGACACTTCGTATGCGAAAGCCACGCGGCAGATCAACCTGAACGGCTTCTTCGAGTTCGATGCCGTCAGCAATGACGGGGAGCGGATCTTCCTGATCGAGTACCTGGCGGGCAACCAGTACCACGTCCGCTTCTATGACTTCGGCGCCGGGCGCCTCGACCCGAACGTCATTTTCGACAAGACCGACGGCTCTTCAGCCATGGCGGGAGTGCGGCTGTCGGGGATTCCCTCACACGACGGGCAGTGGCTTTACAGCGTGTACGTTCGTGAGGACAAAACCGCCTTCATCCACGCGCTCAACCTGGACGTGGCCATCGCGCTGTGCCTCGACTTGCCCGGTTCCGGTTACATGGCCAACCCCGACGAGTTCCACTGGTCGCTGGCGATGAACGCCGCCGGCACGCATCTCTACGCAGCCAACGGGGCGACGGGGATTGTCGCTGACCTGCCTATTGACAACGGCGCACCGGGCCAGATGCGAACTGCCAGGCTCAACGACATCCAGACGGGTCGCATCTTCGGTGTGATCGACGCCGAAGCCAAAGAGCTGGGTGGCAATGCCGCTGCCGCGAGCCCCGACGGTCGGACGCTGGTGATCGCCGGGAAGACCGGCGTGCTCTGGGTCGACACCGCGTCCCTGAAGACGCGCGATCGACAGCTGGCGGGATGGAGCGTCTGGAGCCTCGCCATGAGCCCCGACGGAACCACCCTCTACGCCGTCGACTACGTTGGGATGATCGCGGAGCTGCGGATGGCGGGGGCGCATTCGGCGATCACGTTTGCCGGCGCAGGAGAACAGCCGTTGGCCCTCATGAGGGTGGCGGCGGCATCGGGTTTGGGGTCTTAGCTGCGAGCTCGTAACCGCGACAGCGCAGCACGGGCAGGCGCGGATAGCGCGGAAACGACCGGTCTGTGCGCGAGAGGTCGCACATCCAGAACGTGCTCTGTTTCCCGGAGATCACGCGCGAGTGCTTGCATGACGCGCAGAGCCCTACCTCCACGCTTCCGACCCGCGCGGCGGCGCCGCCGAACCAGGATCCAGTTGAGCGTCATAACAGGAGGTACGATCGCGACCGCTCGTCAGATCATCCCCAACGCGCTGTAACCGATTCGTAAATTCTCACTTGGGCATCTTGCTCAGCGCATCAATCAGGCGCTTGAACGATCCGCCGACGCCGTACCGGGTCCCCAGCTCCTCGACCCTTTTGGGGTCCACCGGGTAATCGTCTCGCCGGCCGCGCGGCAGTTCGATCTTGAGGTCGCTCACGGGCGGCACCACCCGAGCCGCCTTCTGGAGGTACTCGGCGTCGGCGGAGCGGAAGACGCCGGCGTCGAGCATTCCCTGCACCGAACCGTAGCGGCGCACCAGATCGGCCGCCTTCTTGGCGCCGACTCCCGCCAGGCCGGGAAGGCCGTCTGAAGGGTCTCCCCGTAGGATCGCAAAGTCCGCGTAAGCTCGGCCGGGGATCGAGTACCGCCGCGCCACCTCGTCTTCGTCCACGACCGCCAGCCCGGCCTTCTCCGGATACAGGACGACCACCTCGCGCGCGCGAATCAGGCTGAAGAGGTCGCGGTCGCCGCTGACGATCTCGATCGGAGGCTCGACCTTTGCCACCAGCGAGGCGATGATGTCCTCCGCTTCGTAGTCCTCCAACCCCACCGCATCGACGCCCACGGCGGCCAGGCATTCCATGATCACCGGCATCTGAGGCTCGAGGGCGTGCGGCACCGGCTCGGCCGTCCGGTGCTCCTTGTAGCTCGGGATGAGCTCGACCCGCCAATCGGGTCGCCAGTCCTCGTCTGTGGTCACCGCGACGTGTCGCGGTTTGCGCTCGTTGACCAGGCTGGCGAGCCTGTCCAGGAACCCGCGCACAGCGTTGATCAGCGTGCCGTCGGGCGCGCGGTTGGTCTGGGGAACCCCATAGAAAGCGCGAAAGATCATGCTGGACCCGTCGACCAGAAGCCACTCCGGCAAGGCCGAACCATCGTAAGCGCTCGTTAAAGTGACAGCGTTTTGAGGATTGCCCGGCAGCACGCGCTGCTTGTGATCGTGGCGCTGGCGACCACCGCTTGCTCGAATTCGAGTGCAGGCCCGCTCGCCTCGGGCTCGCGCCTCTCATCGCCAAGCCAGGCCGTCAGCGCAAGGGCGGACTCCAAGGCAGCCGACCTCAGGGCTCGCCTCGACCTTCTGCTCGGCGAGCACGTGATCGTCATCGTCAAGGACTCGCTCGCCGCGACCGCAAACCGCGCCGACGAGTACGCCGGCTATGCGACCCTGCTCACGATCAACGGCAACGACCTCAGTGCCGTGATGAACTCTGCGTTCGGGGCGAGCGCGGCCGCCAGGTTCGACCAGATATGGGCCTCACAGAACAACTACTTCGCCGACTACACGATCGGCATCGCGAGCCACGACTCCGGCAAGTCCGACGGCGCGGCCTCAGGGCTCATGAATGGATTCGTGCCCGCGTTCGCACAGTTCATGAACTCGACGGCCTCGATTCCACTCGATCCGATCACGCAGCTCACGACGGAGCAGGTCTTGGAGATCAAGGCGATCATCGACGACCAGGCGGCGCTGAACAACGCCAGGATATTCGCTGACCTTCACCGAGCATATGCGCACGCGGCCAGGCTCGGGGACGCCCTCGCGCCGGCCATCGCCAGCAAGTTTCCGGACAAGTTTCCGGGTGACCCCGCCAACAAAGCCGTCGACTTCCGCGTTTCTCTCGACACCCTCCTGCAGGAACACTCCTATCTCGCGACCATGACCACCAGCGCCGCGACCGGGGGGCGCAGCACGGAGCAGGCGGCCGCCATCACGGCCATCGCAGCGAACGCCGCCTCGCTCGGCACTCTGTTCAGCTCGGTGTTCGGCGCCGCCGCCGGCACCAGGTTCGACCAGGTGTGGGGCGCGCGCGACGCGGAGCTGGTCGTCTATGCGGGTGGCGCCGACGACGCGACCAGGCAGTCTGCCCTCAACAGCCTGACTGACTCGTTCGTCACGCAGTTCTTGAGCCTTGTCCGCGACTCGACCGATCTGTCGGGGGCCGAGATCTCGAATGCAGTCCGCGGCCAGGTTGCGGACATGATCCGGGTGATCGACGACCAGCGGGCGAAGTCAGCCAAGGTCGTGGCCGCGGACGATCACACGGCCGCAGCGGCGACCATCCCCATCGGAGACCTCATCGCCATGGCGACGGTGGCCAAGCTGCCCTCAAAATTCTGACCTCCGGATTCCGCTCGTTTGGCGCCAAACGTGCTCCTCGACTCCCTTGGAAGGGCTCCGTTAGCGCAAGACGTGCGGAATGGGTCAGCTAAGCCAGGAGCTCGCGGACTCGTGGGATGACCTCGGTGCCGTAAAGCTCGATGTTCGTCATCAGCGCTTCGTGCGATAGGCCCCCCATCCCGTACTTCAAATCGAAGCGAGTGGCGCCCAGGGCGGGCAGATTGGCCGC
>WNFD01004078.1_pt1 | contig 14661 bp, 12 predicted proteins | sample 5400491 | NCBI WGS metagenome assembly WNFD01 (sample SAMN13153343, study PRJNA577476) | soil metagenome | isolation source: 120 cm saprolite under Douglas fir tree site 2 hole 2 replicate 2 | place: USA:California | collected 2015-04-18
CGCGTTCGTCCGCGCTCAACCGCACAACGTATTTCTTGACGGCAATCTCTTTCGCGGCCACGAATCACCTCCATCGCTGGCTTGCCGCGACAGTGATTCAGAAAACCGCGTCAGATTCAATGACGTGAGCCACTAGCGACGTGACGGGCGGTGGGCCTAGCGCCAGCGCGTAGCACAGCGCGTCAAACGCGAGACGCCCTAGCGATGCAAACACGAATAAATGCGCACGAGATCGCGACCCTGTTCCGGAACCGCGCGGGCAGCTTTGGCATTCGCCGTTGCCGTGGTGCAGGATAACCAGAAATAATTTCCAGTCGGGTCGACAACGAGCCGGTTCGGCGTGAAGTTCGCGACAATCACAGACAAGTATGGCGTGGTCGAGAACCAGGACAGCCGGTTCAAGCTGGAAGCGATTCGGTCCGACGAAACGAAATGCGGATTGCCGAGCACCGGATCGGAATCATCGCCCATCGCGAGAGCCGCGACCGCGGTTCGATAGTCTCTCCACGCCGCGACGAATTTTCCGGTCTCGATGACGTGCACCAACGTCAAAAGCATAAACGCTGCCGCAAGCGGCCGGGCTCCCCGTTTCCGCAGCGCGGTCATCGCCCGTTGCAGGCCCGGTAACGGAAAACGAAGCCGGCCATCTCCGTACATGGCGTAGAGCACCGCGCGTGCGCCGAACGCGGGCGTGACGATCACCAGCGCAGTGCGCAGATAGTATCGGCTGCTCGCATGTACCGTGTGGTCAAACCACAGCCAATAGATGGCAAGAACGGGTACCACGATTGCGGCTGCATGGAGATACGCTCTGTCTGGCGCCAGCCGCGAGAGCACCAGCAAGACAACACCGTATCCGGCGAGCGCCGCGAACAACAGCAAGACCACGCTCACCTGAAAGATAGTAAGATCGAAGAAGTGCAGGGCGGCCCTCACCAGCACGCCGGCATAATATTCGTCCGGCGGCATCAGGATCTTGGCGGCGACCGACATCGCCAGCACCACAACCAGGATGGCAGCCGCGCGCAGAAAAGTGGCGTCGCGCCAGCCGCGCGGTGCCAGGGTCGCAACGATGGCGAATGCCAGAACCAGCGCGCCTTCATGCGTGAACGCGAGTGCGAGCAGCATGACGAAAACGAGTGCCGTCGCAACGACGGTTCGTTTCGCATAATGGCTGACGGCGAGCGCCGGCCAGAACAGTGCGTGCGCCAGCCACATCTCGGTCGGAAAGCCAAAGACCAGCGGGCAGAGCAGGGCTGTCGAACTACAGGCGTAGACGAAGATGATGCGGCCACGCGAGCGGTCGGCCGCGAAAGTGCCGATCAGTCCCGCGAGCGGCGCGAGATAGAACAGCAACCCATAGACGACGATTCCGGCGCCAGGGTTTCCACTCAGTCCGACATAGATCTCGGCCGGCAACAGGCTCAATAAAAAGACCGACAGGCGGCCGGAAATATTGTGCCAATGGAATGCCCAGACGTCCTGGACCGCAACGGCGTAGGAAAACATCGCGCCGTCGGCGTAAAGCTCGAGCTCATAGCGTAACGCGATAGCGACGAAGGCGACCGACCAGCAAAGGCCAACAGCGATCACCAGCGCGCGCAAGACATCGGAGTCGGAGCGGATGGCAGGCCACGACATGAGCGCCGACGTCTCCTCTAGCCGCGCACCGGCGCTGAACGTCCAAAACTTGCGTGAGAACGCGGCCGGCCGCCTTTGCAACCTGTCGAGCACACGCCGCCCAGGTTCGGTCGACGCAGCCTTGTTCCTTTTCTCGCCGAGAGCATGATCCGGAAAAGTGGGTGCCGGTTTTCCCTCGGGACAAACGCGAAGCGTTTGCGCGGAGATCATGCTCAAACAAAAAGATAGAGCGGGATGACGATTCGAAGAAAAGTCATCCCGCTTTAGGACCGATCGGTCAACGAAGCGGTGAGATCATCAAACTGGTGTCCGGCACGCTCAGCCTTCGCCGTCATGTAGCGGTGGTTGTCGGCATTGACCGGCGCGTCGAGTGACAGCCGGCTGGCAATTTCGATGCCCGCCTTGGTGAGGCCCTCAAGCTTGGCCGGATTGTTGGTGAGTAGCACAATCCGCGTGCAGTCCAGCATCCGGAGCATGCGCGCGGCGATGCCGTAATCGCGCTCATCGTCATCGAAGCCGAGTGTGGTGTTGGCGTCGAAAGTGTCGAGGCCGTTGTCCTGCAATTGATATGTCCGCATCTTGTTGGCGAGACCAAGCCCACGGCCTTCCTGCGCCAGATAGAGAATGACGCCGCCGCCGAGGTCTTCGAGCAGCGCCAGCGCGAGCCGAAGCTGGTCCCCGCAGTCGCAGCGCCGAGAACCGAACACGTCGCCGGTCAGGCAGGCGGAATGCAGCCGCACCGGAACGGCATGGGTGAAATCAGGCTTGCCGACGATGATGGCGATCTGACTGCCACCCATTGCGTCGCGGAACACGACAAAGCGGGTGGGCGTGCCCGAATTGAGCGGCACCGAGGCTTCGCTCGCCACGATGAGGGAGGAAATTGCATCATCGGCAAAGCGAGCCACCGCATCTGCTTCAACCCTGACGATGCTCTCCTCACACGCGACGCCGTGGGCAACAACATCTGCGGCAAGCACTGCCGGCAGACTTTGCGATATCTTGACAAGTTGAATGGCAGCGGCGGCGGCAGAGTTCGCCGGCCTGGCCGCTGGCAGGCGATCGTTTGTCGTGCCGCCGACGAGGGCGAGAATTTTACGCGCGCCGTCACCCGCCGAGAGCGACAATGTCATCGGCGTTGACGCATCAAGGCCGAGGGCGAGCGCGCGTCGTTCGGTGATAATGAGCTGCGGCATGACCGGTCCGCACAGCGCCATGAATTCGGCAAGCCGCCGTCCGTCGAGACCTTCAACCGGCAAGGCGAGTACCGCTTCGTCTTTTGCCGTGACGAGAACAGGCCGCCGTCCATGGAATTCGCCAACGCCGCGGCTGACACTGGTGTGCCTCCAACTGCCAAATAAAGCGGAACTCGCGCCCGTCTGCACTTCATTCATTCCGAGACTTTCCATGCTTGCCATTCTTATTGCCGCGACCGTAGAACACCGCGCGGCTAAGATCATTCCGGCCGCAACCCAATATCATTCCGGTCGCAGATAGATGATTCTTGTTGCATGACGGCACATAGTCGTATTGTTAAAATAACCTCACCGGATTTTTGATTTCTGCGTGCCGATAAGCAATCTCCCCTTGAGCAAGTCTGCGTCTTCCGATCCGTGGGAAGACTTTAGCGATGTATTCCGCAGGGAGCACCAGCCTCTTCCGCGAGCCTGGGCGGATGTGTTCGGTCCGCTGCGCAAGGGCACCGTGGACGATTGCGTGATTGTCGGCCAGATCGGCCAATCGCTTGACGGCCGGGTCGCGACAGAATCCGGCCATTCGAAATACATCAACGGGCCGGCGGGACTGGTACATCTGCACCGGTTGCGGGCCCTGGTGGACGCTGTCGTCGTCGGCGTCGGCACCGCCATCGCCGACGATCCGCAATTGACGGTGCGGCGGGTTTCGGGGCCCCATCCGGCGCGCGTCGTTATCGATCCGAAGGGCCGGCTTGGCGCCGACGCCAGGATGTTCGCTGACAATGGCGTCCGCCGCTTGTTGATCACCGCGCAAGGCACGCGCTGCAGGGCGCCGTCCGGCGTCGAGGTTGTCACGCTTCCCGTGGCCGATGGACAATTTGCCCCTTCAGCGATCCTCGCCGCGCTCGCTGGCTGCGGCATGCGCCGTATGCTGATCGAAGGCGGCGCCGACACGGTATCGCGTTTTCTTGCCGCTGGGTGTCTCGACCGCCTGCACGTGATGGTCGCGCCAATCATCCTGGGTGCCGGGGGACCTGGCTTGATCCTGCCGTCACTCGACCGCGCCGATCAGGCGCCACGCATGCCGGTGCGTGTGCATCAATTTGAGGACGACGTGCTGTTCGACTGCGATCTGTCGGCTCAGCGTGTGGCGCTCGGTGTTGCGAAGAAATCGACGTGACCGACCTGGAGTGACGAGCACCCGGCGGCAACGGCGTCGTGGCGGTGCGTGAGCCAGGCCGTTGTCTCGGCGAGCGACAGCGCGCCGATGTCGCGCGCGGCGCTTGCCCATCCGGCCAGTATCTCGATTTGGATGTCGAGATCGTCCGGTCCCATCACCCAGTCGGATGCGCCGTGCACCACCGAATAGCCGAGCGCTTCGAAGCGCGCGATGGCGAAGGCGGCCGCCGCCGGCCCGAGCGCCGGCCCGAAGCCTTTGTCGGTGCGCTGATGCGCGTTCACCGCGGCAACGATGGCCGCATCGAGCGGATCGGGTGGCGTGAATCCGATCCGCCCGTCATAGCTCAGCGCCGCGTAGAGCGGAATCGAGCGCGCGGCGATCTCGACCGCGAGCCGGTCCAGCCAGGTTTCGGAGACGAGATCGAGCAAGGCTGAGGTTGCGACCAGATCGACCGGCCCGTCGAGTGCGGCTTCGAGATCGCGGTTGAGATCGAGCGGGATAGCGGTAACGGTGGCATGTTTGGCGAGCGGCGTGGCCTTGGCGCGCGCCAGCAGGCCGAGATCGTTGTCGATCAGCTTCCAGTTCTGCAGCGCCGGCAGATGCGGGCTCAGCGCGCGCAAGGTCGAGCCGGTGCCGCAGGCGAGATCGACAACCCGCACCGAGGAAAGCGGCTCGAGAGAGGCGGCGACAGCGTCGAGAACCGTTGGATTGCGCGCACGCAAGTCGTAGCGCTCACGCAGCGCCAGCCAGTCGGCGGAGAAGCCGCTCATGCCAGCCTCTCCAGTGCGCGCGCAAAAACTTCCGCGGACTGCCGCCAGGTCGGGAACTGCGGCGCCGCCGCGCGCGCGGCATCGGCCAGGCGCCGCCGCAGACCGGCATCTTCGATGACGCGGCGCAGCGCGCCCGCGAATGCAGCAATGTCGCCGGGGTCAACGAGCAGGCCGGCATCCGGCGGCACCGTGTCCGCTATGGCGCCGGCATTGGTGCCGATCACCGGCAGGCCGTGCGCGACGGCCTCGGCGTAGGCCATGCCGTAGCCTTCGAAATACGATGCGAGCACGAACAGGTCGGCTTCCGCGTAAAGTGCCGCGAGGCGCTTTGCCGATACGGCGTCGAGCACGGCGACGCGATTTTCCAGTGCGTGACGCGCGATATCGGCATCAAGCTGGGTGGCGGCACCGCGGTCGCGCGTGCGGTCGCCGGCAATCGTCAGCCGCCATGGCAGATCGGCGAGTGTCGCCAGCGCGGCAATCAGCACGTCAAAACCCTTGCGCGGCACCACTGCGCCGACCGACAGCAACCGCACGACGCCGTCCTGGCTGCCAAGCGCCAACGGCGCCGGATCGCTGCCCGGCCTTGCAACGGTAATGCGCGCGGCCGGCACGTCGTAATCGGACGCGACCAGCCGTGCCGTGGCAGCGCTGGTGACGACAACGCCTTGCACGGCGGCGAGGGCGGTCCGCTCACTTGTGCGCAGCGCGTCAGCCTGCTCCACGGACAGTCCCGATTCCAGCGCGAGCGGATGATGCACCAGCGCCAGTAACGGATTACGGCCGGCAAGCTGCGATGCGGTTTCCGGCAAAACGCCGAGCGCCAGGCCGTCGACAACGATGATGCGGCCGGCGGGCGTCGCGAGCAGCCGCGTCCGCGCCATCGTGCGCGTCGCTTCGTTGGGCCAGGGGAAGCCTTCGCCGAGGTTGAGGAGATCGATCTGCCAACCGAGTTGGCCAAGCTCTGCAATCATGCGCCGGTCATAGGCATATCCGCCGGTCGGGGTCGCGAGATCTCCCGGCACGGCGAACGCCAAACGCTTCACCACAAATTTGACTCGTACCAGGCCCGCGCGACATGCGACTCGGAAAGAGTGACGCGTATCGCTTTGAGTTCGCGGCCATTGCGCCCAAGCTTGTCGGCGCGGGCGTCTTCGGCCAGCCGCTCGAAAATATGCTTGGTGAGAAATTCGGTAGTGGTGTTGCTACCCTTGAATTCAGGCACGTCGTCGAGATTGCGATAGTTCAGCGCCGCCACCACGGCCTTGAGCGCCTCGTGCGCGCGGCCGATGTCGATGACGATGCCGTTGTCATCGAGCCTCTCGGCGGAGAAGGCCGCGTCGATGACAAAGGTCGCGCCGTGCAGCGCCTGCGCCGGCCCGAACACGGCGCCGCGGAACGAATGAGCAATCATGATGTGATCGCGGACTTCTACGGCGAACAAGGGACCTCCTCAAGGGTAAGTAATGAGCTGGCAGAGTATGCCACTCTTGGCGTCAAGAATATCGGGCAGCCGCCGCGTCAAATCGTCAAACGCAACCGAAGGCGCCAGCAGCGCGTCGAGCCGCGCATCGGCCAGCAGAGCGAGTGCCGCGGCGAGCCGCCGGCCATGCGTCCAGCGCGGCCGGTGCGATGGCGCGATCCGTCCAACCTGGCTCGACACCAGCCGCAGCCGACGGCTATGGAAGGCGCCGCCGAGCGGGGCCGCCACCGGTGCGTCTCCGTACCAGCTCAATTCAAGCACGGTTGCCTCCTCACCGGCGAGCGCGAGGGCGATGCCAAGTCCGGCCGGATTGCCGCTGGCGTGAACGACGAGGTCGCAGTCGCCCTTTGCCGTTTCGGGCCTCGCAAAGCCAACACCAAGGGCTTGCGCTAATTCCGCACGTGCCGGGTTGATGTCGACGAGCGTGACCTCCGCGCCAGGAATCCGCCCGCACAAATACGCAACCAGGGAGCCGACGACGCCGGCGCCGACGATCGCGATGCGGCCGGCCGGGCCCGGCGCCGCGTCCCAGACCGCATTGAGCGCGGTCTCCATATTGGCGGCCAGCACCGCACGTTGCGGCGGTAGATTTTCCGGCAGCACCATGGCTGCGCTCGCCGCGATGTTGAAGATATTCTGGTGCGGGTGGAGCGTGAATACCGTGCGTCCAAGCAGGGCTTCCGTCCCGCCTTCGATCCGGCCGACCGTGGCGTAGCCGTATTTCACCGGAAACGGAAAGTTGCCTGCCATGAACGGCGCGCGCATGCGTTCGAACTCACTCTGCGGCACGCGCCCGGCAAGCACGAGCGCCTCGGTGCCGCGGCTGATCGCGCCGTAAAGCGCCCGCACACGCACTTCGCCCGCTTCGGGCGGCGCCAGCGTTTCCTGGCGGATCTCGCTTTGTCCGGGCCCGCTATACCAGAGCGCCTGGGCAACCTCTTCGGGCCGGCCGATCGTCACTTTACTTTTTCCCCGGATTGGACTTTGGGATGGTTCGCGGTGTTATATCATCGAGTTTGCACTGTCCGCCGAAGGATTAGAAGTCGTAACCGCGTGTTAGAGCGCTCTCCACCGCAAGCTTTGCAGGCCGATGCCGCCGGAAACGATATTTCCGGCCGGCGCGTGCTGTTTGCTGTCTTGTTTGCAGCCACGATGGCCGGAGTCTTGGTGCTCGCGGCGCTGGCGTTGGCGCCGGGCGGCTTCGACATCATCGACATAACGCTGCTGGCGCTGTTCGCGGTCACGCTGCCGTGGATGGTAGCGGGATTCTGGAACGCCGTGATCGGGTTTCTGATCGTGCGTCTTGCCGCCGATCCGATTGCGGCGGTAATGCCGGCGGCGGCGCGCATCCGGGGCGACGAGCCGGTGACGGTGTCGACCGCGATCCTGTTGTGCATCCGCAACGAGTCGCCGGAACGGATGATTCGCAATCTCGAGCCGATGCTGGCGGGCCTCGACATCGCCGGTTGCGGCGAGCGTTTCAATCTCTACGTGCTCAGCGACACCAGCGACGCGAAGATCGCAGGCGACGAGGAGGCGTGCTTCGCAGCGTTCGCCTCGCGCTGGCGAGACCGGGTCGCGATCACCTATCGGCGCCGTACGGTCAACACTGGCTACAAGGCCGGTAACATCCGTGAATTCTGCGAGCGCTGGGGCGGCAAACATGATTTCGCGGTGACACTCGACGCCGACAGTTTCATGACTGCCGACGCCGTTCTCCGTCTCGTTCGCATCATGCAGGCGGATCCCAAGCTCGGCATTCTCCAGGGGCTGATCGTCGGTCTTCCGTCTACCAGTGCCTTCGCGCGGGTCTTTCAGTTCGGCATGCGGCTTGGCATGCGCTCCTACACCATCGGCAGCGCCTGGTGGCAGGGTGATTGTGGGCCCTATTGGGGCCACAACGCGGTACTGCGACTTAAGCCGTTCATCGCACATTGCGCCCTGCCGGTTCTGTCCAGGAACGGAACGGAAGACCGCCATATCCTCAGCCACGATCAGATCGAGGCGGTGCTGATGCGCGCCGCCGGCTACGACGTGCGCGTGTTGCCGCAAGAGGACCTGGGCTGGGAGGAAAATCCGCCAACTTTACTCGAGTTCATCCGCCGCGATCTGCGCTGGTGCCAGGGCAACATGCAGTATTGGCGTTTTCTCTCGCTTCCGGGACTGAAGCCGGTAAGCCGCTATCAGTTGGCACTGGCCATGCTGATGTTCATCGGCTCCCCGGCCTGGATCGGGCTGCTCGTGCTCGGCACGCTCGCCCTGGCATTCTCCGACACGCCCGCCAGCTTCATTCGCGCCGACGCCGGCATGGCGCTGTTGGTGTGCGTGCTGGTGATGTGGTTCGCGCCGAAGATCGCGAGCGCCATCGACATATTGTTGCGCCCGGAGCTTCGCCGCGCGTTTGGCGGCACCGGATTATTCATCATCAATTACGTCATCGAAACCGTGTACTCGATCCTGCTTTGTCCGATCCTGTGGTTCGGCCACACGATCTTCCTGACCGGCCTGCTGTTCGGCCGCGAAATTGGCTGGATCGGTCAGACCCGTGACGATCACGCGGTGCCGTTCACGCAGGCGCTACACAATTTGTGGCCGCACACGCTGCTTGGATGCGCCGCGCTCGGCCTGTTGGCGGTGACACAACCGGCCGGTATTCCCTATGCGCTGTTGCTCGCCGCCGGACCGGCTCTGGCGATCCCGTTTGCCATGATGACCGCGTGGCCGTTGCTCGGCAGTTTTGCCGCCCGGGTCGGCATCGGCCGGCTGCCCGAAGAGACGGTGAGGCCGGCGGTGCTGCTGGCGCTGGCGTTGCCCGCGATCGAGTCGGCGGCGCCGTCGCCGCGGCCAAGTTCGGTCTGAGGCGGTGCTCGAAGGCCTCAGGACGGCGCGCGGCATTATCCGGTCGCTTCGCATCTACTACGGCGACAGGTCGCGTGCGGTGGCGATGGACCGGCTCTATGGCGGCTTCGTCCGGCGTGGTGACCGGGTGTTCGATGTCGGCGCCCATGTCGGCGACCGCGTGGCCTCGTTCCGCCGGCTGGGCGCGCGGATCGTCGCGGTCGAGCCGCAGCCCGCCATGGTCAAGGTGCTCAAGCTGTTCTACGGGCGCAGCGTCGATGTCGCGATCGAGGCAGTGGCGGTCGGCTGCAGGGTTGGCACGACCACGATGCTGATCAACGCCGATAATCCTACCGTCTCGACGGCGTCACGTGAGTTCGTGAGCGCCGCACGCGATGCGCCCGGCTGGGAAACCCAGCGCTGGATCAAGGCGGTGACGGTGCCGGTGACGACGCTGGATGCGCTGATCGGCAAGTACGGCGCGCCGGCCTTCATCAAAATCGACGTCGAAGGCTTCGAAAGAGAGGCGCTGCGGGGACTCACACATGCGGTCAAGGCGCTGTCATTCGAGTTCACGACAATCCAGCGCGATGTTGCGCTCGCCTGCATCGAACGCTGCATCACGCTCGGATATAGGCGGTTCAACGCCGCGCTTGGCGAAAGCCAGGCTTTTGTGAATGCCGATTGGGTCGGCGGCGAGGAGATCACCCGCTGGCTGACCGGGCTGCCATACGAGACCAATTCCGGAGACATCTATGCTGCTCTCGCCTGACGGCAAGCAGCCGATCGGGCGGCGTTTGTACCTGGCCGTCGCCGTGCTGATCACCGCAGCAGGCTACGGCTTGACCTTGGCGATCTTTTATCCCGGCATCGTGACCTTCGACGCAAAGTTCGTCTACGAGTACATCGCCAAGGGTGTACTCGGCGACTGGCAATCCCCGGTGATGACTGTGCTGTGGGGTGTGATCGATCCGATTGCGCCCGGCCCGGGCAGCATGTTCCTGCTGATCGCGACCTCCTACTGGTTGGGCTTTGGCGTCCTGGCATTGGCGGTGGCACGCCGCTCCGCCGGTGTCGCGCTATTGCTGCTGCTGTTGGCGCTGCTGCCGCCGGCGTTCGTCTTTGTCGGGATCATCTGGCGCGACGTGCTGTTCGCGATCTCCTGGTTGCTGGCCGCCGCGACCGTCTTCGCCGCGGCCGAACGTGACGCGCCGCTTCGCGTGCCGGTGCAAGTGCTGGCGCTCGCACTATGCGCATTCGGCGTCTTGCTGCGTCCGAATGCGGTGATCGCCGCGCCGATCCTCGCTGCGTACATCGCCTGGCCGTGCCGAATGCACCTAAAACGGACGGCGATCCTGTTGGTCCCGGCGATGGTGGGATTCTACGGTCTGGTGCAGGTGGTCTATTACGGCGCACTGGGCGCGACGCGGCAACACCCGTTGCAGACGATCATGGTGTTCGACCTCGGAGGCATCAGCCACTTCACCAGGCAGAATCAGTTTCCCGTAACCTGGAGCGAGCCTGAGAGCGCACTGCTGTTGAACAACTGCTACCAGCCGACCCAGTGGGACATCTATTGGCGGCTGGAGCCTTGCGATTTCGTGATGCGCCGACTGGAAAAAGAAGAAGGCCTGTTCGGCACGCCGGCGATTACCGAAGCCTGGACGCGCGCGGTCATGCGCCATCCGTTAGCCTATCTCAGGCATCGCGCGGCGTTCATGTGGAATTTCCTTGCCGGTGACAACCTCACGATGTGGCTCGACGACATCGAGGGTTCGACGGAGACCGTATTTCCGGATCGCCCGGCCTTCCTCGCGCTGGTGGCGCTGCACGACATGCTCAAGCCGACGCCGCTGTTCCGGGTTGGCTCGTGGTTGCTGGTTTGCATCATCGTATGCGGGTTCGCCTGGAGGCGACGCGAGACGCCGGAGGGGGCGTTCGCGCTCGGCGTTTGCGGATCGGCTGCCGTCTATGTGCTGGCCTTCGTCGCAGTCGGCGTCGCGTCGGACTTTCGCTACGGCTATTGGGTTGTTCTCGCCGGCATCGTTGGTGGCGTCGTTGCCGCGCTGGGCCGGCCCGAGCCCCGCGTCCCGGCGCATAGCACCTTTGCGCGCCGGAACGAATCCTGAGCAACGAAGCTACTTGTTCTCTGCAGGGGGCACAGGTGCCGCAGAAGGCGTGGCCGCGGCGGGGGCGGATGATGGTGCCGTCCATGCCTTGTAATCAGCTTCCGACACGCCCGGCAGTTTTTTCAGGAACGCGACGATCGACCAGATCTCATCGTCCTTGACACCCGCCAGCGTGAAGCTAGGCATGCCAGTCATGTTGATGCCGTTCCTGACCACCCAAAACAACTGCGCCGGGGAACGATGATCGACGACTTCCTTCAGATCCGGCGGATCGGGATGCAATCCTTCCGAGAATTTGGCCCATGTGACGCCCGGTCCGCCATGACAAGTGGTGCAGCCATGTGCGGCAAACGCTTTGGCGCCGGCCTGCACGCTGGCAGCGTCGTTGATGGAAGCTGGAGGCTGGTCAAGTGCGTGGCGATCGATCGACGCCGTGCGCACCTGGGTCAGCGCCCAGGTGACAACGCCCGGGTCTTCGGCGGTCCCTGCGACACTATAATAGCCTCCGAAAAAGAAGACCGCTGCGCCGGCGCCGGCAAGGATTGCCAGCCCGCCAACCTTCGCAAGGATAGGCATGTCGGTCTCCAACGCGTTGTTGTGCGCGCGCCAATGGTGGGAAACAATACATCGGCCAACGGTACGCGCGCGTTACGATATCGTGACCATGGCCTCGCCGCGTGCCCTTTCCCGGAACCATACCGCATCGAGGCTTTGACCAGCCTTATGACAGCGGACGCCCTCCCGCGGGGGCGCGTGCCACACCACACTTCCATCGCGGTCGAAGCATGATGCGCGCTGCACGTGCTAGCCCGAAGATCCGCCCGCCACCGGTTCGGCGCTCGCCTTGTTCTGCGCCTCGCCACCGGGCAATCGCAGGCTGGGAGTTGTCCGTCACGATGATCTGGCCGGCCGCGTCGATGCCTAGAATCAGAGCACTTGGTGTTACGAATAGTCACCGAATTGAGTTCATTCAGGTTTCCCGCTGTGGCCCGCGATTAAGCAAATCGGAAGCCTTTCCTGATTGAGTTGAGCGATTGTTTTTCATGCATTGTGATGCAGCTTCGCTCATGCAGATGCCGCTATTCAAGAACGCCATACAACACGTCGATACAGCACATCGCAGGCTGTCTCGGCTCGTTTCTGTTGTGTGGTACGATCTGTCCTGGCGCTTTGCCCCACCCGGAACTTTTCGCCAGCGTTTCGAACAGGCGATCGTCAACATGCCTCAGGGCATCTGCCTCTACGACGCCCAGGATCGTCTGCAGTTGGTTAACGAACAGTTCTGCCGCATCTATAGTCAGCCGATGGCGTCGCTGCACATGGGGATGCGCTTCCACGATATCCTCGCCAATAGTTGCGCCGTCGGTAACTATCCGGGGCGCACGGTCGAAGACATCTATCGGGAACGGAAAGCGCACATCGACAGCCGCCGACCGGGCACTTTCCTTCAGGAACTCGGCGACGGTCGGCTGATTGCAATCTACCATCAACCGCTCGAGGACGGCGGATGGGTGTGTACCTATGAGGACATAACAGAGAGACGACGCGCTGAATCCCGTATCGAATTTCTTGCACAGCACGATGTCCTGACCGAGCTTCCAAATCGACTGCTGTTTAACGAGCGTCTCGACGAAATTCTAGCGACCGCGCGAAAGGATAGTCCGGCCGCGCTGCTCTGCCTGGACCTTGACGGCTTCAAGGAGATCAATGATGACCTTGGTCACGCCGCCGGTGACTTGCTGCTCAAGGAGGTCGGGCGCCGCCTTCTCGCCAATTTACGCAAGGGTGATACGGCGGCCCGTCTGGGTGGCGACGAATTCGCCATTTTGTTGCACAGCGCTTCCGCCTCGGAAGCTGTCGCCGCGGCGCACCGCGTGACCATTGCGCTCAACGGCAAGTATGAACTTGACCAATACGGCGAAGCGAACGTCGGTGTCAGCATTGGCATTGCCTGCGCGCCCGCGCATGCAAGCGAACCGGAGGCGCTGTTATCGCACGCCGACAAAGCGCTCTATGCTGCAAAGAGCGCCGGACTTGGAATTCCTCGTCTGTATGACGATCATCTGAAGAGTGAGACGGCGTCTTCGCGGTCGCCGCTCGGAAAAAAGCGCCGGGAATCGTCCGGCCTGCAAGCGCTTCGACAGACCGCAAATCTTGCCAACGACTTGCGAGCGGCCATGCATGCTGGTCATCTCTACCTTAACTACCAGCCAATCTACGATACGTGCACCAGGCGCCTGATCGCGTGCGAGGCCCTGCTGCGCTGGAACGACCCGACAAGAGGAAATGTCTCGCCGCTTGAGTTTATTCCCATAGCCGAAGACAGCGGACTGATCGGCCCGCTGACGGAGTGGGTTTTGCTTCACGCTTGCAAGGAAGCCGCCGCCTGGCCCGATCCCGTACAGCTCAGTGTCAATCTTTCACCGCTTAATTTGAGCCAGCCTTCCCTTGTAACGACGGTGACCCGCGTTCTGAGCGATACTGGCCTTGCGCCGCAGCGTCTCATTCTTGAGCTGACGGAAGGTTTGCTGCTCGAAAGGTCGAACACCGTTCGGAATGCACTTCTCGGCCTGAAGGATCTTGGTGTCGAGCTGTGGATCGATGATTTTGGCGCCGGCCATGCCAATCTCAGTTACCTTCAGCGGTTGACGTGCAACGTCGTAAAAATCGACCGAGGCTTCCTCGATCAACACGATAAGCGTCGCGAGCTTCTCGGCGGAATGATTTCGCTTGCACAATCCTGCGGTCTTCGTGTCTTGGCCGAGGGTGTCGAGACAATTGAACACGACGCGCTTCTGAAAGAGCTCGGGTGTGATCTGCTCCAAGGGTATCTTTTGGCTCGCCCGATGTCCGCCGAAAGTTTACGGACGCTGATTTCGACCTCGGATTTCAGCGTCAGCGAAAGTCCTAGCCTCGCGCTCATGTGATCGGCCGGGTTTCGCGGATGCCGCGTCCGCGACTAGCGCGCGCGCTGCGCGTTGACCCTCTCGGCCATTTTGCCCTCGCCACCCGTCAGCGCCGTGACCGACACCGCGACGATGCGCTCGATAATGCCGGCGACGTCGTTGAGATCGCACAAGCCTTCCGACAGCTTTGTCAATCGCTCGCTGTCGCGGATGGTCTGGTGCGCCATCGCGAGCGCGAAATGCAGCCCCCAATAGAGCTCGACCTCGCTGCGGTCGGGCAGTGAGCGCCGCATCGCGGCGGCGAATTTCCGCAAGTGATCGATTTCGCGATTCTTGATGCGGCGGATCGGTGGTACCGATTCGATCGAGGCCCGGATCATGAAACGCGCCGCCGCCGAGCGCTCGCGGCCGAGACAACCGCGCAGCGTCGGTCCCACCAGCGCGCGCAGAATGGAATCGATATTGGCGCGTCCGCCGCCGGCCGCTTCCGCGGCTTTCAGTTCGTTGAGCCGCTCGCG
>WNFD01007181.1_pt1 | contig 14661 bp, 9 predicted proteins | sample 5400491 | NCBI WGS metagenome assembly WNFD01 (sample SAMN13153343, study PRJNA577476) | soil metagenome | isolation source: 120 cm saprolite under Douglas fir tree site 2 hole 2 replicate 2 | place: USA:California | collected 2015-04-18
GGTCGTATTCTTGCATAACCGTAGCCATAACTTGACTCCATACGTCAGCAAACGAGGTGAACGGATGTGCGTGGACCCCTCCACTGTTCAGCTTCAGGTGTTGCATTCCCGGTACTGCACGGGACTGATCCTCATCGGAGCCATCAACGCACCCTCTCCCGACAACGCCCTATCGAGGATGAAGACAATAGTATGGTAACGCCGGCACGGGGAGACTTTCCATGGTCCTTTGGTATAGGGGAGCTGCTACTTCGGAGAGGGGAGGCCCAGGTGGTCCGCGATCCTGACCAACTCGGCCAGCGAGGTGACCCGCATCTTGTGCATGACCTGCGCCCGATGCCGCTTAATGGTAATTGCACTGGTGCCCAACGCGGCGGCGACCTGTTTGTTCGGCAGCCCCGTGACGACCAGCCCGAACACGTCACGCTCGCGGGGCGTCAGGGCGTCAAAACGCCCGCGCAACTCGGCCATCTCCATCCGCTGCGCGCGCGCCACGCGGTCGCGCTCCAGGGCTTGCTGAATGGCGTCGAGTAGGTCCTGGTCGCGGAAAGGTTTGGTGAGGAACTCCACCGCCCCGGCCTTCATGGCCTGCACCGTCATCGGGATGTCGCCATAGCCCGTGATGAAGATAATCGGCAGGTCAATCTGGGCAGCGGCCAGCTCGTGCTGGAGGTCGAGCCCGCTCAACCCCGGCAAACGCACGTCGAGCACCAGGCAGCCGGGGACATCCGCGCCGCGGTGGTGCAGAAACTCCTGCGCCGACGCGAAGGTCGTGACCTGCAGCCCCACCGACCGCAGGAGCCGCTGCAGCGCGTCGCGCATCGAGGTATCGTCATCCACAACGAAGATCATGGCGTCTGCTTCGCTCATGACACTCTCCCGCCACTGCACGAGCGCTGTGGAGGCGCGCTGTGTATTTGACACACCCTGCTCAGCGCCGCTCGCCCTCCCAGGTCGCCCACGACCCCGACGCGGCCTTTGGGCCCTGGCCTGCGCCTTCCTCAGGCTCCGTCCGCAGGGTAAACTGCACGATAGCGCCCGGCCCCTCGTGCGGCACCGCCCACAGCCGCCCCCCGTGCTGCTCGACAATCGAGCGACTGATCGCCAGCCCCATCCCCAGTCCCTGCGCCTTCGTGGTGTAAAACGCCGTGAAGATCTGGTCGCGCAGCTCCGGGGCAATCCCCACCCCGGTGTCCTCGACCGCCACCCGCACCGTGTCCGCCGCCTCGGGTCGCACCCGGATCCACACCTCGCGCGGGCGCTCGTGCACCGGGGCCAGCCCCTCAAGCGCGTTCAGCACGAGATTGAGCAGCACCTGTTGCACCTGCACCCGATCGCCCCAGACGGGCGGCAGGGCGGCGGCCACCTCCACGCGCAGGGTCACCCCCTGGCGGACGAGTTCGGGCTGCGTCAGGCGCACGACCTCGTGCACGAGGGGAGGCAGGTCGAGCCACGCCTTCTCGGTCGCGGTGTTGCGCAGGAGCGCGCGAATGCGGGTGATGATCGCGCTCGCCCGCTGCCCATCGTCAATGATGCACTGGAGCGCTTCGCGGGCGTCGTCGAAGTGGGGCGCCGCCCCCGCCAGCCAGCGCAGGCAGGCACTGCCGTTGGTCACGATGGCCGCGAGGGGCTGGTTGATCTCGTGGGCGATCGAGGTGGCCAGCTCGCCCAGGGTCGTCACGCGCGTGACGTGCGCCAGCTCCGCCTGGGCCTGGCGCAAAGCCTCCGAGGCCAGCATGTGCTCCGTGAGGTCGCGGGTGATCATGAGCGCGGCCTCCACCCGCGCCGCGTCTGGCTGCAGCGGCGAATAGCTCAGCGCCAGGTATTGCCGGCCGAGCATGTTTGTGAACCACGCGCCGTAGCGGACGACTTCTCCCGCGAAGCAGCGGTCCAAATACGGCTTGACCGTCTGCTCGAAGACCTCGATGCCCAGGAGGTCGGCGACGTGCATCCCGACGATCCTCTCGGCTGGCATGCCCCAATGCCGCTCATACACCGGGTTGACCCGTTGATACCGGTAATCTCTGCCGACGATGAATATGCCATCAGGTGAGCTCTCGAACACCTGCCCGGTCAGATATTCCGCCCGCTTGCGCTCGGTGATGTCCATAATACTCACGAGCACACTCTGCAAGGTGGCAGGCGGAGGCGGGAAGGTCATCGTCAAGAGGACGGTCCGTGTGTCTCCCTGGAGCGTTTGCACAGAGGCTTCGGACGCAAAAGCAGTGCGCCCCTCAGCGATGGCCACCAGCTCCCCCGCAAACACGTCCTGGGTCTCCGGTGTGAAGATGACGTGCAGAGAGCCCAGCAGCTCCGCCTTGCTCCTGGCCCCGAACAACTTGACAGTGGCGTCATTCACATCGATGATCTTCACCAGAGAGATGGCGTGCCGGACAAATGCCGGGTGCGCGGCGAGATACCGGCGAAAGTCACGCACGCCCTGCGCTTTCAGCGCATTAAGGGCGGCTTGGACCTGCGAAAAATCTTCTTCCCAGATCGACACGCCGGCCGTCTCGAAGATATTCCGGTATCGCCGCTCACTCTCGCGCAGCTCCTCCTCCGCCCGCCGGCGCTCGGTGATATCCTGGACCGTGCCGAACATGCGGCGGGGCCGGCCCGCCTCGTCCCGCAGCACCGCGCCCTGACTGTGGACGATGCGCACGTCGCCGCCGGGCCGGACCACGCGGTATTCCACGTCGTAGCGCGCGCCGCCGAGTGCCGCCGCCACTGCCCGGTCCATGCTCTGCCGATCGTCCGGGTGGATCAGTTCCTGCAACCCGGCAAAGTCGATGGGACGTTCCTGCGGCAGCAGCCCAAAGATGCGGTAGGTTTCGTCTGACCAGGTGAAGCCATCGGTGTCGAGATCACGATCCCAGTAGCCGACATGCGCGATGCGCTGGGCTTCTTCCAGTCTGGCCTCGCTTTCTTGCAGGTTGCGAAACATCAACAGCGTGGTCAGGGCGTCTTCCAGCCGGCGGCCGATCTCCTGGAACAGTCGCTCTTCCTGCGGCGTCCAGACGCGCGGGTACGAGCACTGGCTGAGACCGAACATGTACGGTTGATCGCCCTTCGGGTACAGGGCCATGACGATCCTGGACTGGATGCTGAGGCGCTGCGCCAGCGTGGCCGGCAGCGGATGGGGCGATCCCGGCCCGAAGCGCACGGGACCGCTCGCCGCCCGCACGGTGCGGAGCACGTCGGCCGTCTCCGGGTCCACGGGCACGTCGAGGCCCACGCTGAAGAGGCCGGGAAATTCTGGGCGCGTACGCTGCATCTTCACCCCGTGCCAGAGGGCTTCCGGGTCGCACGGATAGACCAGCCACGCGCGATCACACTGAAAAACCGTCAGCACGGCGTCCAGCACATCGCTCATCATCTGCTCGAGGTCATTCGTCCCCTGCATGGCGCGGTTGATCCTGTCCATGCTTTCCAAGAACCACAGATGGGCCTGGCGTTCCTCCTCCGCCCGCTTGCGCTCGGTAATGTCGCGCAAGGTGCACAGGGTGGAGAGGAACTCGCCACTGGCGGCAAAGCGCGGCACGGACGCCCCATCCAGGTGCACCACACCCCCCGTTTTCGTGCGCCAGCGCACTTCGTATTCCCGTGTCTGACCCTGCGACACCTCTGTGAGCATGGCCCGGATCCTGGCCTGATCCTCCGGGAGCACGAGGTCGTGCACGACATTCATGTGGCGTAATGCGGCCTGTCCGTAGCCGGTCACGTGGGCTCCACGGCGATTCATCTCAAGAATAGTGCCCGTCGCATCGAGCAGGACGATCACATCGTGGGATAACTCAAATAAGCTGCGATACTTTCTTTCGCTTTCCCCGAGAGCCGCCTCGGCCCGCATGCGCTCAGCGATCTCGGCCTGCAACTGCGCATTGGTCTGTTGGAGGTCTGCGGTGCGCGCTCGCACCTGCGCTTCCATCTCGTCGCGCGCTTGCCTGAGCAAGGTCTCCGCGCGCTTGCGGGCAGTAATATCTTCGATGATGGTAATCAAATGCAGCGGCTGCCCGGCCTGGTCACGGAGGGCGGAGACCGTGAGGTTGACGAACGCCGTCGAGCCGTCTTTCCGGATGTAGCGTTTTTCCCAACTGGACGTGCGGAGTTCACCCGCGACGATCCGCCGTGCCAGCGCCTCGTCCGTGGCCACGTCCTCGGGGTGCGTAATCTCCCGGGACCGCCGCGCCAGCAGCTCCTCGCGGGCATAGCCCGTGAGCGCACACAACCGGTCATTCACCCGGAGCCAGCGGCCATCCAAAGCCATGTGGGCCATGCCGACCGCCGCGTTGTCGAACGTGCCGCGGAACAGCGCCTCGCTCTCGCGCAGAGCGGCTACCATGTGCATGCCCTGCAGGGCCGTCGTCACTTGATTCGCGCCTAAGCTCAGCACCAGCCGATCCATGTCCGTTGGAAAGTCTGCGCGCCTTGAGCACGCAGCGACCATGCCATACTCCCCTGCATGACCTATAGGAGCAGTGGTCAGTACGAGGTCTCCGCTGCCAGCAGGATGGGGTATCGATCTCGTGGAGGTGGAGGTGGAACATTCCAACCAGGGCTTGAGAGCCAGGCAGATCTTGTCTGGCTCTTCAGTCGTCTGTGGATCTCGATCGACCCGCATGGCCTGGATCACTTCCCCCGATGGCAGGCCGTTGAAGCGCACATAGGCGATCTCGGGCCGCAACATACTGAACAAGGCGTCAGCCAGACTGTGCGCAATCTCTCCCGGTGCTCGGCCAGTCCAGATGGCCGGAAGCGTGGAGAGCGCGACCAGACTCCGCATACAATGGCGCAGATGCGCGATCTCTTCGACTATCCTCTCCTGAGGAATATGCTGTGCTTCCATAGACCACCCAGCCAGCCCATGAGGCTGTTTCAGATCTCCCTGCGCGCTTGCAGTTCCTGCAGGAACTCGGCAGGCGGTGTGAAAAAAGGATTCTCCTGAAGAATAGTGCCAATAATGGCCATGGGATGGGTGCGGAGAATATCCATGACGATTCCAGCGCCAAACTTGGCGAGGTCATAGGTTCATATTACCGGATCAGCATACTTTGGCAAGATGAAATTGAGCCGTGTCTCATACTCGACCAGATCATTGACGCCAGGGCGATCCTCCAGCGCCCATTCCATATTGGCCACGAGACGGGTCAACGGGAATTGTTGCGTTTTTCCGGTCTCGAGCACTTCTTGTATTAAGGCAAGCATGGCATGCTGATCAAAGTGGCCTTGCCGCAAATACGCCTCCTCCCAACGACGCACTTCTAACTGTCCGCTCGACTCGCATGTCGTGACATCGATGCCAGCTTCTTCCAGCCTGTGCACATGGTCATGGCGCAGTGCTGAATCGACAATATGGAAGGCTTTCTCATGGCGCTCTATCCCTTCCTTGATAAAGGGGAGAAGGACCTTGTACTCTTCATCGCGGGAGTGAAAGAAAGCACAGACATGGCGATAGCGGTCAAGTGTCGTGCCTGCCAGATGGATTGCCCCATTGTTCTCATGCATCTTCATCCTCCTTCTGACCTAGAGCGAGAAATGCCATACATGACAAGGAGGTGCCTGGTTGGGCATGATCAGCGCCGCTCGCCCTCTCAGGTCGTCCACGACCCAGACGCGGATTTTGGGCCCTGGCCGGCGCCCGCCTCGGGCTCCGTCCGCAGGGTAAACTGCACGGTAGCGCTCGGCCCGTCGTGCGGCACCGCCCACAGCCGCCCCCCGTGCTGCTCCACGATCGAGCGACTGATCGCCAGCCCCATCCCCAGCCCCTGCACCTTCGTGGTGTAAAACGCCGTGAAGATCGCCGCGAGCTGCTCCGGGGCAATGCCCACCCCGGTGTCCTCGACTGCCACCCGCACCGTGTCCGCCGCCTCGGGCTGCACCCGGATCCACACCTCGCGCGGGCGCTCGGTCACGGTGGCCAGCGCCTCAAGCGCGTTCAGCACGAGGTTGAGCAGCACCTGTTGGAGCTGCACCCGATCGCCCCAGACGGGTGGGAGGTCAGCGGCCACCTCCACGTGCAGGGCCACCCCCTGGCGGACGCATTCCGGCTGCGTCAGGCGCACGACCTCGTGCACGAGCGGCGGCAGGTCGAGCCACGCCTTCTCGGCCCCGGTGTTGCGCAGGAGCGCGCGAATGCGGGTGATGATCGCGCTCGCCCGCTGTGCATCATCGATGATGCACTGGAGCGCCTCGCGGGCGTCGTCGAGGTGGGGCACCGTCCCCGCCAGCCAGCGCAGGCTAGCACTGCCGTTGGTCACGATGGCCGCGAGGGGTTGGTTGATCTCGTGGGCGATCGAGGCGGCCAGTTCGCCCAGGGTCGTCACGCGCGTGACGTGCGCCAGCTCCGCCTGCGCCCGGCGCAAAGCCTCCTCGGCCCGCTTGCGCTCCGTGATGTCCATAATGCTCACCAGCACGCTGTCAAGTTGAGCGGGCTGAGGCGGGAACGTCATCGTCAACAGGACGGCCAGTCTGTGCCCCTGCAGCGATTGCACAACGGTTTCTGAGGCGAAGGAGGTGCGCCCTTCAGCGATGGCGAGCAGTTCTCTCGCAAACACGTCCTCCGTCTCCGGCAGGAAGACCTGGTGCCACGAGCCCCGCAGCTCCTCCTTGCTCCGCGCTCCGAACAACGTGACGGTGGCGTCGTTCACGTCGATGATCTTCACCAGAGAGATGGCGTACCGGACAAAGGCCGGGTGCGTGGCGAGATACTGGCGGACGTCCCGCACGCCCTGGGCCTTCAGCTCGTCAATGGCCGCTTTGGCCTGCGAAAAATCTGCTTCCCAGATCGACACGCCGGCCGTTTGGAAGATGTACCGGTATCTTTGCTCACTCTCGCGCAGTTCCTCCTCGGCCCGCCTGCGCTCAGTGATATCCTGGACCGTGCCGAACATGCGGCGGGGCCGCCCCGCTTCATCCCACGTCACATCGGCCTGGCTATGCACGATGCGCACCTCGCCGTTGGGCGGGACCACGCGGTACTCCACGTCGTAGCGCGGGCCGCCCCGCAGCGCCTCAGCGGCTGCCTGGATCGCTCGCAGATGATCCTCCGGGTGCACCAGTGCCTGCCGCCGTTCATGCCACTGAGCCAGGTGAACGCTGCCCTCCTGGGGCGGCAGTCCGAAAATGCGGTAGATCTCGTCTGAAAAGGTGATGCGATTGGTATCGAGGTCCAGGTCTGCGTAGCCGACATGCGCCAGTCGCTGGGCCTCTTCCAGTTTGCGCTCGCTTTCGCGCAGGTTGCGAAACATCAACAGCGTGGTCAGGGCGTCGGCCAGCCGTCGGCCGATCTCCTGGAACAGCCGCTCCTCCTGCGGCGTCCAGACCCGCGCGTACGCGCACTGGTGCAGCCCGAACGTGTAGGGCCTGTCCACCTTGGGGTCGAGGGCCATCGCGATCTGGGACTGGACCCTGAACCGCTCCGCCGTCGGGCCGGGCACCACATGTCCCACCGGACCCCAGCGCACGGGACCAGCAGCGGCCCGCACCGCGCGGAACACCTCCGCGACCTGGGGCGCCATAGGCAGGTCCTGTCCTCCCAAGGCGGAGGCACCGGGGAATGCCGGCCGTGTCCGCTCCATCACCACGCGCCACCACGCGGTGTCCGGCTCGCAGGGATAGGACACCCATGCCCGGTCGCACGCAAAGATCGCGAGCACGGCGTCGAGCACATCGCCCATCATCTGCTCGAGGTCGTTGGTGCCTTGCATCGCTCGGTTGACCCTCTCCAGGCTTTCCAAGAACCACAGATGGGCCTGGCGTTCCTCCTCCGCCCGTTTGCGTTCGGTCACATCCATCATGGTACCGATGTATTCAACGAGATCGCCGGACGCGTTGAAGACAGGGTGGCCTACTCCGTGGATGTACTTCATTGTGCCGTCGGGAAGAACGGCTCGCACATCCACCGCGAAATTGGTCCTTTCACGGACTGCTCTGTCAACGGTTTCGACAACACGGTCGTAATCCTCCGGGTGAAAGCGCCGGGTTTGTTCTTCGACTGAAGGTACACCCTCTTTCGGATCGAAACTAAATAAGCGCGATTGCTCCTCGGACCAGTGGGTGAGCCCTCTGGTGGCGAGGTCCCAGGACCAACTGCCCGTGTGGCTCAGCCTCTGCGCTTCCGCTAAATAGGCCTCGCTCCGCCGCAGTTCGGCTGTCCGCTCCGCCACCTTCATCTCGAGTTCGTCTCGGGCTTGGCGCAGCTCTTGCTCGCTCTTGCGCAACGCCTGTTCTGCGCGGCGGCGCTCGTGGATGAGACGCGAGTTCTGAAATGCGGTCGCGGCGTGATTCGCCGCCATGGAAAGCAGCAACTGGTCGATCTCGGTGGGAAAGTCGGTGCGATCGCACGCCGCAGCGACCAGACCGCCCTCGGCATTGACCCCGATGGGAATGACAATACCGCGGCACGGCCCCGCGCCGCCGCCAACGTCGGGAATGATTTCCTTACGCGAAAACTGGCCGACGGCGGCGAGGTGGCGTTCGAGCCATTCCGGAAATGCCTTCCATGCGTTCCCCCGCGTGACTTCGACTGCGGCGCCCCCGTTGGGGTCGCACAAACGCACAAAAGCGAAATCCAGGTGCAGCGATCCGACTAGCACGTCGGCAAGCCCGGCGGCGATGGCAGGCGGTTCTCTCCCGACCCACGCCACTGGGATGGTGGAAAGTGCCACGAGATCCCCGAGCGCTGTTCGCAGCCGGAGGATCTCAGCATGCGAATCTATGGCCATTTAGTTCTCCATGCTTGCGCTCCTGCGAACCGACCGTCGCTCCCGGAGCTCGAGGAGGAGCTGGTCAGGAGGAACGAAGAACGGGTTCTCCTGCAGCACCCCGCCGATCAGCACGACCGGGTGCGTCCGCATGACGTCGATCATCATACTAGCGCTAAATTTCGACAGATCATACGCACAGATCAGTGGATCATCGTACTTGGGAGACACGTAGTTGACACGTGTCTCGAATTCGACAAAGCTCAGGTCATCGAGGCCTGGTTTGTCGAGCAGCGCCCATTCCATCTGCCCCAGAAACCTCGTGAGCGGGTAGCCTGCTGCTGCGCCCGACTGGAGCACTTCTTCGATTAAGGCCAGCATGGCGTCCTGGTCGAATCGATCTCCGCGGTACTGGCAGTCCTGCCACACCCGCACCTCCAGCTGGCCCGAACCCATTGCCCGCGCCACATCGATGCCTGCTTCGGCGAGCCGCTTCAGATGTTCTTCCCGCATCTCGGGGTCCACGATGTGGAAAACTTTTTCCCCCCGGTCAAAGCCTTCTTTGATGAACGAGCGAAGCACCCGGTGCTGCTCATCGATGCTGTTGAAGAAAGCGCAAATGTGACGTTCCCGGCCGAGAGCGCCACCGGCAAACTGCACAGAATGTTCATTGGTTCTCATATATCACCTCACGTAGAGAGTGGAGATAGGAGTCGACCTAGAACTGACACGGTCCCGAGATGGCCCCGGACGAAAGTTGGTTATTTGGCCGCATCGTCGCAGCGGGCGGAGCACGTAGGGTTGCAGCAGAAAGGTGGCGGCGAGCGAGATGGCGACAGATAAGACAGACAGCCTGTACCTCTTTATCACAGACGGCATGCGCTGCGCGGAACCGTCAATCTTTGTCATACCTTAGCCTCCGCTTGACACTGCCTGATACTCCGCTGCTTCCGTGCTCGTGAGGATATTCCTTCTATCTCAAATCACCTGCTGCTTTCCCCGGGGAAGCAGCAGGTCGTTCGCCCACCTTGAGTTCGCTCGGGAGAGTGAATTGAAACGTCGCGCCGTTCCCGCTGTTTGCTGAGGCCCACAGTCGCCCCCCATGCGCCTCGATGATCGAGCGACTGATCGCCAGCCCCATCCCCAGCCCCTGCGCCTTCGTGGTGTAAAACGCCGTGAAGATCGCCTCGCGCTGCTCCGGGGCAATCCCCACCCCGGTGTCCTCGACCGCCACCCGCACCGTACCTGCCGCCTCGGGTCGCGCCCGGATGACCAACGCGCGCGGGCCCTGGGTCACCCCGGCCATCGCCTCAAGCGCGTTCAGCACAAGGTTGAGCAGCACCTGTTGCACCTGCACCCGATCACCCCAGATGGGCGGCAGGGCGGCGGCTACCTCCACGCGCAGGGTCACCCCCTGGCGGGCGCGTTCGGACTGCGTCAGGCGCACGACCTCGTGCACGAGGGGAGGCAGGTCGAGCCACGCCTTCGCGGTCGCGGTGTTGCGCAGGAGCGCGCGAATCCGGGTGATGATCGCGCTCGCCCGCTGCCCGTCGTCAATGATGCACTGGAGCGCCTCGCGGGCGTCGTCGAGGTGGGGCGCCGCCCCCGCCAGCCAGCGCAGGCCGGCACTGCCGTTGGTCACGATGGCCGCGAGGGGCTGATTGATCTCGTGGGCGATGGAGGCGGCCAACTCACCCAGGGTCGTCACGCGCATGACATGCGCCAGCGCCGCCTGCGCCTGGCGCAGGGCCTCCTCCGCCCGCTTCCGCTCGGTCAAGTCGAGCACAAAGGCGACGCCCTCGTGCCGCTGGCCCTCGAAGAGCGCGCTGCCGACCAGCACCGGCACGCGGCTGCCGTCTTTCCGAAAATACTCCTTCTCCACGGGGGCCGATCTCCCGGTGGCCTCCAGCTCGGCCAACCGCTGTTGGTCGCCGACGCGCCAGTCGGCGGGCGTCATGTCAGTCCACCGCAGCCGGCCCACGCCGAGATCGTCCCGGTCGTAGCCCACCAGGGCGAGAAAGGCGTCATTGGCGTCGAGAATCCGGCCGTCCACAGCGAAGAGGACGATACCGATGACGTTGGCCTCCACCAGTCGCCGGATCCGCGCGTCCCGTTCCGTGAGCTCGCGATACAGGCGGGTGTTTTCCAGCGAGACCGCCGCCTCCGAGGCGAGCAGTGTGAGGACCGCCACGCGGGCGGGCGTGAAGGCGCCGCGGGTCAGGTGGTTTTCGAGGTAGAGCACGCCGATCAGGGTGGCCTGCTTGAGCAACGGCACGCAGAGCACGGAACGGGCGTGATGCTGACGGAGGTACGCATCCGCGGAAAACGGGTGCTCGGCTGAGGCATCGTCGAGCACCACGCTCTCTCGACTCGATCCGCAGCTCATCACCTCGCGGCAGAATCAACAGACCTCGCTCGGCACCCGCGTGCTCAATCGCGGTGCGCATGAGCGTATCGATCAGTTTCTCCAGGACGATCTCGCCCGACACGGCTTGCGAGACTTTGATCACGGTCGCGAGATCCAGGTGTTCGACCGGTGCCACGATCGTGCTCGTCGGACCGGACCGCGGCTCTTCCCCCCTGAGGTGCGGATAGAGCTGATCGAGTTGCCGTACCTTGCCAGCGGCTCCCCAACGGAGATAGCCGTACCGGGCGTCTCGCAAATACGCCTGCGCGATCTTTTCGAACCCGCGTGCCGCGTAGAAGCGCGCGGCCAGTTCGTTGGCGAGCGCCTCATTGTGGATGAAGCTGTTGCCTCGTGCCGAGCGGATGGCCTGCTCGTAAAGGCGCTCTGCATCGAGCTCGCGGCCTTCGATACGTGCGATCTCGGCGCCGACCAGCGCGGCGAGATGGTGGGCGGTCAGAGCCTCGAAATGCTGCTGCCGCCGGTCGGGGAACGCGGAATCGCACGACGCCGCGCAGCAAAGCGCAGCGTAGAAGTGATATTCTGCGACTTCGAAATTCGACGGCGATGCCCACAGCAGCTTCTGCGCCTTCAAGAACGCATCGACGGCTACAGCGTAGTCGCCGGCAAAGAAGCGCGCCTGCCCCTTTCGGATCCAATACCAGCACTCGGCGCGCGCCAGATCCGGATTGCTGGAAAAACGACGCTCAACCCGTAGTTCTTCGAAATGCCCATCGTCGAACGAACCGAATTTTGGAGTCAACCCGCGTAGCGTTTGTATAAGCGCGAGCTGCGTGGCCGTAATGTCGATGACAAGACCGAACCCCATCTGCTGTGCGAACGCGCGACCATGCTCGGCTTGGCGTTGCACATCGACGAGCGGATCGCCCGCCACGAGGAGGTTCGTGGTCATTACGTAACAGGCGTACGCCGCATCAGTGAGATCGCCGATCCTGGTTGCGGCGTCGAACGCGCGGCGAAGCAGATCACGGCCGGCCTGGACATGTTTCGTCCACGGCACGAGACTTCCGAAGTTCAGGTAGGTCCTGGCCTGGAAGCGCCTCAACCCTCGTTGCTCCACCAATTCATAGCCAAGCTGGGCGAATCGAAATCCGGCGTTGTAGTCGCCGAAGCGCGCGCCGGCGACCGAGCCGAACCCCTCATAGGCGAAGCACGAACCGTCGCTGTTGCCGCGTTCGAGACTGAGATTAACCGCCCTAGAGAGAACCATTAATGGGAGATTCGCGTCCGTGAATCCTGCAGGCGCTCCAAGCTTGGTTAAAACATCCATGGTCGCGAGGGATGTCGCGTCAGTCATCACAGGCAGGTGGATCAGATCCTCGATCGTGCGGCCGCCGAGCTGCGACCAGATCCGCTCGTATTCGCGTCGCGCTTCCTCGTCCGTCGGATGCGGCGACCATTCAACTCCCAAGTGCCGCAGGTAATCGAGTCCGATAGCGACGGCGCGGCCGCTCTGATCCAAGGTTGTATAGAGATCCACGCGCGAACACGCGACTGTCGAGCGTTCGATCGTATTGGCGGCGCGCGGAGACAGCGCCGTCAAACGCTCCTCCGCGGCCGCCAGCTCGCCAGTGAGGATTTCGCATTCGGCCCGGCTCAGCTCCAGCGCAAACATGAGATCGTGCCGGCGCTCCCACGAGTCCTCCGCCAGTAGCGCTGTGCCGGCGACGAGATAGGTCAGCGCAGAAGCATAAGCGGTAGACGCCCTCGCTCGCCTGCCCGCGATCAGGTTGAACTCGGCCAACTGCTCGCGCTCGTCCCGTGCGGTGATGAGCGCGGCGCCCCGGTTGAGCTGATTGACGACCTCGAAGATCGCCTCCTCCCGCTTCTCGGGAGGGGTGTGCGCCGCCAGCAGCCTCCCGGTTCGGAGATGGGCCTCGGCGCGCAAAGATTCCGGAATCTGGGAATACGCGGCTTCCTGAACGCGGTCGTGGAGGAACTTATAGGCACCGTCTGAATGGAGGACGAGTCCGGTTCGCAGCGCTTCCTGCAGATCGCTGTGCAGTGCCTCCTTCGAATCCTCGTAGACCATCGCCAGCAGGGCAAACTCCGCGCTGTTACCCAGACAGGCGAGCTGCCGCAGGGCCTTCTGGGTGTCGACCGGCAGGCGCCTCAGCTTGCCAACCATGAGGTCGACCAGGTTGTCCGTGTACCCCTTGGCGTGAATGCGAGTCAGGTCCCAGGACCAGCGCGCCGCGCCGTGATCGAACGTGAGCAATCCTTCGTCGACCAGCGCAGAAAGAAACTGAATCGCGAAGAATGGATTGCCGGCCGTCTTCTCGTGCACCAGGTGCGCCAGCGGCGCCGCGCCCTCCCGGTCGCAGTAGAGCGCATCCGCAATCAACTGGCCCACGTCTTCGCGGGCGAGGGGTGCAAGGACGATCTCCTGCACGAGCGCTCCAGCTTTGCGGATCGCCTCGAGCTGGCGCATCAGCGGATGGGCGGACGTGACTTCGTTGTCACGGTAGGCGCCGATCAGCAGGAGGTGCCGCACATCGGTTTGGGTCAACAGGGGTTCGAGCAGATCGAGGGTGGCCGCATCGAGCCATTGCAGATCGTCGAGGAACAAGGCCAGCGGATGCTCCGGCCGGGCGAACACGCCGAGGAAGCGCCGGAAGACCAGTTGGAAGCGGCGTTGCGCGTCCTGGGGCGGAAGCTCAGGGACTGGCGCCTGCTCGCCGATAATGAGCTTCAATTCGGGGACCAGATCCACAATGAGCTGCCCGTTCGGACCCAGCGCCTCCCGGAGCGCATCACCCCAGCGGCCCAGCTCGGCTTCGCTCTTGCCCAAGAGCGGACGGATCAGGCCGTGAAAGGCCTGCGCCAGGCAGCGGCGCAGATCCTCGCCACGCCGGCCGCGGTCTGATAGCGGTCCTCAGCCGTCTTCGCGAGCAGCTTCATGATGATGGCCGAGACGGCGTGCGGCACCTCCTTGAGCCACGCGGCAGGCGGCGCCGGCCGCCGCGCGATGTGGCAATGGACCCATTCCATCGGCTCGGACGCGGTGAAGGGCAGACTGCCGGTCACCAGTTCGTACAGCGTGACGCCGAGGGCGTACAGATCACTGCGCGCATCGATCGACCGGTTCATCCGTCCGGTCTGTTCGGGCGCCATGTAGGCCAGGGTGCCCGCGATGAGCTCGGGTGGGGCGGGCGCTTGGCGCTCGCGTGGCAGGGGCGACGCGATGCCAAAGCCCATGAGCCAGACCTGGCCGGTCGCCCCGTTGACGAACACATGGGCCGGCTTGAGATCCTTGTGGATCAGGCCCCGCCCGTGGAGCTGGCCCAGCGCGACCGCGAGCCCAATGGCGACGCGCAACCACTGCGGCAGCGCCAGTGGGCGACCCAGAAGGCGCGTGAGCGGCTCGCCCCCCGGGTCGGCGAGCACGAGCACGGGCCGCCCCTGGTGCTGGACGAGCGCCAGCGGCCGCACGGCCCAGGCGGGATCGAGCACCGCCCGTAAGGCGTACTCGTGCTCGAGCCGCTGGAGGCTGGCCGGGGCGGGGTAGTCCCCGACTGGGGCCACGACGAGCAG
>WNFD01004079.1_pt1 | contig 14659 bp, 15 predicted proteins | sample 5400491 | NCBI WGS metagenome assembly WNFD01 (sample SAMN13153343, study PRJNA577476) | soil metagenome | isolation source: 120 cm saprolite under Douglas fir tree site 2 hole 2 replicate 2 | place: USA:California | collected 2015-04-18
CTATCCTGACGGCAGCAGCCGCCTTCGATTCTGTTGTCTGCACAAACACATGATCGTAAGGCGGCTGCCCCTTATGCCCGGAGCCGCCCGGCCCGCCTTCCCCCGCAGGTCACCGCCGCAAGTGCGGCTGCCGTACTAGTGGCGGGAGTGCGTGCTGGTGCCGCTGAACGCGGTCCCACGCTTTGTAGGCAGGCTGCGGACCATCGTCATCGACGACTACTGGATTGCATGCTTGATGGGGCGAGACTGCGGCATATGCAGGGCGAGGGTTATGCCAGCCTTGCCGGGGGCGAGCTTGGCTAGTAAGATCTTAGGTACGATCCTACTAAGGGGGAGTGTGCGAGATTACCAGCGCAGTGTTCCAGGCAAGCGATCTCGCCGGCGCGAAGCGCCGGGAGTTTCTCGGGGCTGCCCGCCAGGGCGGCGCCCTGCTGCGCGACACCGACGGCTTCGCGCTGACGATGGTCCCGCTGGCGCAGCTCGAGGCGATCACCGAGATCGCCCAGGTTGCCGTGGCCGCCCTGCTGGCCCTGGCCGCGGTCGGCCGCGGCTCCGCCCGCCCTGCCGACTTCGGCCAGCTGGCCTGGCTGGCGGCCTTCGATGACGAGGACCGGGCGGAGTTCTTCGAGGAACTGCGCGACGCGCTGTCGGTGGCGGAAGCGACCCGCGACGCAGAGCCCGTCGAGACGTGCCTGCGGGAGTGGCGCACGACCGCCCGGGCGCTGTCGGACTCGCAGCGGCGGGCAATCCTGACCGCACCGGGAGACGATGACTATGCCGAGGTCGACCGGCCGCAGGAGTGACCCCGCACCCGGCGCTTACCGTCCCCACGTTGCCGCTCGTCGGCCAGGCGGCCGACCGTCAGCCAGGCCAGTTTTCCGGGTCCTGGTGCACCGCCAGTACCTCAGTATCTGGAATGAGCTGCCCGGTCGGGTCGGCCTGGCGGCAGGCGTGACGGTTTCGCGCGCTATTCCCCGGCGAACTCCATCCCCCAGCTGATCACTTCGGTGGGATGCAGCCGGATGAGGGGCCCGGCCGGCTCGCCGTCCGGCCCGGTCGCATCCGCGAGAGCCTCGGCCGTGCCCCGGATCAGCGCGCATCGAGGTCGCCACGGTGGCAGCACGTCATCGACCACCAGAGCGACGTTCGGGTTGCGCTGCGCGTTGTGAAACTTCCGGGTCCGGGCGAAGTCCCGGCCGCCGATGTCGATCGTGTCCAGCTCAGGGTTGTAGCGCCAGCCGAGGGGAACGACGTGCGGCATCCCGGCTCCGTCGATCGTCGCGACCCGGCCGAGCTTGCCTTTTGCCAGGTAGGTCAGCTCGGCGTCAGAGAATACGCTCATCTCGCGCTCACCCACCTGTCGCGATCGCGAAGGGTCAACGGTCCAGAGATTACACGCGCCGACTCGGCCCACCTAGTCCGCGACCGGCTAGAGGCGTCCGCTCATGCCCCGAGGCGCGGGCGGCCGGAGGTGCACGGCCCGAGCGTGCGGCTGGCGGTCCTGGCTGTCGCCACCTCGGTCCCGCCGGAGGGGGAATCGCAGTGGTCACACGCGCTGATTGCCGGCCACCTGCGCGAGCGGGGACTGGTGATCTCGGCGGCCACCGTGGGCCGGGTGCTGGCCGAGGCCAAGGTGCGCCCCACAAGGTCCGCGGCTGGCTCCACCGCGCCGATGACCCCTCCTTCTGGATCCGCGCCGGGGCTGTGTGCCACCTGTACGCCCAGGCACGCCTCCTGGCTGAACATGGCCGAGCAGTGGTTCGGTGTCCTGACCCGCCGGCTGCTGCGCCGCGGCGAGTTCGCCTCCCGCGACGACCTCGACGCCAAGATCACCGCGTTCACCATCCAGCACCACAAAGAACGCCCGCCCCTATTCATGGAGCTACGACGCCGGCGCCTAGCACGCCCGCTACCTTGCCCGCCATCCCCAGCCCGGATCCGTACCCGCCCTCCCGGAAGCCGCGTGACCAAAACGCCCGGTAACCGAGCCCTGGTCAGCAACTTACGATGTCCTGGCACCAGGGCATCGCCGTCGCCGGCCGCGTCATCGCCTCCTCCCGCCGGCCGGCCGGTCGTTAAGCTGGATTTATGACCGGGGCCGCGGGCAACCGCCGCGCGCTCCGGCTCGCCCGGGCAGCTTCGCCTGTGCTGCCAGGCGGCGTCGCCCGGCACGAGCTGCAGATCGGCAGCCGGAAGCTGCGCTGGATCGAGACCGGGCACGGCCAGCCCACGGTAGTGCTGGAGGCCGGCCGGAACGAGACCTCGCATACGTGGGCACCGGTCATCTCGTTGCTCGCCGGCCAGGTGCACGTGGTGGCTTACGACCGCGCCGGGCTGGGCGCCAGCGATAAAGCTGACAACCCGAACATCCTCGAACGCCAGCTTGCCGACCTCACCACATTGATCTCAAGTGTGACAAGCCGGCCTTGCGTGCTGGCCGGGCACAGCTGGGGCGGCATCTTGGTGCAGCTCCTGGCCTTCCGCCGGCCAGAGCTGGTGGCAGCGCTGATCCTGGTCGACCCGGCACACCAGGACGCGGCCGCCATCCTGCCGGGCCCGGCTCGCTGGCTGCTCCGGCAGGCGCCGAACCTGAAGGCCCTGACCGGGCGGCCCGACGAGCTGGCCGGAGCCGCGGCGAGTCGGCCGCTGCTACAGCAGCTTCGTGCCGCGGCGCGGCCGTTCCCGGACGTCCCCGTGATCGTCATCAGCGCCACCCGCGGCTTCCCGCCGGGCATGCGCGCACACTGGACGAAGCTCCAGGCGAGCCTGGCGGGCTCCGCGGCGCAAGGACGCCACATCACGGCCGACGGCAGCGGCCACGCCGTTCATCAGCAGCAGCCGCAACTGGTCGCCAAGACCATCCTCAAGGCAGCCGCCGCCGCAGAACATGCAGGCCCAAGACCTAACTGAGCCAGCCGGCCATCGCTTGGAGCACCAGAAACCCCGGCCACGCCCTCGACACCGCCGTCGGCGAGCTCACCGCACTGGTCATGCTCGCCGAGATCGGCGACATCTCGCGTTTCCCCAGCGCCCGCAAGCTCGCCGCCTGGGCCGGGCTGACCCCGACCGTGCGCGGCTCGGACCTCAAAGTCCGGCACGGGCACATCTCCAAGCAGGGCTCGGCGTGGCTGCGCTGGGTCATGAACCAGGCGGCGCAGACCGCCAAGCAGTCCCCGGACTTCGCCGCCACCTACACCGCGATTGCCAGGCGCCGCGGGAGGAAAATCGCTACCATCGCGATCGCCCGCAAGCTCCTGACCCGCGCGTACCACCTGCTCGCCGAGACGCAGGCCACCGATACCAGCAGGCCGCTGCGGCGGCCGTGAAGACGGGAGGGTCACCAAGCCCCGGGCACGCTCGCCACAGCGGCATGAGCAGGCCTCCAGGCCGCGCTCGATCTCAGGAATGAGCAGCCCGGTCCCGGGCACATGGTCATGGCGTCCCGCCACAAGCCGCGGAGATGCCAGATGGGTGCTTGCGAGACCACTCCGCCAGCCACGCACCGGGAATGGCAGAACCCGCTCCTGCGCCGGGTCTTCGACCAGCTGGCGCAGCGGCTCACCCTGGTCCACTATGACGGGCGGGGTACCGGCATTCGCAGCGAGACGTTTCCGACCTCTCGCTTGAGGCGATGGTCTCAGACCTGGAGGCCGTCATCGACCGGGCTGGGCTGGCGGAGGTGAGCCTTCTGGGCCAGTACAACTCCTGCCCGCACGCCATCGTCTACGCCGCGCGCCGTCCGCAGCGGGTCAAGCGGATGGTGCTGTTCGGCGGCTCGGCCCGCGGCTGGAACGCCATGAGCGCCAAACAGACACAGGCGCTGCTGAGCCTGATCGAACAGGACTGGGACCTGTTCGCCGACACCGCGGCGCACCAGTGGATGGGCTGGTCTGCGGGGGAGGTCGGGCATGCCATCGCTGACGGGGATCCGGGGGGCGGTCACGCCGCAGATCGCACGAGCCACCATGCAGGCGGCCAGTGCGGCCGACGTCACGGAGCTGCTGCCGAGCGTGGCCGCACGGACGTTGGTGCTCCACCCGCGGGACATGACCCAGATCCCGATCGACGTTGCGCGCTCACTGGCGGCGGGTCTGCCTCGCGGCCGGCTGGTCGTGCTGGAAGGTGCGCAGCCGGTGCTGTTCACCGAGGACCCCGGTGAGGTGGTGAGCCTGCTCGCGGGTTTCTTCTGCGACGGCATCGAGCCGGCCGAGGTGCCGCCGACGAGCGCGGCCGGAGCCGCGCGCGGCCGTTCCACGCTGCCATCAGATGGCCTGAGCCCCCGGGAACTGGAGGTGCTACGGCTGGTGGCCGCAGGGGAGTCCAACTCGCAGATCGCCCGGCGCCTCGGGTTGAGCACGCATACCGTCGAGCGGCACATCGCCAACCTGTACCGCAAGATCGGGGCCCGCGGTCGGGCCGACGCCACCGCCTACGCCCTGCGCAACGGCCTGGCTTAGGCCACCGGGGTCGCCGGGGTCGCCGGGAACCCGCTGGCGGGCCTGCTGGTGGATTTCCGCCAGTGCCGCCTGCACAGTTTCCGGGAAGTCCGGCTGCGCCCTCTGACCCTACGGTGACCTCAGTTCCAATCCCGGACAGGAGGCCAGCCGATGGCGAAAACCACACTAAGAAGGGCTGGGGAGCTTGACCGGCCGCACTGGCTGCCCCGGTCAGCCTTCCCGTTCCAGATCCGCTTCGCCGGAATCGATGGCAAGCGGATTCACTACATCGACGAGGGATCCGGACCGGCGCTGCTGCTGGTGAGCGCCGGACAGTGGTCCTTCATGTTCCGCGACGTGATCTTGCGCCTGCGCGGACAGTTCCGCTGCCTGACTGTCGACTTCCCGGGCAGCGGGCTCTCACCCGATGCCCCGGGCCACGACCACAGCATCCGGGCCAACGCCCAGATCCTGGAGGGGTTCATTGATGCCCTGGATCTCCAGGACATCACCATGGCTGTCCACGATGTCGGCGGCCCGCTCGGTTTCCTAGTCGCCACCAGGCGGCCGGAACAATTCCGGGCGCTGGTGATCAGCAACACCTTCGGCTGGCCGCTGGCCGGTTATCCGGCGGTGCAGCGGACGCTGCAGGTCGTGGGCAGCCGGCCGTTCGGCGCGGTCAATAGCCTGACCAACGTCGCGGCGCGGTTCACCGCGAGCCGCTACGGCGTGGGGCGCAAGATGAGCAAGGCCGACCGCCGCAGCTTCCTTGGCCCCCGGCGCTCCCGCAGCAGCCGCCGTGCGACGCAGCAGATCCTGGCCGGGTTGCTGCGGATCGATCCGGTCATGGCCACAGTCGAGCGGTCCCTCGGGACCAGGCTCGCCGACCTGCCCGTGCTGACGTTGTTCGGGCGCAAGAACGATCCCTACGGCTGGCAGGCCCGGTTCCAGCAGATCTTTCTCCAAGCCACCGCCGCCGGCATTGACGACGGGCACCATTTCCCGTTCAACGACGACCCGGACGCCTACAGCATCGCGATTTCCGCCTGGTGGGCGGCGAAGGTGGCCACGACCGCTGGCAAGTCCGCAAACCCTTAGAGGAGTCAATCAGATGAGTGCTTCCAACGTTCTGGGCCAGGGCCGCACGGCCCTGGTCACCGGCGCTTCCCACGGCATCGGGACGCTGATCGCCCGCCAGGTCGCCAGCCAGGGCGGCCATGTGGTGCTGACCGGCAGGTCCGCCGCCGACCTGAAGGCGGTCACCTCCGAGCTGGCGGCCGCCGGCGCGGACGTAACCTTCATCCCCGCCGACCTGACCCAGCCCGGTGCGGCCGAGACCCTGGCCGAGACCATCGAGCGGCAGCGCGGCGGCATCGACCTGCTGGTCAACAACGCCGGCGGCGACCCGCTGCGCGAGTTCCATACCATGACCATCGAGGAGAACCTGCGCACCCTCCAACTCAACTTGATCGCGCCGGTGGCGCTTTTTCATGCCGCCCTGGATGGGATGCTGCGCCGGGGCCGGGGCCACATCGTGAACATCTCCGCGATGGCCGGCCGGGTCTCCTTCCCCTACACCGAGGTCTACGCCGCCGCCAAAGACGGCCTCATCGGCTTCACGCGCGTCCGCCCTGAACCGGGCGGCCGGGGCAAGCACCACCATGCAGAAGATCATCGAGCAGCGGGAGGCGAAAACAGATGCCGCGGCGTGACGATTACCGTCAGCCGCGGAGAACTTCCCCCGCTGATAGCCACCTCCCCGGCCGAACCCGCTCCGGCTGCTCAGCTGCTCCTTGACGCCCGGCTGAGCAGCCAGGGCGGCCCCCGCCCGGTAGCCAGACCAGTTGGTCCCGGGCTGATAGCCGGCGAAGAGGCCGCTTGCCAAATCAACTTAATCATTTTACTATATAGGAGGATCCCTCGGCTAGCCGTCGGCTCCGGCATGACCAGGCCAGGAAAGGAGAGGCGGGAAATGAACGAGGCATGCGATCGATGCGGACCTGCGGTCCGTGCCGCGTACCGCGTGGAGCGGCACGGCGAACTGTACCTGTGCAGGCACTGCGCGAGCCAGCAGTGGGCGGCGCTCTGCGCCCAGGGCTGGACTATCTGGCCCGTTGGGGCGCTGGCGGTCGCGCCGCAAGCTAACGAATTCTCCGGCGCGTCATGACAACCACTGGCGTGCGCCTCCGGCAGGCCGGGCACGGATGGTAGAAACAGGCCATGACCCTGCTGATACACCGGGGCGAGGGCCCGGGGTTCCGATACGCCGGGCAGCCGGTGCACATCCTTGCGGGCCACGGCGGGCAGCCACCTGGTTTCGCGGCGATGGAGATCACCATCCCCGGTCACTTCGCCGGGCCGGTTCCTCATGCGCACGACGAATTCGACGAGGCGATCTACGTTCTCAGCGGACGGCTGCTGGTGGCCGGTGACGGCGAGCCGCAGGAGGCAGCACCGGGCTCTCTGCCCTGACACTTGCGGGACTGCTAGCCACCAAGCCTTGCTTACCGGCGAGCGGGCCGCCTCAGGACCCGAACGTCCCACGCAGAACAGTCTTCATGACCTTGCCGCTGGCGTTGCGCGGCAGGGCGGCCACGAGGTGCAGGCTGGTCGGAAGCTTGTAGCGGGCCAGACGCCCGGTGCCCCACTCGCGAAGCTGGTCGACAGTCAGCGACGCGCCGGGGACCAGGACAGCGATCGCCACCGGTGTCTGGCCCCAGCGCTCGTGCGGCACGCCGATCACGGCCAGCTCCGCGACGGCCGGGTGCGCGGCCAGGGCGTTCTCGACCTCGGCGCAGTAGACGTTCTCCCCGCCGGTGATGATCATGTCCTTCTTGCGGTCGACGACGTACAGGAAGCCGTCCTCGTCGGCCCGCACGAGGTCACCGGAGTGGAACCAGCCGCCGCGGAACGCCTCGGCTGTGGCCTCCGGGTTCTGCCAGTACCCGGACATAGCCGTCGGACCGCGGTAGACGATCTCGCCGACCTCGCCGGGCGGCACGTCCTTCATGTCGTCATCGACGATCCGGGCCGACACGACGCTCACCGGCTTGCCCACCGAACCGATCTTGCGCAGTGCGTCGGCCCCGGACATCGCGCAGGTCACCGGCGACATCTCCGTCTGGCCGAATAAGGCGACGTTGGCGACGCCGGGAAACGCCCCGGCCATCCAGGTGAGCAGGCTCGTGCTGGCCGGGGCGGCGCCCCAGGACATGACCTTCAGCGCGGACAGGTCGCGGCGAGCCAGCGCAGGGTCGGCGCAGAGCAGCTGCCACTGTGCGGGGACGAGGAATGTACTCGTGATCCGTTCGGCCTCCATCACCTCGAGAGTGGCCGCGCTGCTGAAGCCGCCGCTGGGCAGCAGCACCGTCGTCCCGCCGATGAGCACCATCGGCGCTATGGCGCCGATGGAGGCGATGTGGAACAGCGGTGAGGCGCACAGGTTGACCTCGTTGTCATCGAAGAGCCGCCACGCCCGGATCAGCGTGAGCGCCTGGCACTGCAGATTCTGATGGGAGAGCACCGCGCCCTTGGGACGCCCGGTGGTGCCGGAGGCGTACATGATCAAGGCGGGGCTGTCCTCGGGCACGTCGACGGCGGGCCGCTCACCCGGCCCGGAGGACACCGGGAAATAAGGGTCGGCGCCGTCGGTCCCCCCGGTCGACACAAAGCCGATCTCGTGCTCGATCGTGGCCAGGGCGCTCGCCGCGACGGCACCGCTGGTCTCGTCAACGACCAGCAGCGACGCCCCCGAATCACGGAGGATGAACGCTATCTCCTCAGCGGCGAGCCGGAAATTGACCGGAACGGCGATCGCGCCCAGGGCATTGGCGGCGAACATCGTCTCGAGAAACTCGGGGCGGTTGGTCATCATGATCGCCACCCGGTGCCCGGCCCCGACACCGCGCCGTCGCATGGCCGCCGCCACGGTGCCGACCCGCTCATGCAGCTGCGCCCACGTCGTCGACCTGCCCTCGAAGCGGAGGAACACCGCGCCGGGCTTCTCGTGCGCGTGCCGGCCGATGTGGTTGACCCAGTGATTGCGCCGCCGGGCAGCCGCGTCGTTCATGACCCTTTCTTACCCGCTAATGTCAGCCAAAGGCATCACAGGGAAGGACCCGATGTACGAGAACCTAACCCGGCTCGACCTCGTCGGGCCCGCCCTCGCCCGGGCGCTCGGCGACCCCGGCTGGGAACACCTTGAGACTTCGCTCGTCTCGGGCGGCAAGTCGAACCTGACCTTCGAGCTCACCAGCGACGCGGGGGCGGCGGTGCTGCGCAGGCCGCCCGACGGGCCGTTGCTGCCCCGGGCGCATGACATGGGGCGAGAGGCCCGGGTGCAGCGCGCGCTGGCGGCGACCGCCGTCCCGGTGCCGGCCATCCTGCTCGAGGACGCAGGGGAGCTGATCGGCGTCCCCTTCTACGTGATGGAAAAGGTCGACGGGTACGTCGTGCGCGACATCCTCCCCGCCGGATACGCGGAGTCGGCGCAGGACCGCCACGCCATTGCCGATGTCCTGGTGGACACGCTGGCCGACCTGCATGCGGTCGAGCCCGGCGAGGTCGGCCTGGCCGATTTCGGCCGGCCGTCCGGCCTGGGGGAGCGGCAGGTGCGCCGGTGGAGCGAGCAGTGGGAGCGCTCCAAGACCCGGGACGTCCCGGCCGTCGACGAACTGGCCCGCCGGCTGCGCGCGGACCCGCCGGCCGGGCCCGGGGGAGCGATCGTGCACGGGGACTTCCGGATCGACAACTGCCTGCTGACCAGGCAGATGCCGCCGACCGTGGCGGCCGTGCTCGACTGGGAGCTCGCCACGCTGGGCGAGCCGCTGGCCGATCTTGGCCTGATGCTGTTCTACTGGCGGGAGAGCGGCGAGGTGAAACCGGTGCTGACGCCCGCGCCGAGCATGCTGCCCGGCTTCCCGCCCCGTTCCTACCTGGCCGACCGGTACGCCAAGCGGACCGGCGCCGACCTGAGCGACCTGGCGGGTTACGTCGCGCTGGCCCATTTCAAGTCCGCGGTCATCGCGCAGGGCATCGCGGCCCGGGTACAGGCGGGATCGATGGCCGGGCAGGACTTCGGCGATATCGGCGCCGAGGTCGACCGGATCGCGGACGAGGGGCTCGCCCTGCTCGACGGAAGGAGCTGACCGTGGATTTCTCGCTGAGCCCCGCGGCCCAGGACGCGAGCGACCGGATGTGGGCCTTCATGCGGGAACAGGTCTTCCCGGCCGAACCGGAGTGGGCAGCCTACCTCCGCGAGCACGGCGAGCACGCCTACCCGCCGGTTATGGAGCGGCTGAAGGAATCGGCGCGCTCGCGAGGCCTGTGGAATCTCTTTCTGCCCGCGGTCTCCGGCCTGACGAACCTGGAGTACGCGCCCGTCGCGGAGATCTCCGGGTGGTCGCCCGTGATCGCGCCCGAGGCGATCAACTGCCAGGCGCCTGACACCGGCAACATGGAAGTCCTGCACATGTTCGGGACCGAGGAGCAGCGGACGCGGTGGCTGCAGCCGCTGATGGCCGGGGAAATCCGGTCGGCGTTCGCGATGACCGAGCCGGATGTGGCGTCCTCCGACGCGACGAACATCGAGACCTCGATCGTCAGGAACGGCGGCGAGTACGTCGTGAACGGCCGCAAGTGGTGGATCACCGGCGCGGCGGACGAACGCTGCCAGATCTTCATCGTGATGGGCAAGTCAGCCCCGGCCGCCGAGCCGTACCGTCGCCAGTCGATGCTTCTCGTGCCGCGGGACACCCCTGGCCTCACGATCGTCCGGCACCTGCCCATCTTCGGCTACCAGGATCAGCACGGGCACTCCGAACTCGTCTTCGACCACGCCCGCGTACCGGTCTCCAACCTGCTGGCGGGCGAAGGCGACGGCTTCGCCATCGCCCAGGCCCGGCTGGGGCCCGGGCGGATCCATCACGCCATGCGGGCCATCGGGATGGCTGAGCGGGCGCTCGCGCTGATGGTGGACCGCGCTCAGCGCCGGACCGCGTTCGGGACCACCCTGGCGGAGCATGGCGTGGTCGGCGAGCTGATCGCGCAGTCGCGCATCGAGATCGACCAGGTGCGGCTGTACGTTTACAAGACCGCCTGGCTCATCGACCGGGAGGGTCCCAAGGCGGCGCAGTCCGAGATCGCCGGGATCAAGGTGGCGGCGCCGGCCGTGGCCACCCGGGTGATCGACCGCGCCATCGAAGTCCACGGAGCCGCGGGCGTCAGCGACGACACCCCGCTGGCCTACTTCTACGCCTGGGCGCGCGTGCTGCGCATCGTCGACGGGCCCGACGCCGTGCACCGGCGCTCGATCGCCCGCCATGAACTGCGCCGCGAGCGCCCGTTCAGCGGTTGACAGCTCCGCTGCCACGTGCGGCCCCAGCCTTCGCCGCACTCATGCCGGCGGAAACGAGCCAGGCCAGGCTCCCGCGCCCCAGGAAGTCTTTTAATATCCCGAACGATCCGTCGTTCCCGCCCGCCTGCCAGGTTAGAACGCCAGCCTGCGGGCACGCCGGCCCTCCCAATACGGCTGAAGGGCCGGGAACCGGTACGCTAGCTGCGTTCGCGGTGTCATACGGCGCCCGGAACGCAGGGCGCATAGCTCAGTGGTAGAGCACTCGCCTTACAAGCGAGGGGTCACTGGTTCGAACCCAGTTGCGCCCACCAGGTCAGCGGTCACCTTCAGAATCCTGCCCAAGTCACGGGGAGTAACTGGGGGAGCGCGGCTAGCGGCTGCGGGTGGCGATGATTTCGCGCTGTCTGCGCGTCCAGTAGTCAACGATCTGCTGACGTGAGACAGGGAGGGCGTCGTCAGGGTCGACGTCGTCAAAGTAGCCGAGGCCGAGCAGGATGTGGTTGATCGCCTGGTCGGGATATTCAGGCTGGAAGCGTTCGAGAAAGAGAGCTAGGCCTTCATCAGCCATGCGACCTGTCCGCTGCTCGATGGTCATGAGATCGAAGTAGTCGCGGAGCTCGCCACGGTCACCCACCACCTTGAGCTTCATCGCCATCAGGTCGCTGATCCGCGCAATGTGCAGTCCGTCGACTTGCGTGGGGCTTTCGAGCAGTCGTTGTGGGCGTGCCTCGTCCGCATGAAGGAACTGCACCCTGGTGGCCGAGAATACGCCGTTGAGCGTGCCGGGTGCGCGTTCGGTGACCGCGAACGGTCCGGCTGCGGACAGCTTCGTAGTGAGCTCTTCTAGATTGACGCTGTTCCGATGGAAGAAGAAGTCCAGGTCCCGGCTTACCCGGTGGGCGAGATGGACGGCAATGGCCGTGCCTCCGCCGAGATATGCGGTCGACGGTACGATCGGGGCGATGGTCTCCCATGTCAATGCCGTATTCGGCGGCAGGATACTGCGGACGCGTTCAGACAGCACGCGCATACCTGGCCAAGTTGTGTGCGAGCGCACGTTGCGCCGGCTCAAGGCCGCGGGTGGCTGCCGCGTGTTCCCAAGCACTGGCGGGAAGGTTGACGGTGCCCCAGGCAAGGCCGTCCGGGTCGAACGTCGTGAGCAACCGCCTGGCGATATACGGCGCTGAGGTAGCGACATCGAGCTGAGCGGGGGCTGTGTTCCAGAACAGGTGCAGCAGGTGCGCGGGAACCCGTCTGGCGCGCGGTCTGTTGGCGCGGTCAGGCAGTTGGACCTTCGCCACGACAGGGGCGAGCGCGAGCCACTCGTCTGATCCGAACCGCACCTGATAGATCGTCACTTCGCTGGCGTGTCCTCTGGCGAGCATGATCGGTGTCTGCGTGATGAGGCCCTGGGCTACCAGGCGCGCCAAGGCGCGTCCTGCGGCAGTGGGACTGACTCCAGCCCGCCGGGCAGCTTCACGGGCCGAGGAAACACCCCGCGGGGACCGGGACAGGGCGGCGAGCACCTGGGCATCCGTCCGCGACATGCCAGGTATCAGCGGAGTGACCCCCAGCTCGCGGGCAAGCTCGCTGACCTGCTCCTCGGTCAGATGGAAGACACCTGACGAATCTTGCTCTATCGGCAAGCCCAGACGATCCACCGCACGCCGTATACGCGGAGACGAGGTCCCCAGCCGCCGTGCCGCGTCGGCAAGACTATAGGTGTCCATATCGTTATTCTACCCGTCTCAGTCGTCGCACAGGGCGTCGGCGGCGGTACCTCAAGCCCGAACTGCTCTGGCGTAGGGCGTCCGTATCGATCCCGATCACGTGGTCACCGACGAGGAGTCGTACGCCTCGAAGTCGATGCCGACGATCCACTCGGAAATACTGCCTATTTCGCTGGGATCACCTCATTAAGCGGTAGTAAATCCCTTTGGCCCGGCCCGCTGACCGGGCTTACAGTGAAGGATGAAGGTCAGTTTCACCTGCGCGGCCGCGCGAGCTATCGGTTCGCCGGTTGCCGCTGCCTGACCTGACGAAATTCCGCGCTGGCGACCGGGAACGGTTCGCTAGCGCCCGTGTGATCATGGCCGCGCCAGCGGTCCCTTTCCGGTGCCGGACACCAGAAAAGGACCTCTCATGAACGTGACCGAAACGATCCGGACCTTCCTTGAGTTCTTCGGTGACCGGGACCATCAGATGGTGCCGGGCAGCTCGCTGGTGGCGCCGCACGGTGACCCGGTGCTGTTCACCACCGCGGGGATGCATCCGCTGACCCGGTACCTGGAAGGCCGCCCCCATCCTCAGGGCAGGCGGCTGGCCGGCGTGCAGCGCTGCCTGCGGACCACCGATCTGGACGAGGTCGGCGATGACCGGCACCTGACGGTGTTCCAGATGCTGGGCTCGTGGTCGCTGGGCGATTACGATAGGTTGCAGAGCCTGCGCTGGGGCTGGGAGCTGCTCACCGACCGCTTGGGCATCGGCCGGGATCGGCTGCACGCCACAGTGTTCGGTGGTGATGAGCAGGTGGCCCCCGATCTCCTGTCGTCGCAGACCTGGACCGAGCTCGGCGTCCCGGTCGAGCGGCTCGGGCCGGACAACTGGTGGTCCAACGGCCCGACCGGTCCGTGCGGCCCGGACTCGGAACTGTTCGCATGGACCAGCGACGGCCCGCCGCAGGGCACGCCCGGCACTGACGGGCGCTGGATGGAGCTGTGGAACCACGTGACGATGAGCTACCGGCGGCACGACGACCGCAGCCTGGAGCCGTTGCCGCAGCGCAGTGTGGACACCGGGATGGGCCTGGAGCGGCTGCTGATGGTCGTGCAGGGCCGGCCCTCGGTGTTCGACTGTGACGTCTTCCAGCCCTGGACGACCGCGCTGACCGGCCTGTGGCAGCCCGACCAGCGGTCCCTGCGCCTGCTCACCGACCACCTGCGAGCCAGCATCGTGATCATCGGCGACGGGGTCACCCCGTCCAATACCGGCCGGGGCTACGTGCTGCGGCGGCTGCTCCGGCGCGCGCTCACCGTGCTGTGGCGCCCCGACAGCACCAGAACGCTGGAAGATCTGCCAACGTCGCTGGTCGAGCAGACCCTAACGCAGTTCGGCCAGTACGAGGAAAGCGGCCCGGTCCGCGATGTGCTCCGCGGCGAGGAACGCCGGTTCGTCGACCTGCTCACCCGGGGCCGCAAGGTGCTAGCCCAGCTCGGCCGTGGTCGGCCACTGACCGAGACGGACCTGCGGTACCTGCACCAGACGCACGGCCTTCCCCCGGAACTGGTAACCGAGCTGCTGGATTAGCGCACGCAGCGACATCGCCATCCGCCGACAAGATCCCCGACACCCTCGCCGCCGGTATTCCTTAGTGAAGGTAACGATATTTCGGGGAGGGCGGATTCAACTGGTGGTTGCAACGGTTCTCTGAGGTGGGAGGTCGTTGCGATGTCGGGTGGGCGTAAGCAGGCGCCGAGGCCGGTGCGGGCGGAGTTCTGGGAGCGTGTGCGGTCCGGGTTGTCGCCGCGGGATGCGGGTGTGGCGCTGGGGATGCGCAAGGGCGCGGAGCGGTGGTTCCGGCTGGCGGGCGGGGTGAAGGGGAACGGGCCGGGGCCGGTGTCGGGCCGGTACTTGTCGCTGGCGGACCGGGAGGAGATCGCGGTCGGGCTGGCGCGGGGTGAGTCGTACCGGGTGATCGGGGCGCGGCTGGATCCGCCGCGTCCGGCGTCGACGGTCAGCCGGGAAGTGCGGCGGAACGGGCCCCGGGGCCGGTACCGGGCGCTGCGGGCGCAGGCGCTGGCGGAGGAGCGGGCGCGGCGGCCGAAGACGGCTAAGCTCGCGGGCAGCGAGGAGCTGCGGGACTGGGTGC
>WNFD01004080.1_pt1 | contig 14658 bp, 15 predicted proteins | sample 5400491 | NCBI WGS metagenome assembly WNFD01 (sample SAMN13153343, study PRJNA577476) | soil metagenome | isolation source: 120 cm saprolite under Douglas fir tree site 2 hole 2 replicate 2 | place: USA:California | collected 2015-04-18
CCCACTTCCAACAAGCGCCGAAGGCGCAGGGCCACCAGGCGGGCAACCGCAGAACTGCCGCAGCGTTTAATGATAGCAGGAAGTGCTGGATTGTCAACGCAAAGACTGGGGAAGGGCGGGCGACATGGAAGGGGCATCTAGCGGGTTTTCTTTTTTTGTGCCATGATTCTGAACGGATGTATACGTACAGACAAGATGCGCTACAGAAAAGGAGACCCCTTATGTCTGACGATCTCGCCACCTTGGAGACCCAAAGATCCAAGCTCCTGGAGGAGTTCCTCCGCTTGGGGGATCTGCGGCCGGGCTCCATTACCGCCGTGACCCGACGCTGCGGCAAGCCTTCCTGCCACTGCGCCAAACCCAACGACCGGGGACATGACCGGCAATTTCGCCTCACTCGCCGAGTGTCCGGCAAGACGGTGACCGAAACCTTTCCCAATCCCCCCGCGCTGCGCAAGGCGCAGCAAGAAGTCGCCGAGTTTCACCGTTTCCAGAGGCTCAGCCAGGACCTGGTCGCCCTCAACGACAAGATCTGTCGACTCCGCCCGGTTGAGCAGCATCGGGGTGGCTGGAGCGAGCAGGAAAAAAAACGGCTGCTGCGATCCATCAAGAGATGGCGCGGGAAGTAAATCAACTGCTCGGCCATGTCTTTGCCCAACGCCGTAAGGACGGCCGGACCGATCTGGAAGCGATCGAGTCGGCCTTGCGAACTGCTCTCCACCAAGCGGGCGCCGCCGCCTTAAGCGAACTGCTGCAATTCGAAACCCCAGCGTCGGATCAGCGTCAGCTGCCGTGCCGATGTGGCCATCACGCCCAATACCAGGAAATCCGCTCCAAACCGATCTTGACGATCGTAGGTCCGGTGCGCATGGCCCGCCCCTACTACTTATGCTCCCAATGTCACGTCGGTCAGTTTCCGGTAGATGTCGAACTGGACATCGAAAATACGGAGTTTTCTCCCGGGGTACGCCGCATGCATGCTCTGGTGGGCCAAGAGGCTCCGTTCGATCACGGTCGCGAGCAGATGCAGCTCCTGGCCGGTTTGGAGGTGACCACCAAATCCGTGGAGCGTATCGCCGAGGCCATCGGAGGCGATATCGCCCAGCGCGAGCAAGGAGAGATCCAGAAAGCCAGGCAGTTGGATCTACCCGTCCTGGTCGGCCAGCCGATTCCCATCCTGTATGTGCAAATGGACGGGACCGGAGTTCCCGTAGTGAAGAAAGAGACGGTGGGCCGGCAAGGCAAGACCGAGGGCCAACCCGCTCATACACGGGAGGTCAAGTTGGGATGTGGGTTCACGCAAACTACCTGGGACGAGAAAGGCTTCGCCATCCGCGATCCGGATTCCACCACCTACACCGGGGCCATCGAAACAGCAGAACAGTTTGGCAAGCGCATTTATCTGGAAGCGCTAAAACGAGGTTGGAGCCGCGCCAAGAAGAAGGTGGTCATCGGGGATGGAGCCGTATGGATCTGGACTCTGGTCGCCGAACACTTCCCGGACGCGATTCAGATTGTTCGACCTCGACCATGCTCGCCAGCATCTGTGGGAGGTGGCGCGCCAGCTGTATCCCCACCAGGAAGCCCAACAGAAAGCTTGGATGAAGGTCCACCAGAAGCACCTGCTGGACAAGGGGAAAATCGAAAAACTGGTGAGCGCGCTGCGGGCCATTCCCGCTGGCAATCCCATAATGGCCGAGAAGATTCGCACCGAGGCCGATTACTTCGAGAGAAATGCAGCGCGGATGCGTTATCCCAAGTTTCGCCGCCAACACTTGTTTGTTGGCTCGGGTGTGATCGAAGCTGGATGCAAGACCGTGATAGGCTCTCCTCTCAAACAATCGGGAATGTTCTGGACCGTCCGCGGAGCCAACGCAATCTTGGCGCTGCGCTGCTCTCATTTCAATGGCCGTTTTGAGGACTATTGGGAGGAGCGCTGCGAGGCTCAGGCGGCTTGACATCCACTTCTATGTCGCCCGCCCTTCCCCAGTCTCTGGCACAGTGCCTTCTGGACACGTAGAGCATCCGCACACCCCAGGTCCGCCTCCCGGTCGGGTGTGGTAGTCCAAGGCTGAGGTAAAATCGGGAATCGAAAATCGAAAAATTGCTGTTTCTTCTGCTCTGCTAAAATATGGCCTTCATGCCCCGTGGCACAGCTCCCCGCCGACCCGCTCGCACCGGACGTCAAGATGGTGTGGCGCGGGCGCCCTCGCCCGTGGGAGCTCGCCGGCAGCCAGATCGAGGTAAAGACAGTCGCCGGTCCGCTCTCGCTCGTCCGAGCCGAGGCAAAGCCTTGGTTGCAACCAAGGCTGGCTCAACGACGAAAGCAGGATCGCCAAAGGCTGCCAAGACCAAGGCCTACAATCCCGTCGCGCCTGACCGTATCGCAGAAATTCTCAAGCGCCTCGACCAACTCTATCCCGACGTGACTTGTGCGCTGACCCATACTAGCGCCTGGGAGTTGCTGGTCGCGACCATCCTCTCTGCCCAGTCAACGGACGTCAATGTGAACCGCGTCACGCCTGAGCTGTTTCGAAAATATCCCACCGTCGAAGCCTTCGCCGCCCTCGAACCAGAACAGCTTCAACCCGACGTCCGCTCCACCGGATTCTTCCGAAACAAGTCGAAATCGGTCGTGGGCGCGGCCAAGAAAATCGTCAGAGACTTCGGCGGGCAGGTTCCGTTGCATATGAAGGATCTGCTTACCCTTCCCGGGGTCGCTCGCAAGACCGCAAACGTAGTCCTGGGCACGTGGTTCAAGATCGCCGAAGGAGTTGTGGTTGACACGCATGTCACTCGCATTGCGCGCCGCCTGGAGCTCACGAAAGAAACCGACCCGCAAAAAATCGAGCAGGACCTGATGCGCATTATTCTCCGCGATAGGTGGATTCTGTTCGCCCACCAGCTCATCTGGCACGGACGTAAGTTGTGCTTCGCCCGCAGGCCCAAGTGCGCGGATTGCCTGCTTGAAAATATCTGCCATGCCGCAGACAAGAGCTGGAGCACGGTGGAAATCCATAAGAACGCGAAACCGTAAGCGCGGCGAGGGAGCTATGCAATCTTGGCCGTGCAGGTCACACACTGCGCTCTGCTAAACTCTCTGCTTGATTTCGAGGCATCCAGATCATGCGCACTTTTTCACTCTTTGCTATCGTCATACTCATGAACACTTTCGTCCTTGAAGGCACGGTCTCCGCCCAGGCCCTTCCCGCGCCCCAGGCCGTCACCGATCCCAAGCAGATCAAGAGCACGCCCAATGCACAGGTTGAGCCCAAGAGCCTGACCATCGAGAAGCTCTACATGACGCGCCAGGTGGGCCGGCCGACGTGGTCGCCCGACGGCAAGAGCATCGCCTTCATCTCGAACATGAGCGGACGCAACAACATCTGGACCGTTGCCGCCGATGGTGGATGGCCGGTGCAGCTCACCATCAGCGACCAGCGCCAGTCTTCGCCCGCCTGGTCGCCCGATGGCAAATGGATCGCTTATCAGTCCGATTACGATGGCGACGAGCAGTGGGATATTTTTCTGGTCTCGGCCAAGACTGGGAAAGTGGTTAACCTGACGCAAACTCGCGAGGTCGCTGAACTCGATCCCACGTGGTCGCCCGACGGCCGATACCTGGCATACGAAGTGAAAGCAAAGACTTCCGCCGCCTACGAGATCGACGTCTACGACATGCTCATGCGTGAGGTGAAGCACATCACCACCGGCACGCCGCAGGATAAACGCAACTCAAATCCCATTTGGTCGAAAGATGGCAAATACATCGTCTACACGCAGGAGCAGGCCAAGGGGACCGATTCGAATATTTTCATCGCCGACGTTGCTGCCGCGACCAGCACATTGCTGACCCCGCATGAAGGCGAGCAGATTTACTCCGCCGACGACATCTCGCCCGCCGGCAAGCACGTGCTCATCACCTCGAATGCAGGGAATGGTTATGACAACATTGGGTTGCTCGACATCGCGACCAAGAGAGTCTCGTGGCTGACCAAGGACAAGTGGGAAATCAGCGGCGGAGAGTTCTCACCCGACGGTAGGCGGATCACTTTCACCGCCAACGTCGACGGCAATGAAGACATCTACTTGCACGAGCTCGCGATGGGCAAGTCCACCGTTCTACCGATTCCGAAAGGTCTGAACGCCCCCGCTGGCGGGCACTCTGCCTTCACTAAAGATGGTTCACGCCTGCTCTATTACCACAACGGGCCCACCGCTCCGGGAGATTTGTGGGTGTATGCGCTGGCGACCGGCAAGTCGCATCAGGTAACGCATTCCCTCGTGGCGGGGGTGCGCTCAGAGGACATGGTCGAGCCCTATCTGGTGCACTATCCTAGCCGCGACGGCAAGTGGACGATTTCTGCTTTCCTCTACGTGCCGTTCAACATGGCCCGCAACGGACAGAATGCCGCGATCGTCTATATCCACGGCGGTCCAACCGCGCAAACGCTCAACTCCTTCAACCGTTTCGTCCAGTACGCGGTGAATCAGGGATACATGGTGCTCGCCCCCAACTATCGCGGCTCAACCGGATACGGAAAGGAATTCCAGCAGGCAAATTTGTTCGATATGGGCGGCGGTGATTTGCAGGACGTACTCGCCGGCGTCGATTGGATCAAGCAGACAGGTCACCTCGATGCCAAAAAGATCGCAGTCATGGGCGGAAGCTACGGCGGATATCTCAGCATGATGTCGGTAACAAAAGCGCCGGACATTTGGGCCGCTGGCGTTCCTATCGTGCCGTTTGTGAACTGGTTCACCGAAATCGAGAACGAAGACCCGGTGCTGCAGCAGTCTGATCTCGCTACCATGGGAGACGTGGTGAAGAACAAGGCGCTCTACGAAGAGCGCTCGCCCATCAATTTCATCGATCAGATCAAAGCGCCGCTGCTGTTGCTGGCGGGAGGACACGATCCGCGCTGCCCCAAGTCGGAGACGCAGCAGGTTGTCGACGCCATTAAGAAGCGCGGCGGCACGGTCGATTACAAGATCTACGAGAACGAAGGTCATGGCTTCGCGCGTGTGGAAAATCAGATCGACGCCTATAAGCGCGTCGCGGATTTTCTGCAAGCGCACGTGCCGCCCGCGGATTGTAGTTGCACGGTGAACGAGTAACGCGACCGGCAGCCTGGGCAGATTCGGCCGTGTTTGTCTTCACTAACTTGTAGTTAAGTCATTGATTCCACAGAAGAGCTTGCTTCCCTTCCCTCCGAGTTAAGGGGCGTCTTTGTCGGGATGACCTAACGAGTCATCTGAGGTGCATTTCGTCGATCGTGGGCGCTTACGAAGCTCGGGAAATGGCATCCCAGGGGCGGATGTCAAACCGCCACTTGCGGCGGAAAGGCCGCGCTCAATCTCTCTGTTTTCAATAACTTATAGCTAAGTTATTGAATCCACCCTATTGCAGCAAACCGAATAGAAAGCCGAATCTATTCGAGTCTTTCAACTCCTTGGCCGCACGCAGATTCCACCGCCCGCCTTGGCGTGGTAGAGACCTAGCTTGTCTACGTCTCGGAAGCGGCACAACTTATCGGGATGGCACCGTCGTTCTGTCTCCTGGTGGAGAAGACGTAACCATTACATCTCTACGTTAGATCATGGTTTGCAGATCATGGTTTGCAGATCACGGTTTGCAGATCACGGTTTGTCATCTGCGAATGAACCCCGAACGCTTTGACAACGGCGTCGACCAATCCCGGGATGGTGTACTGCTTCGCTTCGATATGCACGGGGAAACCGAGCTCCTGCAGCGTTGCTGAAGTGACCGGCCCAATAGAAGCGAATTGGACGGAATCGATCCATGGGTGGTGCGGTGCCCCCCGCCCGCGAGACCGTTGGTCACGGAGGGTTGCCTGCAGTGAGCTTCCTCCGAGCAGCGCCACAAAGTTACGAACTGTCGAAGAGCTCGTAAACGTAATCACATTAGGCCGCCTCGAATTTTTAAGCGCCGCGCGCAGCCGCGAGCGTGAAGATCGAGGCACGACGGTCTCATAGGCTTCGACGACATCGACATGCGCTCCGGCTTGGCGCAATTCGCGCGGAATCACATCGCGGGCAACCTTGGCACGAATCAGCAGCACGCGCTTCCCTTTGACACGCTGTCGCAGGCTGCGGACCACAGACTCCGCGACATACTCCCTTGGAACAACCTCAACCTTGATGCCGCGTCGTTCGATAGCCCGTTTCGTGGCCGGACCGATGGCAGCGACCCGCAAGCACTTTGACCGTGGGGTCTCAGCGGCTAAAGGCGTATTCTGCTTTCTGCCTTTGGCGGCACGACTGAAGTCGTGCCCTTCCCCAAGCCCTGCGCGGCCGCCCTTCAGCTTGCCGAGTCGCTCCCACATCGCTTCAGCGCCGTTGACGCTGGTGAGGATAAGCCAGTCGTACTCCCGGAGACTTTTGAGCGCGTCGTCTAACCGCTTGAAAGATCGCGGCTTGCGAATTTCGATGAATGGAATCTCGATTACGTGCGCGCCATGTTTGCGCAATTCGGCCGACAGCACGCTCGCCTGATGTCGCGCGCGACCGACGAGCACTCGTACCCCAGAGAGTAGGCGCCGGTTCATTCGACTTCCTTCTTCGTGGGTGATCCCAGGCCTTGTTCTCGCATGAGTCGCGCTACACCGGAGACCGCTGTGTCCTCGGCCTTCTCCAGGGACGAGATCACATTCTCTTGCTCGCCCCGAGTACGGTTCTGGCTGAGCTTGAACTTGGCTTCGATCTTCGTAGAGGTGATCTCGAATCCGACGATGTGGCCCAGCATGCGTTGGCGGTAAGTGTCGCTGAGACTAGCCCACTGTTTGGCGTATACCGGCTCAAACATCGCGATCAGTTCGTCGAGCACGCCCTCGAGAGCGTCTGGCGCTGAAAATACACGCGCAGTTCCGTAAACGTGGATGGCACCATAGTTCCACGTGGGAACGTTTTCAGAAGTGGAATACAGCGTAGGCGAAACGTAGGAATGCGGACCGTGGAAGATGGTGAGACATTGCGGCTGCTGCTCGAGACAACGCCAATGAGGATTGGCTTTGGCAACATGGCCGCGCAGGACGAGCTGATCTTCCGCCGCATGCACGCTGATAGGAACGTGGGAGGCGGTAGGTTCTCGATCGCTGTTTGAAATGAGGATGGCAAAGGGGTTCGCCTGCATGAATGCAAGGGCGTCGGCGTCATTTCGGGCGCGAAAATGTTCTGGAATGTACACGAGCCTTAGTCCTCTATCCCCTCGGCCTTGTTTAATGCCTGCTAGTCCTGCGGCGGCTGGAGTCTATCCTTGGCTTCGCCGAAGGGCCGTGGGCTGCGTTCCTCCGCCGCTCCGCAGCTGTTCTCGCCCTTCAGCACGATTGCGCACGTGGAGCAGTTTTTCAACTTCCGCGATCACTACACCGGATTCATCTTTCACCTCGACCACGAAGACAGGCTCATACTTCTCGAGCGTCTTCAACTTCTCGCGAACCTCCTCGACCTGTGCGTCGGTCAAACGAAATTCCGCACGGACGGGTCCGCGGCCCGGCCTCCTGTAGCGGATGGTCGCGGCCTTGTCCCAGACAATGTAATCGCGTCCCAGATGATGCATCAGCATGAGCATATAGAAAGCGTCGGTCATGGCAAAGAGTGAGCCTCCAAAGTGCGTGCCGACGTAATTTGCGTTCCAGAAACGGAGCTTCATTTCGACGTCGATGGATTTCATGTCGGAAGCGATACGCGTGATCCGAATTCCTGCGCCCAGAAACGGAGGCCACAGGTTGATCCAGCGACGAAGATGGTTGCCGCTTCTCGGGCCTCCCAGAATGCGGAGAAGTGGATTTGCGCTCATGGCTGAGAAGGCAAAGCGAAGCCTTTGCCATAGACTTGTTCGAGAATGGCGTCGCCGCCGCGGCGCAGTAGGGTGTGCCCGACTTCGGCGCCGAGTTTCTCGGGATTGTTTCCCTCTCTTGATTCGCGTAATAGTTTGCTGCCGTCGGGATGTGCGACGATGGACTCGAGATGGAGCTTGATCGTGCGGTTGACCTCCCGCACCTCGGCAAATGCGCCGATTGGAACCTGGCAGCCTCCACCCATGCTTTCGAGCAAGGCGCGTTCGCAGGTGGTTGTAGCGCGGGCGTTAGCATCATCGAGGAAGGCCACATGCTGACGCGTGGCATCGTCGCCGCGGCGAATTTCAATGGCCAGAGCGCCTTGGCCCGCTGCCGGACACATGATTTCGACAGGGATGATTTGCTTCATCAGTTCCATCTTGCCTAGGCGCTTGAGCCCAGCTAAGGCCAGGATGATGGCGGCGTACTCTCCATGTTCAAGTTTGCGCAGGCGGGTGTCGACGTTACCACGCAGGGGATGTATGTCCAGGTCGGGACGGATGGCCTTGAGCTGCGCCTGGCGCCGCAGGCTTGATGTGCCGACGCGCGCGCCCTGGGGCAGATCCTCAATGGTGGAATAAAGTCGCGAGCAGAAGGCGTCCCGCGGGTCTTCCCTTTTGGTGACGGCGGCGATTTCGAATCCTGCGGCAAGCTCGGTGGGCAAATCTTTCAACGAATGCACGGCGAGATCGACACGCCCAGCGGCGAGGGCGTCTTCAATCTCCTTGGTAAAAATTCCCTTGCCAAGTCCGCCCTTGGTGCCGACCTGGGCCAGGGGGACCTCGGTGATTTTGTCGCCGGTGGTGGGGATGATTTCTATTGCGCCCTCGTGGCCCCGCGTGCGCAGCAACGCTGCGATGTGGTTAGCCTGCCAAAGCGCGAGCTGTGAGCCGCGCGAACCGATGCGAAGGATGACTGGAGTTACACCGTTGTTGCGGAGTTCAGTCATGTTGAGCGGCTTCCAGACTTCCTGGGAAGCGGAATCTCAATGAAATGGTGGCTTGCCGCCGTCGCCGCATCGACCGTAGCGGCGATTGCCCGTCCAGGTTTACGGCCAACCGGCCAAATGTTTGACCCGAGAGCCACTTGTCGAAGTTTCCGGCGGGTCAGATTCTGCTGATACCTGATGTCTTGCTCAGATGTGACCAACACGTCCAATGCCGCCTCTTCCGTGGCGCGACTTCACTTCGTCGCCCTGGTTCCGATCCGCCGCTTCCGATTCTTTCTCTTTCTCTCGCAGATTGAAGAGTCTCCGCACCACCTCAATCACGGTCGTGGCTTCGGCCTCGCGAGCGGCAGTCTTTAGGGTCGTGATCGGTGTGTGCATGACCTTGCTGATGATGCCGCGGGTTAGGGCCTCGACCGCAATCTCCTGCTCGGGCGACAGCGGGCCCAGCCGGCCGCGTACGCGGTCAATTTCGGCTTGGCGGATGGTTTCGAGATGATCCTGCAGCGAGACGATGGTCGGTACTACATCGAGGGTACGCAGGCGCGCTTCGAAGTTTTCCACCTCGCTGGTGATGATGGCTTCGGCACGTTCGGCTTCCTTTCTTCGGTCGGCGACGTGCGAGGAGACGGCCTGCTGTAGGTCATCGATGTCGTAGGTGAAGATGCCGTCGAGCTTGCCCATCTCGGGTGCGACATCGCGGGGCACCGCGATATCGATAAAGAACATGGGGCGGTTTTTGCGGCGGGCGAGGAACTGCTCACCGTGTTCGCGGCGAAAAATGGCGTGCGGCGATCCGGTCGAGGTGATGACGATGTCAGCGCGGTCGCAGGTGTCGTAGAGGTCGTCGAACTTGATGGCTTGGCCGTTGAATCTGTGCGCCAAGCCAACGGCGCGGTCGTAGGTGCGATTGGAGACGAAAATCGCAGCACAGCCATGCGCCATTAGGTGGCGCGCCGCCAGTTCGCTCATCTTGCCCGCGCCGACAATGAAAACAGTCTTGCCGTTCAGCGTCCCGAAAATCTTTTTGGCCAGCTCGACTGCCACCGATGCAATGGACACCGAGGACGATCCCACTGCGGTTTCCGTGCGCACGCGCTTGGCCACGGCGAAGGCACGCGTAAATAACTGTTCCAGTTGAGCGCGCACCGCGCCGACGGCACGGGCCGTGGCATAGGCCTCCTTAACCTGGCCAAGAATCTGCGCTTCGCCTACGACCATCGAATCCAGGCTCGAGGCCACGCGGAAGACGTGCCGGACAGCATCTTTCTCGCGGTACTCGTAGAGATATGGATCCAATTCGTCCGCCTTTACCTGAAAGTGTTCACCCAGAAAACCGCGCAGGTCGGCAGCACGATTTGTGGTGTGAGTCACGAGCTCTACGCGGTTGCAGGTGGAGATCACCATCCCCTCTTCGATTCCGGGATGCGCCGTGAGGTCGCGGCAGGCATCGGGCAGTCGCGATTCAGGAATAGCCAGGCGCTCGCGCATCTCGACCGGTGCACTGTTATGATTCACGCCGATAAGCTGGAATCTCATGAGGCGGCAAACCTGTGCATAACGCTGAAGTAATTGGCGGCCCACGCGACGATCGCGGCCACGAAAGCGAACGTGGCGAGAAAAGCGGCGCGGCGGCCACGCCACCCCGAGTTCCAGCGGGTGAAGACCATCACCATGTAAACCGCCCACATCAGCACCGAGAGCAAGATCTTGGGATCGAGAAAATTCACGCTGCCGTAGGTAGAGACCGCGAGTACGGATCCGGTTAGCAGGCCGAGGGTCATGAACGGAAAGCCGAGCAGCAGCGAGCGATAGCCGATCTGATCAATGACTTCGAGCGCAGGCAAGTAGCCAAACAAGCTGCTCGGCTTCTTGGCTTTGAGCCTTCTCTCCTGTAGGAGATAGAGCAGGCTGGCCCCGAAACTTAGCACGAGCGCGGAATATCCAGTGAAAATGAGGGCAATGTGCGCGATCAGCCATCCTTTCTGCGGGACGGCGGAGGTGAAGACGAAGGGCTGCTGTCCCGTAGCCGCGACGAAGGTGAGAAAAAAGACAATCGGAAAGACCACCACACCGGGTGAAATGGTTTTATAAATCGCATAGACGATCATGAAGAACGTCATCGAAGCGAACCCTAACAGCGATTCGCCATTGTGCACCGAGGCCCAGACAACATGATCGGAAAGGAAAACCTCAACCAGAGACACGAAATGAAACACCATCCCCAGACTGGCTGCGTGCAGTGCGATGCGGCTGAAGAGATCGCTGGTGCGGGTGAGCGCGACGAAGGCGTACACCAGTCCCAGTAAGTAGCAAGCCAGCGCGAAGCGGAGCCAAAGCAGTGCCATCGGTAGGTAAGTATCAGAGTCGCTAGAGTTTATCGCAAGGGAAAGCGATCCTTCCTAGCGATTATAGTCCGGGCACGGGCAACGAAGGAGTGAGACGCGCGCACCTGCGGTGTTGGTCGGAGGCAGACTCGAGGCACCGTCTTAGGGCGTGGACAGCGTGGACTCGGAGAATCTGGAACCTTGCGCTCTTCGATCCAGCCATGCAACGCGACGGATGATTCCCAAAATATACAGAGTTGTGTGTATTGCGAGGAACTGCTCATTCTGGTCACAATGATCGATATCCAGGGTTTTTACGATCTGAATAACCGGAAGGTCCTGATTGTCCGAGGCAGCTGAGCGTGGTTCCTGCGCCCAGGCTGGCATGAATTCCGCACGAAAGTTTCGATGTTCACTTCCGCGCTACTCGGGCGGTCCTGACTTAGTCCCTGGACCAGCAACCGTTTTTCAACTCACTTGAATTGACCTGCCAGGTGCAGCCATAGCCTTTCGCATCGCGGGAGTGGCCGTAAGATGGAAGCCTCGAGCAACCCGCCGGCATTCCTTTTCGATCTGGACGGCACGCTGGTGGACAGCGTTTACCAGCACGTGCTGGCATGGCGCGAAGCCCTGGAGCGCACCGGCATCGAGCTTGCCGTGTGGCGCATCCACCGGCGCATCGGGATGAGTGGCGGGCTTCTGGTAAATGCGCTGCTGAGAGAGACGGGACAACCGGTGACGTCCGAGCAGGCGGAACAACTGCCACGATTTCATGCCGAAGCGTACGGCCGGATGGTGGCCCAGGTTCGGCCGCTGCCCGGCGCAAATGAATTACTGAGCTTCTTGACCAAAAATGGCATCCCGTGGGCCATTGCCACTAGCGGTCAGACGGAAAGCGCGCGTCGCACTCTGAAAGTTCTCGGAATCGGTCCTGAAGCGCCGGTGATCACGCGAGATCAGGTGCAGCGGGCTAAACCCGATCCGGACCTGTTTATCGCGGCGGCCAAGCGGCTCGAAACCGATATCGGGACATCCATAGTTGTGGGAGATAGCGTATGGGATCTTCTGGCCGCAAAGCGCGCAAGAGCGCTTGGGGTGGGGCTACTTTCAGGCGGCTACGGCCAGACCGAACTCGAGCAGGCGGGGGCTTACCGGGTTTATCAGGATCCCTTGGATCTGCTCGAGCACCTGGACGAAGTGGGTATCCGGACCGCAGCTTGAACTGTGTTAGCTGTGATCGGTTCCGCGCCCTGGCCGACAATCGGAGCCGACGGCAATCAGAAACTACATAGGGCTGAACCACATCAGGAGAGGCACAATGAAAGTACAAGAAGTGATGACTCAACATCCGCTATGTTGCCGTGCCACGGATATGGCACAAGTGGTCGCACAGATTCTTCGAGAGGAAGATATTGGCTCGATCCCGGTGATTGAAGATGGGGCGTCGAAACGCCTGATCGGCATCATTACGGACCGCGACCTTTGCTGCAGTATTGTTGCGCAAGGATTGGATCCGACGACCACATCCATCGAAGCTTATGTCACCCGCAATCCTGTGACTTGCAGGCCGGAGCAAAGCCTGGATTCCTGCGAGAAGCTGATGCAGATGCATCAGATTCGGCGCATGTTGGTCGTCGATCAGGACTTGCGGTGCATTGGGATTGTGTCGGAAGCCGATGTGGCGCGTGCGGACGAAAGCGACAAAGTGCACAGGACCGTGGCGGAAATATCCAAACCGTCGCAAACGATCATCGCGCCTCCGAACGCAGCCTGACGCGTTGTCTTCAACCACTCGGTTTAGCCTGTAGACTTCTGGGAATCTTTGTGAGTGAGTGGCCCCGCACCGTCTCCCGGGCTTTTTGTTGAAAGCAAGGGGTTCGGTTGGTACTATCCTCGCGACATGGCTGAAGACCGGCTCCGCCCGCATCTTGACGTGTATTTGGGAAAAGCAAAGGTGGGGATTTATTGTGTTCTCGCCGCCCTGCTCTTGCTTACGGCACTCGCAACCATGGGTGAACGCGGGCAGGCTGCTCTGGGAAGCTCTCAGTCACGCCGCGATTGCGGCCCAGACGCTGCGGGTGTTGGATGAGTTGCTCGTCGCCTTGATGCTGGTGGAGATTCTGCATACCGTCAGGATTTCCATTCGTTCGCACGTGCTGGTCACGGAACCGTTCTTGGTGATCGGCTTGATTGCCTCAATTCGGCGGATGCTGGTGATAAGCCTGGGCACCCTCACCAAACAAGGGGCATGGTCGACCGAGGGCGCGAGCCTTTTTTCGCGCTTCTATGATTGAGCTTGGTCTGCTGGGATTGTTGGTCTTGGCTTTAGTGTTTTGGATAACGCTGTTGCGTCGGTACCCAATCGTAGCGAAAGAAGTTAAGGATTGAACGCCCTGCTCACTGCTCGGTCAGCCGATGTTGTGAAACGGGAATAGCTTCTACTCCACTCCCAGGCTGGCAAGAGCTTCTTCTAGCCATGCCGCATCAACAGTGAGACGACGGCCGTGGGCCATCACCTCTTCCATCTCGTCGAAGGCGCGGAACAAGCGTAGCTTGACGGCGGCGTATTGTTCGGAGTCGCTGAGCGCGCGTCCATGGGTAGCCTTCCAGGCTGCTGCGGCTTTCTCGAGCAGGAAAACGCTGACAGCGTAGGTGAGCTTGCGGTCCGAGGTGACGTCGAAAACGTACTCCGTGGCCGGAGCCTCGGGATCGCCGGCGAGAGCAGGGCGTTTGCCGACAAAATAGTATTGGTAGACGTAGCCTTGGGAGCCGGCGTAGGTCTTCATGCGGCGAACGGTCATGGGGATATTATGCACTCTCAAAATAATGAACCACAGAGGAACACGGGGGATCAGCGATTCCGTAAAGCGCCATCTGCCTATCGAGTAGGCCGCTGATTTGACTCCGGTTGTGGCAGCCAAGGAATGTGGGGCGAGTTGGAATGCTCGCGGGATGGCAGAAAGCGCTTGATTTTTCGAGTCGGAAGGAATACGGGGGCAGGGCGTCGGGGCGGACACCCGGAAAGATTGCCGGACACGACGAAGGCCACGTCGGGGCAGCGGGATCAACTGGTATTGGGCGAAACAGCGAGGAACCAGTAGGCTAAGCGCTTGGCCAGCTCATGAAAGGTGTCGCATTTTCGGCGGGCATGGCTGCGGACTTGGCGGCGGTAGAAGACCAAGGACAGGGTATAGGCAAGAAACCGGATCATGGTCAGCACCACCAGGGCCGTGGTTTGGTGAACGGCGGGGTGTTTGAGGTGACAGTCGGTGGTGATGGTTTGAAAGACTTCGGTATCGATTCGCCAACGGCTGCGACTGCAGTGATGAATGAACAGCGGCGAGATCGAGCCCAGTTCGAAATTGGTAGCGTAGAAGTTGGTGCTCGGTTGTGACATCGCCGTCTTGCCTTTAATTCGAGGAGCGTCTTTTGCCCTGACCGTGACCCGGCGCTGCTGTTCGATGCGAACCGTTTTGACGACCCGTACCAGGCGATCGGCGACCGGCCAATCGACCTCCGGCAAGTG
>WNFD01004081.1_pt1 | contig 14657 bp, 11 predicted proteins | sample 5400491 | NCBI WGS metagenome assembly WNFD01 (sample SAMN13153343, study PRJNA577476) | soil metagenome | isolation source: 120 cm saprolite under Douglas fir tree site 2 hole 2 replicate 2 | place: USA:California | collected 2015-04-18
CCACGCGAACTCGAGCAGGCCGGCGCTCGACGAGCCCGCGATGCCCAGCGCATTGGTCAGTCGCTCCTCGTCGAAGCCGTAGAGCTTGCCCACCGCCGCGGCCGCGCCGAAGGGCCCCTGCGTGCCCGGGTTGTGGAAGCCGCGCACGGTCTCCAGCCCCACGGCCGTGCGCGCGATGCGTGCGGATACCTCGAAGCCCAGGGCCAGCGCGGTGAGGAACGCGACGCCGTCGAAGTGCTCCCGCTCGCACACGGCCAGAGCGGCTGGCAGCACGGTGCCACTCGCGTGAGACCCGGTCAGCGGCTCGCACTCGAACGCGCCGATGAGGACCCCGTTGGCGAGAGCGGCTCGGGAGACGTCCGTGCGCCAGCTCTGGTTGATCACGGTCGCTTCGGGCGTGCCGCCGAGGGCCTGGACCACCGCCAGGATTCGCTGGGCCCACGGCTGGACCGATCCCACGAAGGCGGCGCCGAAGGTGTCGAGGACGGTGATCTTGAGGTTGTCGACCAGACGGCGCGGCAGATCGGTGAACTTGGTCTGCGCGACGAATTGGGCGAGCGCGCGCGTCTCGTTCAGCTACTTCTGCTCCTTCAGCCCTTGCTCGATCCGGCTGCGCACGGCCTCCGCGGCGGCGCTGCGCGGCGTAGGCGGATTCGGCGTGGTCTCGGCGCCCATCTTGTCGGCTAGAAGCAGGGTCAGCAGCGCTTCCATCACGTTGCCCGTGCTCGACGTTCCGTTCGCACCGCCGCCTTGGATCATGATCTTGGGAACGACGTCCACGCGCGCAGTCTCGATGGCCTCGGCGAATCGGCTCATGACCTGCTGGGTGAGCTGGAAGCGCGGTCCCCCGTAGGCTCGCACCTGCTCGTCGATGGCCATGGCCTGGGCGATGCCGACCCGGGCGGCGCGCTCGGCCTCGGCGCCGGCGAGCGCCTGCACCTTCTTGGCCTCACCCTCGCCGAGGATGCGGATCTTCTCGGCCTCGGCCTGAGCAAGGGTCTGGATCTGGGCCGCCTGCTGCTGGGCGCGGGCGTAATCCGCCTTGCCCTGGTTCGTCTGGATCGAGATGGACAGCTCCGACTCCGTGAGGACGGTCTGCTGTTTGGCCCGCGCCTCGGCCTCGCGCAGCTCGCGCTCCTTGACCGCCGCCTTTTCCTGTCGGTTGTACGTCTCCACCTGCTCCAGGGCGATCTGGCGCGAGCGGAGCTGCGTCAGGATCTGCTCGATCTGCCCGCCGCCCTGGCCCGACGTGGGCGTGCCGATCAGCACCTCCTGGAGCTCGAGATTGTACTGGCCGAACTTCTCCTTCATCTGCTCGCCGGAGAGCTCCTGGATCGCGCTCCTATCTTGAAGCAGCTGGATCAGCGTGCGGGTCTGGCCGACGTTCTTGAAGTACGCGGAGACCATCGGATCGAGCGTCTGCTCGACGAGCCGCTTGATGTCGCCGAAGCGTTGGACGACAAGCGGCGCCTTGCGATAGTCGATGTGCACGACCACGGACAACGGCAGGGAGGGCTCGAAGGCGTCCTTCGTGATCAGCGCGACCTCGGCCAGGTTCTCGTCGTACTTGTGGGCGCCCGTCTCCGACTTGTTCCATTTCAGAATGAAATTGGTCGTCGGCACCAGGAAAACCTTGCCCGCGTAGGTGTTGAACGCGTACTTGCCGGGCAGGAGCGCCTCGCTCCAGACTCCGCGCAATCCCTTCTGCACCAGCTCGCCGTGCTTGTAATCGGTGCCCGACAGATCCTGACCCACCTCTCCGGTGTAGGAGACGACGACGCCGACGTTGCCCACCTCGATCACCGTCTTGGGCACCGTCTCGACCGTCGCGAAGAGCCGATTGATGTAGTACGTGCCTTCCACCAGCACCTGGAGCTGTCGGCCCCGCTGCCCGCCCGCGCGCAGGAAGCGCTCGGGGTCCTGGAAGCTGTTGTGATAGGTGTTGGCCTGGCCCGCGTCGTCGCCGACCGTGGGCGCGATGATCTGCCCGGGCGGCAGTGAGGGCCCGTCGTGAACGGTCACGATGCCGACGAGATCATCGGTGCCCTTGATGACCACCGGATCGAAGCCGCTGCGCTCCTGAATGACCTGCGTCATCCGCTGGAAGATCTGCACGTCGGATTTTTCCAGCGCCAGAAAATAGACGCGGTCGGTGGTGATCACGACGAACTGCGCCAGGTTGATGGCGAAGGTGCCCTCGCGGAGAATCTTCCGCTGTGGGCCGCGCTGTCCGCCGGCCCGGAGGAAGCCCGCGGCGTCCTGAAGCTCGTTGGCCACCGCGTTGGAGGCCAGCGCCTGCGTGGGCGGCAGCTGCGCGCCGTCGCGCGCGAACACGTAGCCGATCTTCCCCTGCGGGATGGTGACCAGCGGATGGATGTGAATCTTGTACTGCCAGGGCAGGAGATAGTGCACGCCGCCGCGAAGGAGCGCGGGCTGGAAGCCCGACTCCCCGTTGAGGGCGATGATGCCCGCTGTCACCGATCCCTTGCGGCTGGCTCGCTTTTCGACGAGGCCGACCTTCGTGTTCGGGATGTAGCGGATCCCCCGGAGCAGGAACACGACGACAACGCCGGCGAGCGAGTATAGAAACCAGTGCGCCAGGAAGGCGGCGACAAGCCACATAGCTCCCCTCCTCGCCTACGACTATAGGTGAGTGGCCGCCGGGATCAAGCGGATTTACTAGGTGCAGGTGGTGCCGGCTTCGAACTGGGTGAGGTCGAGGATCCGGATCCCGCTCAGCGCGCGTTCGGCCATGGCTCACTCTCCTGATCGACAGAGTGTACACTGACCGCCGGAAGAACCGTGAGCAGTGATCTCTGCTTCTTGACGGCGACTGAGCTGGCGCGTCGCATCCGCGTCCGCGACGTCTCGGTCACCGAAGTCGTCCAGGCGCACCTCGCACAGGTCGAGCGCGTCAATCCCAAAGTCAACGCGATCGTCACGCTCACCGCCGAGCGCGCGCTCGCCGAGGCGCGGGTGAAAGATGCCGCGCTCGCGCGTGGGGAGGCGGCGGGGCCGCTGTTCGGTCTGCCCGTCGCGCACAAAGATCTGGTGCCCACCCGTGGGATCCGAACGACCTTCGGGTCGCCGATCTACCGGGACCACGTCCCCGACCAGGATGCGCTGCTCGTCGAGCGTCTGCGAGCGGCCGGCGCGGTGACCATCGGCAAGACCAATACTCCGGAGTTCGGCGCCGGCTCGCAGACGTTCAACGAGGTCTTCGGGCGCACGCTCAACCCGTACGACCCGACGAAGACGTGCGGCGGCTCCAGCGGGGGCTCCGCCGTGGCGCTGGCCTGCGGCATGGTGCCGATCGCCAACGGCACCGACACCGGCGGCTCCCTGCGCAATCCAGCGAGCTTTTGCAACGTGGTTGGCCTGCGTGGCGCGCCCGGCCGCGTGCCGCCGTGGCCGACCGACACACCGTGGTCGACGCTGCACGTGCCGGGGCCCATGGCGCGCACGGTCGCGGACGTGGCCCTGATGCTGAGCACGATGGCGGGCCCCGACCCGCGCTCACCGATCGCCATCGCCGAGCCGGGCGACTGCTTCCGCGCCCCGCTCGGGCGCGACTTCAAGGGCGTGCGTGTCGCCTGGAGCCGCGACCTCGGAGGGCTGCCGGTAGACCGGCGTGTGACAGTGGCGCTCGACGCGCAGCGCGCCACCTTCGACGCGCTCGGCTGCCACGTCGAGGACGGCCAGCCGGACTTCGCCGAGGCCCGGCAGGTCTTCCAGGTGCTGCGGGCGTTGAACTTCGCGACTCGGTACGGACCGCTGCTCGCGCGACACCGCCACCAGATGAAAGACACCGTCGTCTGGAATATCGAAGAGGGGCTCAAGCTGACCGCGCGGGACATCGGCGAGGCGGACGTGCTGTGCACACGGCTCTATCACCGCGTGCGCGAGTTCATGGAGCGCCACGAGTTTCTGCTCCTGCCGGCCGCCCAGGTCCCGCCCTTCGATGTCACCCAGCCGTACGTCACCGAGATCAACGGCGTTCGTCTCCCGACGTACATCGACTGGATGCGCGTCTGCTCGGACATCACGGTGACGGGGCTGCCGGCCATCTCGGTCCCCGCCGGCTTCACGGACGACGGCCTGCCGGTGGGCCTGCAGATCGTCGGGCGTCACCAGTGCGAGTGGAGCGTGCTCCAGCTCGCGCACGCCTTCGAGCAGGCGACCGGGTTCTATCGACGGCGCCCGCCCCTCGCCGACTAGGGCGACCGCGCGGTCCTCCTCTCCGCTTTCGCCGCCTGCCGATCCCTCGCGGGACACCGTGGCGTTGCACGAATACGGCGATCTCGGCCTTGGTGATCCGCCCCTCGGCCACGCCGAGGACGAGCTCGATCAGGTCGTCGTCGGGCGCCTCGAGCCGCCGGCCGTTGAGACCCAGGAACGCCAGCATCGCCACGAGCGCCGTGCGCTTGTTGCCGTCGACGAACGGGTGATTCTTCACGAGGTGGAAGCGGTAAGCGGCCGGGTCAGCGTGCAGGGAGAGGACCTCGTCGAGCGTGAGGAACTCGACGCGCACTACTCCGCGAGCCGCCGGAACACTCCGGCGTAGCGACTGTGGGCCTCGCTCACGATCGTCTTGAGCTTGGCGGTGCGCCGGCGGGCGCGCACCGGCGACACGACGATCACCTGGCCGTTGGTCGAGACGTCGAGGGGAGTATCGGCGTCGATCCCCACGCGATCCAGGAGGCGCTTGTCGAGGACGAGGGCCAGACTGTTCCCCGTCCGTGTGAGCTTCTTTCGCATGTGGGGCCCTCCGTACGGACATGATCGCATCTCGGTCCGTACCGGCGCAAACGGCGGACGGAGCCGGTGGACGCGTATCGCGGTCGTCACGCGTAGCCGGGCGGCGGCACGAACGCCTGAAACTCGCGCTCGAGCAGCCGCGCGAACGCGAGGCACGTCAGATCCCCGTACTGCGGTCCGACGATCTGCACGCCGACCGGGAGCCCATCTGGCGTGAACCCGCACGGGGCGGCGGTCGACGGGAGATACGACGCCCCGGTGTAGCCGGCCCAGAACAGATGGTCGGTCACCGGCACTCGCTTGCCGTTGACCGTGAGCGTGCGATCGTAGCGCTCACCTTTCTGGTCGTGGGGAAAAGCCGCGGTGCCGGCGACAGGGCAGAGCAGCAGGTCGTACCGCGTGAAGAACTCGGCCCACGCGAGCCGCATGCGGTAGCGCGCCTCGTTCGCGGCCAGCCAGTCGCGGTGGGACAGCACGGCGGCGCGCGTGGCGCGCGCGTAGTAGCTCTCATCGCCTGGCGAAAGCCCCCGCGCGATCCCCACGTTCTTGTCGAAGTCCGCGTCGCTCTGGCGGTCCGACGTGGCCGCGCGCAGGAGCTTGACGTAGACGCTGAACGCCTCGCCGGTGTCGATGGCCGGGCGCGCGCGAGCGTCGACCTTCGCCTTCTGCCGACCCAGGAAGTCGGCCAGCGCCTGAAGCCGATCCTGCACTGTGCGATCCACGGCAATCTCCGGTGCGTCGAGCATCAGAGCCACCTTGAAGTCGCGCAGACGCTTCTGCCGAGGGGGCGGCAGGCGTAATTGCCACCCCGCCGCCTCGATCTCGTCCGGCCCGGCCATGGCCGACAGCGCGATGGCGAGATCGTCAGCGCTGCGCGCCAGCGGCCCCACGACGTCGATGTCGACCGGCGCCGTCTGCCACGGGAGCGCCTGGCCGGTGCGCGGCACGATGCCCCAGGTCGGCTTGTGGCCATAGACACCGCAGAAGTGCGCCGGGTTGCGGATCGACGAGCCGATGTCGCTGCCGGCCTCCAGCCCCGTGAGCCCGGCCGCGAGAGCCGCCGCGGCGCCGCCCGACGATCCGCCCGGCGCGCGGGCAACGTCCCACGGATTGTTCGTCGTGCCGTAGATCGCGTTGAAGCTCTGCCAGTCGGCGAGATAGAGCGGCACGTTCGTCTTGCCGAAGAGCACGACGCCGGCGCCCAGCAAGCGGTCGACGGCGATCGCATTCTTCGTAGCGATGTTGTTCCTCGAGGCCGGCACGCCCCACGTCGTCGGCAGGCCCGCGACGTCGTACGATTCCTTGATGGTCATGGGCACACCGTGTAGCGGGCCCCACACGTCACGCTTGGACAGCGCACGATCGGCCGCGCGGGCGCGCGAGCGGGCACGGTCGAAGTCGCGGACGACGACGGCGTTGAGCGCGCCGTCATACTTCTCGATGCGCGCCAGATAGAGATCGAGCAGCTCGAGACAACCGATCTTCTTTTTCCTGATGTCAGCGGCGAGCTGCTTGGCGGAGCGGAACGGAATATCGAGCATCGCTGATACCTCCTGCACGGATCGGCCTTCGGCGCGCACCATGCTACTCCGAAACTGGAGCGTATTAATTTCTGGGCATTGGCTCCCTCACGCGTCCGGGATAGCCAGGAGGAGTGTCTGACGCCGACGCGACACGCCGCTTCCCATGCCCGTGGCTTCGCGGGGATGTCGAGTTGACTCAAGAACGGGAACAGCACATCCAGGAGAGGCATCCCGATGTCTTGCCGGTTCACAGAGACAAGCTGGCCGAGGTCGTCGCAGACCCCGACATGATCCGTCGGAGTGTCCGGGCGGACGCCGCCAGGCTCTTCTCGCGGTGGTACACTGACGTCCGATCAGGTCGGCACGTGGTTGTCGTCGTGCTCAGTGAGCCGAGTCTTTCCGCCAGGCACTGGATCGTCACGGCCTACAGCACTCGCAGCCTGGCGGTGGGAGAGATCGAATGGCGTCGAAGCTAACTCTTCGGTACGACCGGGACGCCGACGTCCTCTATATCACGAGTCGGCCGCCGTATCCCGAGCAGGAGACCGAGGAACTGGGCGACGACATCATCGCGCGGCTCAACCCTCAGAGCGGGCACGTCGAGAGCCTCGAGGTCTTGTTCTTCTCCAAGCGGCTTCAGCGCAGCGACCTCTTCGAGCTGCCTGTGACCGCCGATCTCCACCGCGCCGGCTAGCGATCTCGACGAAAGGAGCTGCGCGATGGGCGACGTGGGTCTCATGGGCATGCACGTGCCGGGCATGTCGTGGCGGGAGATGCGCGACGCCGCCGTGCTGGCCGAAGAGCTCGGCTACAGCTGCATCACCATGGGAGAGTCGTGGGGCGAGGACGCGCTGACCTCGCTGGCGCAGCTCGCGGCCGTGACCTCGCGCATCCGCATCGGCACGAGCATCGTGCCGGTCTTCGCGCGCTCGCCGGCCAACCTGGCCATGACGGCGCTGAACATGGACCGCATGACCCAGGGGCGGTTCTTCCTCGGCCTCGGCACCAGCGGCCGGCTCGTGATCGAGGACTTCCACGGCGAGAAGTTCGCCAAGCCCCTGACGCGCATGCGCGAGTACGTCGACATCATCCGCAAGGCCGCGCGCGGCGAGCGGCTCGATCACGACGGCGAGTTCTTCCACACCAAGCGCTTCCAGCTCCGGTTCGCGCCGTACCGGGCCAGCCTGCCCATCTACATCGCGGCGCTGAGCCCGCCGAGTCTGCGGCTCACGGGCGAGCTGGCCGACGGGTGGCTACCGATCTTCCTGGCGCCCTCGCGGATGGCGGCGGCGGTGGTCGAGCTGAAGGCGGGCGCGGAAGCTGCCGGCCGGACGCTGCGCGACATCGCCATCTCGCCGCAGGTGTCGATCTACGTCACGGATGACGTCGCGGCCGCCCGCGGCCGCGAGCGCCCGCACATCGCCTTCTACATCGGCGGCATGGGCGTCTTCTATCACGAGTACATGCGCCGCATCGGCTTCGGCGCCGAGGCCGACCGTGTGCGCGAGGCGTTCCAGGCGCGCGAGCGCGACCGGGCGGCGGCGCTGGTCACCGACGAGATGGTCGACGCCGTGACCATCCTCGGCACGCCGAAGCAGTGCCGCGATCAGATGCAGCGCTTCTTCGACGCCGGCGTGCAGGAGATCCGGCTGGTCTTCAACGAGCCCGACAAAGACGCGTATCTCAAGGCGCTGCGGGCGGTCGCCCCATGAAATTCGGTCTCTACAGCTCGATCGCCAGTCCGCCACGCGGCGAGCACCTCGATCGCTGCATCGACGAAGTCATTGCCGAGGCCCAGCTCGCCGAGGCGAGCGGCTTCGACTCCTGCTTTTTCGGCGAGCACCATCAAGACGGCGACGGGTTCCTGCCCTCGCCGCTCATCGTCGCGACCGCCGTGGCCGCCCGCACGCAGCGTCTCCGCGTCGGCACCTCGGTCATTCTGTTGCCGCTCCACCATCCGGTTCGCGTGGCCGAGGACGCGATCACGCTGGATCTTGTTTCCAAGGGGCGCGTCGTCCTCGGGGTCGGCATCGGCTATCAGGCCGCCGACTTCCGCGCTTTCGCCGTGCCGATGGAACACCGCCTGGCGCTCTTCGAGGAGAGCGTCGAGATCTTGCGCCTGTGCTGGGCGGGGGAGCGGTTTTCATTCCGAGGCAAGCATTACACGCTCGAGGACGTGCAGATCACACCGCGGCCCTTCCAGACACCTGGACCGCCGCTCTGGTTCGGCGCCAGCGTGCCGGCGGCCGCGCGCCGGGCCGGTCGGCTCGCCGACGGCTTCGTGGGCACGCCCAGCACGAGTTTGGAAGGCGCGACAGCGCTGGCCGACATATATAAGGATGCGGCCCGCAAGGCCGGGCGCAGGCCCGAGGTCGTTCAGATGCGCGACGCGTGGGTGGCGCGGACGCGGGCCGAGGCCGAAGCGGTGTACGGCCCGCACGTCATGGCGGCGTATCGCTACTACTGGGAGCACCGGCTGGCGGAGTTCCGCAGCATGCCCGCCGACACGCCGTTCACGCTGGAAAATCTCGCGCCCGATCGCCTGATTCTCGGCGACCCCGAGACGTGCGTGCGGGAATTCCAGCGCTGGCAGAAGGCCACGGGCGCCGACACCTTCCTGCTCCGCCTGCGCCACGCCCACTCCGGCGGGCCGCCGCACGAGAAGATCATGGACGCGATCAGGCTCTTCGGCGAGCGCGTGCTGCCCTACTGCCGGGGAACGCCACCGGGTATCAGCGCGTGATGCTGCTCATGGCACTGCCGGGGCTGGACACCGCGCTGGCGCGGCGATCGATGCGGCTGTTCGCGGACGAGGTCGCGCCGGCGATGGCCCCCGTGGCGCCGGCTCAGCTCTGACGCACGTACTTGTCCACGCGCTTTCGCGCTCCCAGCGCCAGGTAGATGTCGCCGCGGCCATCCACCCAGCTCCCGTGGGCCGACAGCGAGTCCCACCGGGCGACCACGTTACCCTGCTTGTCCATGAGGCTGATCCGCGGCGACAGCCCGTCCACGCCGCCTTCGCTGATATAGAGGATGCCGTCTCGGTCCATGGATATGTCGAGCGGCCGGCGGAGATCGCTCCACATCGTGATGAACTGCCCATCGGCGGAGAAGACCTGGATGCGATTGTTCTCCCGGTCGCAGACGTAGACCCGGCTGTCCTGATCCACGATGAGGCTGTGAGGCAAGTGGAAGTGGCTTGGCGCGGTCTTGCCTCCCTGGCCCCACGACATGCGTAGATCGCCATCGGCGGCGAAGCGGTGCACCCGGGCGTTGCGGTAGCCGTCCGTCACGTAGAGGTCTCCCGAGGGGGCGGGGACCATCTCCGTCGGATAGTTGAAGGGCCCCGCCGCGCGGGGGACGAGGTCGCCGGGCTTGTCACAGCCGGTGTCCGAGTGGACGCCGCGGTGGCCCAAAATCTGAAGGAGTCTACCGTCCAGGGTGTAGGTGAGACACACGGAATCTTCGCGGTCGGTCAGATACACGACATCGTCGGCGATGTAGATGCCGTGTGGATTGGCGAAGGCGCCGATGCCCCAGCAGCGCAGGTAGGTCCCGTTGCGGTCGAAGACCATCACCGGCGGGTCCTTGCGCTGGAACACGTAGACCCGATCTTGCGAGTCGGTCGCGACCGCGCTCACGTTGCCGAACGCTTCTCCCGGTGGAAGCGCCGCCCAGTTCTCGATGAGCTCGTACGTGTATTTTCCCTTTCCAACCGTCGGCATGTTTCTCTCCTCAGTCGCACCTTTGTCTAGCTCCTGGACGAGTCGGTATCGTGACGGGCTACCCTTTACACGACGAGCGCGTCTTTGACAAGAAGGATGACCGCGCGGAGTTTCTGGAAGGTTTGTGAGGTATGATCAGCGGAATGTCCGTCCCCGCGCTGACCGCCATCGTGATCGCTCTCGGCCTCCTGCTCAGCGGTTGTCAGGGTGGGCCCGCGGTCGGCGCCGAGGAGCCAAAGAGCAAGGCTTCGGCTCCGCCGCCGCGCGAGGTGCGAGTGACGCCGGCCGCTGAGCGGACGGTGGCGCGGACGGTATCGGCGACCGGGACTCTCGCGGCCGACGAGCAGGTCGTGCTCGGCACCAAGGTCGCCGGGCGGCTCGCCGAGATCACCGTCGACCTCGGCACCCGCGTGCGGCGGGGTCAGGCGGTCGGCAAGCTCGATCAGAGCGACTTCAAGCTGCGCGTGGATCAAGCCGAGGCCGCGCTCCAGCAGGCGCGCGTCCGGCTGGGGCTCGCGCCGGCGGGCTCTGACGAGCGCGTCGATCCGGAAAAGACCGCGATCGTGCGCCAGGCCCGGGCGATGCTGGACGACGCGCGGCTCACGCGCGATCGCAGTGTCAAGCTCATGGAGATGGAGCTGATCGCCCGCGCGCAGCTCGACTCCGTCGAGGCCAGCCTGCAGGTGGCCGAGGCGCGGTACCAGGACGCGCTGGAGGAGGTTCGCAACCGGCAGGCGATCATCGCGCAGCGGCGTTCCGAGCTGGACCTGGCGCGCCAGCAACTGGCCGACACCCTGATCCTGTCGCCGCTCGACGGCGCCGTGAGCCTCAAGCAGGCGTCGGTAGGCGAGTATCTGACGGCGGGCACGCCGATCGCGACGCTGGTGCGCGTGCACCCGCTGCGCCTGCGCGTCCTCGTCCCCGAGCGCGAGGGCGCAGGTGTACGGGCCGGACACGCGGTGACGCTGACCGTGGAAGGCGATCCGACTGTCTATCGGGGTCGCGTGGTTCGCCTCTCGCCGGTCGTGCAGGAGCAGAACCGCACGCTCCTCGTGGAAGCGGAAGTGCCGAACGACCGCGGATTCCTGCGGCCCGGCTCCTTCGCGAGGGTCGATATTATGACCGAGGTCAGCCAGCCGGTGGTGACCGTTCCCGCCAGCGCGATCATCGTCTTCGCGGGCGTCGAGAAAGTGCTGGTCGTCCGCCAGGGCAAGACGGCCGAGGTGCGGGTGACCACCGGTCGCCGACTCGGCGAGGACGTCGAGATCCTCGACGGCCTCAAGCGCGGCGACGCCGTGGTGGCCCGTCCGGGCAACCTCACCGGCGGCCAGCCCGTCACGGTGACCCCCTAGGCCGCCATGCAGAAGCTCGCCGAGGTCTGCATCAAGCGTCCCGTGTTCGCCACCATGCTGGTCATGGCCTTCGTGGTCGTGGGAGCGGCCAGCTGGTTCCGGCTGGGCGTCGACCGCTTCCCGGCCGTCGACCTGCCCACCGTCAACGTGCGCGTCGAGCTCCCGGGCGCCTCCAGCGAGGAGGTCGAGACCCAGGTCGCGCAGAAGCTCGAGGAGCAGATCAACACGATCCAGGGGATCCAGGAGCTGCGCTCGATCTGCGGGCCCGGCGCCGCGATCGTCATCGTCACCTTCAATCTGAACCGCCAGATCGACGTGGCCGCCCAGGACGTGCGCGACAAGGTGGCCATCGCCATTCGCAACCTGCCCCGCGAGATCCTGCCGCCCGTCGTCTCGAAGTTCGACAACGACCAGGCGCCGGTGGTCACCATCGCGCTGTCCGGCGAGCGGTCGCTCCGCGAGCTGACCGAGATCGCCGACAAGGTCGCGCGCCCCCAGCTCGAGCGCTCGGCCGGCGTCGGCGAGGTGCGGATCGTCGGCGGCCTGCCTCGCGCCGTCAACGTATGGGTCGACCCCGACCGACTGGCCGCCTACCAGATCCCGATCACCAACGTGCGCGATGCCGTCGTTCGCCAGAACGCCGACCTGCCCGGGGGCAACGTGACCGCCGGGCTCAACGAAGCGTCGCTGCGGACGATGGGCCGCATCGCCGAGCCCCGTGCGTTCAACGACCTCGTGGTGGCCACCCTCAACGGCGTCCCGGTGCGCGTGAGCGACATCGGCTACGCCGAGGACGGGACCAAGGAGCAGCGGTCCGCCGCCCGCCTCGACGGCGTGCCCACGGTCATCATGGAGGTGCGCCGGCAGTCGGGCGAGAACACGGTGGCGGTGATCGAGGGCGTGAAGGCGAAGCTGGCGCGCCTGCGCGATCAGGTCCCGCCCGACGTCAAGCTGGCGGTGATCCGGGACCAGTCGCGCTACATCTACGCGGCCCTCCACGAGATCAACCTGCACCTGGTGCTCGGCTCGATCCTGGCCTCGCTGGTGGTGCTGGCGTTCATGCGCTCGTGGCGCTCGACGTTCATCGCCGCGGTGGCCATCCCGACCTCGGTCGTCTCGGCGTTCGGGATGATGTGGGCGCTGAACTTCACGCTGAACAGCGTGACGATGCTGGCCCTGGTGCTGATGGTCGGCATCGTCATCGACGACGCCATCGTCGTCCTCGAGAACGTGTTCCGCTTCGTTGAAGAGAAGAAGATGCGGCCGTTCGAGGCCGCCCGCGAGGCGACCGCCGACATCGGGCTGGCGGTCATGGCCACCACGTTCTCGCTGGTCGTCATCTTCGTGCCGGTCTCGTTCATGTCCTCCATCTCCGGGCGCTTCCTCTACCAGTTCGGGCTCACCGCGGCCGTGTCGGTCCTGGTCAGCCTGCTGGTGTCGTTCTCGCTGACGCCGATGATGTGCGCCCGCCTGCTGCGGGCGGAGGATGCCGCCAGCGGCCACGCCGCCGAGGGCGCGCACGCCGGCTCGCGCGGCGGCTTCTACGCCTGGCTCGACCGCGGCTACACCTGGAGCCTGGCAGTGGCGATGCGCCACCGCTGGGTCATCGTCGTCATCAGCGCGGTCACTCTGATCTCGGCGGTACCGATCTACCGCCAGGTCAAGCAGGAGTACATCCCGAGCGACGTCGACGAATCGGAGTTCGAGGTGCTGGTCTTCGGCCCCGAGAACATGAGCTTGGCCGCCATGGACGAGGCCATGCAGGCGCTGGCCAAGGAGGCTCGCGAGACGAAGGGCGTGGCGCTGACGCTGGCGTCGGCCGGGGGCAACTTCCTGAGCAAGGTGAGCCAGGGCTACATGTACGTGCGCACGGTGTCGCACGAGGAGCGCACGCTGACGCCCGCGCGTGTCTGGAACGGGCTCATCCACGGCCGGCCGCTGGAAGCGTTCCGGGGCAACTACAAGCAGCGCGAAGTGATGATGGCCCTCCGGCAGCGCTTTCGCAAATTCAGCGACATGCGCACGCAGGTCCGCAACATCGCCGGCTTCAACATCGGCGGTGGCACCTTCGAGGTCGATCTGGCGCTGCGCGGGCCCGAGCTGGAGAAGCTCGCCGAGTACGGCGAGACCCTCAAGCTGAAGGCGCGCGAGCTGGGCGGGATCGTGGACGTAGATACCACGCTCAGGCTCGACAAGCCGGAGCTCCGGGTCGCGATCGACCGCCAGCGGGCGGCCGACCTGCGCGTGGACACCCAGCAGATCGCCACCGCACTGCGCCTCATGGTCGGCGGCGACGACCAGGTCTCGCGCTTCCACGACCCCGTCGTCAACGACGACTACGACGTGCAGATCCGCCTGATGCCCGAGTTCCGCGGCAACCTGAGCACGATCTCGCGGCTGTACGTCTCCCGCGACACGACCTCGACCAATGCGGCGACGGGAGCGCCGGCCCAGGTCAACCTGGCGCCGGGCGGCGGTCTCGTCCGGCTCGACAACGTCGTGAAGATCGAGCGGACGGCCACCGCCTCGCGCATCGACCGCACCGACCGGCAGCGCGAGACCCGGCTGCGGGCCGGCATCGCGCCCGGCTACGGTCAGGCCGACCGCATCGAGGCGCTGAAGAAGGCGGCGGCCGGATTGAACATGCCGGCGGCCTACCAGACGTTCGTCACCGGCAAAGCCAGGGAGATGGAAAAGACCTTCACCGAGTTCCTGTGGGTCTTCCTGCTCTCCGTGGTCTTCATGTACATGATCCTGGCCTCGCAGTTCGAGAGCCTGATCCACCCGCTGACGATCTTGCTGTCGTTGCCGCTCTCGGTGCCGTTCGCGCTGTTCTCGCTGTGGTACACGGGCAACACACTGAACCTGTACTCCGCGCTCGGCATCCTGGTGCTGTTCGGCGTCGTCAAGAAGAACGCGATCTTGCAGATCGACCACATGAACAATCTGCGCGCCCACGGCATGGATCGCGCGGCCGCCATCATGCAGGGCAACCGCGACCGACTCCGCCCGATCTTGATGACCACGCTGGCCTTGGTGGCAGGCATGCTTCCCTTGTGGGTGGGCACCGGGCCGGGCTCCGAGGAGCGCCGCGCCATCGCCGTCGTCGTCATCGGCGGTCAGACGCTTTGCCTGCTGCTCACGCTGCTGGTGACGCCGGTCGCCTATTCGCTCTTCGAGGACGCTGCCCGGGTGCTCCGCCTGTCGACGCCCTCGCTGGCGCCGTGGCGCCGTCTCGTCCGACAGGGTGAGCGCCGGGCCTGGCGCCATCGATTGCGTCGCGCCTGGCGTCGCGCGCC
>WNFD01004082.1_pt1 | contig 14655 bp, 19 predicted proteins | sample 5400491 | NCBI WGS metagenome assembly WNFD01 (sample SAMN13153343, study PRJNA577476) | soil metagenome | isolation source: 120 cm saprolite under Douglas fir tree site 2 hole 2 replicate 2 | place: USA:California | collected 2015-04-18
CCAGACCCAGGCGCTGGTGTCGGTGACCCTGGGCACGACGCGGGACGAGCAGCGCATCGATTCGATCGACGTGGCGCAAGAGACCACCAAGTCGTTCATGCTGCATTACAACTTTCCGCCGTTCTCGACCGGTGAAGTCAAGCCGATCCGCGGGACCTCACGCCGCGAGGTAGGCCATGGGGCACTGGCTGAGCGCGCGCTGCAGGCGCTGCTCCCGCCGTACGACCAGTTTCCCTATACCCTCCGCATCGTGTCCGACATTCTCGAGTCCAACGGCTCGTCGTCCATGGCCACGGTGTGCGGCGGCTCGCTGGCGCTGTTCGATGCCGGCGTACCGATGACCGCCGCGTGCGCGGGCGTCGCGATGGGGCTCATCAAGGAGGCCGACCGGGTAGCGGTGCTCACCGACATCCTGGGAACGGAAGACGCGCTGGGCGACATGGACTTCAAGGTCGCGGGCACGCGCCAGGGCGTGACGTCGATCCAGATGGACATCAAGATCATGGGCCTCGACTTCAAAATCATCGCCGAGGCGCTCGAGAAGGCGAAGCAGGCGCGGCTCCACATCCTCGCCATCATGGATCAGGTGATGCCCAAGCCGCGCTCCGAGCTGTCCAAGTACGCGCCGCGCATCATCACCATCCAGATCCGGCCGGACAAGATCGGCGACCTGATCGGCCCCAAGGGCAAGACCATCCGGGGTATCCAGGAGCAGACGGGCGCCGAGATCAACGTGGACGACAACGGCCTGGTTACGATTTCGGCGGTGGGTGAAGGCGGCGAGCGGGCGCGCGACATGGTCCAGGCGCTGGTGCAGGAGCCCGAGGTGGGTAAGGTCTATGAGGGCGTCGTAAAGAGCACCACGGCCTTCGGCGCGTTCATCGAGATCCTGCCGGGCGTCGAAGGGCTGCTCCATATCTCCGAGCTGCAGCACGGCCGGACCGAGCGCACGGAGGACGTCGTGAAGAAGGGCGACCACGTGCGGGTCAAGCTGCTCGAGGTAGACGAGCGCGGTCGCATGCGGCTGTCCCGGAAAGCCCTGCTCGACAAGCCGGAGGCGGCGCCGGCGCGCTCACACTGATGGAGACGGTCCGGCTCGACCGGGAGATCTCCCAGACCACCGCGCCGAGCGGTGTGATCGTGTTGTCCGAGCGGGTCCCGAGCGTCCGCTCGGTGGCGGTAGGGATCTGGGTGCGGAGCGCGAGCGCCCACGAGCCCCGCCCCAAGATGGGCGTCTCCCACCTGCTCGAGCACATGGTGTTCAAGGGCACCGAGCGCCGTACGGCGCAGCAGATCGCGCTGGCGCTCGAGGCGCGGGGCGGATCGCTCGACGCCTACACCTCCCGTGACACAACGGCGTTTCAGGCCCGGGTGCTGGACAGCGACCTGCCGCAGGCGCTGGACGTGCTCACCGACCTGGTGCGACATCCGGTGCTGCGCGCGAGCGACCTGGAGCTCGAGCGCAACGTAGTCCTCGAAGAGATCAACACCGTCGAGGACACGCCGGACGATCACGTGTTCGATCTGGCGTATCAGACGCTCTGGCCCAAGCACTCCTACGGCTATTCGATCCTCGGCACGCGCGATACGGTCGGTGCCCTCTCGACCGACGACCTGAAGCAGTTGCACGGGAGAGCGTACTTCCCAGCCAATTGCGTCATCGCGGCGGCAGGCAACCTCACCCACGAGCTGCTGCTCGAACAGCTGAGCCATCAGGGTTGGTTCGAGCAGGCAACGGGCAACGTGGAACGTGCCACGCCTCCCGTCGTTCCGATTCCTCCGGCAGTTCGCGGGACCGAGGCCCGCCACGCCAAGGACACCGCGCAGACCCACATTGTATTCGCCACCGATTCGGTCCGTTACGCCGACCGGCGCAAGTACGCCCTGCTCGTGCTGGCGAACGTGTTCGGCGGCGGGATGTCGAGCCGTCTGTTCCAGCGCATCCGGGAGGAGCTGGGGCTCGCTTATGCGATTTATGCCTTCACGAGCTTCTACCGGGAGGTGGGCGTCACCGGTGTCTATGTCGGCACGCAGCCCAAGACCGCCGCGCAGGCAGCGGCAGCGATCCGTGAAGAGTACGCCAGGCTTGCGCGTACGGGCCTTACGGGAGAGGCGCTCGCCGAGGCGAAGCAGCAGACACAGGGCCAGCTGATGCTGTCTCTGGAGAGTCCGTCCGCGCGGATGTATCGTTTGGCCGGTTTTCCGGTGCACGGCGAGCCGTATCAGAGCCTGGACCAGGTGCTGGCGGCGGTGGCGGGGCTTACCGAAGAAGAGATGGCGGGCGTCGCGGCGGAATACTTTGCGCCGGAGCGGCAGACGGTGGTGTGGCTGGGCCCAGATAAAGACTGAAAAGCGTCACGGAAAGGCGTCCGCGGAGCATGATCGTTGGAGTCCCAAAAGAGATCAAGACTGCCGAGAACCGCGTGGCGCTCGTGCCGGCGGGGGTCGAGTCGCTGGTGAGCGACGGCCACAGCGTGCTCGTGGAGCAGGGCGCCGGGATCGGCTCGGGGTTCGCGGATGAGGCGTATCGCGCGGCGGGCGCGACAGTCGTTCCCAAAGCCGCGGACGTGTGGGCCAAGGCCGAGATGGTGGTCAAGGTGAAGGAGCCCATCGAGCCCGAGTGGCCGTGCATGCGGAAGGGCCAGGTCGTCTTCACCTACTTCCATTTCGCCGCCTCCGAGCCGCTCACGCGGGCGGTGATCAACTCGGGGATCGTCGCGATCGCCTACGAGACAGTGCAACTCCCCTCGGGAGACCTCCCATTGCTGACGCCCATGAGCGAGGTGGCGGGGCGGATGGCCGTCCAAGAGGGGGCGAAGTACCTCGAGAAGGTGTACGGCGGGAGCGGGATATTGCTCGGGGGCGTCCCCGGGGTATTGCCCGCGGAAGTCCTGATTATCGGGGGCGGCGTGGTGGGTGCCAACGCGGCGAAGATGGCGGCCGGACTCGGCGCGCGCGTCACGCTGCTCGACCTGTCACTCGATCGGCTGCGCTACCTGGCCGATGTGCTCCCCTCGAACGTCGATCTGCTCTACTCCAACCGCTACAACCTGCTCGAGCAGCTGCGCCGAGCCGATCTCGTCATCGGCGCGGTGCTGTTGCCGGGGGCCAAGGCGCCGAAGCTGGTACGGCGCGACGACCTGAAGCTCATGAAACCCGGCTCGGTCATCGTGGACGTAGCGGTGGATCAGGGTGGCTGCATCGAGACGATCAAGCCCACGACGCACGAGAATCCCGTCTACCTCGTGGATGGGATCATTCATTACGCGGTCGCCAACATGCCGGGTGGGGTGCCGCGTACCTCCACGCTCGGGCTCACGAACGCGACCTTCCCCTACGCGAAGCGGCTGGCCCGGAACGGGTGGAAGAAGGCCTGCAAAGACGATCCGTCGCTGTTCCTCGGCCTCAACGTGGTCGAGGGCAACGTGGTGTATCCCGCGGTCGCCGAGGCGTTCGGTCTCCCGTCGACCGATCCCAAATCCCTCGTGTGAGAGGAGCGTCGCACGCATGCGAGTGACTCCTGGCGTCCTGTTGCTCTCGCTCGTCGTTGGAACAGCGGCCGAATCGCAGGTTCGCAACGCCGAGCTCGGCTACACCCTCACCCTGCCGCAGGGCTTCACCGAGTTCCCCGAAGCGCGCTCTCAGAAGGAAGTCGTGGACGCGTGGACCGAGGCAACGCCGACATCGCCCAACGGCGCGCTGGTGATCCTGCTCGCGCGCATGCACGGCATCTTGCCGCGGGAAGCGATGCGGCAGGAGGACGTGCCCGCGAACACGCAGGTCGTGAGCTTCAAATGGAAGAGCTTCGACGTCAGCGGCTTCAAGACGCAGACCTCACAAGCGGGCAAGCCCGTGTTCGTCCTCGTCGCGCAGGTGCCGCTCCGCCCAGAGGCGGTGCAGCTGTCCGTGGCCGGCCCCGCGGATCAGCAGACGCGCGGGCAGAGCATCATGGAGGCGACGCTCGCGTCCCTCGAGGGCGAGACCAATTGGCTCACGTCGAGCGAGCGGGCGGGGCGCCTCGGCACGGCCGCCGGGTGGTGGATCGGGATCGCGGTAGCGGCGGTCCTGGTCCTCGCGTGGCGCAAGCGGCGCGCCCGGTCCGCGTGACGGGAGGGACACGGCGATGACCGAGCGGAGGACACTGGCGATCCTGGTGGGCGGCGGGCCGGCACCGGGGATCAACAGCGTCATCGGCGCGGCCACCATCCGGGCACGGCTGGAGGGAGTCGATGTGCTCGGGGTGCGCGACGGCTTCGAGTGGATCATGCAAGGCGACATCGATCACGTGACCCCCCTCGACATCGGCGAGGTGAGCCGGATCCACTTTCGCGGCGGGTCTTACATCGGGATCTCGCGCGCCAACCCCACCAAGGACCCGGCGCTTCTCGACAGCGCGGTGCTGGCGTTGCTGCGCCTCAACGTTTCGCAGCTCATCACCATCGGCGGTGACGATACCGCCTATTCGGCCATGAAGCTGGAGGAGAAGGCCGCGGGGCGGCTCCAGGTCGTGCATGTGCCGAAGACCATCGACAACGATCTCGACCTGCCGCCGCACGTGGATACGTTCGGCTTCCAGACCGCGCGTCACTACGGCGTCGAGATCGTGAAGAACCTCATGGTGGACGCCAAGACCACGTCGCGCTGGTACCTCGTCATCACGATGGGCCGCGGAGCCGGGCATCTTGCGGTGGGCATCGGCAAAGCCGCGGGCGCCACGCTCACGCTCATCCCCGAGGAGTTTCTGGGGCGGCGCATCCGGCTCAAGGCAGTAGTGGACACCCTGGTGTGCGCGATCATCAAGCGGTTGTCCTACGGCCGGCTGGACGGCGTCGCTGTAGTGGCCGAGGGGCTCACGCTGGGCATCGATCCCGCGGAACTGGCGGGCGTCGAGGAGGTCGAGCGGGACACCCACGGCAACGTCCGCATCGCCGAGGTGAACATCGGCGAGATCCTCAAGGCGGCCGTGCAGAAGCGCCTCAAGGAGTTCGGGCTGAAGGCGACGATCGCGGCGAAGAACATCGGCTACGAGCTGCGCTGCGCGGACCCGATCCCGATGGACATGGAGTACACGCGCGACCTGGGCTACTGCGCCGCCAAGTACGTACTGGGGGGCGGCAACGCGGCCATGATTTCGCTGCAGGCGGGGCGGTTCGTCCCGATCCCGTTTGCCTCCATGATCGATCCCGCCACCGGCCGGGCGCGCACGCGGCGGGTGGACATCACATCGACGCGGTACGCGATCGCGCGCCGCTACATGATCCGGCTGCGGCGCGACGATTTCGACGATCCGCACGAGCTCGCGCGGTTCGCCGCGACGGCCCACGTGTCCGTGGAGGAGTTCCGCCGCCAGTTCACCTATTTGATCGAGGAGGAGCCGCCACCCCTCGTGATCGACCCGGTGGTGGAGCGTGATCCGGGGGCGCGCGTGTGACGCGGTCGACGGTGGTGCAGGTGCGCCGGCTGCCCCACCACGACGGGCTTCCTCTGCCGACGCGGCAGACGGCCGGATCCGCGGGGTATGACGTGCACAGCGCCGAGGCGGACTTTACACTGGCGCCGCTGGAGCGGCGGCTGGTGCGTACCGGGCTGGCGCTCGCGATCCCGGATGGCTACGAAGCGCAGGTGCGGCCCCGCTCGGGACTCGCGTTGAAGCACGGCCTTACCTTGCCCAATGCTCCCGCCACTATCGATTCGGACTATCGCGGCGAGCTGATGATCCCGATGATCAACCTCGGCACGGAGCCCGTGGCGGTGGCGCGAGGCACCCGCATCGCGCAGCTCGTGTTTCAGCGTGTCGAGGTAGTGGAGCTCGAGGAAGTCGCGGAGCTGCCGCCGAGCGCGCGGGGCGGGGGAGGGTTCGGGAGCACGGGGATGTAGGAGAGCGACTCGACGATGGCATCACGCATCCACTCGATCCTTCCCCGCGTTGGGCTCGCGATGGTCCCTCTTTCTCTGCTGGCGGCGCTCGCCTATCTGTGGCATGAGCGTCCCTACGAAGTCCCGGGCGACCAGGACATCTTCACCGTAGTGCAGGGCACCTGGGCCTGGACTACCGCCGACAGCAATTGTGCCACCGATCCCCACACGATCAAATTCACGCCCGACCACAAGGGCATGATCATCACGGCGACTCATCCCTATCGGCGGCCGGACGGCCGGTTCGATTCGGTCGCTTTTTACGACATCCGGACACACACCCGCAGTTCGATTCGCGGCGCGATTCGCGGAGAGACGCGCATGACCGAAGACGGCTATCCGGTCGTGTGGGACCTGGTTCTCAAATCACCCGACCGGTACGCGTGGCATCGAACGGACTGGATGTTCGGAAGCTATACGCGGGAAATCCGACGCTGTCCACCGCGAAAGGGGCGCGCCAGACCGAAGGAGTGAATCAACTCCGCTCATCCTGTCGATTCCCGCGGTCCTCAATCGACGCTCTGATGCAGGCTACACACCAGGAGACCAGATCGTGAAATACCTGATGATCATCAAGCATGCCGAGAGCTATCGCTCCCAACCCATTCCCCAGGGACTGCGGGACGCTATGGGTGAGTTCGTCGCCGCAGGGTTCAAGAGCGGCGTGCTCAAAGACACGGCGGGACTTAAGGCCACCAAGGAGGGGTTTCGAGTTCGGTCGAGCGGCGGCAAGTTGACGGTGACCGATGGACCATTCACCGAGGCCAAGGAAATCATCGGCGGGTACGCGCTCATCGAGGCGAAGTCGAAGGACGAGGCCCTTTCGCAACGCGCGGCAATTCATGGACCTGCACCGCGTGCACTGGCCGGCGTTCGAAGCGGAGTGTGAGGTACGCCCGTTAGAGGACCAGTAAATCAGTGGCAAGTCAGGCTGACGTCCGCCGCATCGCCCTGTCGTTGCCAGGCACCGAGGAGGCGCCGAATCACTTCGCCTTTTCGGTTCGCAACAAGGGGAAGCTGAAGGGCTTCGTCTGGGTCTGGATGGAGCGCCTCACGCCCAAAAAACCACGCGTTCCGCAGCCGAGCGTCGTCGCCGTCAGGGTCGCGAGCCTCGCCGACAAGGATGTTTTGCTGGCCTTGGACCCGGCGAAGTTCTTCACCGAGCCGCACTACAACGGCTTTCCAGCAGTGCTGGTTCGCTTGCCGGCCGTGAGTGCTCGAGAGCTCAGGGCGCTCATCACGGAAGCATGGCGGTGCCAAGCCCCAAAGGACCTCAACGTCCCTGGTCATCGAACGTAGCCGCTCCAGCGCGCTCAACCCTCGGATGGCCGACGCGGTGCGGACGCTGTGCGACGCGGCCTACGGCACCGCCACGCAACCCTACTTCGCCTCCCTGGGCCCGGGGGAGCATCTGCTTGGCATGGCCGGCGGGGCGCTCGTATCTCATCTCATGTGGGTGACGCGCTGGCTCGAGCCCCACGGGCACAGGCCCCTGAAAACGGCGTACGTCGAGATGGTAGCGACGACGCCTCATGCCCAGCGCCAGGGTTACGCGAGCGCGCTCCTGGAGCACTTCGTGCCGCTGGTTGTCGAATACGACCTGGCCGCGCTGTGTCCCGCAACCGACGGCCTTTATCGTCGGCTCGGCTGGCGCTATTGGCGCGGGCCACTATCCGCGAGAAAGGACGGCCATGACGTACCGACGCCGCATGAGCGGGTCATGATCATGCCACTGCCGCTGACGCCGACACTGGACCTCGACGCCCCATTGTCCGTGGAATGGCGCCCTGGGGAAGTGTGGTAATCGACGCTCTTGATGAGCCGATAACGCGGGTACATTACGGCTCTCAGGCCTCAGCGAGGACGGCTACATGGACCTTACCCCCCTGATACCCGTGGTGGCGATCATTGCCTTCGCAGCTGTCAGGATCGCTCGGCTGCGCGCCACTCGTCCGGAAGCGCCATCGGCCGACGTGACTGCGCGGCTCGAAGCGTTGGAGCGCACTGTCCAGGGTCTCCAACAAGAGCTCGGCGACACACAAGAACGGCTCGATTTCACGGAGCGTCTGCTCAGTAAGGGCGCGGGATGAGCGGCGGCTTGGCAGCTAGACATATCCCCACTCACTAGGAGCCACCCATGCGCGGCGAGTTCATGGCGTTCTTGAAGCAGTATGGCGTAATCGGGCTGGCCATCGCGGTCATCATCGGGCGCAAGGCAAACGCGCTCGTGACCGCGCTCGTCGACGGGGTGCTCATGCCAATCGTGACATTTTTCGTTCCGGGTGGCGCCTGGCGCACCGCGACGGTCGATGTCGGCTCGGTGCACTTCCTGCTTGGCCCCGTGCTCGGGGCAGGAGTGGACTTCGTCATCGTCGCCTGGCTGGTGTTCTGGTTCTCAAAGAGGGTCCTCAGAGAAGAGACCGTGACGAAGAAGTGAATAAAGACTGATAGCTTGCCGGCGGCCATATCTCTGACTAACGTCAGAGATATGGACGGCATCGCCCAGGTGCGGAGCTTCAATCGCGTGGTGACCCAGCAGATCGGAGCCCTGGCTGGGGGCTTTCTCGGACGCACCCGGTCGCTCGGCGCGTGCCGCGTCCTATTTGAGATCGGGAAGGACGGGATCGAGATCCGACAGCTGCGTGCCCGTCTGGCCCTGGACTCGGGCTACACGAGCCGACTGCTGCGACACCTCGAGGCGGAGCGACTGATCCGCACCAAGCCATCGCCTCGCGACACGCGCGTGCGTTTCGTAACCCTCACCACCCCGGGCCGCAAAGAGCTGGCGGTCTTGAATCGGCTGTCGGACGAGGCTGCCAGGTCGCTCCTCCACCCCCTCCCGGAACCGCAACGTGCCGCCCTGCTCGCCGCCATGGGGACCGTCGAGCGCCTGCTGCGGAGTGGCGCCGTGCGCCTCTCCGTAGAGAACCCCGATAGTCCGGCGGCGCGCTACTGTCTTGCGCGCTACTTCGACGAGCTCGGGGCGCGTTTCGAAGCCGGTTTCGATCCGGCGCTCGGCATCCCGGCCACGGCCCCGCAGCTCACGCCACCGCACGGCTACTTCCTGCTGGCGACGCTCCATGGAGAGCCGGTCGGGTGCGGCGCCTTGAAGTGTCATGCGGGCTACGGTGAGATCAAGCGCATGTGGGTCGCGCCCTCCGCCCGTGGTCTCGGAGTTGGGACCCGGATCCTGCATCACCTCGAGGACCTCGCGCGAGAGCGACGGCTTCCTTTGCTCCGACTCGAAACCAACAAGGCGCTGACCGAGGCACAGTCCCTCTACCGGCGCAACGGCTTTCGCGAAGTACCGGCGTTCAACGACGAGCCCTACGCGCATCACTGGTTCGAAAAGACGCTATAATCGGCGATGCCCGGGACCGTCTTGGACGCCATCGGCAACACGCCGATCGCGGAGTTGCATAAGGTCGCCCCGCCTGGCTGCGCCCGCTCCGTCTCCTTGCGCCCGCAGCCGTTGCGCCCGCAGCTTACGCACAATCCCTACAAGGAACCTGCCATGGCAGAGAACGTCTACAAAGTCATCGAGCTGGTCGGGACCAGCCCCGAGTCCTGGGAGAAGGCCGCCGCCGCCGCGGTCAAGCGAGCCGGAAAGACGCTGCGCGACCTGCGCGTGGCGGAGATCTCGCAACTCGACATGCAGCTGAAAGACGGCAAGGTCGAGAGCTATCGCGCGAAGATCAAGGTTTCTTTCAAGTACGAAGGCGACTAGCAGCCGAGCCTAGACCGGATGTACCGGGTCCGTCAGCAAGACCTGCCATTTCAGGGCAGCTCGCACCACTTCGTTGGGGCGGACAACGGCGACGTGAATGTCTCCGTCTTCCTTCTCAGCGCCCTCCCCGGGCGTGGTCCCGGGCCGCATCGTCATCCGTACGACGAGGTCCAATTCGTGAGGGAGGGTCGCGGCCTCTGGACCGTCAACGGAGAGGAATTCGAAGCCGGCGCCGGCGACATTCTCGTCATGAAGGCCGGGGAGACCCATAGCTTCCGCTGCATTGGTAACTCGCCCCTCGTCCAGGTCGACGTCCATCTCAGCCCCCGCTTCGTGCAAGAGAACCTGACGTAGGAGGCCGTCAGACCAGTCGCGTCCGGATCTTGATCTCCGAGGTCAACGTGCGATGGACGGGACACCGCTCCGCGATCTCCCGTAACCGGTTGCGCTGCTCTGCCGAGAGCTCTCCGCGCAATGAGATCTCGGACTCGATCTCATCGAGCATGCCCTCCTTGGTGTCACAATCGCGGCAGTCCTGCGCGTGCACCCGAGAATGCCGCAGCCGAACCGTGACGTCGTCCAGGGGCCATTGCTTCCGTCGCGCATACAGCGCGATGGTCATGGACGTTCAGGCCCCCAGGGCACCCAGCAGGAGATCGTATGGACTGGGGCCGGTATCGGTGCCGCCGTCGGCAGTCGGCTCGTCCGCCCGGAAGTGATGGCGGCCGGCAACGATCTCCTGCGCAAACCCGGCTGCACTCCCACGCACCAGCACCGCGCCGGCATCGAGCGTCTCGTTCATGGGAAAGCTCCGCGTTGAGGAAGAGTAGAGCATAACCCGCGGCTTGCGCCGTTCGCCATGGCACCCGAGGTTGGACGCCGTGACGCAACCGGGCTCCGCCTCACCGATGGTGCGCCGTTTCGGCCTGCTTCACGCCACGGCGCTCAACATGACGAACATGATCGGGATCGGACCGTTCATCACGATCCCGCTCCTGATGTCGGCGCTGGGTGGTCCGCAGGCGATGCTCGGCTGGCTCGTTGCGCTGGTGATCGTGCTGTGCGACGGCATGGTCTGGAGCGAGCTGGGAGCGGCGCTACCGGGTTCCGGCGGATCGTTCGGGTACCTGCGCCACGGCTATGGCGGGGAAAAGGTCGGCCGGCTGATGGGCTTCCTGTTCGTCTGGCAGTTCGTGCTCAGTGGCCCCCTCGAGATCGCCTCAGGGTACATCGGCTTCTCGCAGTACCTCGGTTACATCTGGAAGGGGATCACGGCGCACCAGACCATGCTCGTGGTGACGCTGATCGGGCTCGCGAACCTGGCGCTCCTCTACCGGCGGATCACGTCGATCGCGACGATCACGATCACGCTCTGGCTGGGAACGATCGTTACGGTCATCGTGGTGATCGTGACCGGCGCCGTGCACTTCGACCATCGAGTGGCGTTTGACTTTCCGCCGGGCGCATTCACGTTCTCCTTGGGCTTTCTCTTGGGCCTGGGCGCCGCGTCGCGGGTCGGCGTGTACGACTACCTCGGCTACTACGATGTCTGTTACATCGGCGACGAGGTCGCGAATCCCGGCCGCGTGATCCCGCGATCGATTCTCATCAGCACCGTGGCGGTCGCGCTGATCTACCTGGCCGTCAATCTCTCCATTATCGGCGTGGTCCCGTGGCGGGACTTCGTGCCGGCTGCATCACATCCCGAGGCCAACTTTGTCGTCTCGACATTCATGGAGCGGATCTACGGTCCGGGCGTCGCGACGATCTTCACCGCCATGATCCTCTGGACCGCGTTCGGGTCGGTGTTCGCCCTGCTGCTTGGGTATTCGCGCGTGCCCTACGCGGCGGCGAGGGACGGCTACTTCTTCAAGGTGTTCGCGCGCCTCCATCCGTCGAAAGGATTTCCATACGTCTCGCTCGTCGTGCTGGGCGTGCTCTCGATCGTGGCGGGGTTCGCGTCGTTGGGCATGGTCATCGACGCGTTGATCACCACACGGATTCTCGTGCAGTTCATCGGACAGATCGGGGCGGTGACGTTGCTGCGGCGGCGCGCGCCGGACCTGCCCCGGCCCTATCGCATGTGGCTCTATCCGTGCCGAGCCTGATCGCGCTGCTGGGATGGATCTTCATTTTCGCCACCACGCCGCCCACGGTGGTCGCGTTCGGACTGGGCGCGCTGCTGCTGGGCGCGGTGTGTTTTGGGGTGTGGTCGTGGAACGGGCAAACCTGGCCGTTCGACGAGTCAGCGCGTCGGCTCGCGAATCTGAAGTAGGGTGTTGATCCCGGGATTGTCCAACCGCTGCAGGATCCCCCGGGGCCAGCGAATCTCGATCCGATCGACCTTGGTGTGGTCGCCCAGGCCGAAGTGTATCACCCGGCTCGAGTGGGACAGGTAACCGCCCGCCGGGTTCACTTGCCGCACCATCACGGTCTTCCCGACCCACAGCCGCACCACGGCGCCGATCGCATCGCGGTTGCTCTGGGTTCCCGTCAGCCGCAACTCCACATAGTTCCGTCGGGGAAACCGGTTGGCGAAGTAGTACGGCCGGTCATTGAAGTTATTGGTTACGATCTCGAGCCGGCCGTCGCCGTCGAAATCGGCCACGACGGCGGCCCGCGAGCTGCGGGTCGCCTGCCGGCCGGCGACGCGCTCTTCTAGATAAATGCCACCTCTTGGCGGCTCGACGCCGAAGTCAGCGGCCCGGTCGTGGAACGTTCCGTCGCCGTTGTTCATCATCAGCTGGTTGGGCCAATAGTAGTAGGGATAGCCCATCCCCGACGGGATGAACACGTCCTCATGGCCGTCGTTGTCGAAGTCTCCGGTGGCCACACCCCAGGGCCAGAGCGTCTCCAGGCCCGCCGCGACGGCGGTCTCCGTGAATTTGCCATGGCCGAGATTGCGGTACAGCCCGTTGCCGAAGAGCAGGGCGTCGAAATCCTCGCCCTGCCTCGCGAACATCGCTCGTTGGATTTGGATGAGGCCCGGGGCCTCCTCGTTTACCGTCGGGCCCTTGGGCGTGCGGAACCGCCGATGTTGCACCCGCCGCGCGACATCCAGTGAGACGTGCCCGGCATCCACCCCCATCCACATGTCCGAGTGCATGTCCACCACAAACAGATCGAGCCGGCCGTCGCCGTCGTAGTCGAACACTTTGCAGCCCACCGCTCCGTACGGTGTGCGGCCGAGCGTCTCCGCTGTGACGTCGCGGAAGGTGCCGTGACCGGTGTTCCGATACAGCTGCCCCCGGCCGACCATACTCGGCACGAACAGGTCGAGGAAACCGTCGTCGTCGTAGTCGAACACGGCCACGTCCCCGGCCCAGCCGCGGCCGCGCAGGCCGGCGCGGTCGGTGACGTCGGTGAAGGTCCCGTCGCCGTTGTTGTGATACAGAATGTTGGATTCCTTGGCACTGGTCAGCAGACTGCCAAGGTCCGGCTTACCCTCGAAGTATCCCGTCGCCGAGTCGAAGACGTCGGTGGTCCAGTGCGCCGTGTTGGTGAGAAACAGATCGAGGTAGCCGTCGTTGTCGTAATCGAAGAACACCGGGGTCTGCGAATGGCCGACGTGGCTCAGCCCAGCGGCCGCGGTGACGTCCTCGAAGGTGCCGTCCCCCCTGTTGTGGAACAGCACGTTGCCACCCCGGGTGGTGGTCACGAACAGGTCGGCCCAGCCGTCGTTGTCGTAGTCCGCGAACGTGGCTCCGACGGAAACCCTGTTGCCGATGGCCACTCCTGCCTTGGCGGTGACGTCGACGAACGACCCGTCACCCACGTTGCGATAGAGCGCGTTCGGCCCGAGCTGGTTGAGAAAGTAGATGTCCTCGCGGCCGTCGTTGTCGTAGTCGCCGACGGCCAGACCGGAACCGTGATCATACAGGTTGATGTGGAACGGCTCGCCCTGCTCCTTCGACAGGAAATGCATCCGAAACGCAATCCCGGCTTCCCGAGCGCGTTCCTGAAAACCCGATGCTGCGGTGGGTGCCGCGGGCTCGTGGCCCATGTGCCGGGCCAGCAGGACATACCCCGCGATCAACAACGCCACGACGACTGCGATCGCGAGCGCCCGCCGGGCCAGCGGAGATTTAGACTCGTCTGACATGTCGACCACGAAAGCTAGTGCTGGTTCGCTCCAGTGTCTTGCGCCACCCCGCCGTTCGCCCGCAGCTTAGCGTCATGCCAGCCACCCTGCATCACTTGCTTCTCATAGGGACCGTCCTCCCGAGCGGCCTGCTGGGCCAAGCGGAGGGGGCCATCCGCAGCTCACTCCGAACGGTGGATATTGGCTCTGGGCGGATCGAGACGATCTACACCGAGGATCGCCACTTCGAGGCGCCGAACTGGTCGCGCGACGGGCGCTTCTTTGTCGTAAACAGCGGCGGTCAACTTTATCGATTGGCTGCTCGCGGCGAGAAGCACCTCACCAAGATTCCCACTGGCTTCGCCACCCGGGCCAACAACGATCACGGTATCTCACCGGATGGCAGGTACCTCGTCCTGAGCCATCACGCCGACGAGCACATCACGGATCCGGCACAGGACTGGCTCGCATCCAGCATCTACATCCTCCCGATCGCCGGCAGTGCGACACCGGTGAAGGTCACGACCAAGGCCCCGAGCTTCTGGCATGGATGGTCGCCCGACGGGAAGACGCTCGCGTTCGTCGGACGCCGCGAGGGAGAATGGGACATTTATGCCATCCCGATGGGCGGCGGCGAGGAGCGACGGCTCACCACTTGCCACGGCCTCGACGACGGGCCCGACTACACGCCCGACGGTGCATTCATTTATTACAACTCATTCTGCAGCGGCAAGATGGAGATCTGGCGAATGCATTCGGACGGCGGCGGGGCCGAGCAGATCACGCACGATGCCTACGCCAACTGGTTCCCGCACCCATCGCCCGACGGTCGCTGGGTGGTGTACCTCGCGTACCTCGAAAACCAAGCCGAGGAACATCCGTTCGGCAAGCAGGTCAAGCTTCGCCTCATCGATACGCGTGATGGCTCAGT
>WNFD01007866.1_pt1 | contig 14654 bp, 12 predicted proteins | sample 5400491 | NCBI WGS metagenome assembly WNFD01 (sample SAMN13153343, study PRJNA577476) | soil metagenome | isolation source: 120 cm saprolite under Douglas fir tree site 2 hole 2 replicate 2 | place: USA:California | collected 2015-04-18
CTTCGAGCCGCTGAGCAAAGATTACGGCATCATTCAAGTGCTGGTCACATGGCAGGAGATTGCTTCGGCATAAAACCAGAGGGCGAGAACAATGGCAAGAAAACTCGAAAGCTGGTCGACTCCGCTCCCCACCGCTCGCTCGATTCCGGCCAATTCCTAACCAACTCGAACATCGCCGAGCTTCTGGCCACCCAGTCCGAGACTGCACCGACGCCATTTCCGAAGGCTCTGCGTCGTCCCTCGCGCCGGGCCTTCCTTGACCGAATACTAAACTTCCCTACGCTGATGAGCTGCTTAGCTGAGTAGCGACTGTGCGAGGCAGGCAGAGGGCGGCTTGAAATCCTTAGTCCCTCAGCGGGTACGAGACCAAGGCTTCGCTGAATATCGTGGACTTTACATGCACCCGCTGATCGCCCAAGTGCTCTGCTCCGAAGTCATATGCTCCCCTCTCTCCCCACCCTCTGCTCAAATGCAAACGACAAAAGGGCACACAGTATTGTGTGCCCTCCTGCTCAGGATGTGCGAAAGTCCCCCTCTTAAGTCTGACGCACTAGCGCAATGCCGCAAAGAGCACTACGTCCTGGACGGTGTAGTTCCGCGCCACTTCCATTTCCCTCGGACTCTGTGCCAGCTCACGACCCGAGTCGCTTCCGGCTACCCAAAGCTGGGCCAGGAAATACCGATCTCCGTACCGATGAAAAACCAGCTTGGACTGTTTTGCAGCGTCGATGGATGCGCACCGTTGCGACAGTACAATGGTGTTTGCTTTCGGATTCGGACCGCGAACCGCGATGGCGGAGCCATCTCCCAGCCCCTGGATGGTGTACTCACCGGCGGGCAGCGTCGCTCCGCGGATGATAAAATTGAATGGAACATCGGCTTTCAGGTTGACGGTCTGGGCGTAAGCGGACATCCCCACCAACAGGCCCAAGCCGAGTAGAACAAACAGTTGCTTTTTCATATGATCTCCTCGTGTTGGGACGGGAATTCAGAGGATTGGTTTAATCTCCAACCCGTACCACTTTTAATTTGCGTGTGCGCCGCCCCGACATCATTGCAATGGTTTTGAAAACCGTTGCTGTTTGTATGGAATGCAAGTAGCGTGCCAAGGCTGAGCGCGGTTGTCACCCGCTCTTTTCGCGAGCCTCAAGCCTATGATTCCATGATCCGTACCTCTGGAATCGCGGAGTGGCAAGCTTCGCGACTTAGCCCATGATCGGCTTCCCATTAACCCAACTGTTAATGATTCCCATCCCTTGGGTTAATCGGACTCGCGTTCACGATCCGCTCAAGTGCGCTAAACCGCAACGGGAGGAAAGATGAATCCCCGAATCGTAGGTGTCGCGGGGCCTTTTCGCGGCGACGTCTTTTCTCTTCGCGATGGAGACGTCTCGATCGGACGGGAGTCGTCCAACGACCTCTGCATTACAGATGCAGCTCTGTCCCGTCGGCACTGCTTGCTCATGTCCAAGAGCGAGCAGTTTGCCATCCGCGATCTTGGAAGTCGAAACGGAACGCGCGTCAATGGCGTGCCAGTCGATGAACAGCTTTTGTCGCACGGAGATCAGATCGCCATTGGCAGTTCAGTGCTCCTATTCCTGCTCCGGGAGGACGAGCTTCATCTCGAAAGAAACCCGGTTGAATTGACGGAAACGGCAGAGATCGGCAACACTGCACTACTACTTCGACCAGAAGATGCCTTGTATGGACGACCGGATTGCGGGATTGCGACCTTGCCGCAAACAGCCCGATTGGCCAGCGATCTGAACGCACTGCTCAAAATTGCCAGCGGCATCGGCGGTATTCGGGACCAGGACTCGCTGCAATGGCAACTCCTAGGCATGATCTTCGACCTGGTTCCCGCCGAGCGTGGAGCTGTATTGCTTTTCGACCGCACAGGCGAGTTCAGTTCCGCCGTTGCCTGGGATCGGGTGCGCGGCCCCGGCCATCCGGTTCGAGTAAGCCGCACCGTGGTACAGCGTGTTCGGCGGGATCGCGTTGGAGTGGTTGTAAACGACGTCCCCGGCGATGAAGTTTTCAATCAGATACAAACTCTTGCTGAATTGAGTGTTAGCTCCCTGCTTTGTGTCCCGCTTGTGGTCTCAGGCACAGCAGTGGGTGCGATTTATCTCGACAGTCACGCACCAGGCGAGCATTTCGACGATCATCACTTGCAGGTGATGACAGCTGTGGCCGGAATTGCCAGCATCGCGCTCGACAACGTGCAGCAGTGGCAGCAATTACGCCAAGAAAATCAAGAGCTGCGCGCGGAGGTCGATCTCGAGCACGACATGATCGGCGCCAGTCTCCGCATGAAAAACGTCGTCAATTTCATTCGCCGGGTCGCACCCACCGATTCCACCGTGCTCATCGAGGGCGAGAGCGGAACCGGCAAGGAGTTGGTAGCGCGCGCCCTTCATCGCAACAGTCCCCGCAGCGAGCGTCCGTTTGTTGCCATCAACTGTGCCGCTATCACGGAAACCCTTTTGGAAAGCGAGCTGTTTGGCCACGAGAAAGGCGCTTTCACCGGAGCGGTCTCTCAGAAGAAAGGAAAAATGGAAGCTGCTGAGGGGGGCACGTTGTTCCTGGACGAAGTCAGCGAACTCGCTCCCAGCTTGCAGGCCAAATTGCTGCGCGTGTTGCAGGAGCGTGAGTTCGAGCGCGTAGGCGGCACACGTCCAATTAAGCTGGACATCCGCGTGATCGCAGCCACCAACAGGCTCCTGCTTGAAGCGGTTCAGGGCGGCACCTTTCGCAAGGATTTGTATTACCGCCTGAACGTGGTTGCTGTAGCCATGCCACCGTTGCGCGAGCGCCGCGAAGATATTCCCTCGCTAACCGATCATTTCATTGCCAAGGCCAGCCGCAAGTGCAAGGCGAGAATGAAACCGCTTTCGGCGGAGGCTCGGTCGTACTTGATCAATTACGACTGGCCCGGCAATGTTCGCGAACTGGAGAATGCCATTGAGCGCGCCCTCGTGCTGGGTTCGACGGAGTCCATTCTGCCCGACGACTTGCCCGAGGCTCTCCTGGAAGCCGGCACACCGGCTACAGAATCGAGCGCGAAATACCACGACAGGATCAGGGAGGTGAAGAAGCAACTCGTCCTGCAAACCCTCCAGCAAGCCGACAGCAATTACATCGAGGCGGCAAAAGCTTTGGGGATGCACCCCAACTCGCTTCTCCGGCTAATTCGCACTCTCGACCTCAAAGCCGCTGTCAAGCTGGAGCGCGGCAGCAGCAATCAGTGAGTTGGGGATTTCTACATTCGCATACCCAACAATTGCTGCGCGCCCCATCAGTCAAAGAGTTTCAGCGTCGTCCGTGCGGAACGGAACTGAGAACCGAGAACTGCCTTTAAGTACAAAAAAGGAGGGCCTATGACAGAAGAGTCAGGAAGTATTCCACCGGTCGCGCACGGCGATCGATGGCCAACCGCAGTGGCCTCGCTGATGGTCGGCGGCGCGTTCTTCTCCTTGTGGTTCTGGCTGCTGCCGCAGTGGCTCGGGTTCAGCGCGGAAATCGCAGGCACAGCACGTTGGCGATGGCTGGCGGCAGTTCCGTCAGTGCTAGGATTCGCCGTTGCCCTGCGCTGCATCTGGGACTTCGGGTGGACAGGACGCGGCACACCTGTCCCGGTCGCTCCGCCACAGCGATTAGTAGTGGTGGGTTTCTACCGCTACGTGCGCAACCCCATGTACGTAGGCTTCGCCGCGGGCTGGATCGGACTCTGGGTTGTCTTCGGACACGCCAACCCAGCAGCGATTGCTGCCGTGGCAGCCATTGCCCTAGGCATACATCTGTTTGTGGTCTTTTACGAAGAGCCAACTCTGCGCCGGAAATTCGGAAGGGACTACGAAGAGTATTGCCGCAACGTGCGTCGCTGGTGGCCACGTGTGCGAGCCTGGGACAAACCGCAATAGCGGTGGATTTAAGTAGATTTAAGTAAATGTGGGCGAGGAATCTGCTCTGCCACGCGCGTGAGCCATCTCGGCTCTGCGCGTGAGCCGCCTCGGCAGTACCCACAACCCGCACCCTGTCATCCTCAGCGAAGGGAACGCCCGCCCTGAGCCTGTCGAAAGTTAGCCCACTTTCCGCCCTCCCTCCCGCCTCAGGGAGCTCAGCCCCTACTTCCGGTGACGTTTCGCCGAACAGACGCCGCGTACAATCCCCAGCCGCGAGGGCACGCCCTGAGCGCAGTCGAAGGGAGGCGCAAGAACCCAGCCCACAACGCAAGCTTTGAGTAGAGCGCGGCAAATAGAACGAGTCCCAAAGCCCGAAGCCTGCCTCGCGTTCTCTCACTCCAAGTCCCAAAAGCACGCACCCTGCGGGGTCACTCAGACTTGTCCCAGCCCGCCGTCGACGTTGATTTCCACGCCTGTGATGTAGGACGCATCTTGCGAGGCCAAAAATGCCACGGCGCCTGCCACTTCTTCGGGCTGCCCAAAGCGCTTCATCGGAACCTGCGCAATGATCGCCTTTGCAAATTCATCGAAGGCCTCCTTTGGCAGCCCGGTCCTCCCAAAGATCGGCGTGACAATTGGCCCAGGCGCAACCGTGTTGACGCGGATGCCGCGCCCCGCCAGCTCCGCGGCTGTTGTTCGTGCCAAAGAACGCAGCGCCGCTTTGGTTGCCGAATATGCGCTGGTCCCTGCAGTACCTTTCCGGTCCGCAACGCTGGTATTCAAGATGATCGACGCGCCGTCATTCAGCAGTGGTAGGACTTTCTGGATCGTGAAGTACGCTCCTTTGATATTGATATCGAACTGCTCGTCGTACGTGCTTTCCGATGTCTCGGCGAGCGGCGCAAACTTCGCAACTCCCGCGTTCACAAACAAGACATCAATTTTGCCCAGTTTCTGCGAAACTTCCGCGAACAGCTTGTCCAGGTCCGCGAGTTTGGCCACGTCCGCCTGCACCGCCAACACGCCGTTCCCGATGGCCTTCACCGCCTCATCCAGCGTCTTTCTGCTTCGGCCGGAGATGGCTACTCTCGCGCCTTCTTCCTGCAAGCGCTTGGCCGTCGCTAGCCCGATGCCGCTGTTCCCGCCGGTTACTACTGCCACTTTTCCTTCGAGCCTCTTCATGTCATTCTCCTGCTATCTGCCGAATTGTCTGGCCAGACTCGGAGCCAACTTCTTTGCGCCACCCCGATCTCAGATTTAGATATCTAGATGATTATCTAAGTACTCGGATGCAAGTTGTCTACATTCTTTGCCGAGTGGCCGGTTTGCTCTGTGGCGGCAAGGCCAATGACTTCGCTACACTCGAGAGTGACGATGGACCGTTCTGAGGTTGGGAAAATATCGAAAGCCCTGGCCGACAAGACCCGCCTTAGGATCTTTGAGGCTGTCTCGGCAACCAACCGCATGAACTGTGGCGAGATCGTCTCCCTGCGCGGCGTCACCCCCGCGACTGTCTCTCACCATCTCAAGGTTCTCAGCGAGGCCAAACTCATCATCTACCGCCGCGAAGGGCAGTTCGTCTACAGCCAGGCCGTTCCTGAAACCATCGCAGCCTACACTCGTGCGCTCGCGAAAATCGCAGGAGGCATGAAAGCAAGGCGCCGCCGTTGATTCGTGCGGTGTGGCCCATCCTGTCGGGTACTTGCGAAGGGGCCGACGATCTTCGGCACATCCTAAGCGGGCCAAAAAGCAACCGAGGCAGCTGACGCCGCCCCGTTTTGGCTGCATGCTGACTGCTGAGTGCTGCCCCTAAGTTCCTTCCGACCACCCTGCCAAATACTCTTCCTGCTCCGGAGTCAGCCGGTCGATCTTGATCCCCATCGACTCCAGCTTCAGCTTCGCCACCCGCTTGTCCAATTCATCAGGAACCTTGTAGACCGTTTTCCCCAGGGTCTTGAAATTCTTGACCATGTGTTCGACCGAGAGCGCCTGATCGGCGAAGCTCATGTCCATCACAGAGGCGGGATGCCCCTCCGCCGACGCCAGGTTGATCAGCCGTCCCTCGCCCAGCAGATTGATCTTGCGTCCATCTTTCAGCGAGTATTCATCGACGTAATCTCGCGTCCTGCGTTTTGATGACGACATCTTCTCCAGCGCCGGAATATCAATCTCCACATTGAAGTGGCCGGAGTTGGAAATGATCGCGCCATCTTTCATCAACTCGAAATGATCTTTGGTGAGCACGCTTTTGTTGCCAGTCACGGTGCAGAACACATCGCCCAGCTTGGCCGCATCGGTCATTGACATCACGCGGAAGCCGTCCATCACCGCTTCCAGCGCCTTGGTCGGATCAACTTCCGTGACAATCACTTCCGCGCCAGCGCCTCGCGCCCGGCTGGCCAGTCCGCGTCCGCACCAACCGTACCCAGCGATCACAAACTTCGATCCCGCCAGCAGAAAATTGGTCGCGCGGATGATGCCATCAATCGTCGATTGTCCCGTGCCGTAGCGATTGTCGAACAGATGCTTGGTGTCGGCGTCATTCACTGCGACAATAGGAAAGCGCAGCACGCCTTCCTTCGCCATTGCCCGCAGCCGAATGACTCCGGTCGTGGTCTCTTCGGTTCCGCCGATCACACCGTCGAGCGCGTCTTGCCGCTTGGTATGCAGCAGCGTGACCAGATCGGCGCCATCATCCATCGTGATGTGCGGTTTATGGTCGATAGCCGCGAGGATGTGGTTGTAATAGGTGTCGTTGTCCTCCCCCTTGATGGCAAACACGGGAATGCCCTGATCGCGCACGAGACTGGCGGCGACATCATCTTGAGTGGACAAGGGATTCGAGGCGCACAAGACTACGTCAGCGCCGCCGTCGCGAAGGCAAATCGCCAGGTTCGCAGTTTCCGCCGTTACGTGCAGACAGGCGGAAATGCGGATGCCCTTCAAAGGCTGGTTCTTGATGAACTCTTTGCGGATGATCTGCAGCACTTTCATCGACTGATTGGCCCAATCGATGCGCTTCTTGCCCAGATCGGCTAAGTCTACGCTCTTGATGTCGCAATTCAGGGGTGTTGCCGTGGTTGACATACTTCTCCTGTGGCGCTTTATGCGCGGAAAATACTTGGATGATTTAGTGGCGGGGTGGCCAGTTCAGTGCCCAGTACTCCGCCAAGAATACATGAATTTTAAAGAGCAGGTCAGGTCCTTCAGGTGCTTCGTTGGGGTTAGTCTTTCGGCCCCCTCCGGATGGCACTTTGGTGAGTCCCAAAATTGCTCGTGTCATCCTGAGCGTAGCCGTTTTTCGGGCGGAGCGAAGGATCTTGCCTGCAGCGGGTTATCTCTCCACACGTGCTCACAAGGACGCTCGCGAAGTTTACTTGCGAACGACCTGCCCCGCCGGTTCCCGCAATCCGGCATCACTGGCCAGCTTCGCAGCTTTGTCGGTAGCCTCCCAGGTGAAGTCCGCGTCGCTGCGTCCGAAGTGTCCGTAGGCCGCCGTCTTCTTGTAGATCGGCCGCCGGAGATTCAGCGCCTCAATAATGCCTCGCGGCGTCAACTTGAAGTGCGAGCGCACCAGATCGGGAATGCTTTCCGGATCGACTTTTTCCGTGCCGAACGTATCCACTCGCACGCTGACCGGCTCAGCCACGCCGATAGCATATGCGAGTTGTAGCTCGCAACGGTCAGCCAGCTTCGCAGCTACAACATTCTTAGCAATATGCCGCGCCATGTAAGCCGCCGACCGATCGACCTTCGTCGGATCTTTTCCGCTGAAGGCCCCACCACCATGACGGCCCATCCCGCCGTATGTATCCACAATAATCTTGCGTCCCGTCAAACCCGTGTCACCCATGGGCCCGCCAATCACAAAACGTCCCGTGGGATTGATGTGGTAGTGGGTATATTCATCCAGCCATTGCGGAGGAATCACAGCCTGAATCACATGCTTCAAAATTCCCGCCCGCAACTCGTCATTGCTTACGGTCTCAGCATGCTGAGTGGAGATCACCACCGCATCCACCCGAACCACTTTCCCCTTAGCGTCATACTCCACCGTAACTTGGGACTTCCCATCCGGCCGCAAAAATGGAAGAGTCCCATTCTTCCGCACCTGCGAAAGCCGCATCGTAAGCTTGTGCGCCAAAGAAATAGGAGCCGGCATCAGCTCCTCCGTCTCGTCACAAGCATATCCAAACATCATTCCCTGGTCACCGGCGCCGCCGGTGTCTACTCCCATGGCGATGTCGCCAGATTGTTTGTTGATGGTGGAGATTACGGCGCAGGTATTGCAGTCAAAGCCGTGGAGGGCGTTGTCGTATCCGATGGACTGGACGGTGCCGCGGACTACGTTTTGAAAATCGACGTAGGCTTTCGTCGTGATTTCTCCGGCGATGACTACGAGTCCGGTGGCGGTCAAGGTTTCACAGGCGACGCGGCTACCCGGATCTTCAGTCAGGCAGGCGTCGAGGATGGCGTCAGAAATCTGGTCGGCGATTTTGTCGGGATGGCCTTCAGTGACCGATTCGGAAGTGAACAGATAGCGATTCTTTGCAGCCAAATGTGTTTCTCCTTAAGTACTCTGCGGGCTTTATCTTCGGGGGAAGCAGCGGAAAATTCACGCGGTCGCACTGGGCTTCGCTATGCGCAATGGCATCGAGAAAACCCCTTGAGAAAGGCTACCAAACTATTCCCCGGTGCGCAACAACTTTGGCTTGGGAGACACGGCCTGGGCGTTCAATTGCAGAAATGGCGGGTTGGACTGAGGCAGCGTCGACTTGAAATGTGCAAGTATTTTCAACCCGGGACCTTGTGTTGGTTCCTGTAAAGAGATGCCAACGGGACTTTACCGGAGGGATTTTTATGAGGATCAAGGTCGCGCTGGCGCTTGGGCAGAAAGACGCACGCCCTTGCTATCGAAGAGCAAAGTTTTCACTTCGCCGTAGTCGCCTTGTGATGGAAGTTGTTTGCCATTTAATACAAAGACCAAGCCACCCACGTTTCCGGCTTTGATAACGATCTGTCGGTCTGCGGGGATTGATTGCTGCTGACCTGCCATGAGAGTTTCTTCGGCCGGGGACTTTGCGTCGGTCGCGATCGAGAGCCAGGAATCCTCGGCAGCCCGGATGACGAGAGTGAATGCATGGGAACCTGCGGCCAACGATGCGGGCGGACCGGCCGACGCAGGGAGTTGGGAGGTCTCTGCCGCGTTGTTTAGGGGATTCGCGATTGCATCTGGGGGCGTACCTGACGATAGCCGACCGGCAGATGACGCCGAGTCGGGAGCCGGTGTGACCGATGAACCGGACGCAGCCGCGGCCCCTGCAGCTACGGATGAGGTGTGGCTGAAAGACTCTTTTTGCGATGTGGGCTGCGGAGGCGCGACACTGGAGCCGCGCTTGCGGTAACTCCAAAAACCCAGCACAATCGCCACAAGCAAGAGCAGTACCGCCAAAACTTCCCAGGGAACTCGCGCCGCGCCATTACGGTTTAGCGAGCGCAATCTTTCTATTTGTGCGGCTTGAGCCGCGACGGCACTGATCTCGGGAACACTGCTAGGCGTCGCGCCAGATGGGTTCTGATTGGTGGCGTCCAGATAGTCGGTGATGGCCTGCTCTTCATCGAGTCCGATGTGACGGGCGTAGGCGCGAACGAAGCCTTTGTTGAAGACTCCGCCGGGGAGTTCGTCGAAGTGTTCGTCTTCGAGGGCGCGCAGCATGCGGGTGCTTATTTTTGTAGTGGAGGAAATATCATCGAGCGTGATCTTGCGCTGCTCGCGTTCCTTGCGAAGTTTTTCCCCGAACGATGGCACCGCGGACTCCGGCAGTTGAGTCTGTCTCGGCTCGCAAAACGAGACGGAGATAATCATAGGCGAAGAAGGCGGCGCGCGCCAAGGCTCACCTTGAAAGTCCTTGGGACGGGCCGTATTTGAAGCCACGTTTTCATCAATATTTTGTTGTTTTTTAACACCTCTGAAACCAACGCCTACGGTCCTGCCTGTGACTCCGGTGCACCGCAAGAAAATTCTCCTGCTGTCAGGGACCGGGTGCATGCCTCGATGCGCGAAGGGGAGTTAGGGTGTTAAGGGCCGTCAAAAAGATGTTCAAAAACCTGGGGAGAAGTGCGTCTGTTGCCGGGTTATTCCTGCTGCGGAGCCTGGCAGCGTTTGCTCAAGTTGCTTCATCGCAGCACGTTGTTCTGGTCATCGACAAAAACACCACATACGGCAATGTGTGCTAGGGGTGCCAGGGGGTCCTTCGCTTCGCTCAGGATGACATAAGAAAATACCCGCGGTTTCTTTCGCCCTAGTTTACGGAGGAGGCTGCCTACATCCTGCGTTCTGTTTATGCAGCTTTCGACGATTTGCGAGCAGGGGCTTTCAGCGACGATGGTTGGCTCTAGCTGGCGAATCCGGGCTTCCAAGCGATCAATCGCGGATTCAACCTGCTGGACATCCAAGCCGCGACGGAACCTGATGTCTACCGTGAGCAAGACTTGGTCGGGTCCCATCTGCATGGTTAAGATGTCGCCGACGGCTTCGACTGCCGGATCTTCTTCTAGGATTTTCTTTACCCGGCGAATTCTGGCTCGATTGGTACGCTCGCCGACGAGCAGTGCGCCGCGTCCCAGGAGGACGGCAACGGCGGCTAGCAAAAGTCCGATGAGGATGGAGGCAGCAGGATCGAAGTAGCGGCGGTGGAGGATTTGTCCTAGAAAAATTCCCAGGAAGGCCAAGACGGCACCGATCAAACCCGCGGAGTCTTCCAAAAAGACAGTGAAGATTGTGGGGTCTTTGCGGCCAATGATTTCTTGCCAAATGGTCTCGTCTGGGTCTTTGCTTAAGAGGAGTTCGCGGTACGAGATGCGCCACGAATAAAGTTCGAAGGCAGCGGCCAGCGCCAGGAGGGCATAATTCCAGCCGAGGTGCAGCGACGGTTGGGGGTGGCGAAGGTGCGAGATCCCTTGGTAGACAGTGAGCAGCGCGCCAACGGCGAAAATATGAACCGCGACCAGGAGGGAATAGAAGTAGAGCACCTTGCCGTGCCCGAAAGGGTGTAGCGGGTCTGGAGGACGCTGGCTGCGCTTCAGTCCGAGCAACAAAAGCAGTTCGTTGCCGGGGTCGACCGTGGAATGGACGGCTTCCGCCATCATGGCGGAACTTCTAGTGAAAACCGCCGCGACAAACTTGCAGGCCGCAATCGCCAGATTGGCCGCGATGGCCGCATAGGATTACTTTCCGGGAAGCGCGCGATGCCATGTAAGTCGGACGCCAGGATCGCGCCAAAGGATGGCTTGCACTATTTCCCGAATTTTTCAGGCGGATGATCGAGTGCCATTTCCGGAAGATTATTCCGTCTTCTTCTGGAGCACGATGGAGAATTTTGCTTTGCAAGTATTGGCGGGAGCGTCGAAGGCTTCGCCGGTACGGTCACCTTGCGAGGCATGGAAGTAGAAGCCGCGTTTAACCCTGTCTGGCAGCCCCGTAACGCTGGCTTTGCCGTCGATGTTGGTTCCGACTTCGAGATCCAGCTTGTGGGCATTCATGAATCCGTAGGCGATGTGGACGCGGATTTTGGCGTCATAGACGGGGACACCTCCGGCGTCTGTGACGGTGAAATCAGCGGAGCAGGGGCCTATGCTTCCGTCGATGACGGGGATGGTGTGCGGGTCGATTTTGGAGTTGGATTGGGCGGCCAGCATGGGCAGGGCGAGAATCATCGCGGCGAATGTGGTCAGGATGAAGAAAATTGGCAATATGGTTCGTAGTTTTCTGTTCACGGTCATCCCTACAAGGGTACGCTTTCGGATCAAATAACTGCTGCCGTTGGCTTTAGGGGTTCCGGTTACCAAGGTTCATTGCCCGCGCTCGGAGGTGGCTAATATAATTTTGCGAACTGCCATCCGTCCAGTGCGGAGCAAGGAACTCCGGAATGTCTGAGGCTACCGGCACTCAACTGACGCGCCAGAGCCAGGAACTTACCATCTTCCACGATGTGGCCAAGGCGCTCACGTCGTCGCTGGACCTCGACTCAATTCTGCAAACCATCATGGACAAGATGGCGGAATATTTCCGTCCGGATACGTGGTCGCTGCTTATGGTGGATGAGCAGCGCAACGAACTTTACTTCGCCATTGCCGTGGGAGATGCGGCCGAGGCGCTGAAGAACGTCCGGCTCAAGGTGGGCGAAGGCATTGCGGGATGGGTAGCCAAGAAGGGCGAACAGCTGGTGGTGCCTGATGTGGTAAGTGATGCTCGGTTCGCGAAACGCATTGACGACGAAACACAGTGGCAGACGCGCTCCATCATTTGCATGCCACTGCGATCACGGCTGCGGGTGCTGGGGGTGATTCAGCTGGTGAATGTGGACATGTCGAAGGTCAGCCAGCAGGAGTTATTTTTTCTGCAGTCCCTTTGCGACTATGCGGCCATTGCCATCGAGAATGCCCGGTGGGTGGAGCGCATCCAAGAGCTGACGATTACCGATGACTGCACCGGACTGTACAATGCGCGGCATCTTTATAAGACGCTGGAGACCGAAGTCTACCGGTCGTCACGATTCGGATATGAATTCAGTGTACTGTTCATCGACCTCGACCACTTCAAGCAGGTGAACGATACTCACGGGCACCTCATTGGGAGCAAGTTGCTGGCGGAGATCGGGTACTTGGTGAAGGCGCAGCTGCGGTTGATTGACTTTGCCTTCCGCTATGGCGGAGATGAGTTCGTGGTTTTACTGCCACAGACCGGTAAGGATCAAGCTTTGGTGGTGGCCAAACGTTTGCGCGACGCTATGCGTGCCAGTAGCTTCTGCCGCGAGGAAGGGCTCAACCTGAATGTGCGGGCTTCGATTGGATTGGCGACCTATCCCCACGACGCGCGCACCGCCCATGACATCATTCGCCAGGCTGACGAGATGATGTACTTGGTGAAGAACACCACCCGAGACAATATCGGGATCGCGCAGCGTGGAGTGATGAAGTAGGAAGGCAGCTTTTAGCTGTTGGCTCTTAGCTTTTAGCTTGTAGCCTCAACGCTTACCTTCGCAGGCGGGTAGCTCGGCCGTTTCGGATCGCCTTTCCAGCAGACAACTATTTCTTCGGTTCTGTCTGATTGCCTAGGGCCGGAACGGATCGCGCTGCGGGAGTTTCCGCCTTCCACGCGTTTGCGTTGGCGGGAGCTTTCGGGTTCACGCCGAAATCCCACATGTAGAGGTTCATGCCTTCTTTGCCGACTGTCTCGACCAGAGCGTACTCACCGGGCGCTAGATCTTCCGTTGGCGTGAGCTTGAGCCAGCCGCCAGTCACATTATTGATGGTCGTCTTTACGAAGCGCTGATCCTGGCTCACCTTGCCATAGACAGCGACCTTGATGTCGCCGACGACGCGTTTGCCGCCTTTCACGTGCGCGTGCACGATGCGGAAGCGTTCTAAGGCAACGATCGGCTGCTCCGGTTGTTGTGGCTGCTGCGGTTGTTGCCGGGCAGTGCGATCAGAACCGTGGCTTCCCTTTTCTGCCTGATCTCCATCTCGAGTCGGATCTTGACCTCGGCTGCCGCGGCTGGCTTGATCCTTTGTGAGCTGCCGCTTAGGGGGAAGATCCTCATCAACTTTGATGTAGAGCGCGGGCACTGTTGCATGGGCTTGCACGGTGGCGTGCTCGCCCTCAAGTTCGACGGTCTGTTTGGCGCTGGCGACTGGGTTGATCGCTCCGCGCAAGAGATTGCGTTTGGTGTTACGGTTGACGTCGCCGGCGGTCTGCTGGACTTCAATCAGTTGCGGCTGGCCTTGAAAAGTGTCGAGCAAAAAAACGCCTGAGTCCTCGGGCAGTCGCAGACCGGGCGCTACTTGAGGAAGGGCCGCTTCACCTGCTTCCAGTTCGGTTTCGACTTGCTTGTCGAGTTCGACAGCTTCGGGTAGCGCCGCGCCGGCGGCGCGATCTTTTTCGTACTTTTCGGTAGCGGGCCAGTCTACGAGCGAAGAAGGAAGCTCCTCCCACTCATTGCGCTCCGCGCTTAGGTAGCGGACACGGTCGCCTTTCGTTTCATACTTTGTGATCAGTTGGTAGGAGCCGTCCTTGAGGAACAGACGCTTGGCGAGCTCCTGTGCTGAAAAGCTAGAGGGGAGAACGAAGAGTGCGATTAGGGCGAGTGGGAGAACAATCCGGTGGAGACGATTACGGCTTGGATACATCGGCAACATAGGTCTGCCCTAATTATCGCTGAGAACGCTGAGAAATGCCGCAGAGTTCGCGGAGAGAGCTCCACAACTGAATTAGACACGATGCAAGGATGCCACCGAGTGTAATATCCTTAGCTTGTAGTATTCTGTAGCGCGTCACGCGATCACATTCTTAGAATGAAACACACACACCTAGCGTGCTCTCTCGGGCTGTCATCAATCTTCTGGTATGCGACAGCCTTCAGCCAATCCGCTGCAGCGCCGGTTGCATCGTCGGCGGCGCACATGTCGCCTCAATATTCGGTTCAGGGAAGCGCTTCGACAGGGGCAGGGCAAGGCGGTGGTCCGGTTTCTTACGCGTCGGTATCGCAACTCAACGGCTTGCTTTCCCAACTGGAGGACGCGTCGAAGGCTACGCAGGCTGATCTGGCGAAGTCGCGCATCGAGCGTTGGAAGACCGACGGATCCACGAAGAAGCAGGCTCTGGCTAACGTGGATTCGATCCAGCGCAATCTGCAGGGGGCGTTGCCGGAGATCATTGGCCAGTTGCGCGCTGCGCCTGAAAACCTGAGC
>WNFD01014964.1_pt1 | contig 14649 bp, 11 predicted proteins | sample 5400491 | NCBI WGS metagenome assembly WNFD01 (sample SAMN13153343, study PRJNA577476) | soil metagenome | isolation source: 120 cm saprolite under Douglas fir tree site 2 hole 2 replicate 2 | place: USA:California | collected 2015-04-18
CTTCTCGACGTTGCTCGTCACGAACTTGGCCAGGTAGGGATTCTGCTCCACGCAGACCAGGCGCCCGCCCCGCGGCATGTGGCCGGCCACCAGGATCGCCGAGTAGCCGAAGAGCGAGCCGACCTCGATGCCGCGCCGGGGCTGATGGCGGAGCAGCAGCCGGCGCAGGACGCGGCCCTTGGCCCGGCCGATGACCGGGATGCGCCAGAGGGTGACTGCGCGGTCCATCAACCGGAGCATTCGCGTGGCGGTCTTGGTCATGGCCGCGCGAGAGTGCGGTTTCTGTCCATCAGCTGCAGCATTCGGGTCGCGGTCTTGGTCATGGGCGGGCCGGGATCCGCTCGCGCACGCCGTCGGGGAGGGGATAGCGCCGGTCCCACTTGCCGGCCTTCACGAGCTGGCCGGGCAGGGCGCGGCCCACGATCTCCTGCACCCGCTTCGAGACCGCGATCAGCGCATCGAGGTCCACCCCGGTCTCCACGCCCATGGCGTGCAGGCAGTGGATCAGGTCCTCGGTGCACACGTTGCCGGAGGCGCCGGGGGCGAAGGGGCAGCCGCCGAGCCCCCCGATGGAGGCGTCGAAGTGGGTCACGCCGTGCTCCATGGCGGCCATGATGTTGGGGATCGCCATCGCGCGGGTGTCGTGGGTGTGGAGCGTCCACTCGACGCCCGGGAAGCGGGGCACCAGACGCTCGAGCACGCGGGCGACCTGGGCCGGGTTGGCCATGCCGGTGGTGTCGGCCAGGCCGATGCCGCGCGCGCCCATGTCCACGAGACGCGCCACCACCGATTCCAGGTGGTCGACCGGCACGTCGCCCTCGAAGGGGCAGCCGAACGAGCAGGAGATGCCGGAAACCACCGGCACCGTCGCCCGCCGCGCGACCTCGGCCACCGCGGCGAGCTTGGTGAGCGACTCCCCGATGGTCATGTTCACGTTGGCCAGGTTGTGGCTCTCGCTCGCCGACACCACGGTGTGGATCTCGTCCACCCGCGCGTCGACCGCGCGCACCGCCCCCTTGTCGTTGGGGACCAGGGCGGAGTAGAGGGTGCCCGGGCGCCGCACGATGGCGGCCATCACCTCGGCCGCGTCGCGGAGCTGGGGGATCGCCTTGGGGGACACGAACGAGGTGACCTCGATGCGCGGCATCCCGGCCGCGGCCAGTCGGTTCACCACGTCGATCTTCCGGTCGGTGGCGATGAAGTCGGGCTCGATCTGGAATCCGTCTCGCGTTCCCACCTCGCAGATCGTCACGCGCCGGGGCAGCTTCATGGTTTCGTCTCCTGGGTCGCTTCCCATTCGTCCCGCAGGACTTCACCGAGCCACATGTCGTGCCAGTGGCCGTCGATGAAGTAGTAGTGTCGTCGCACCCCGCACTGGCGGTAGCCGGCCCGCTCGAGCCCCCGCCGGCTGCCCTCGTTGGCGATGACCACGTCGGTGATGAGGCTCTCGAGCCCGAGCTCGCGGAACCCGTAGCGGGTCCGCAGCCGCATCGACTCACCCGCGTAGCCCTTGCCCCACTCGTCCTTCTCGCCGATCACGGTGCCGGTCTGCCCGCGCCGGTTGCGCCAGTCGATCTTCTCGATCGCGGTGTTGCCGATCAGCTTGCCGTTGTGCCGGAGCACGATGGCCCACAGCACCTGGTGCGGATCCTTGCCCACCGCCTCGAGCCATTCCTCCTCGGCCTTCGCGGTGAACGGGAAGCGGTAGAGCAGGTAGCGCGTGACGTCCATGTCGGCGAACCATCGCTGGTAGGCCGGCAGGTACTCCGGCCGCGGCGGCTCGAGCCGGACACGCTCGCCCTCGAGGACCGGGCCTAGCATTGCGCTCGCACTGGGCTCCTTGGCCGACCCCTCACCCTGCCCTCTCCCCGGAGGGGAGAGGGGGAAGAGGTGGGGACCACCCTTAGTAGGACCGGGGCATGCCGAGGACGTGCTCCCCGACGAAGGCCAGGACCAGGTTGTTGTTGATCGGCGCGGCCCGGTAGAGGCGCGACTCGCGGAACTTGCGCTCGATGTCGTACTCCTCCGCGAAGCCGTAGCCGCCGTGGGCGTCCATGCACGCGTTGCCCGCCTCGATGGCCGCCTCGGAGGCCAGGTACTTGGCCATGTTGGCCTCGCCGCCGCAGGGGATGCCCGCGTCGAACATCCGGGCCGCCTTGGTGCGCATGAGATCGGCGGCCTCGATGTTGACGTGCGCCTTGGCGATCGGGAACTGCACGCCCTGGTTGGACCCGATCGGCTTGCCGAAGATCACCCGCTGGCCCGCGTAGGCGACCGCCTTCTCGATGAACCAGCGGGCGTCGCCGAGCGAGTCGGAGGCGACCAGGATGCGCTCCGCGTTCATCCCGTCCAGGATATAGGAGAACCCCTTGCCCTCCTGGCCGATGAGGCTTCCGGCCGGGATCTCCATGTTGTCGAAGAAGAGCGCGTTGGTCGAGTGGTTCATCATCATCTTGAGCGGGCGCACGTCGAGGCCCTTGCCCTTGAGCTCGCGGATGTCGATGAGGAACACGCTGAGCCCGTCGGTCTTCTTCTTCACCTGGTCCACCGGGGTGGTCCGCGCGAGCAGCAGCATGAGGTCCGACTGGAGCACCCGCGAGATGAACATCTTCTGGCCGTTCACCACGTAGCGGTCGCCCTTGCGCACCGCCGTGGTCTGCAGCTTGGTGGTGTCCGAGCCCGCGTTGGGCTCGGTGACCCCGAAGGCCTGCAGCCGCAGCTCGCCGGTGGCGAGCTTGGGCAGGTACTGCTGCTTCTGCTCCGCCGAGCCGTGCCGGAGCACGGTGCCCATGATGTACATCTGGGCGTGGCAGGCCCCTGCGTTGCCGCCCGAGCGGTTGATCTCCTCGAGGATCAGCGCGGCCTCCATGATGCCGAGCCCGCCCCCGCCGTACTCCTCGGGGATGAGCACCGCGAGGTAGCCCGCCTTCGTCAGCTCGTTGATGAAGGCCTCGGGATACTCGCGCCGGGAGTCGAGGTCGCGCCAGTACTCGCCGGGGTACTGCTTGCAGAGGTCGTAGACCGCGGCCTTCAGTGCTTTCTGCTCGGCGGTGAGTACGAAGGTCATGTCGGCCATATCTATCTCCCGGTGAATCGGGGCTTCCGTTTCTCGTTGAAGGCGCGGACGCCTTCGAGGCGGTCCTCGGTGGTCACGGTGTTGTTGTAGGCCTCGATGGCCAGCGCCATGCCGGTCTCCAGGTCGGTCTCGGCGCCCCAGGCGATCGCTTTCTTGGCCTGACGCACCGCGATGGGTCCATTGTCCGCGATGGTGGCCGCGATCTCCAGCGCCTTCGCCCGCGCCTGGCCCGCCGGCACCACGTGGTTGACGAGCCCGATCGCCTTGGCCTCGCGCGCGTCCACCCGCCGGCCGGTGAAGATCATCTCCTTGGCCATCGGCGCGCCCAGGATGCGGGGCAGGAGCTGGGTGCCGCCCACGCCCGGAAAGATGCCGCGGGTGACCTCGGGCACCGCGAAGACCGCGGTCTCGCCGCAGACGACGAGGTCGGAGAGCACCGCCAGCTCGCAGCCGCCGCCCATCGCGAAGCCCTCCACCGCCGCGATGACCGGCACCGGGCAGTGGAGCACCCCCGCGGCGGCCGCCTCGAAGATGACGTGCTGGGCCCGCCACATCTCGTCGGTCATGCCCTCCCGCTCCTTGAGGTCGCCCCCCACGCAGAAGGCCTTCGTCCCGGCGCCGGTGAAGACCACCGCGCGCACCACGCGGTCCCAGCGCAGGGCCTCGAAGCAGCGGAGCAGGTCCTCGCCCATCGCGGTGTTCATCGCGTTGAGCGCCTCGGGGCGGTTCAGCTCCACCGTGACCACGTGGCCCTCGGCCGACGCGGCGACGTTCAGCGTTCTATAGCTGGACGACATGGCGCTCCGCCAGGTCCCGGATGGTCGCGGCGTCGTAGCCCAGCTCGGCGAGCACCTCCGTCGAGTGCTCCCCGAGCAGCGGCGGCACGCGGGTGGGGGCGGGCCGCTCCCCGTCCCACTTGATCGGCAGCGCCACCGCGCGAAAGTCGGGCACCCGCGGGTGCTTCACCGCGGGGAGCATGCCGCTCGCCTCGGTCTGCGGCTCGCCGGCGACCTGGTCCATGGTCGACACGCGCGCCGACGGCACGCCGGCCCGCTGCAGCCGGTCCAGCACGTCGGCGGCGGTGAGCCCGCGCGTCACCCGGGCGAGCGCTTCCTGCAGGGCGGCGCGGTGCTCGACGCGGCGCGGGTTGTCCACGAAGCGGCCGTCGCGGGCCAGCTCGGGCACGCCGAGCGCTCCGGTCGCCTTGACGAAGAGGGCGTCCGAGGCGGCCGCGATCATCACCCAGCCGTCCGAGACCGGGAAGGCCTCGTAGGGGACGATCATCGCGGTGCCCGAGCCCTGCGGGAGCGGGACCTCGCCGGTCGCGAAGTAGTGGCTCATCTGGAACACCGACCACGCGAGCGCGGTGTCGAAGAGCGCGGTGGTCACCAGCGCCCCCCGCCCGGTGCGGTCGCGCTCGCGCAGCGCGGCCAGGATGCCCATGACCCCCCACATGCCGGTGCCCATGTCCACCACCGAGACCGGCACCCGCGCGGGCGGCTGGCCGGGGTGGCCGTTGATCGACATGATCCCGCCGTAGGCCTGCATGAGCGGATCGTAGCCGGGCCGGTCCTTGAGCGGGCCCTCGGTGCCGAAGGCGGTGATCGAGCAGTACACCAGGCGCGGGTTGAGCGCGGAGAGCCGCGGCCAGCCGAGGTCCAGCTCCTCCGCCGCGCCGGCCCGCAGCGACTGCACGAACACGTCCGCGCCGGCGAGGAGGCGCTCCAGGACCGCACGCCCGTCGGCGCTCTTGAGGTCCACCGCGAGACTCCGCTTGTTGCGGTTCACGCTCATGAAAGTCGCGCTCTCCCGCCCCCAGAAGGGGGGCCCCCACGCGCGGGCGTCGTCGCCGCGGCCGAGCCGCTCCACCTTGACGACCTCGGCCCCCATGTCGCCCAGACGACCTCGGCCCCCATGTCGCCCAGGATCTGGGTGCAGTAGGGGCCGGCGACGTTCTGGGTCAGGTCGGCGACGAGAAGGCCGGCGAGGGCCGCGTTCATGGGGGACCGATTATAGCCCGATCCCCCGAGCCGCCGAGGAGGAGCCTGGAGCCGGGCGCGGGGAGCCTAGAGGGTGGCCCGCCGCGCCTGGTGGTACTTCTCGAGCTCGCGATTGGCGTTCAGCACCGTCTCGAGGCGCTCGACGACCTCCCCGACCTTGGCCCCCGGGATCGTGAAGTAGAGCTCGTCGTCGTCCAGCCCGGTGTAGACCCGGTTGCCGATGCAGCCGAGGCTGGTGACACCGCCCCGCCCTTCGAGCACCGCCGGGATCATCGCGCAGGCGGGGCGGCCCATCGCGGCGGCGTCGCCCGCGAGCCCGGCCGCCCGTGCGGCCTCCGCCACCAGCATGATCTGGCGGGCGCGGCCGCGCACGAGCACCACGTCCGGCGGCGTGGGGGTCAGGGCGAGCGGGGCGTAGACCGCGACGCCGAACGCGTCCTTCCGGCGCGGCAGGGCGGCGACCTCCTCCATGCGGATGTACTTCAAGCTCACCATGGTGCCGACCACGCCTTCCAGCTCCTTCGCGCGCTCCGGCGGCAGCCCGACCCCGTGGGTGTAGGCGCCGACCGGGCAGTTAAAGTGATCGGCGGCCTCGGTGTAGAAGACCGCGCCCTCGCCGGCCTGCTTCCAGTAGGCGCAGCCGGCGGGGCCGGACCTGGAGACCCGTGGGATGCCGGCGGGCGCGGCGGCGGCGAAGGTCACCGCCACCGGGGGTGGATTGAGCCCGAGCAGCTCGGTCATGCGTCGTCCGGCGGTGCGTGCGTCCAGAGGATTCTCCTCAGGGAACCCGGGCGCGGAAGGTGAACGCGACGCGCACCTCGTTGCCGATCGGATTCAGGAACGAATTGTAGTTCATCGCGTACTCACCCCGGTTGACGATGAACTCGCCGGAGGCGACCAGCGCGGTCTCGGTGATCTGCACGTCCACCGGCACCGCGATCTCGCGGGTCACCCCGTGCAGGGTGAGGCGGCCCATCACGGTGGCCCGGCGGCCCGCCGATTCCACGCGCACGCTCTGGAAGGCGATGGTCGGGAAGCGCTCGATGTCGAAGAAGTCGGCGCTGCGCAGGTGCTTGTCGCGCATCTCGATGCCGGTCTCGAGCGAGGCCGCGTCGATGGTGAGGTTGATCCGGGCGCCCGCGGGCCCGCCCGGGTCCGCCACCACGTCGCCGCTGAAGCGCCCGAAGTGTCCCTCCGCGTTCATCAGCCGCGAGGTCGCCCGGAAGGTGATCTCGCTGGCCTCGGGCTGGATGCGGAAGCGGAGGGGGTCGGCCTTCGCGGGAGCGATCCCGGTGAGCATCGCCAGCACGAGCGCGGCCAACCAGAGCCGGCGAGTGGCGGAAGGTCGTGACACGGCCCCTAGTATCGCTCATTCCCTCGCCGCGGCCGGACGGTTTCCGGCCCTGGATCGACAAATCAGGACGGATGCGCCGGGGCCCGGGTGTAGGCTCGCCGCAGAGAGAGGCCCGCCATCGTGCCCGCGATGTCACTCGCGCTCGGCCTGCTCCTGTCCATGGTCGCCCTGGTCGCCTCCGTCATCGCGCTGCTCGCGCGAGCGCGCGCGGTGCCGGAGAGCGAGGACGGGCGCCTCGCCGCGCTCGAGGCCCAGGTGCGCGCGCTGCTCGACCGGGTCCAGGCCCTCGAGGGTGCCGCGGATCACGCTCGCGCACCGGCCGCCGCGCTCCCGACCCCGGTCGAGGCACCCCCGCCCGAGGTCGTGACCGCGCCCATCGACCTGGAGCCGGCGTTCGCAGCGACCGAGCTCCGGGCGTCGACCGGGCCATCGGTGCCCACCGCGAGCCCGCCCCTTCCACGACCGCCGTCGCTAGGCCTGGAGCAGCGCATCGGAGCCCGCTGGGCCACGTGGGTCGGGATCGTGGTCATCCTGGTCGCGGCCGCCCTCTTCCTCAAGTGGGCCTTCGACAACGAGTATCTGGGGCCGGCGGCGAGAGTGGGCGTCGGGGTCGTCGGCGGACTCCTGATGCTGCTCGCCGGGCTCTTGCTGCACCGTCGACGGGATGTGCCCTACCTGAGCGAGGGGCTGGCCGGCGGAGGGCTCGGCTGTCTCTACCTCTCGCTCTTCGCCGCCCACGCGCTCTATGGCCTGATCGGGCCCGCGACCGCGTTCACCTCGATGTTCGCGGTCACCCTGCTGGGCACCGTCGTGGCCGTCCTGACCGGGCGACTCAGCGCCGCCGTGCTCGCGGTGCTCGGCGGGCTCCTGACCCCGGTGCTCCTGCGGGTGGAGCGTCCCGACGAGCGAAACCTGCTGGCCTACCTGCTGGTGCTCGACGTCCTCGTGCTGCTGGTCGCGCGCTTCCGGACGTGGCCCACGCTCACCCAGCTCGCCTGGGGCGGCAGCGCGCTACTCCTGTTGCAGGCTCTATGGGGCGTGCCCCAGGCCCCGCATCCGCTGGCCCGGCTGCTGCTGCTCTCGGCGTTGTTCCTCGTGTTCCTGGCCGCTCCCCTGTTCCGGGAGCGGGCGACCGGAAAGCGGAGCCAGCCGATCGACCTCATCCTCGTGGTCGCCAACGCGGCCGGCTACTTCTGGGCGGTCTACTTCACCCTCGAGGCCACCAGGCCGGCGATCGAGGCCCCCTGGGCGGTCGGGCTCGCGGTGCTCTACCGCTTGGTGTCGTCCGACTACGGCTCCCGGGTGTCCGACGACTCGGTACCGGTCCTCGTGCATGAGGGGGTCTCGTGGACCTTCCTCACCCTGGCCATACCGCTGGCGCTGGATACCCAGTGGGTCACCCTCGCATGGGCGGTCGAGGGCGTGATGCTGCTCTGGCTCGCCTCGCGGGTGCCGACCCCGGTGGCAGTCTGGGGCGGCCTCGCCGCGCTTCTGCTGGCCTTCTCGCGGGCGGTGGCTTTCGACCGCTACTGGTCGGCCGACATCGTGCCGGTCTGGAATCTGACCTTTCTCGTCCACCTCCTGGTCGCGGGGGCCCTCGTGGCCGGGGGGTGGCTGGGCGGTCGGGTAGCCTCCGAGGAGCGATTCCAACCGCCTCCGCGCATCCTGCAGGGGGTGCTCTGGGCGGCCTCGGTGGTAACCCTGACCGTGCTTTTCTGGCGAGAGCCGACCGGGCTCTGGCCCGCCACGTTGCTCACCTTCGAGATCGTGGCCGTGGCCTGGCTCGGGCGAGGCTCCACCTCTCCGGCCTTCGTGGTGGCGATCCCGTTCCTGGCTCTGGTCCTGACCGTGCGAGTCGTGCTGGCCGATGACGATCTCGCGCGGGCGGCCGCTGGGTCCGTGCTGAGCCTGCCGTTCCTCTCCCGGGTCGGGGCCTGCCTGGGCATGGGGCTGGCCGGGGGATTCCTGGCCCGGGCCCCGGGAGCTTCGGCGCCGCTCGTCGGTCGAATCGTCTCGGGTGGCGCCGGCCTCGTGCTGCTGTTCGTGCTGAGCTTGGCGTGGACGCGATATCAGGGTGGGCTGGAGTCGGCCGCGCGCGCGGCCGGCCGTCGGCTGGTCGGGGACGTCGGCTGGCGCGTTCAGGTCGGCCTCTCGGTGCTGTGGACGGTGTATGCCGCGCTGGCCCTGGCATGGGGATTCGCGCGCCGAAATCCAGCGGTCCGATATGCGGCTCTCACCCTGCTCGGCCTCACCGTCTTCAAGGTCTTTGCCGTCGACTTCGCCGCGGCGAAGACATCCCTCCGGATTCTGTCGTTCCTGGTCCTCGGCATCGTCTTGCTGCTGGTCAGCCTCGTGTACCAGAAGTTCTTGGGCCGTAGAATTTAAGCCTTTCAAAAGTTAGTTAGACAGTTATATTCTCGTCGGCCCATGGTCGAATCCGGTGCGGCCCTCCGAGAGCAGTTCGCATTCAATGCGGGCCGGCTCTGTCTCGACTTCGCCAACACGGTGCGATCTAGACCATCCAGCGATCGGCTTGATTTGATCGCCACTTACTCTGATCTTCTGGGATGGGCCCGGCAGGCGACGATCCTCACGCCGGGCGAGGCGGCTCTGCTGGCCGACACGGCGCGCCAGGGAGTCCGCGCGGTGGCCGAGGCCCTCTCGCAGGCCCGGGCGCTCCGTGAAGCCATGTACGCTGTCTTCTCGGCCCGGGCCGCTGGCCTGCCCGCTCCGCCCACCGACCTTCAAACCCTCAACCGAGCGATAGGCAGAGCCATGGCGCACGGTGGGCTGACTCCGGCTGGGCCCCGCTTCGAGTGGGGCTGGCCCGACAGCGCGCCCGGCCTGGACCGGGTCTCGTGGTGGGTGGCGCGCTCCGCTGCCGAGCTACTGACCTCTTCGGACCTAACCTTCATTCGTGAGTGTGCCAGTTATGACTGCGGCTGGCTCTTCATGGACACGACGAAGAACCGGAGCCGCCGGTGGTGCGACATGCGGGTCTGCGGGAACCGGGCGAAGAGCCGGCGCCACTACGAGCGGCGGCGGGCCGTCGATGGGGTCCGGCGGCCCGCCGACGGCTAGCTCGCTGTAAGAGCTGCCGAGACTTCGCGCAGCAGCTCGGTCGACGTGAACGGCTTGGCGACCACGAACTGGACGCCGTGCCGCTCGATCTTCTCCGGCTCCAGCCGATCGCCGAAGCCGGTGATGAGCCCGATCGGGGTGGTCGGGAATCGCTCACGGCATGCGGTGGCGACTTCCCAGCCGGACGCCCCGGGCATGGCCAGGTCCGTCAACACCAGGTCAACCGACTCCATCTCGATCCGGGAGATGGCGGCCAGGCCGTCCGCGGCCTCGACCACGTGGCAGCCGTTCTCCCGGAGGAGGTCACCGAGAGACTGGAGGATCTCCGGGTTGTCCTCGACGATCAGCACCCGCTTACCCGGCGGCACGGTCGTCGAGCCCCCGGCCCCGGCGTTGCTCGGTAGCTCCGCCGGGACCGGAAGGTTGACCACGAAGGTAGTGCCTCGCCCGAGCGCGCTCTCCACCTGGATCTCCCCGCCGTGCCGAGTCACGATGCCCCAGACCACCGCCAGGCCCAGCCCGTTGCCCTGGGCGCCCTTGGTCGTGAAAAAGGGCTCGAATACCCGACGCCGGGTCTCCTCGGACATGCCGCAGCCCCCGTCCTCGGCCCGGACCACGACACGGCCCTCCTCGGTAGTGGTTCTAAAGGTGAACCGCCCCCCCGCGGGCATCGCATCGAGCGCGTTGTTGAGCAGGTTGAGGAATGCCTCGCGCAGCTCCTCAGCGGTTCCCGCGATCAGCGGGATCTTGCCCGTCTCGAGCTTCACGTCGTAGGTCACGCCGCAGCTCTGGGCCTGGTCCCGCCACCGCGGCCGCGCCAGGTCGATGACCTCCCGGATCACCCGGTTCATGTCCACCGGGGCGAACGGACGGATGCTGCGGGTCCGGGTGAACTCCTGGATCCGCCGGACGGTCTGGGCGCCGTCCTGGGCGGCCTGGCGGATCAGGCTCAGGCTCTCGGCCACGTCCGGCGTCTGACCCCGCGCCAGGAGCAGCTCGGTCCGCAGCATGACGATCGCCAGCAGGTTGTTGAAGTCGTGGGCCACGCCCGCGGCCATCTCGCCCAGCGCACGCAGCCGCTCGACCTGGACCAGCTGGTCCTGGGACTTCTGGACCCCCTCGAGGGCGCGCTCCAGCTCCGCGTACAGCCGCGAGTTCTCGACCGCGATGCCGGCCTGCGCGGCGAAGGTGGTGGCCACCGCGACGTCGTCCTCCGAGCAGGTGGACGGCTGGCTGGTCACCGCACTCAGCACCCCGACCAGCCGGTCGCCGGCCCGCACCGGGACCGAGAGCCAGGCGCGAAGGCCGAGCTTCGCCGCCATCTCGGCCTGCGCCGGGTTCAGGATGGCGGAGCTGGCGAGGTCCGGGATGGCCAGTGACTCGCCGGAGGCGGCCACGCCGCCGCATGGGCCCTCGCCCACGGTGATCTCGGCCGGGAGCAGGATGTCGACGCCCTCGCCCCGGGCCTCCGTCCGCACCAGCCGGTCCTCGTCGACGAGATGGAAGGCCACCGTCTCGGCCTGGAGCAGGCCGCAGTAGAGATCGGCGATGCGCCGCTGCACCGTCGCGGGCGGCCAGAGGCGCGTGACGCGCTGGCTCACCTCCACGAGGGCCTCGAGCCGGCCCTGCCGCCGGGTCAGCTCGCGGAACAGGTTGCTGTTGGACAGGGCCACCGCGGCCTGGGAGGCGAGCGACGCGGCCAGGTTCCGGGACGCCTGGGAATAGGGCAAAGCCTCGCGCTCGATGGCCTCGCGGGAGGGGAACGCACGGCCGCTCTCGCGCTTGCAGTTGATCAGCTCGAGCACCCCGATGATGTCCCCACCTGGCGTCTTCATCGGGAGGACCAGCATCGACTTGGTGCGGTAGCCGGCGAGGGCGTCGACCTCCGGGTTGAAGCGGTAGGTGTGCTCGGCCGGCAGGGCGTAGGCGTCATCGACGTGCAGGATCTCGCCGGAGAGGGCCACGTGACCGGCCAGGCTCTTGGGGTTGATCGGCAGGGCGACCGACTTGAACTCGACCGGCACGCTCTCGTTGTGGGCCAGCTCGAACCGCAGCCGGCGGGAGCCGTCGGATGACGACTCGACGAGGTAGATGGAGCCGGCGTCGCTCCGGGTGATGGTCCGCGCCTTGGTCAGGATGAGATCGAGCAGCAGCTTGGTGTCGCGCTCGCCCGAGAGGCGGACCCCGATCGCGTTCAACTCCTCGAGCTGTCGGGTGGTCTCCCGGGCCGTGCGTGTCACACGGGCCTGCTCGCAGGCCGCGCGCAGCACGCTGGCGAGGGTGACCGGGCTCACCGGCAGGGTGAGGGAGACGTAACCGCGCGCTCCCATGCCGGTCTCCGGTGCGTCGGAGAGCATCACCACCGGCACCATGGCGCGGCGGGCCGCCTCGATCAGGCCGGCATCCGGGTCGTCGAGGAGCAGGACCGCCGCCGGGTCATCCGATCCGAAGTGCGGGGAGCTTCCGGGCGGCAGCAGCCGGGGGTCCAGGTCGTCCGGGAGCTCGGCGATGATCTGCCCTCGGGAGAAGTCGATCGGATACCAGACGGTTCCGTGGACGCTTGGCGTGCGAGAGAGCTCGGAGTCGATCATGGTTCTGTTCTCGCGCGAGCCGGGCTCAGTGCCCACCGACCGACAACTCCGCCGACCGTTCCGCCGCCGCCACCCACGGTGCCGCCGACCGTCCCACCCAAGCCACCGACCGTGCCGCCCAGGCCGCCGACCGTGCCGCCCAGGCCACCGACGGTGCCACCAACCGTGCCGCCGAGGCCGCCGACCGTGCCGCCGAGCCCACCGACCGTGCCGCCAACGCCTGCCACCGCGCCGCCCAGGCCACCGCCGACGCCGTTGACCAATCCGCCGACCGCGCCGCCCAGACCATCGAGCGTCCCGCCGACGGCGTTGGTGAGCCCGCCCACCGTCTTGCCGAGCCCACCAAGGGTGTCGCCCACCGCGTCGAGGCCGAGCGTGTCCATCAGGTGCTCGAGAACGTCCGTGGTCGCCCCGGTCACTTTGGTGACCGCGCCGGTTACACCGTTCACGGTACCCGTCACGTTCTTCAGTGTGCCCTGGACCGGCGCGCTCGGCGGCGGCGCCAGCAGCGCGGTCGCCAGCATCACCGCCCGTCCCTGCTCGCGGGCCACCAGTCCGCCCGTGAACTCACTCGGCGCGTCCGGGGGCCGTACCTGGCGCGGCTTCAGGTCCGCGGTCAGAGCGGCCGCCACGTCCCTCGAGATCGGCTTCACCGAGCCCAGCGAGTTGCCGGCCACCACCACGCTCTGGAGCTCGGCGAGACGGACCGTCGGCTGCGCGGGATCGAGACGCGCGCTCACGTCGAGCGCGCCGTGGAAGAGGTGCACGCGGGTGGTCGTCGCGGGCGCGCCGCCCGCCTGGCCGGGCTGCATCGGGTCCACCTCGACCACGAAGACGGTGCCGCGCACCGCGGCCGTCGCGTTCGGCGAGCGGATCTCGATGACCTCCCCCGGGCGCATCCGCGCCTTCACCACCGCGACGCCCACCTTGCCGGACTGCAGATCCACCGTGACCCGGCCCGCCTCCTCGGTGACGGTGAGGATCGACAGCTCGCGCACCGTGATGAGGGCCTTGCCCCCGAGCAGCACGCGGACGAGCGAGCGCTCGCGAGTCTGGATCCGATCCCGGACGAAGATCTCGTCCCGCATCCGCAGAGAGACCGGCTGGGTCGCGGCCACCGCGCGAGTCAGGGTCGCGTCGCCGTTCACGGTGGTGACGACTCCGGCGCTTTCATCGGACTGGGCAGACGCGAGGACCGGGCTCGTGCAGACCAGCGCGGCCACCATCGCGAAGATTTTCGTGCGGAACATGATGGGTCTCGCTCCCTTGTTGCCGGGCCGTTGGTTGAGCCTGTTGCCCGGCGGCGGAGTGTCAGAGCAAAGCGGGTGCCACGCGGACACTGCGGCCCAAGTGGCCGGATTCCTTGCGACTAGCGTGTCAGCTGCTGGACGAACGCGGGCTGACACTCGCAAGAAGTGGCAGGGGGAGAGACGAGAACAGAATGCATTTCGTGCTCTTGCACGGCTTGCATGGCGCCGCGCCCGGTCGCGCGACTAGCGAGAGCCGGTGAGCTGTGCGCGCGCGAGGGCCGCCCCGGCCGCGAGGGTCCGCACCTTCTGGTTGCACATGTAGCGCGGCGACCACCCGAAGCCGCAGTCCGGGTTGACGTAGAGCTTCTCGGGCCGGCACACCGCGAGCACGCGGCGAATGCGGCCCGCCACCTCCTCCGGGCTCTCCGGGTAGAAGCCCTTGACGTCGACCACCCCCGCGCCCAGCTCGCGATCCTGGCCGTACTCCTTCCAGAGATCCAGCTCGGAGAACTCGCGGCCCGCGAACTCGAGCACCAGCTGATCGGCCCGGCACTTGAGGATGCCCGGGAAATAGGGCCGGTACGAGCGGTCGAAGCGGGAGCGGCCGAAGCGGTTGCCGAAGCAGATGTGGAAGGCGAGCTTGGCCTTCACGCCTTCGGTGGCCAGGTTGTAGAGCCGGGCCATCTCCTCCCCGCTCACGTTGCCACGGGCCGGCTCGTCGAGCTGGATGAAGTCGGCGCCCGCCTCGGCGAGGGCGCGCAGCTCCGCGTTGATCACCTCCGCGAACCGCTCGGCCACGTCGACCACGCCCTTGTACATCTTGCCGGGGTGGATGCGCGAGCCGAACGTGAGCGGGCCCGCGCAGGTGGCCTTGGTACCGCGTCCGGTGTGGGCCTTCAGGTATTCGAACTCCTTGACGATACCGAGCCCGCCCGGCGGGGTCTCGATGCGCCCGGTGGCCTCGTAGCGGGTCTGCTGATCGTAGCCCCAGGGCCCGGCCTTGCGCCGCACCGGCAGGGGCTCGATGCCCTTGATGATGGCGTAGTACGAGTCCACGTAGCCGTCGAGCCGGCGCACCTCGCCGTCGGTGATGACGTCGAGCCCGGCCCGATCCATGTCGCGGATCGCGGTGTCGGCCGCGTCGTCGAACATCTCCTCGAGGTCGGCGGGCCCCATGGCCCCCGTCTCGTAGGCCTTCACCGCGGTGAACCACCAGCCGGGCTTGCCGTGCGAGCCGACGACGGTGGAGGGGATCAGCGGGAGAGCGGCCATCTGCGTGTCCTCCTGGGCGGTGCGC
>WNFD01004083.1_pt1 | contig 14648 bp, 14 predicted proteins | sample 5400491 | NCBI WGS metagenome assembly WNFD01 (sample SAMN13153343, study PRJNA577476) | soil metagenome | isolation source: 120 cm saprolite under Douglas fir tree site 2 hole 2 replicate 2 | place: USA:California | collected 2015-04-18
CAGCCGCGTAGCGGCGAAATGTTTATAGAACCGAACGTATCCATTTTATTTTTCTCCGACTTGAGCGAAATGCGCCGCATTTCGCTCAAGTCGCTTTGATCATTCCTTGCCGCACGTGTTCTATAAATATTTCGTGCCTACGGCACTTTAGGCTTAAGCCTTTACAGCCTGTCTCCAATCCTTACATAATCCCGCGGCACTTATCGTTTCATGAGCAAAACGGTTCTCATCACAAACGGTACGGTCGTCACGATGGACAAAAGCGATTCCATCGTGCGCGGTGATCTGTTGATTCGCGACGGTCGCATCGCCGGCCTTGGCGGAGACGACTCGACCAACGTGGACGAAGTGATCGACGCGAACGGCTGTGCCGTCCTGCCCGGCTTTGTGCAGACGCATCTGCATCTCTGTCAGACTTTGTTTCGTGGTGCGGCCGATGATCTTTCGTTGATCGACTGGCTGAAGAAACGTGTGTGGCCGATGGAAGCTGCGCACAGCGCGGAGTCGGTTCGGGCGTCAGCGCAATTAAGTATTGTTGAGCTAATAAAAAGCGGGACGACGTGCGCGCTGACGATGGAAACCGTGCGGCACACGGATGAAGTCTTGCGCGTGGTTGAGGAGAGCGGATTCCGCGCGACCGTTGGCAAGTGCATGATGGACCGCGGCGATGATGTGCCGCGCGAGCTTTATGAAGAAACGCACGAGTCGGTTCAGGAATCACTCCGGGTGATCGACGAATGGCACGGGCGCGGCGATGGCCGCATTCGCTGTTGTTTTGCGCCGCGATTTGCGATCAGTTGCACCCGGGAATTGCTCCGCGAAGTTGCTCAGCTGGCCCGCAAACGCGGCGTGATGATTCATACTCACGCGGCCGAGAACCAGAAAGAATGCGAGATGGTTGAGCATGAAACCGGAATGCGTAACGTCGCGTATCTTGATGCGCTCGGCGTCTCCGGCTCTCACGTAATGCTCGCGCACTGCATACATCTTGACGACGCTGAAATGGCGATGCTGGCGCGCACAAAGACAAACGTCGCGCATTGTCCATCGTCGAATCTTAAACTCGGATCCGGAGTCGCGCGGGTGGCTGAAATGCTGGAACGGGGTATTTCGGTTTCGCTCGGAGCCGACGGCGCGGCGTGTAATAACCGGCTCGATATGTTCACAGAGATGCGCACAGCGGCGTTGCTGCAGAAAGCTCTGCACGGTCCGGAAGTCTTGCCGGCCGCGCGCGCGTTGCGGATGGCCACGCTTGAGGGAGCGCGCGCGCTGGGTCTCGAAAAAGAGATTGGCAGTCTCGAGATTGGAAAACGCGCCGACGTTATCGTCGTCAATCTGGCCCGGGCGCACTCGATTCCGGCGCGTGATGATGTGGTGTCTGCTTTGGTTTACTCGGCCGGAAGTTCAGACGTGCGCACGACGATAATCGACGGCCGCGTGGTGATGCGCGCTGGCCAATTGTTGACGCTGAATGAAACAGACGTGATTGCCGAAGCGAATCGCGAGGCAGGCGCTCTGACAAAACGCGCGGGACTCTCTGTTTAGCAGCGAACGATTTAACGCAGAGGCCGCGGAGGTTTTCGCAGAGGAACACGGAGAGTTTTCTTTGCGCAACTTTGCGTCTTCCTTTGCGTCCTTTGCGGTTAGATGCTCAATTCGCATTTAGTATGGCTGCTTCAACGCTGACACTTCCAGCCTTCGCCAAGATCAACCTGAGTTTGCGCGTCCTCGGCAAACGTCCGGACGGCTATCACGAGATCGACACCGTGTTCCAGACGATCAGCTTGCGCGACACCATCAGCATCACGCCAACCGAGGGGAATCGCATCGTTTTGTCGTGCGACGATCGCTCGCTGCCTTCCGACGAGCGGAATCTCGTCTGGCGCGCGGCCGCGGCGCTCCAGGTTCGCTGCTCGGTCCAAAACGGCGTCCGCATTCGTCTCGAAAAACGCATTCCGGTGCACGCGGGTTTGGGTGGTGGCTCTTCAGATGCGGCGGCCACTCTTCTTGGCCTGGCGTATCTGTGGAACTTGACCATAACCGAAAGCGAGCTAATGGAACTCGCAGGCACCCTGGGCGCCGATGTGCCTGTCTTTTTCTACGGTGGCATCGCGCGGGGCACTGGCACCGGCACAAAGATCGCGCCGCTGCGTGACGCGGCGGACAAGTTTCTCCTGGTGGTTAAGCCAAACGCGAACATTTCCACTTCAAGGGCATACGAAGCGCTAAATGCTGCTGCCTTGACAACTTCTGACGCGAAAACTATTCTTTCTAGTTCACAACGGAGCAGTTTTCCTGACAGTTTCAGCTCCGCAGCCCTGCTAAATGATTTTGAAGCCGTTGTTCTTCAGCTTGAACCGGAAATCGAGAGAGCAAGAGTTGCTTTGATGAAAGCGGGGGCGAGCGCGGCCTTGCTGGCCGGGAGCGGAGCAGCGGTATTCGGAGTTTTTGACAACAAGGATGCGCAGGAGCGCGCCATTCAGAATATCGAACTTGAGACTGGTTGGCGCGTCTTTCCATGTAGCACGGTTGGGCGCAACCACTATCGAAGCGCAATGGGCGCCGCGGGCGAGATTCTCACGCGCTTCACCAGGCAATGATTTTGGGGCGTCGCCAAGTGGTAAGGCACCGGTCTTTGGATCCGGCATTCGTAGGTTCGAATCCTTCCGCCCCAGCCAGATTTCAGTAGCACAGACTTCAGTCTGTGAGTCTTGGTTCGCGGAATCGACATGCACAGACCGAAGGCTGTGCTACTGACTGAATGAGCACCACCGGCGGCATCAAAGTCTTTTCCGGCAATGCGAATCGCGCGCTGGCCGAGGAGATTTGCCAGGAGCTGACTTGCGATCCGGGCCGCGCGACGGGGGAACGTTTCTCTGACGGCGAGTTCAATTTTCAGATCGAAGAGAACGTTCGGGGCGGCGATGTTTTCATCGTGCAGCCGACTTGCCCGCCGACTGATGCGCACTTGATGGAGCTGCTGGTGATGCTCGATGCGTTCCGGCGTTCGTCGGCTGAGCGCGTCACCGCCGTGGTACCGTATTATGGTTACGGGCGCTCCGATAAGAAGGATCGGCCGCGCGTTCCGATCGCGGCCAAGATGGTCGCGAATCTGCTGACGACCGCCGGCGCTGATCGAATCGTGACGATCGATTTGCACGCGGCGCAGATTCAAGGGTTCTTTGATATTCCGGTGGATCACTTGTATGCGGCGCCGGTAATGATTCGCTACTACGCGCAGAGTCCGCTGCCGGATCTAACCGTGGTGGCGCCGGACACCGGCGGTGCGGAACGCGCCCGGGCTTATGCGAAGCGCTTGAATGCTGAATTGGCGCTCTGTGATAAGCGGCGCGAGCGAGCAAATGTGGCGGAAGTAATGAACGTCGTCGGCGACGTCGAAGGCCGAAGTTGTTTGATCGTCGACGACATGTGCGACACCGGCGGATCGCTGACCAAGGTGGCGCGCGCTTTGAAAGCCGCGGGCGCCGCGAGCGTGCACGCGTGTTTCACGCATGCGGTGCTTTCAGGTAGGGCCGCGATGCACCTGGCCGAGTCTGACATCGAGCAGATCGTAGTGACGAACACGATTCCGCTGAATTCAAAGGCAGCGGAAATGAGTAATATCAAGGTTCTTAGTATTGCGCCTCTTTTGGCAAAGGCGATCAAGTCGATCCATGAAGAGACCAGCGTCTCTTCGCTCTTCGTGTGAAGGGCAAACACTGAAAGCTCTAGCCGTCAGCTAACCAGCCGTCAGCTATCAGCATTTCAGCAAGACAATTTGGGCGTCCGGCAAACGTTTGGTTTGCCTCCCTCTCCCTTTGGAAGAGGGCCGGGTGAGGGACGGAGTTGGCGCGCCGTCAATTAAACCCTCACCCTAACCCTCTCCCAAAGGGAGAGGGGATTCGGGGAGAGAAATCATGGCGGAGAAAAAAGAAGTTACCCTGCGCGCCGTGTTGCGCGAGGGCCGAGGAAAGAACGACGCGCGCCGCGCCCGCCGGGACGGACAAGTGCCGGTCACGATCTATGGCGGCGAAGGCGGCACGGTGGCCGCGCTGGCGCCATTGCGTGAGCTGGCGGCGATCCTGCGCTCCGACTCGGGCCGGAACACGATCTTCACGCTCGACATCGAAGGCGTCGGCGCCAGTGAAGTGATGTTCGCCGACCGCCAGATCGATCCCGTTCGCATGCGTCTGATTCACGCCGATTTCAAACGGCTGGTCAAGGGCGAGAAGATCGAGGCGACCGTGCGACTGCGCCTGGTTGGCGAACCTATCGGGGTGCGCGAACAGGCCGGCGTCCTCGAACAGATCGTTCGTAACGTAGAGATTCGGTGCGAGCCGCGCGACATTCCGGAAGTGCTCGAAGTTGACGTCACGAATCTGGGCGTGCATGAAGTGCTGCACATCTCGGATATTCCCGCGAACGAGAAGATCGAAATTCTGGAGGACGCGAATGCCGTCATTGCTACCGTCGGCATCGTCAAGGAAGAAGAGGTAGTCGTGGCGCCGGTCGAAGGCGAGGTGCCGGCAGAGCCCGAAGTAATCGGCAAGGGCAAGAAGGAAGAGGAAGGCGAGGCCCCGGCCGAGGAAGAGAAGGAGAAGGAGAAGAAGTAAAAAGGCAAAAGGAAAAAGGCAAAAATGCAGCGGAGGAATCAAACGCAGCTTTCGTTTGTCCCGACCTGCTGAATTACGAGCCGCGGTTTTTACCTTTTTACTTTTAACTTTTGCCTTATGCGTTTGATTGTTGGTCTGGGTAATCCGGGGAGCGAATACGAGTGGTCGAGACACAACCTCGGCTTCATGTTGATTGACAAGTTGGCCGGCGACGCCGGCGCGATCGTCAAACGGCGCGAATGCCGTTCGCTGGTCGGGAGCGCATCGCTTGAAGGCCAGCGCGTGCGACTTGCCAAGCCACAGACTTACATGAATCTGAGCGGCGAAGCGGTGGCCTGTCTGATCGCAAAGTATGAAATGAGCGATGTGGCTGAATCGCTGATTGTGATCAGCGACGATTTGGCTTTGCCGCTGGGCAGCATACGCTTGCGCGCGCGCGGCAGCGCCGGTGGACACAACGGGTTGAAGTCAATCATTGGCGCGCTGGGCACCGGCGAGTTTGTGCGTTTGCGAATTGGAATTCAGCCGGAGCATCCCGTGGACGACACAAAGGGGTTTGTCCTCGACGAATTTCGGCGCGGGCAAAGACGTGAAGTGAAAGAAGTGTTAGGGAGAAGCGCTGAAGCATTGCGCGCGGTTTTGCGAGAAGGCATTGCGAAAGCGATGTCGCTGTACAACAGTAAATAGTGAATCGTAAATCGTAAATTGATTCAGAGAATTGCGTGCTGCTTTTGTTTCCATTCACGATTTACGATTAACGATTTACGGCTTTTGAGGAGGCAACTTTGGCAGACAAAAGAACTTACGAAATAGTATTCATCGTCGATCCGGGCGCGGATGACGCCGAGGTGATGAAGCTCAGCGAAGCGGTCCAGAAAATCATCACCGACCAGGGCGGCACGATCACCAAGATCGACATGTGGGGAAGGCGTCAGCTCGCTTATGAAATCAACCACCAGAAGGAAGGCAGTTACGTCCTGCTTGAGGTGGAAGGTTCGGGCGCCGAGATTGCCGAGCTCGAGCGCCGCATGCGCGTAAACGATCGCATCCTGCGTTACATGACGATTCGCGTGGATTTGGATCGCCGGCGGGCGCAAAAGTTCAAAGACCGGCGCGCGCGAAAAGCGGCCCAGCGTCCACTTAAGGGTAAGGCGAAAGAGGCCGCCGCGGAAATCGAGGCGGAGATCGCAGAGTAAAGGGAAAGCTTATGTCATCAAACTACGAAGAGCGCGATAGCGGATTTGGATTTGAGCGCGAGTATGAGAGGGCCGGCGGGATGGGCGGCCGGGCCGGCTCGCGGCGGATGCAGCGGCGAAAGATTTGCCGGTTTTGCATCGAGAAAGTCGATTTGATCGACTTCAAAGATGTGAGGCTCCTGCAATCCTACGTTCCCGAGCGCGGCAAGATTCTGCCGCGGCGAATTTCGGGTATGTGCGCCTCGCATCAACGCCTGCTGGCCGAAGCAATCAAGCGCGCGCGCAACATCGCGTTGCTGCCGTACGCCGCCGATTAGTCAGGGTTTGAAGTTCAGAGTTCAAGCTTTGGCTTGTCCGTGTGTGAAGCAGCAACCTAAAGGTTGAACTCTGAACCCAGTTAAGAGGGAGTTAAAGAAAATGGGACATAAACAGGTTCTGTTGCGCGAAGACATTGTGGATCTTGGCGCCCGCGGTGAGATCGTCCGCGTAAAAGCGGGCTATGCGCGGAATTATTTGCTGCCGCGCAAGCTCGCCGTCGAGGCGACGACCAGCAACGTCAAACAGATCGAGTCAGAGCGCGCCGCTTTGGTCAAGCGCGAAGCGAAAGAGCGCGCGACCGCCGATGCCCAGGCTGAGCAACTGCGCAACCTGACGCTGAAGTTTGAGCGCAAAGTCGGCGAAGCGGGCATTCTCTACGGCTCAGTTACGTCGATGGATGTGGCGCATGCGCTGAAAGAGCAGGGTTACGAAATCGATCGACGGCGGATTGTCTTGCGCGAGCCGTTTAAGCGATTTGGAAATTACACCGTGCCCGTCCGCCTGCATCGCGACGTTACGGTCGAGCTGCCGGTGAGTGTTTTGGGCGAGGGCGGCATAGAGATCGACGTGGCCGCGCTGGAAGCGGAAGCGGCGGCGAAAGCCGCAACGGAAGCGCCGGCGGATGCGGAAATTTCTGCGGCGTCACCAGAAGAATAACGGCCGGTCATTTGGAATGGATGAGCCCGCGAGTGGCCCGACGGATTTGACGAGAGTCTTCTGTCGCGCGATTCGTGGGCTTGTTGTTGGTGATAGATCGCGAAGATAAAACCTAACTGGATCAGACCAGTTTAGGAGGTACGTGCTAGACTGCAAACGCCCTTGAGAAAAGAGCGAGCGGCGGGGTTAAGGTGGCTGCCGATCGTCGTCGAAGGGATTCCAAGCCCAGTTGACGACGGACTCCCCGACTGGCTTGCCGCGATGTCCAAAGTCGCGGCTCTCAAGGGCGTTCGTTCTTGTGAAAGTCGGTAATCCCGACGTGGGACAATACTAGCATCAGGTCTGCGCGTCGCCTAATTTTTTTGACAGACCGCACGCAGAATGTGTTTTTTGACCGCGCTAAACTCGTCATACTCTTGTTGTCGTTGAGCATTCAGATCGAACCGCGAAACGGCTCGTTTCTCGCCAATACTGTTCGCAAGTCGTTACGCACAGTTCGTGGAGCGGTCTGTGATTCGAACTTGGAACAATAGCGCAAAAGAGATAAAACAGGATCGTCATCAAACACTGGTCAATCCTCATGTTATATTCGGTTTTTCCAAAATCCACTCTCCGAACTGATCCGCTTTACATTGCGATGACGTTCTAGTTTTCATCGATGGCAACGCCAGAACCAATCCGCGATCCAATTCTCGAACGGCCACTGCCCAGCAGTCCCGAAACCGAACGCGCGATTCTGGGCGCGATCATTTTGGACAACTCGTTGATCGCGCAGGCAGTCGAACTGTTAAAGCCCGCGGATTTTTACGTGCCTTCGCACCGGCGCATCTTTGTGGCGATGATTGCGCTGTTCGAACGCGGCTCTGAAATCAATCCGATCTTGATCGCCGAGGAATTGCGTCGTGACAATTCACTCGATTCATCCGGTGGCGTGCTGTTTCTTACCAATCTAACTTACGGCCTGCCGCACGTGACCAGTATCGTGCAGTTCGCGAAAGTCGTGCGCGGAAAATCCCTGCTACGGCAACTCGTCAAAGTCGCAAACAAGATCACCAGCGAGGCGCTGGAAGAAGAAGACGAGCCGCAGGACATCCTCGATCATGCCGAGCATGCGATTTTTGCGCTGGCCGACGAGCGCATTCGCCAGGGGTTCGAGCACATCAAGCATCCGGCCGAGCGCGTGCTGGAAAAGGCCGAAGCGGTTGAGCACCGCGATCTGGTAGTAACTGGCGTCGCTACGGGATTTCGCAACCTCGACGCGCTGACTTCGGGCCTGCAAAAGCAGGACTTTGTCGTGATTGCCGCGCGGCCATCGATGGGTAAAACGAGTCTGGCGCTGACGCTCGCGCAGCATGCGGCCATCGAAAGCAAAGCCGTGGTCGGCATCTTCTCGCTGGAGATGTCGGCGGAATCGCTGGCCATGCGCATGCTCTGTTCCGAGGCCAACGTCGACGCGCAAAAGTTTCGCAGCGGCTTTCTCTCCAACGAAGAATGGTCACGACTGGGCAAAGCACTGGGCAAGCTTGCTGACGCGCGCATCTTCATCGACGACACGCCGGCGATTTCAGTGCTCGAGATGCGGGCCAAGGCGCGCCGCCTGGCCACCGAACAGAAACAACTCGACATGATCGTGGTTGACTACATGCAACTGATGTCGGGCTCGACGCGGCGTTTCGAATCGCGGCAACAGGAAGTTTCGCAAATCTCGCGCGAGTTGAAAGCGCTGGCCAAAGAATTGAATGTGCCGATGGTCGCGCTGTCGCAGCTGTCGCGCGCGCCTGAGAACCGCACCGATCACCGGCCGCAGCTTGCCGACCTGCGCGAGTCGGGCGCGATCGAACAGGACGCCGATGTGGTCGCGTTCATTTACCGCGAAGAGCAATACCACAAGACGGATGAGAACAGGAACATTGCCGAGCTGATTGTCGCCAAACAGCGCAATGGCCCGACCGACACGGTTTATCTCGCATTCCTCAATCAGTTTGCCAAGTTCGCCGATTTGGAAAAGGATGCGCTCGGTACTTACCTCAGCCGGTTCGATCGCTCGAAAGGCTCGCCGCGCATTAGCCGCGGGACGGACGGATTCTAGCCACCTCCGGTTACCAGTCAACAAATTTGGAGTGCGGTAACTTGTTACCGCTCTTAATGGCCGCGACTGGTCGCGGCCACGACGGACAATCGTTACCCTCGCGGCGACAAGTCGCCGCATACCAAAGCGCTGACAAGTCAGCGCACTCCAAACCAGCTTTTCTGTTTGCCGTGATTTGTGATTGACTGTTAAGCCAAATCAACGATGCCTGAGCAGCCGAACATTACTGGACGTCCGACCTGGGCCGAGATCGATCTCGATGCGCTGGCGTCAAACTTTCGCGTGATTCGGGAGCACGTCGGACCTGATGTGAAAGTAATGGCCGCCGTGAAAGCTAATGCCTATGGCCACGGCGCGGCCGAGTGCGCGCGGCGTCTGGAAGCGGAGGACGTCGACTGGTTTGGCGTCGCGCTGCCGGAAGAGGGAGTTGAGCTACGCGGCGCAGGGATCACGAAGCCGATTCTCTGCCTGGGCGGGTTCTGGGAGGGACAAGAAGCCTTATGTTTGCAGGAACGTTTGACTCCGGTCGTTTACCGGCCCGACATGATCGAATCGCTCGACCGCGCGGCGCGGGATAGCGGAGTCGTCGCTGACGTTCATGTGAAAGTTGACACCGGGATGGGTCGCCTGGGCGTGCGAGCGGAAGCGCTTCAGGAGTTCTGCGACACACTGGCGCGGTGCCAGAACCTTCATCTCGACGGTCTGATGACGCATCTTGCCGCGGCCGACGATCCGAAACGCGAAGATTTCACGAGGACCCAACTCGATCGTTTCGAGCAAGCGGCAAGCGTGTTTCGCGAACGCGGTTTCAGGCCGACATATCTTCACGGGGCAAACTCAGCGGCGGCATTTGCTTTTCCGGAGTCTCGGGGCAACATGGTACGGCCGGGCGCCACGTTGTATGGCTTTGTCCGCGACGTTCTGCCGCCGAACATTCCGGCGCCGTTGCTAAAGCCCGTCATGTCGGTGTACTCGCGCATAATGCTCTTGAAGCGAGTGGACGAGGGCGAGAAGCTGGGTTACGAGTGCACCTACGAGACCACGCGCGAGTCGCTAATCGCCACGCTTCCGATCGGCTATGACGACGGTTATCCACGCGCGCTTTCGAATCGCGGCCAAGTGATCGTGCGCGGAAAATTCGCGCCGGTGGTTGGGCGCGTATCGATGGACCTGACACTGATTGATGTCACCGACGTTGCGGACGTTTCGCTCGACGATCAAGTTACGCTGTTGGGACGAGCAGGCGAGCTGGTAATCACGGCCGAGGACGTTGCCGAACTCGCCGCCACGATCTCTTACGAAATCGCGTGCGGCATCAGCAATCGCGTGCCTCGAATCTACGTTTGAATAATATGAAATCGCTTTCAAATAATCTCGACAAACAAGAGGTGTTGCAGCGCCTGAGCCTGGTCAAGCCCGAGAGCGCGCGACGCTGGGGTAAGATGACGGCCGGTCAGATGGTCTGTCACCTGAATGACTCGTTCAAAGCCGTCATCGGCGAGCGGCCGGTCAGCTCAGTCAATAATATTCTTGGCCCTAACCTGATCAAGTGGGTCGCGCTCTACCTGCCGATCCGCTGGCCGCATGGCGTCCCGACCAGACCGGAAAACGATCAGGAGACTGGCGGAACGAAGCCGACAGAATTTGCCGCCGACGTCCGCGAGCTGGAAGCGCTGGTTGATCGGCTTACTCAGGAAAGGGACTTCAGTTGGGGACGCCATCCACTCTTCGGGGCGATGCCGGAGCGCGATTGGTTGCGTTGGGGTTACCTGCACATGGATCATCATCTGCGCCAGTTCGGCGCCTGAGCTGCAACCATGAGCGAGCCAGAGTCATTCGCCGTCGAAGTCAACGATCAAGAGAGCGTCACGGCGCTGCTTTACTCAGCCGACAGGAAGAACCGCGCCGGCTTTACCGTCGTGCTCGGGCACGGTGCGGGTGCGAATCAGTTGAGCGGTTTTATGCGCATGGTAGCCGGCGGTCTGGCAGGGCGCGGAATTGACGCAGTAACTTTCAATTTTCTTTACACTGAGCGTGGGCGGCGCTTTCCCGATCCGAAGGCGCGACTTGAGTCCTGCTATCGCGCGGTAATCAATGCGGCTCTGAATCATCGAAAGCTCAAAAAGAATCGTTTGGTCATTGGCGGCAAGTCGATGGGCGGACGGATCGCTTCGCAGGTCGCAGCAGCAGAGGGTAATCGCATTGCGGGCCTGGTTTTTCTTGGCTATCCGCTGCATCCGCCGGGCCGGCCCGACAAGTTGCGCGATGAGCACCTGAAAGAGATTCGCGCGCCGATGCTGTTCGCGCAGGGCGCGCGCGATACGTTCGGCACTGCCGACGAGATTCGCGCGGTAATCAAGAAGCATCGCTTGCCGGCAACGCTGTATGTCATTGAAGGCGGCGATCATTCTTTCAAGGTTCCGAAGAGCGCAGGCGTTCCGCAGGCGACGGTCTACGAGATGATAATGGATAAGGTGACCGACTGGTCGCGGACGCTTTAGATCCGGCGGATCACGAAGTTCGTTTTGCTGGGAACGCGGGCGCCCTCGCCCGCAATGAGCGCGCAGCGCGAACAACAACTTGGACAAAGGTTCTTACATCTTCGGAAGAAACCTCGCGCGTGCGTCGGAGCGGGCGAGGGCGCCCGCGTTCCCAGTAACAGAGGAGATCAAATCTTGAGCAGCTACAATTTTATTCAGCTGGATGTTTTCACTGACCAGCCTTTCTGCGGCAACCCGCTCGCCGTGTTTCCCGAAGGTGACGGAATCAGCGATGAGCAGATGCAGCAGATCGCGCGCGAGATGAATCTGTCGGAAACCGTTTTCGTGCTCCCGTCCGAAAAAGAGGGAGCATTGCGAAAGCTCCGCATCTTCACGCCGGGAAGTGAATTGCCCTTCGCCGGCCATCCGATCGTGGGCACCTGGAACTGTCTGGCGCGGGAAGGCGTCGTGGCGCCGCCCGAGAGTGGGACCGGCTGGGTCCATCTGAAACATGAAGTGGGCATCGGCGTGTTGCCGATCGAAATCGAGTTCAAAGACGGCGAGCCCGTGCGCGTGGTGATGACGCAGGGCAAGTTTGAAATTCGCGGCGAGATCGAAGACCCGCACGAGCAAGCCGACATCGCGCGCGCGCTGGGTTTAGCGAGCGAGGACCTGGACGAGAGTTTGCCGATCCAGGCAGTCTCAACTGGAAATACAATGCTACTGGTGCCGATACGATCGCTGGCTGATCTAGGTCATTGCCGGGTAAACCAGCCGTTGCTCGACGAAATCTTCGCCCGCAGCGAGGTTTTGAAAGGATTGAACGGGACGGGTTGCTACGCGTTCACGCGCGAGACGCTCGAAATCGGCGAGGCCCGCGCGCACGCGCGATTTTTTGTCGGAATGAACATTGGTGAAGACCCGGCCACCGGCAGCGCGGCGGGACCGCTCGGAGGTTATCTGGTTCATCATGGCGCCACGAACGCCGATCCAGTCGATGGCGCTTATCGATTTGTGATTGAGCAGGGAGATTTTATCAATCGCCCCAGCCGCATTGGTTTGGAAGTGAAGGGCGAGCCGGGCAAGGTTGAAGAAGTTCGCGTCAGCGGAACCTCGGTCGTGGTCGCGCGCGGAGTTCTGGAGTTTTAGGGTTGAGTGCTTGGTAACTCCCTCTCCCTTTGGGAGAGGGCTGGGGAGAGGGATTAGGCGGCTCAAGATGGATCTCGATCTTCTAATCATCGGCGCCGGCCCGGCTGGACTTTCGGCCGCCGACGCCGCGGCGCGCGAAGGGCTCAGCTATGTCGTGATCGAAAAGGGAACCATCGCGAACACGATTCGGCAGTATCCGGTGGGCCGCACGCTGTTCTCAACGACCAACGAACTGGAGATGCGGGAAGGGGCGCTGAAACCGGTGCGCGAAAAACCCACGCGCGAAGAACTGCTGTCGCATTACATTCATTTCGTGCTCGACCAGGATTTGCGAATCAACGCCGGCGAAGAAGTCATCGATATTGAGCGTGCTGAGTCGGACGAATTCGTCGTTCACACGAAAAGTCAGGACGTGATTGGGAGAGCCACCAGCGCCACCTATCATGCGCGGCGTCTGCTGTTCGCGATCGGCGCGATGGATCATCCGCGGCGCTTGAATGTTCCCGGCGAAGATCTGCCGAAGGTTCATCACCGCTTTATCGAGCCTTATCCTTACGTGCGCAAGGACGCGATGGTCGTTGGCGGCGGCAACAGCGCGGCGGAGGCCGCATTATTCCTGTCGGAAGAAGGCGCGCGCACAACGATGGCCATCTGGCGCAGCGATTGGGAAAATCGCGATCCGAAAGCCGGCGCGATGAAGCATTGGGTGCGCTCGCCGCTCGAACGCGAGATTACCGAAGGACGCTTGCGCGTCGTCCTCTACAAACAAGTCGATGAGATCACTGAACGCGAGGTCACGTTGACAACTGACGCCGGAGAAAAGCTGAAGATCCCAAACGACGTGGTGTTTGTGCTGGTGGGCAGTGATGCCGATCTCACTCTGCTGCGAAAGCTGGGAGTGAAAGCTGAGGCCGGACGCGCCGCCTTCACCGAAGTGCCCGTTTACAATCCGGAAACATTCGAGACGAATGTGCCGGGCATTTACGTTGCCGGCCACTTCACGAATGCTCGTCACATCAAGCCGGCGATCGACGTGCCGCGAAAGGTCGTGCCGCTGATCGCGCGAAGCTTGCAGAAGACCCGCCCCGATTAGGAGGAGAGAAAATGCGAACATACGGTTTAATAGTAGCGGTGGTGGTCCTCATGGTCTTTACCGCCTCGGCATTGTCCCAGTCGCAAACCGACCTCGCAAAGGGTGAAACCTCCTGTAATGATAAGAGCTCCAGGATCATGATACTGGGCACCTATCACATGGATAACCCGGGTCTGGATTCAGTGAACCTTAATGCCGATGATGTCTTATCAGAAAGAAGGCAGGCCGAGATTAACGAACTGTTAGACAAGCTAGCTCGCTTCAAACCGACCAAGATCGCGATCGAGGCCCAATACCGGAGCACTCACTTTCCCAACCGCTACAAGAAATATCTGACGGGCGAACAGAAACTTGGGAGAAACGAAACCGAACAGATCGGGTTCCAACTAGCCAAACGTCTTAATCTCGAGACCGTTTATCCAGTCGACTTCTCAATGTACATGAATGGCTTAATCGACAGTGAAATTGAATACCCGAAACCAAAACCCGCCGCTTCCCCCACGGCCCCCAGTGAGCCGAAGCCGGTGCAAGCCGCGCCGCCGCTGTCGGAAGAAGACAAACTGTTGCGGCGATCGACGGTGACAGAATTCCTGCGCTATTTGAACGGCGAGCAGCGCGTTCGGGAAAACAACGCCCAGTATATGCAGATGCTTTTGCCGACTGATAACCCGGCGATATACGCGCAGTCTGATTTAGTGACCAACTGGTACAAGCGTAATCTCCGCATTTTTACGAATGTTGCCCGGATCACCGATTTCGGCAAGGACCGAATACTGTTGATAATTGGCTCGGGACACCACAAGATTCTGCGCGAGTTCGCAATCGATTCCCCTAATTTCTGTCTGGTCGATACGGAGGCCTATCTTAAATGAACCATCCGCATAGCGGCCGATCTCAAGCCCACGGTTTCCGATAAGGATTGATGGAAACTCCGCTAACACCGCTGGACTTTGCGCGCCGCGCCCGCAAGCTCTATGGTCAGCGCGAAGCGGTCATCGACGGTGATCTCCGCCTGACTTACGCGCAGTTTCTTGATCGTTGCGATCGCTGGTC
>WNFD01014875.1_pt1 | contig 14644 bp, 9 predicted proteins | sample 5400491 | NCBI WGS metagenome assembly WNFD01 (sample SAMN13153343, study PRJNA577476) | soil metagenome | isolation source: 120 cm saprolite under Douglas fir tree site 2 hole 2 replicate 2 | place: USA:California | collected 2015-04-18
CTCGCCCGTCATCTCAGCCAGCTCTGCCTTGAGTGTCTCTCAGGCAAGATCGAGGCGCCGATCCGGCTCGATACAAAGCTCAGTGCGTTTGTGGATGTGCTCTGGAACTTGCAAATCCGGATCAGAGCGAAAATGCATCTGCTCCTGGGATTTCTAGGATCTTGAGGCGACGGAACGCCCTGCAAACTGGCGAGCAGGTTGAAATTCCGCGTTCCAGATACGTTCCAGTTGGGCGCAATTTCTGCGTTTTTCGATTTTTGAGCGTGTCGATTTTTCAAAAACTTACGTGTTTTCAACAAACCTGAATAGTCCGCCCCCCCCCCACCTCCACCAATATAATAGCTGTGTTTTTAATGTGTTAGACACAGCTGCGTGCATAGCACGTACAAACATTTCGCGATGGGGATCGGTTTCACGGGATTTCGGTCGACGCTGCCAAATCCTGACTATCTTCTCGCAAGATCGATCAGTCTACTATTTTTGCGTAGAACGCAGGACGTTGCCCGTGCTTCACTGAATTGGGGCTTGAGAGAAAATGCCGGAGACTTACCATTGGCCGTTCTGAGAGATGAGTAGAGCCACGCTGCCGTCAGTGGTCAGCCACTGGAAACCAGCGCCGTCAGGCTCAGAGAGAGGCTCCAGCAATCCTTCCACATTGCCACCTTTCCGGGCTTAATACGCACTCCAACCTAAGCGGTTGCGCTCACTAACTGCCTCAACTGTTGCGCTTCCGACCGGTTGAACTCGTAGAGTCGGATCAGAGGGCATTCGGGGGACCCATCGGACAGATATTCGAGATTCATTGCCGTAGACTACTACATTGCCGCACCGTAGTTTCTAATCAGAGTAGTGCCGCATCCCGGCTAACGGCACGCGCCCACGGGCTGGGTTTTCTTTTCCGGTGAGCCCCTGCCACCGCGATGGACCTGTTTCGACGTGAGCGGGACTTCCTGCGCACGCTAGATCCGGTAAGTTCACAAATCCTAAAGGTGGACGTCATAACCCACAGGAGAAGCTGTAGTTCTGAGAGAACAGTAGCGGTCAGGGAATTCCCGTCCACGTACGGTTTTATGTCTTGCTACGCTCCGGTCGTATTGGTAGGATATTCCTACCACGAGTGATTCATGGCGAGCCGACTGGCAACTCTCGAATATTTGACCACCGCGAAAATCGGCGAGAAGGGACAGATCTAGGGTTGAGTACGGGTGCGCCCTTTGCTGTCTTGCGTTTAGGGGACGGCTTGGTGCTCTTGCCAGAACAACAACGCTTTGAACGTCTCTGCGAACAGGTGAGTTCCGCGCTCACGCGAGCCGGTCTTACACCGGAAGCGACCTTAGCGACACTACCGCAAGCGCGAAAGCGCGTTTTTGCACGCCACTACAAGAAGCATCCACCCATCCTAAAAGCTCCGCGTCGGTACCCTCGCGGACGCCGCGACGGGTGACCAACCGACGACGAATTCGACTGTTCCTCGATTCAAATGTTCTCACAGGGGGAATCGTTTCTTCTTGGGGACTCGACAAGGCTACCTTGTCTCTGTGCGCCGCGCGACTTTGCAAGCTAGTCCTGGCAGAAGTCGTTAGAGATGAGGTAGAAGAGAATCTATTGCTCCACGCAGAGCGTTTGTCGGCGCTGGATGCCGACGAACTCATTGACCATTACCGTCGGCTCGTCAAATTGACCGGTCCCGAGATCATTCCTTATCCGGCGGCGGCGCTCGTGCAGTCAAGCCGCCGTCTGATTAGGCACGCCGCGGATGTCCCTGTCCTTCTTTCGGCGATGGCCAGCAAGCCCGACTGGTTGTTGACCCACAATACCAAGCACTTTACGCAGGCGGTTGCAAACCGCACCGGACTACGGATCGCTACCCCTGCCGAGTTCTTTCGAACCCTTTCATCCCTTCTCCGGTAAAGCGATCCCTCAACAGCAAAGAACACTTGGGGCGCTGCTGCATTTGGAATTCTGCAGAGGAGTGAATCCGTCGGTTCTCTTGTTGGGACCTCCGTGTACATGTCATGTACATCCGAACTGCTTTTTCTGCAATTGTCGCGGTTCTTGAGTCTATATTTTTCAATAACGTACGCGTTTTCAACAGGCCTGAATAGTTCGCCCCCCCCCCGCCTCCACCAACTCAAAGTCTCTGTAATCAGAAGATTACGGCCAATTCTGGTGCGGCCATGTTCCAAATACTTTTCAATTGCGTCCCATTACTGGAGGCGGGGGAACTGAAATAACCTCCACTATCTTTTCACAAGTGCGTCCCTGCTGATTTCCGCGAATGCGGTTGCGGTTGGAGTAAAGTACGCGAACTTTCCTGCCGGAGATCCCAGTTCGACGCATGAAATAAATGAAATGTCGTCTACTGTTGCCCGAAACGGACATCCCGACGTCTGCGGCGCGGGAAGATACCAAGAGTTTACGTTGTCTGATTTGATGAGATTATTTCATTACGCATCGCATAGTGAACAAGTTCGGCCAAGGAATGCAGGCCAAGCTTGAGCATGATTTTAGCTCGGTGAGTCTCGACGGTCCTGACAGTGATTCCCAGCAGTGCCGCGGTCTCCTTGTTCGCCTTCCCTTCTGCCAGGAGGCGAATGATTTCAAGCTCGCGAGGTGTCGTTCCCGCGCATGTTCGCTTCCCATGCTGATGCTGGCTTCTTGGCTTGAGAAATCCATCCAGCACGATTTCGGATACTTTGGGAGTGAGGAATCGCTTGCCCTTAGAAACGGCTTCCACGGCTTTCGCAAGGCATTCCGTAAGATCGGATTTCAAGAGGTATCCGCGAGCCCCCGCTTCCAGGGCGCGGCGTACCATCTGGTCTGACTCGTGCATCGTGAGCACTAGAACTTTGGTATCCGGAACTGCCTCTCGGATTTGACGTGCTACCTCTACTCCATCCAATTCGGGCATGCTGATATCAACGTCGGCCACATCCGGTTTCAGTTCTATAACCTTTTTTAGCGCCTCACGGCCATTCGCTGCCTCGCCGACGACTCTCCAGCCCCGTCGGGAACGGAGGATCTCCCGAGCACCACGCCGTACCAGCCCGTGATCGTCAGCTAGCAGAATGCGCAGGTTTTTCACGTTCGTTCTCCTCCGAGGGGTATCGTCACACGCACTGTGGTGCCGTGGCTGCTAGACTCGAAATCAAACCGCCCTCCGATCAGCTTCACTCGCTCATGCATGCTGGGGATACCGACACCAACTTCGAACCGAGGTTCCTCTTCCCCTTTCTGCACATTGGCGGAGACTCCCCGGCCGAGATCGCTAATCTCCAGCCTGAGATCCGAGTTGCGATCAATTCGTATTTTGGCTTGCTGACTACCCGAATGGCGCTGTATATTGGCGAGGCTTTCCTGCACCACCCGGAACACAGCCAGTTCGATATCTCGTGCCATCCGTCCAACACGCGGTGAGAGCTCCAAATCCACCTGGATTCCACTTCGATTGGTGAAGCCCTTTACATAATCACGAATCGCGTCCTCTAACCCGGCCTGATCCAACACGGGTGGGTGCAACACGTAAGAGAGCGTGCGGATTTCACTGATGCACCGGTCTGCCAATGTCTGACACTCGGAAAGAAGCTTGCGTGACTTTCGATCGGCCAAAGGGATTGAAGGACGGAGTTGGCCGAGCATTGTTGCTAACGCAACGAGGTTTTGACCTGTGGAATCGTGCAAATCCCGCGCGATTCTCCGTCGCTCCTCGTCCTGCAAACGCAAGAGCTGGCCGGATAGGCGACGGAGTTCCTCCTCGGCTCGCACGCGTTCGGTGATCTCACGGCAAGTGCCTGCAACACGAATCGGTTTTCCTTCCTCATCATGAAAAGCTTGCCAGCGTTCTTCGAGAATTTTGAGGCGGCCATCCGGCATAACGATCCGATATTCGACCGTGGAAGGCGAGCGCTTGTCGAGGGACGCTACGAAGGCTGCATCCACTTTCGCGCGGTCCTCCGGATGAATGAATTCTCGGAACTTTTGGCGCGTGGGGTGGAAACGGGACGGATCAGTCTCAAAGATGCGGTGTGTTTGCTCTGACCAAATCACGTTCCAGCTCTGCAACTCAGCTTCCCAACTTCCCAATTTCGCCACCTCCTGAGCCTCGACCAAGCGAGCACGTTCTCTTTCCAATTGCGCGGCTATGTGGCGCTGTTCCATCTCGCTCGAACTGAGGGCTTCTTCCGCCCGCTTGCGATCCTCAATATCGACGGAGACTCCGTACCATTTAACGACGATTCCCTGCTGGTTGCGCAAAGGTGCGGTGCGAACCAAGAACCAGCGATATTGCCCGTCGGCCCGACGCAAACGCATTTCATCCTCGGAGGGTCCCCCCGCAGCCATGTCCGCGTGCCATTTTTCGATGACTCTTGGAAAATCTTCGGGATGAACTACGCGCGTCGGTTCTTTAATTTCCTCCTGCCAAGAAAGGCCCGTATAGTCCAGCCAACGCTGATTGGCGAACTCCACGACGCCATCAGGCCGGAGGGTCCAAACCATCGTGGGAAGTGTGTCGATGATGAGCCGAATGCGATCTTCGGCCTTTTTCAGATCTTCGATGTCGGTGGAAATTCCATGCCAATTGGCAATGTTTCCCTGTTCGTCTCGCAATGGCATGGCGCGAATTAAGAACCAGCGATACTGCCCGTCGGACCGACGGAGACGCGCCTCCTTCTCAAAGGGTTTCCCTGCCGCCAAAGCCGTACGCCATTCCTCAATCAAACGGTCTTCAGGATGAAACGCATTCATCATCCATCCCCAGCCCAGACCGTCTTGCAACGAAAGGCCCGTATACTCCCGAAAATTTTGGTTGAGGAAATCAGCCGAACCATCAGGCAATTTGCGCCAGACTATTGTGGGGATTGTGTCAATGATGAGCCGCAGGCGCTCTTCGATAACATTCGACGTTTCGTCAGAATTGCTGGGGTGTTTGTTGGCCCCGGTTTGGCTCATGGTGCCCCCCTGCAGATGGGATGCACATCGGTACGATCACCGTGATGGGGACATGGCAACGATTTCAGCAACTACCAGCGCAACCCAAACAAGCAACCGTTATTATACCAAGACTTACGTACACACGGCCCCGCCACGCGTTGCATTATCCAGGGAACATATCCTGGATGGATTGCTAATTCCGCTCCGATGCGTCTTCTCAACGAGTCGTCTGATTCCGACCTTGTTCCGGCCACTCCACTGAAACGTCGACATTGGGATCGAACTTTGCTCGGAATGTCGATTCGAGGCACCATGCGATAACTCCCGGATGTCCCCTGCTCGGAAATAAACGTGACGCGGTAATCTGAATTTCGTTTGGCAAATGAAACAACTCGCGTTCCAGATACGTGCCAATTAGGGGCAATTTTGCCGTGTTGTGCGTTTTAGGCGCCTCGAAAAGTCAATAAGTTGCGCGTTTGCAAAATCCCTGAATATTCCGCCCCCCCGCCTCCACCATCTCAAACCCTTTGTAACCAATGGGTTACAGTAATTATTGGTGTGCTGTCGTTCCGGCCTGTGTCCTGGTACTGGAGGCGGGGGCCTGGGACCTACGCTCCGCCCATTGGAGTCTCGTAGAGAATCGAGATGGCCGCGATTTTGATGTGTTGGCCCGGCCCGGAATTGTTTATAATCGCGCCACTTAGGCAGCTCCTAAAGTGTGGCCGAAGATGTCCCACTCCCCAGCCATTTCCATCAGTCTCATCGTCGCGGGGATCTTTCTGGGCGTGAGTCCGGGATTACACGCTCAGATTCAGGGAATGCAGACATTCGAAAACCGAAAAGAAGGGACGAATGTACGCCCTAACGCAGCTCCGGATCTAACCCTAATCGCAATACACAGGAATTTTGAAAATTTTTCGACAAATTCGAATTTGCACGTGCGCTTCTTTCTCCCGCCCGTTGCCGACGTTCGAACCAGAAAGGTATTCCTGGAAGCAGTAGAGCTTCAGGACTCGTTCCACTATTTCATGGAGGCAACCAGCCAGAGCACGTGGAAGGACAATAGTTGGAACATATTTACGCCGTGGCCAACGAAGGACGTCATTGACAGGCTAGGATTACAACCGAATAACATTGGTGTTCTTGCTCGTTATGAAGTTGCCGGTGCTCCGGCGGTGTATTTGCCGGTGGGTGTATACCAGACCGATAGCAATGCAAAGAAAAGAGCATACACATTTCATTTCATTACGGCGTCAGACCTGCAAACTTTGGATGTGTCCGTCACGAACGAGAAAGGTGTGGTCAACAAAGCACCTAAGCTCCAGTTTAGCTGCAACAGAAACTACAATCCCAACTGCAGGCTGTATGCGGCTGGGAGCACGCAAGCGTTCACTCTGGATATGTCCGCACTTCAGCCTGGCGAGTTCCACATCAAACTTCTTGGCCGCATTCCCGGCGAACTAACACCAATTTCACTCGACTTTGTGATTTATCACCAACTCTAAATGACAGAAGAGACAGAAAAGTCGTTTCGGCCTTGGGTCGCTTGGCTTATTGGGTGCGTATGGGCGGGCATCGCGACTGCAGTGGTGATAGCTCTTCTAATTCATCCGTCAACAACTGCAAACATAACCGTCAACACCAAAAAGATAGCGTTTCAGAGCAATGCCACTCATCTATTGGGTCCAGGCAATCACGACCAGTTGCTGGTTTCGGGCATAAGCTCCCTGCGCATGAGGTTTGGTGCTGAGCAGTCGATTCAAGTTGGCAGTGTGTCTAAGAAGCTCAGTTCATTTAACGCGGAGGGGGATTCTTTTTCATGGTGTTCCTTCTATCGAGTGCGTAGCGGAGGATTCGAAGTGCGTGGTCCAGCTGTTCTTACGCTCCAGATGGTCGAAAGTAAGGGCGGAAGGTCGTTCGGGCTGAAAGCTCACGGGATGCTTAGCGACGAGCTGTCCAGTCTGCGTAGTGAGCCGGGACGGCCATCAGCGTTTGAGTGCCGGAATCTACGAGTAGAGGGAGCGACAGTCGCTAGCGTAGAAGGGAGCTTTTACCCTGAAGGGGGCGACACCGTTTTTCTTGCTACCTCTGCGGACGCCCGGCTTGATTTTTCACTTCACGAACATCTGGACGTAAGCGATACGCAGATTCCGATTCTTGGTGAACTCCGGTTTACGGAGATCGACCCCGGAGGTTCCGAGGAAAAGAGCGTCCTACTGGCGCCTCCGGCTGAAATCACTTTCGATAAAATCAACAAAGTCGTGATGTTGAAACTTGCTGATCTGCTGGTGGTGGTTCCACAGAATGATTTCTACCTGAGGCAATTTACCGTCACAGACGGAATTCATTTGAGTCTTCACGGCAAGGTTCGCGATGTTCGCGCGGGGGCGGGAGAAAAGGACATGGCGACTCTAATGCCTTCGAATGGGACTTTTGGGGAAAAAATGATTCTACGGCTGGGAGTCTTGCTGGGACTGGGCATCTCGCTCATGACAGCTGCGTCCGCCCAGAGCCAGATCGATGCACAAATGGACCTGGTTGTTAAACTCCGGGTGCGTTTCAAGCCTCAATCTACACTGGAAACGGCTGCAGGACTATTCGTGGGCAAGGACGCCCAAAATGCCTATTTCATTACCGCCTGCCACGCGGTTATCAACGAAGGGGTCGTAGCACAGTCAGTGGAGCTGCAGTTCCACAGCAGCCCCCAAAAGACAAAAGCTACTGTTTTTGAAAGATTTGAGCCAGGTCTGGACTTGGCAGTGGTTCAAGTGCCTGTGGCTGATCTTCCCGGCGGATTACCAGAGACATTAAGAAAGGACGCAGCCTTGATGGTTCCCATTCACGTGATCGGGCACCCTTCTTCAGGAGATTGGAGTGTTGCTTCAGGCACTATTCAGAACCTGACTCCGAGCGGAGATATCCATCACTTTTCAACAAGCCGCGACAACGCGCTGTCTGAGGGAGATTCAGGGGGACCAGTATTTGATGCGCAAGGCGCTTTTTTGGGGATGCATACGCAAAGTGCACCAAAATCTGGAATTGAAGCAAAGAGCGGAGAGATCCTAACGCAGCTGGCGGCTTGGCACGTCCCAACGAACAACATCACGACCGTGGCGGCCACGCAGCCCGAAGGCGGCATTGTTGGCCGGCAAGTCGACCGAGATGCAGTCGACGCAGTCATCGACGCCTATGTTGACTCCTACAATCGACGGGATGCCAAAGCGCTATGGAAGATATGGCCCGATGCGCCAAACAAGACAAAGCAGACAATCCAAAGTTCCTTCGACAATGCCCAGTCCATCAGCATGAAGGTCATCGACCGGCACGTCGAGGCCAACGGCACGAACGCGACAGTGATGGGTCAGTCTTCCCAGGAGTTCAAGCCCAGGAACGGCGGAATGCTAAGGTCCCCAGAGAGCCCAATTACGATTGAACTGGAAAAAAGAAACGGCGTCTGGCTGATTACTTTTATCAGATAGCCAATATTGGAAACGTTTCGCCCCTTTGCGTCACTACTCATAAAGACGGAAAGAAAGACCTGCGGGCCTCGCCAGGTTTGCGCCGCGACAAGCGTGAGGCTTTAAGCGGCTTCGGTTCACCCGCAAGGGAAGGAAGCCGCTCTCATGTTCAAACGCTCCCTGGCAATCGCCTTATTCGCCTTATTCTCAATAACATTACTTGTGACGATCGCTGAGCCGCAAAACCTTTGCCCAAGCGGAGTTCGAAGCGACAAGTTAGTTTGTCTGATTCCCCAAGTATTTGGGCCTAATGGGCTTGTTTTGCCAACGTTGAATGTCAATCTCTTCCAGAACGGTGCATTGACTAGTGCCCTGAAGCCATTGAACTCTGACCTGGCGAGGCAATCGGCGCTTATGCCCCTAGCTTCACCTTCCTCCGGTATCACATTTTATTGGGATCCAGTAACGAAGACGTTTGTACCTTCAACGGATAGCTTTGGTCCAATTTTTGGCGAGCGCGCGGAGACGATTGGCAAGTATCAAGTGTTTCTGGGTTCTGGCTATGAGTACGTTCAATTCGATAGCATTGATGGAGTGAATCTCAAGCACTTGCCCGTCGTGCTTACGCAACCAGATTTCACACTGAATACCTCGCCTCCTACGACCTGTTCCATCAACACTGCAAACAATTTCGGCGACTGTGCCTTCATTCGAGATGTGATAAAGACCGAAAATCGAATCGATTTCAAAATGCACCAAGTCACTACGTTCGTTTCGTTTGGTGTTACAGATCGGATTGATATATCAGCGATCATTCCAATCGAAAATGTGAGGATGGGAGTGTTCTCGAACGCCACAATCGCAAACAACTCCAACAGCTTGGCACATACATTCCAGATTGTGGAGGGCGTATGCGGGTCCTTCTCACCGCCCAAGCCATGTCTTACCAATTCATTCTCAAACGTCCGAAGTGTCAGCGGCATTGGCGACATCACCTTAAGGGTTAAAGGAACAGCGTGGAAAGGCAAGCGCGCAGCGCTGGCTTTGGGTGTGGATTTCCGCACCCCCACCGGCGATGGCCTCAATTTCCTCGGAGCTGGCGCATTGGGCGTGAAGCCCTTTGTCGTTTGGTCATATAGGACTCGCTTTTCTCCTCACGCGTTCGTAGGCTACGAGGTCAACGGGAGTTCCAAGAGCGCGGGAGACATCTCGAAGGGGACGAGAGAGAAACTGCCGAGCCAGCTTACCTACTCAGCGGGTGCTGATGTTTGGCTTACTAAGAGGATTACTGCTGCTTTTGACCTTGTCGGACAGCAGGTATTCGAAGCGGGACGTGTATCCGTGACGAGCTTTACAGAGCTTCCCGCATGCCTGGGACCATTGAATAGCTCCTGCACTCCAAGTAACGTTGCGGCAAGCGGAGCGAGCGACCAAAGCCTTATACAATCAACGCAAACGTTTAACATTACCAACGCCTCAGTCGGTGTTAAGGCGCGGCCCTTCTCCAATCTACTGATCACGGGCAATGTCCTGATCAAAATGAACGATGGCGGCTTTCGCGCCACCGCAGTTCCTTTCGTGGGAATCTCTTACACATTCTGAGAATCGAGATGAAAGCCCTGGGACAAAGCGGGGAGGTGCAATTATGACGCTGTCGCGGAAATTGGTGGGGCTCGTTTTGTTGGTCGTGGTTTGGCTAGGTTTGGCTGCGGGGGCTTCGGCACAGCAAACCTTTACCATCAGTGTTCCCATAAAAGGAACGGGCGTGAACTCGCCTCCTCCTTTTCAACTTGGTACGGTAAGACTCACATTCAGTTTTGTTTCGGTCCCAAACGTGAAAATCACGGGAGTTGCGTTCACAGTTAAGGACCCTCGGAATATTTCCTGGACTCCGACTGGAGCCCTTCCCGCTTCCCACACTTTTAGTCCAGTACCACCATCTCCGGCCGTAACTAGTGACATTGTAAGCATCTTGAGCCCCGATCCGACCTACGATTCCGACCACTACAAGAGGTTCGAGATAGATTTCCAATTGTCCTCGAACTACAACCCTCAGAACTGTGGCGGCACCATGAGTTCTGCCGAGACGTACACCGTCGTGGCAACGCCGACGTTTCAAGCAATCAATTCGAGTCTTCCCGCTCCGGCTCCGACATTATCCGGGCTCTGCTTGGAAAGCTACGATTATCGAGCTGCTACGGGGACCTGTCTGGGATCACCAACGACGTTCGTGTTAGGTTCCGCGAGCGACCGGGCCGCTAGTGTTACCGTATCCCCTGCCGGAATCACTTCAGCAGTGACATGTTTCAAGGAACGGTCTAATGTCGACGCGGCTTTGGTATTGGACAAGTCGGGCAGCATGGCGGATCCTAGTTCGGGAGGAGGGGCAGGACTGCCACCGCCACGGATAAAGATCGAGGCGCTTCAAAAATCAGTCAGTGATTTCGTTTCCGCTTGGAACACGGCTCGATCCACAGATTCGACGCCGCCGTCTCCCCCGCCTACTCCGGATCAAATTGGGGTGGTTCTTTTCGATTCTGCGGCCGTGCCGTGGACGGACAATCCTCCTGGCCTGACTTCCTCGCCGCTGCTAAATCATTTCTCCGATGTCCAAGCAAGCATGCTCACTGTGCTTGCGACCTGCAACGTGAACACTTGCGGTGGAACGCCTGGCCAACTCGTCCCTGGCACTTCGACATCCATAGGTGCCGGACTCATCCGAGCCTATTCGGCATTTACGAACGACTCGAATAGACCCGTGATTTTGTTGATGACGGACGGCATGCAAAATACCGACCCAAAGATACAAATCCAAGGTGGGCAGACTTTTATCTATTGTGACAACCCGTCGGCACCGCCTTGTACCACATCAATACCGGCAATACCTTCAGGTTGCATGATTACGGCGGCGAGCCCCTGTCCTCTCACGAGATTCAACCCACTTGCCAATCCACCAAGAATCTACACGGTCACCGTCGGGTACGGCACCGGGGTTGCTGACGACTCTATCGTCCAGCCAGTGGCAACGAATTCGGGCGGCTTTTACATTAATACGGAACTAGACATGGACCAGTTGAGTCCATTCTTCCTCGAACTGCTGCAGAATGTTTTGAAATTCAACAGCTACGAAACGGTTCGAATCATTTCGGGCAAAACCACGCCTTTCGCTACCTCCGTGCCTCTGTCAACTACGAGCCACGATGCGGAGTTCAGCCTGATGTGGCCGGCAAACCTCGGAATGCTGAAGTTAACCATCACTCCGCCTGGAGCAACCGAGCCAATCGTGAAGCAAAGTAGCACGGGGTTTATTTCGATTGTGCAAGTGCTGCCGCCTTCCCAGCCACTTGACCCAGCGGGCGCATGGAAGATTTTGGTTGAAGCTGTCAATCCTGCTGGCACATCAGTGATGGAAAGGGAAGGTGCTGCAGGTATTCCTTTCAACCTGCACGTCATGGAGGATGACGGCAAAATTAAAGCGGATCTGACGATTGTGCCCGGGGATCATCTACCTGGAGATAATATCCGCTTGCGCGCTAAGCTTACCCAATTCGGTCGCCCAATCCTGGGGCTGGGAACGCAGCCAGGTGAACTGGTTGCAGCCGACCTGATTGAGCCCGGGAAAAGCCTCGGTGACATACTTTCGGATAGCCCCGCAAGTTCTAACCCTCCGTCATCGAATCCCGACCTTCACCCCGGGGCGGAAGCCAAACTTTTTAACACACTGCAAACCGATGCGTCGCTTTTCACGCATCAATCTCACACGGTCCAGCTATTTGACGACGGCAGACCAGAGCACGGAGACGACGTAGCAGGCGATGGCATTTACAACGCTCTTTATCGCGCGACGCTTCCGGGTCACTATACTTTCCTTCTTACCGCCGAACGAACCGCGTCAAATACAGAACACTTCTCCCGTCAGCAATTAAAGACTGCATTTGCACGCCCCATCCCAGATTCTGGCAATACGGTTTTCCAAACCAACGTTCTGCGGCGCGACAATGCCAATGTTCTGTCCATCGTTATGACGCCGCGCTTCAAGCCGGGGCCTAGGTGCCCCAAGAAAGATCCAAAGTGCGGTCGCATGGGACCAGGCTGGGCGAACTACTTTTGGTTTACGGCAGCCGGCATTGCACCGTTCAAGGCTGTCGACAACCTAAACGGGACGTACACAGCGACATTACCTTTTGCAGGCAACACGCCACCGAATGTTCAAGTGCACTTTGAAGATGTTGTGGCGCTGATCGTTGACACTGCGACGCCGGATCAGCTTCCGCGGCCGCTCGGACCAGGAAACGTGCTCACAACCGTCCCGTCTCCGAATTCGCTAGCAGGTAAGATTGCGGTTTTTCTCGATCTCGGCGCGGGCATACCACATGGAACATTTGGTACCGCGTTCAAGACTGGGTTCAGCCTGAATGCCGGATTGGAATACATCGCCACGAGTCATTTTTCGGCCGAAGGAATTTTTGGTTACCACTACTTCCCGGCAAAGATCGGGGGCGCATTGGACCTCTATCAATTCTCGGCTAACGGGAAATTCTACTTGACGAGCAGTGGTCCGCTCCGGCCGTTTGTCAACGGAGGAATTGGCGGCTACAAATTCAGTCCGGGTTCAACGTATTTCGGCGGGAACTTCGGCGGCGGCATTCTGTACGAACTGGGGCCGCATTGGGGCTTGCAAGGTTCCTACAACTTCCATGCCGTCAACACTCCCGGCGCAGCCACGAAGTTCTCGACAGTTCAAGGCGGAATTCGCTTCGAGTTCTAGGTCGTATCGGAACGGACGGACTTGAGTGCTACATACTCCGACCGATTGCGGGCTGGTCGATTACAGGGGAGCGGGATCTTCCTGACAAAAGTGGCGACGGGAAAAAACACGCGTTCCCGATACGTTCCAGTTGGGCGCAGTTTTACCGTTTCTCGCGTTTTGAGCTTCTCGATTTTTCAATAAGTTGTGTGTTTTCAATACGCCTAAACATTCCGACTCCGCCCGCCTCCACCATTCTCGGTACAATCGAAGATGCGGAACTGCAGCATGTACACGGTTTGATGTCGCGCTATTGGGATCGACCCATGGATTTTGCCGATGGCACGCTCGTGTATCTGGCGAAGCGTGAGTTTCTTTCTGTAATTCTTACCGTTGATCACGCAGACTTTGCAACGTACCGCATTGAAGGACAGCGCCAGTTCCGGGTACTCCCGGCCAATCACATGTAATCTGGACCAGTCTTGTACGGTCCAGTTGCCTTCCAAATTGAAGCCAACCTCGAGACTTGAGCGTTTCGCTCTGGCCCTGGTACCGCTTCGCGGCCCCGATTCATTTCGGGAGTGAAGTGAAAACATCTCGCGTTCCCGATACGTTCCAGTTAGGCGCAATTTCGCTGTTTTCTACGTTTTGAGCGGCTCGGAAAATCAATACAATGGTTTGATGCCTCATTATTTGCCGACCCACCCGCGAACGGCATTCGACCCGGCAACGCCGGCCGGGGTTCCATACTCGGGCCGGGTGCCTGGCGCTGGGATGCATCGTTGTTCAAGAACACTGCGATCAGCGAACGAGTGAATGTGCAGTTTCGCGCGGAGGCGACGAATGTGCTGAATCACACCAACTTCGACCAGATAGGCACATTCTTCTTGGATCCGACTCACTTCGGCCAGGTGATGAGTGCGCGCGACGCACGCATTATCCAGCTTGGTTTGAAGGTACTCTTTTAGAAAAAGCCCAAAGTGCACCCATGAACCGCCGATGGCCGGATTGTTCACCGGCTATTCTTTCCAGCCTCCTCCGAGTGCCCGGTAGAGTTGCACCAGGCTCTGGTACTCAGTTCCGCGAGCCTGCGCCAGTGTAAGTTCAGCGGCAAAGAGCGAACGTTGCCCGTCCAGGACTTCCAGATACGCAGTGGTGCCGCCTTTGTAGCGCATGTTGGACAGCCGAACCGATTCCTGCAAATCCGCAACGGTGCTTTCCTGGCGCACCCGAACCTCATGGAATTTCTGATAGCCGATCAGCGCGTCGGATACATCCCCGAATGCTCGCTGAATCGACTGCCGGTAGGCGATCAAAGCTTGCTGGTGCTGCGACTCGGCCAGTCGCAAATTCCCGCGAAGCGCTCCCGCCGTAAAAATGGGCTGGCTCACTTGCGCGCCATAGGACCAGATTCCGAGCTGCGAACCCATCAGTCCAGAAAACGCGCTGCTGCGTCCGAAAGCACCGCCGCCGGAGCCAGTCAACGAGATTTGCGGAAAGAATTGCG
>WNFD01004084.1_pt1 | contig 14641 bp, 10 predicted proteins | sample 5400491 | NCBI WGS metagenome assembly WNFD01 (sample SAMN13153343, study PRJNA577476) | soil metagenome | isolation source: 120 cm saprolite under Douglas fir tree site 2 hole 2 replicate 2 | place: USA:California | collected 2015-04-18
CGCGGTCCACCTGCTTCCAGATGTACTCAAGGTCATATCCCTTGCTCAGGGTCGCTACTACCGCCACTAAGCCCGGCGCCTCCGCGGGCCGGGGGTGGCGGAACTTCCCATGATCATCAAGATGGTGCATGGGTGTGGAACTGAAATCGACCACGGTTCAAGAGTGACAAAACGGGCGACCAAGATCAGAAACGAGAAACGTACTGTAGGTTCTCATCGTGAATGGCGCTTTCTCAGATGATTTGACGCCTATCTGGCACTTGCGCCATTTCGGTGAGAACGCTCCGGTGCGGCGTCGTGGTTGCGTGCCGTATCGGTGAGAGCATCACTGTGTGCCCTCGGGCGGTGAGTCTCGGGCTGGCCGTGTCCGCGTGAGGTATCGCCGGGGTGACGGCCAGTTCGCCGATACGACCCTGGACCGGGTGCCGGTCGATGACGTGATGGCGGGGCTGCCGGTGCGCGAGTTCCGTTCGTATAAGGGCAGGCAGCACTATTCGGGCTTCCCTCCGGTTCGCTGAGGTGTGGCTGACTGTTGCTTTAGCGGGGCGTCCGGCGTGTCTGCCACATGTTCGCTTGGTGTGATGATTGTGTAGCTGACTGTCGCATCGGGGGAACGGGCGGGGGTCAGCGTGGACGCGTTCTTGGTGCGGATGCCATCGGGTGTCCGCTACTGGACGGTGGTGGATGACGAGTTGCGGCCGGTTCCGGCGGCGGATGCGTACCTGCGGCATGTGCGGTTCGGGCGAGATGACGCCGAGTCGACGACCAAGAGCTACGCCGGCGCGGTAGCGCTGTATCTGACCTGGTGCGGGCTGACCCGGCGGGACTGGACGACTGCGGCGGGTCAGCTGGGGTCGTTCATCTTGTGGCTGCGCCATGCTCCCTCCTGCGGCGGTGCGGACGTGCCGTCGGTAGTGCCGGGCCCCGGTGCTGTGCCGGTGCGCGGGCCGCGGCGGATCAACGCCGTGCTGGCTGCCGTGCGCGGGTTCTTGTGCTTCGCGGTGGATCAGGGTGATGCCCCGGCGCAGGTGTTGCGTCAGCTGTATGAGCTGGCCGACAGCCGCAGTCTTCCGGCGGAGGCACGCGGCGAGGACGGTGCCGGGCGGCTGCGGATGCGGGCACGTCACCGGGTGCAGGTGCCGACGTCCCGGCCATGCCGGGCCAGCGACGAGGCGGCGGTCGCGTTGCTGCGGGCCTGCCGCTCTGCCCGTGACCGGCTGCTGGTGCTGCTGTTGTGCCGGGCGGGGCTGCGCCGCAGCGAAGCGGTCGGCCTGCGCCGCGAGGACATCCATTTCCTGGTCGATTCCTCCGGGCTGGGCTGTGACTTCCCGGGCTCTCACCTGCATGTGGTGCGGCGGGACAACGTGAACGGGGCGTGGGCGAAGTCGCGGCATTCCCGCGCCGTGCCGGTCGATGGCCTGGTGGTCCAGGCCCATGACCAGTACGTGCTGGAACGCGCCGGGATCAGCGGCGCGTCGGTGAGCGACTTCGTGCTCGTCAACTTGCGGCGGCCGCCGGTCGGCGCGCCGATGAAACCGGGAGCGGTCAACGAGCTGTTCACGGCCCTGTGCCGGCGGGCCGGGCTGGACCAGGTGGTGGTCCCGCACGCTTTGCGGCATGCTTTCGCCAGCAATGTCCTGGATGCGGGCGGTGCCCTGGATGAGGTCCAGCAGCTGCTGGGCCATGCCTCGGCCAGCTCGACGCAGGTCTACGTTCATCCCGCCCCGCAGCGGCTTCGCCAGGCCGTTGACCGGGTGCCCTCGCCCCGGGCCGGTACGGCCGGCGAGGGGGCCTGGTGACCGCGCTGGCGCTGGCTTCGGCGGGCCTGCCGGCCGCGGACAGCGCGGCCCGGCTGGAAGCCCTGCTAGATGACGGGTTCCTGGCCGGCATCGGCTGGGATGCCCAGACGATGATGCTGTCCGTGCCCGCCAGCCATCCGACGCTGGGCTGGCCGGTGTGCCAGGTGCCCGGATGCGACGGGATAGCCGAGACCAGGCGGGGAGCGACGGGCGTCTGCGCCGCGTGTGCGAGTTACATGGCCCGCACCGGGGCCAGCGAGGTGCCCGGCGCGTGCGCGAAGACCTACACGATCGGCGTTGGCAGATGCGCGGTCGGCTGCGCGCGCCCGTGGGAGTCGCGGCGACGGCCGTTGTGCGCGGCGCACGACCACCAGCAGCGCAACGTGCTCAAGGTGACGGTCGAGGCGTTCCTTGCTGGGCCCGACGTCGGCGCGCTGCCGGGATTCGGGCCGTGCCGGGTGCTGGCCTGCCCGCGGCTGCGCTACAGCGGCAAATCGCTGTTCTGCAAGGCTCATCACAGCCGGTGGCGTCAGGCGGCGAACGGTGATCCCGGCCTGAAGATGGAACAGTGGTGCCGCACCGAGCCCGCCGTCGCCGAGGCCGGCGCGATCAGTATGCGCGGCCTGCCCCGGCTGGTGGTCGCGGAGATCCTCTACGGCCTGCAGCGGCGCTGCGCGGAGGGCATCAAGACGCACCGGGCCGTGCTGCGCCCGGTGTGTGATGACCTGCGCCGGACCCAGGCCGGCTCGATCACCGGGCTTCCGTCTCAGGGCCGCCGCCAGCGCCGGTACCTGCTGCGCTCGCTGGCCGATCACTGCCGTCTCGCCGTGTCCTCACCCGACGCAGAACAGGGCAAGGACGTCTGGGACCTGCGCGTGTTCGGGCACCGCGGCAGCCTGGACTTCGCCGTCATCCGTCTCGGCTGGCTGCGGGTGGTCGCCAAGCGGTGGGCCGCGGAAGACCTGCCGCGGCGCCGCGGCCGCAACGCCGCCAACATCTGGCAGTACACCCTCGGCTCGCTGACCGAGCTGGACGCCAGCTTGCGCCTGCAGCGCGAGGACCATGGCAGCGTCCCGGCCCTGCTCGGCCGCCGCGACATCGTCGCTTTCACCAGCCGGCTGGCCTTCCTGCAGCAGTCCGGGACGCTCAGCCTCAACCGCCGCATCGACATCCTGCGCCATACCCGCACGGTGCTCACCTGCGCCAGGCTGGCGGGCCTGACCCGGCACGGCGAGGCGCTGGCGGGGCTGCCCGATGACTTCGGCCTGCTCAAGGAGGACGTCCCCCGCAAAGACAGGGGCGACGAACCCGGTCGTGCCCTTCCGCCGGAGATTATGCGACAGCTATGCGACGGGCTGCCCGAGGTCGCACATATCACCATCTGCGCGGAAGTGCCCGTGGCGATCGAGCTGCTGATGGACACCGGGCGGCGGCCCGAAGAAACCTGCGAGCTGCCCTGGGACTGCCTGGAACGGGACAAGAACGGCAAGTACGTCCTGGTCTATGACAACCTCAAATGCCAGCGCCGGCGACGCGAGCTACCCATCACCGACACCACCGCCCGGCTGATCACCGGTCAGCAGCAGCGCGTCCGCGACCGCTACCTGCACACGCCGGTCGGCGAGCTGAAACTGCTCCCGGCGCCGAAGATGAACCCCCGCGGCACCAAGCCGCTGCGGACCGCCACGCTGAATGAGAACCACCGGGCCTGGGTCGATGCCCTGCCCGCGCTGATGATCCGGCACGGCGGCACCCTCATCGAGTTCGACAAGGCCGCCGTCTTCCCCTACGCCTACCGGCACACCTACGCCCAGCGGCACGCCGACGCCGGAGTCCCGGTCGACGTGCTGCGCGAGCTCCTTGATCACGATTCGATGGACACCACCCGGATTTATTACCGGATCGGCGCCGAACGCCAGCGTGAGGCCGTCGACAGGCTCACACGGCACCAGTTCGACCGGCACGGCAACCATACCTGGCATCAGGCGCAGGCGCTGCTGGATGCTGCCCGCACCCGGCAGGTGATCGGGCAGGTCGCCGTGCCCTACGGGGTATGCACCGAACCCAGCAACGTCCAGGCCGGCGGTGGCGCCTGCCCGTTCCGGTTCCGGTGCGCGGGCTGCGACCACTTCCGCACCGACGTGTCCTACCTGCCCGACCTCGAGGCATACCTGCATGACCTGCTCCGTGACCGCGAACGCGTGCTTGCCGCCGCCGAAATCGATGATTGGGCACGCACCGAGGCGCTGCCCTCTGACGAAGAAATCCGCCGCATCCGCGCGCTCATCGACCAGGCCGAAGCCCACCTCGGCCAGCTCACCGAGGACGAGCGATCTGGCCTGCAGGAAGCGGCCAGGCTGGTGCGGCGCGGCCGTCAGGCCGTCTCGCTCGGCATGCCCCGGGTCCGCCAGCCCATCCCCGACCTTCGCCTGGAACGGACCTCATGAGCGCAACGCCGGCCATCATCGAAGCGCGCCGCGCCCACAGCTCCCGCTGCCGCCAGCGCGTCATCAAGGCTCTCAACGACGCCGTCACCCAAGGCGAAGAGATAAGCGTGTCGGCGATCAGCCGCAAAGCGGGCGTCGACCGCAGCTTCTTCTACCGCCACCGTGACCTGCACGCCCAGGTCATGGCCAAGGCCGCCGAACCGCCCGCCTCCCCGGCCGGCGGCCCGGCCGTCAGCCGGGCATCCCTTATCGCCGACCTCGCCGCCGCCCACGAACGCGCCGCCCGTCTCACCCAGCACAACCGCCAGCTCCAGCAGCGGCTGTCTGAGCTCCTCGGCGAGCAGGCGTGGCAGCAGTCAGGACTCGGCGCACCCCCCGACATCGACGCCCTTCAGCAGCAGATCACCGGACTGGACCAGCAGATCATCGAACTGCGCCGCCAGCTCTCCGAACGTAACGAGGAACTGGAAGCCGCCCGTGCCACCAACCGCGAGTTCATCACCAGACTCAACCGCACCCGCCACACTGACGCCCGATGACCCCGCCGCATCGAAAAGGAATCCAGCCTGATCCCGCCCATGGAAGCCAAGGCTTTAAGCGGTCACCGACGGCTGCGGCCGGCTGGCCCGAGGAAGGCTCACCCCCGCCGCCGGTCGCTTCAGGCGATGGACCCGCCTGGCCCCGGAGCTCCATTCGCTGCCCATAGGGCCTGATCCACGCCTCGCAACGTCCATTCACCCTCGAAGCGCGGCGCCACTCCTGATGCCCGGCACTCAGTGAGAATCGCCCGGCACTCAGCCAGGTAGCGCACCCAGCCGTCGGTGGTGAAGCCGCGTGCTCCCGCCGGGTATCCGCGCCATGCCCGCAGCGTCCCCAGCGCTCTGCTGTCGGCGATGGTGAACCGGTCAGGAAAGTAGAGCGCGAGGAACACGCTCGTCATGGGAACACCGAAGCCCTCAACAGACCAACGGATCGCGTTCATGGCGCGAGTGTCGTCATCCGGGTGATCCCTGGCGTCCGCGATGGCGTTCTCCACGACTTTCGCCGTGGCACGGTGCCGGTCACCCGTCACGGCAGCCAGGGGCTGCCGCCGAGCGGCCAGCGCCCGAACTTCCACTCCACCAGCCGTTTCATATCATCCTGGGTCAGCCCGGGCTTCAGCCGAAGGCTGCGCAGCCACTCGGCCTCGCTCCGGCGGCAGGCGAAGTTCGCATCGTCATCAACCCAGTCCCGGTCGGACGGATAGCGGTTCAGCCACGATGCCAGGTACTCCGGGAATGACACGGCTCCGAGGCTACTCTCAGCGGCCGGGATCGATCTCCGCCTCCCGGCTGGCACCCATCCAAGCTCCCTGCGCCCACAACCTCGAGAGGGCCGTGAGCCACAGGTGCTGCACACGCGCGAGATATCCAGCACTGGGCTTGACCTGCGAAAACGTAACTCATGCCAGGTCAGATCAAGGCACACCCCGAGGGAACCGGGTTGGTACTGGTCGGCGACGCTGAGGCGGCTGGTGGTCTATGAGAGCCGGCTGGAGCTGGCCAGGATCATGCTGGCGGACTTCGATCCGTCTGTCACCGGTATTGCGGCGCAGCCGTTCCTGCTGACCGGCGCCGATGGGTCCCGGATCCGGCGCCATGTTCCTGACTTGCTGCTGGCGGACGCCGACGGCGGGGTCATGGTGGTCGATGTCAAGGCGGCGTCCCGGATGGCCGATCCCGCGGTCGAGGCGCAGTTCGCCTGGACACGGCAGGTCTGCGCCGGGCAGGGCTGGGCGTTTGAGGCGTGGTCGGGAGCGGATCCGCGGCTGCTGGCCAACGTCCGGTTCCTGGCTGGCTACCGCCGCCCGGCGCTCATCGACGCTGGCCTGATCCCGGCGGTGCTCGATGCCGCGGCAGGGCAGGTATCGGCGGGGGCGATCGAGCGGGCGCTGTCACCCCGGTATCCGCCGGTCCTGGTCCGGCCGGTTGTGCTGCACCTGCTGTGGACGGGCTGGCTGCGAGCGGACCTGACGCGGCCTTTGTCTGCGGATACGCCGGTGCGGCTGCGGGAGGCGGTGAGCGGATGAGAGCCCGGGCACTGGCGCTGGCACCGGGGGCGCGGCTGATCTATGACGGGGATCTGGTCGAGGTCATGGAATTCGACGGTGTCCGGGTCGTGGTGCGCAACCACAGGACAGCCCGGTTCGTGACCGTGAAGCTCGGCAGGCTGGTGGCGGGAGCCAGGCCTGCGGATGTCCCGTCAGCGGCGGATGGGGGGCCGGTCCTTGCGGTGGCCTGGAACGGGCTGACCGATGCCCAGCGGGCAGCGGTGAGCGAGCGTGCTGGTCACGTGCGGGAGGTGCTGACCGGTTTCCGTGCCGGGCACGCGGGGACGGCCGCGGCCGGGGAGCCACGGCCGCAGTACGAGCCCGGTAAGCCGCTCAAGGCCCGCTACCAGGCCAAGGCCAGCGAGCTGGGAGTCGGCGAGCGGACTGTCGAGCGGTGGGCGATGGCTTACCGGCAGGCCGGCGAGGCGGGCTTGGTGGACACGCGGATGCTGCGCGGGAAGGCGACTGCGGTTGATCCTCGCTGGGATGAGGCGGTGCGGCTGGTGCTGGCCGGGCTGGCGGGCGAGTCCACCCCGACCCGGTCGGCGGTACTGCGGAAGGTAGCTGCGCGGCTGGATGACCTGCACGGCGCCGGCGTGGTGCCCCGGCCTTCACCCGCGACTGCTTACCGGCGGCTGGCCGAGCTGGCCAGGGGCACCAACGCGGTGTCCGGCAGCGCGAAGGGCCGCCGGTCGATCGCGGACCGGCCCCAGGGGGCCTACGGGCGGCTGCGGGCGATGCGGCCGGGCGAGTACGCGATCTTGGACACCCAGGATCTGGACGTGTTCGCGATGGAGCCGGTCACCTGCCGGTGGGTGCGCACCCAGCTGACCGTGGCGCAGGACCTGTTCACCCGCTGCATCACCGGGCTGCGGGTCACCCCGGTGTCGACCAAGGCAGTAGATGTTGCCGGTGTCCTCTACCAGGCCATCGTGCCGCAGCCTGCGCCGGAAGACTGGCCGGAGGAGGCGTGCTGGGCCTACCACGGGGTGCCGCAGCACCTGGTGTTCGCCGAGGAGGGGCGGCTGCCCGGGGTGCCGGCGTGCCCGCCGGAGACCCTGGTGATCGATCACGGCAAGGCGTTCGTGTCGGCGCACGTGATCAGCGTGTGCACCCGGCTGGGCATCTCCATCCAGCCGGCCCAGCCGAGAAAACCGACGGATAAGCCCACGTGCGAGAGGTTTTTCAAGACCCTGCGCGAAGGGCTGATCCAGTACCTTCCGGCCTATAAGGGCCCAGATATCTACAGCCGCGGCGAGCATGTGGAGGACGCGGCGTTCTTGTTCCTCCACGAGCTGGAGGACGTCATCCGGGAGTGGGTCGCGCTGGTGTATCACCGGTCCCGGCAAGACGGGCTGGCGGTGCCGGAATGGCCGCATCTGAAGCTGTCCCCCAATGAGATGTATGAGACCGGGGTGGCCAGGGCCGGGCTGCTGCGCATCCCGGCCACCCCGGAGCTGGCGTATGAGTTTCTCGAGGTGCACTCGCGGACCATCCAGCATTACGGCGTGGAGGTGGGCGGCCTGCGCTACGACGGCCCGGCGCTGGATCCCTACCGCAATGCCGAGAGCCCGTCCGGCGGCCAGTACGCCGGCAAGTGGCCGATCTGGGTCAACCCCGACGACGTGCGCTACGCCTATTTCCAGGATCCGGCCGACGGCTCGTGGCACCGGCTGGACTGGGAGCACGCCCCCGGGCTGGGGCTGCCGTTCAGCGGTGAGGCCGCCCGGTATGCGCGGCGGCTCGCCGCCCGGCAGGACCGCTGGCCCGATGCCGAGCGGGCGCTGGGCGAGCTGCTGGCCCGCTGGGACCGGGGCATGGTCACCGGGCGGCGGGAACGCCGGATGGCGGTCCGCCTGGCCGCCGAGCGCGCCGCCCTGCCGGATCCGGCTGAGCATGACCTGGCGGGCCAGGTCGCCTATCTGCCTGGCGCAGGTCCCGGCACCGGGCCGCCGCCCGCGGAGGCCGCTTTGCGGGCGGTCCCAGATGGTGACGATGACGATCCCGCGGAGATCTTTGATGATCCCGCCGACGGCGACTTCTACGCCGACGCGTTCGAGGTCCTTGAGTGAGCGATGCTCTATAGCTTGTCCCGCAAGGAAGGCTGGCGCCGGTATGTCGAGGCGCCCGCGCGGGAGCGGCCCGGGCAGCTGTCTCCGGGGCAGCTGAAACGGCTGGGCGGCGCGGCCCGGGAGGAGTACGACGAGGCCCGCCACGACTGGCACGCCAACTTCGGGATCTTGCGCACCCCGCAGCTGGCCGCCGTGCACGACGAGCTGGAGCTGATCGTCTCGGCCGGGCGGCAGGATCCCGATCGGGTGCGCGGCGCGGCGGTGATCGACGCGCTGCCCGGCCTGGGCAAGACCACCGCTGCGAACAGCTTCGCCCGCGGGTTCGACCGCGCGCAGATCCGCCGCCACGGGCCGCTGACCGGCGAGGGCCACGAGCGGATCCCGGTGTTCCGGGTGGGGCTGACCTCCAACACCACGCTGCGCACGCTGAACCGGATGATCTGCCAGTTCTACGGCCACCCCGGCGCCGGCCGGGCCAGCGCCGCCCAGCTGGCCAGCCACGCGGTGGACTGCGTGCTGTCATGCGAGAGCAGGATCGGGATCATGGACGACCTTCATTTCATCGACCCGCGCCGCAAGGACGGCCTGGACGTGTCCAACCACCTGAAGTGGCTGGCCAGCGAGCTGCCGGTGACGTTCATCTACGCCGGGGTCGGCCTGGCCGGGCGGGGGCTGTTCGCCGAGGGCCTGACCGGCCAGAACGCCGCGCTGGCCCAGACCGGCCGGCGGTGGACCCGGCTGGAGCTGCCGCCGTTCGAGATCGTCTCCGAGCAGGGCCGGCGCGACTGGCAGGGCCTGCTGAAGGCCACCGAGCGCCAGCTCGTGCTGGCCCGCGCCCGCCCGGGAATGCTGACGAAGCTGGCGGACTACCTGTTCGAGCGGACCAGCGGGCACATCGGCTCGTTCATCACGCTGATCACCCGCGGCTGCGTCACCGCGATCCGGTCGGGGGAGGAGGACCTGACCGCCGCGCTGCTGGACCGGGTACGGATCGATGAGGCGTCTGAGCAGGCCCGCCGCCAGCTGGCCGCCGCGTTCGCCGCCGGGCGGCTGTCGGCCGCCCCGGCCGCCCGGCGCGGCAGACCGCGGGCCGCCGCCTGGTGACCGGGCCGCCCCGGACGCTGCCGCTGTGGGTCCCGCCCGTCCCGGGCGAGGCTATCGACAGCTGGCTGGAGGCCCTGGCCCGCCGCAGCCAGGTCACCGTCGGCACGCTGGCGGCGGCGCTGGGCTGGCCAGTCCCGGCCAGCCCCGGCCTGGTGGCCGGCATCCCGGGCCAGGTGCTGCGCCGCCTCGAGGACCAGGCGGGGCTTCCCGCCGGGCGTCTTGATGACGCGGTGCTGGATCGCTACCTGCCGCTGGGGCCGGTGCGGCGCCGCGGGTCCTGGTACTGCCCGTCGTGCCTGGCCGAGCGGGACGGCCGGTGGCTGCTGTCCTGGCGGCTGGGCTGGGTGTTCGCCTGCACCACCCACGGTGTCCTGCTATGCGACACCTGCCCGGCCTGCGGGCAGGCCCCCCGCGGCCGCGCCGGCCGCGCCGGGCTCAACCCGCCCGGCAGCTGCGCCAACACCATCAAGCGGCACGAGTACTGCGGCGCAGACCTGCGCGAGGTAACCCCGCACCCGCTCGCGGCAGGCCATCCGGTGCTGGCCGCCCAGCGCTGGACCGGCATCCTGCTCACCCTCGATGACACCCGGCCCGCGGGAAACCGCGACGCGCTCGGCGACCTGGGCATCGTCGGATCGTGGGTGCTGCGCCACGCACCGGCGGCCCAGTTCGCCAGCCTCGGCCCGCAGGCGCTGGCCGCCTGGCGCGAATGGAACCAGCAGACACCTGCCGCCCGCCGCCAGCCCAGCCGGTTCCCGCCCGCCAGCGCCGCGCTGACCGCCGCCCTGGCCGCCACCGCCATGACCATGCTCACCGGGAGCGACGAGCAGGCCATCGAGCAGATCCGGGCCCTGCTGCCCCGCCGGGCGGGACCGCGGCGGGCCCGGCCCGCCGGGCTGCCCGCCGCCCGCTGGCGGCAGCTCTCCGCGGCGGCCCGCGGCCGGTTCCTGCGCGCCCTGGACCCAGACCTGAGCCCCGCCGACCGGAGCCGCTACCGCACCGGCACCCCCCAGGCGGCCATCCCGGACGACCCGCCCGGGCTGCTCGCCGCCCGCGCCCGGGCGATCCCGCAGCTGCTATGGCCGGACTGGGCGATCCGGCTGATGCCCGCGCACGGGTTCGCGCCCGGCCCGTTCCGCAGCACCATCGCCGCGTGCCTGCTGCTGCCCGGTCATCCCGCCCGCGCCGCCCGCACGGCCATCACCGCACTGCACGCCTACCGCAGCACCCTGGCCACCGGCGCGGTGCTGCGGGCACTGGCCGGCGGCGGGCACGACACCGTGGTCACCGCGATCAGCTGCCTGGCCGGCTACCTGGACACCTACGGCAGCCCCATCGACTACCAGCGCCGCCGCGACCTCATCCCCGCCGGCACCATCACCGCCGGCCAGTGGCGCGACCTGTGCTACGGCGCCGCCGCGCACCCCGGCGAGACCCGCCGGCACCGGGACGCCCAGCGCTACCTGTTCCAGCTGCTCACCGGCGCCGACCTGCACGACCCCCGGCACGCCCTCGCGTTCACCGGCACCAGCGACTACAGCCACTACCACGCCTTCGCCGGCACGCTCCCCACCGGGCTGCGCGACGCGCTGCACGGCCACGCCGCCGCTCTCCTGCACGACCTGGGCATCGGCGAGCCGCTGACCTGGGCACCGCCGCCCGGCTGCTGCGCCGGCCTGGACCTGCCCGGACCGGAGCCGGACGACATCGACCTGGACGCCGCCGGCCGCCTCATCATCACCGGGAAACTTCCCGTCGCCGAGGCCGCCGCCCGGCTGGGCACCACCGGCGGCCACGTCCGGCTCGCGCTCGAACACATCCCCCGGCCCGCACGGCAGTGGGGCCGATCCGCCGCGCCCCTGACATGGCAGCGGCAGCAGCGCGCCCGCGCCATCTTGACCCGCGAGTTCTTCCAACGCGAGTACATCGCCGCGGGCAAGAACCTCCGGCAGCTGGAAGCCGACACCGGCATCCCCCGCAGATTCCTCACCCGGGTCGCCCGCGAGCACGGCATCACCATGACCGGCATCTGCGGCCCCGCCCCGGCCGGCCCGTGCCCGCTGCCCGGGCAGGATGTCACCGGGCAGCGCCCCGGCCCCGGCAGCCCCGCCGAGCCCGGCGGCCAGATTCCCGGCGACATCCGCCGCGCGGCCGGAGGCAGCCGGGCCGGCTGGCTCCGGCTGCGCCGGTTCCAGATCGCCATGGCCTCCCCCACTATTGCCGCCGCGGCCGCCCGCCTGCGCCTCTGCCCATCCGGGCTGAGCCACCAGTTCCGCCGCCTCGAACGCGACATCGGCGCCAGGCTCTACCAGCCCGCCACCTCCCGCCGGCCGTGGCGGCCGACCCGCCGCGGCGCCGCGCTGCTGACCGCCCTGGCCCGGCCCGGCATCCAGGCCCTCGCCGCCGCGCGCGCCCCGCAGATCTCCGGCCGGGACGGCAGCCGCAGCCGTTACCGTGACCGCATGCCCATCAGCCTGGGACCCGACGCCGCCGACGCCCGGCAGGCCGCCAGCCTGTTCCGCGTCCTGGCCAACCCCACCCGGCTGGCCATCCTGCTCACCCTGCAAACCGGCGAACAGCGCATCACCGATCTGGCCTCCCAGCTCGGCGGCTCCCAGGCCAACATCTCCGCCCACCTGACCAGGCTCAGGCAATCCGGCCTGATCACCAGCCGGACGCAAGGCCGGGCGGTCTACTACCGCCTCACCCAGCCCGAGCTGAACACCCTGCTGGACGCCGCCGGGCAGCTACTCGCCACGACCGGGCAGAAGGCCACCGAGGAAAATGACAAACCGGTGAGAAAAACCCAGCCGACAAATCAATGAGAAACCAGCAGAACCGCAGCTCAAGGCAGCCTCAGGCGACATCAAACATGAGAACCTACACGTACTAAATGGACATAACGGACACGAATTGTCCTGTGCCAGAGAAGTTGAGGCATTGCCAGCGCGCCTGAGGCATTAGGCGGAGCGCTGCCAGTAGGTCGAAGGCAGCGCCTGTGGCAGCCGGACCCCGGTACCTGGCCTTAGGCCGCGGTTGGCACCCGGGCGCCGCTGTTCAACTGGTGCGCCAGGATCAGCGTTATCGGACCATAGAAAGAGGCAACCGCAGCTAGGAGCCGGGGCGCACACCCCGGCCCGGCTATTCGAGCGCCGCAAGATCCGCGGCGACCCGTTCCGCCTCCTCCTCCGCTCCAGCGGCACGCAACAGGTCCAGGGCATCCGTGTAGAGGTTCCTGGCCTGATCGCGCTCCCTCCGGCTGGCCGCCATCGCGGCCAGGTTCGCCAGCGCCAGGCCCCTCGTGTAGTCCCCGGCGTGGTCCACCTGCGCCACGAGCCAGGCATAGAGCCGCTCGGCGGTCGCCGCCTTACCCGCGAGATGGTACACGTTGGCGAGCTGCATCACCTCGTGGGCGCGCAGCTCAGGATCGTCCGGCGCCAGCTCGATGGCCTCGCGCAGTGCGGCCTCGGCTTCGGCCAGCCAGCCAAGCAGCATCTATACATGACCGATCTGGAGGAGGCAGCGGCTAGCGAGTCCCGTGCGCCCGCTCGCCCGTGCCTCGTGGAGAAGTTCCGCCAATTCGGGGAGGGTGCTCGCGGGATCGCCTGCCTCAGCCTTGGTGGCCGCGGCCGCGATCGCCGCGTACGGCCGGTAGGCGTCGGCCCCCGCCGCGGCCCGCGTCGCGAGGTGCGGCCGGTCAGCCTGGTTCAGCCTCTCGGTCGCCTGCTCGTAGGCCGTCACCGCCTGCTCGAACAGGCCCAAGTCTACGTAGATCTCGCCGAGGTAGCTCAGGGCCGCGCCCTGGGAGAAGGAATCACCGAACTCGACGGCGATCTGGTAGCCGCTGAGCTGATACTCAAGCGCCATCTTGGCATTGCCAAGCTCCCGGGTCACGTTCGCCAGTACCCCCAGCCGCCGGCCCTCCTGGCGCCGGTCTCCCAACTGGCGGGCGAGCGAAAGAGCCTCCCTGGCCGCGGCTTCCGCCTCGGCATACCGCTTCAGGTCCCTGAGCGCATTGGCGAGGTTCCCGGTCCAGCCCTCCACGCGCGCGATGTCGCCGTACTTCCTGGCCACCGCTATCGCCCGCTGATAGCCGGCCACCGCTGACTCGTCGTCCCCTGCCTCGGACCTCAGCAAGGCTATGTTGCCCTGGATCTCGCCTTCCTCCTCTTCGTCACCGGCCCGCCGGGCAACGGCCAGTGCCTCATCGTAAGAGCGCATGGCGGCCGCGTCGTCGCCGACCTGCTGCTCGATACTGCCGAGGAACTTCAGGCCCTTGGCCAGCAAACTGTCCGCTACCTCCGGATCCATGTCGGCGTAGTTGGCGCGCACGACTTCCACGCCATCGGCAAACCATTGACGGGCGCGCTGCGGCTCAGCGGTCTCCAAGGCCATCGCGCCAACGATCATGAGCTGGTCCGCGTAGCGGACCGGGCCAAGGCGCTTGGCCAACGGCAGGACCGCCTCCGCGCCTTCCACGAGTTCCCGTGCGGGCCTGCGCAGCCTGATGAGCTTGTACCCCCACACCTGTGCTACCAAGGCCAGCCTGCCGTCCTCGTCGATGCCCGGCTCACCGACAATCCGCTGGCGCGCCTTCTCGATCTGTCCCCATTCGACGTCGAAAGACGCGATCGCCTCGGCTACCTCGCCTGCGTCATAGGACTCGCTGAGGTCGGCCAGGAGCCCCACGTAGTGCTTTGCGTGCCGTCGCCACGTCTCGATGCGCTTGGACACCAAGGGTTCACAACCCGTCCAGGAGCGCTTGCGCGTGCATCGCCAGCAGCGCGTGCATCTGGAACCGGCCGTCGCCGGTGGGTTCGAGCAGGCCACGGCCGACCAGGGTGCGGACTCCGGGCAGCGGATCTGGCACACCCCAGACCGTGGCTATCGCCTCAACATCGAAGGTGGCCGGCTTCTCGGCGAAGGCGCCCAGGTAGGCGAACTGCTCTCGAAGCGCTGCTGGCAGCCGGTTCGTGCTCTGGGCAAGAAGGGCAGCAACGGTCGGCGTAGCGGCCGTGAGGAGATCGGCGCGGTCCGCAGGCGCTTGCGCTGACAGGAGCCTGGAGCCTTCGCGCAGATCCGTTAGCAGGCTGGAGACACCGAGCCCAAGATGTGCCTCGGCCGCGAGCA
>WNFD01014084.1_pt1 | contig 14640 bp, 13 predicted proteins | sample 5400491 | NCBI WGS metagenome assembly WNFD01 (sample SAMN13153343, study PRJNA577476) | soil metagenome | isolation source: 120 cm saprolite under Douglas fir tree site 2 hole 2 replicate 2 | place: USA:California | collected 2015-04-18
TGCGTGTTTAAGAAGAGATGCTTTTCCTTCTTTTACGGAGGGGGAGGGCGTTTTTCTGGCTCAAGAAGCCGGATTTCTCAAAAAGAGGGGAGTGCCCACCAGAAAGCGCATGGATCATTCCAGCCCTGGGCATCAACTGGGTGATGGCCATTCCCGCTCTGTGCTGTGTGTTCGCTGTGCTCCCCATGGCGCTGGCCAATCGTGCGCAACCTGAGTCGCAAAACGACCACCATGATGGGTGACACCCGACTGGGTTGCTGAGGGAACTGGGTAACAGAAAGGAAATTCTGTACAGGATTGTTTACTCGTGCAATTTTTGCCAGTCGGCTTCACTGCTTGCAAGCATGCCTCCAAGGGCGGCAACGACGATACAGATGACAGTGATACCTCCAACAATCAACCACCAGACGTTATTACCGATTAGCCCCGGAATCAAGCTAAAGGCCAGGGCGCCAATGATGCTTATGACGCAGGTAGTAGTGCCAAATACGATGCTTATCCACAGGACTGGCATTGGAAAGATGAGCTGTTGGTGGAACGTTCGCCGATCAGAAAAGTAGAATTTTACGAGGTTAATGAAGAGGAAAGCTGTTGAGATTGCCCAGACCAGTGTCGAAGCTGAAATCACGACATTGTACACTTCCTGGTTGAGCGCTACAGCATTGGATACGCCGCCAAAAGCAGGGATCACGATAAAGAGGATCGCGGTAAAGACCATTGCAACCACAGTTTGGAAGATAATTGCGTTTGCGGGAACGCGGTTTTTGTTGAGACGAGCTACTCTCATAGGTAGACGCTGGTCAATTCCACCCACGAGCAGAAGGCGCGCATAGGCATAGCTGTAAATAGCGGGTGTCACGACAAAATTGCACATAATGAGTATCGCGGTAATATTACCGGCGACTGGCCCAAGAGCAGTTTTTACAGCATAGACCATAGCGAAAGGGTTGCCGACGTAAAAGCTTCCGTTTGGCACATTTGGCATCACTACCAACAGGCCAAAAGAAGTTACGAAGTAGCCGACGAGCACAAGCACGGTTCCCCAAAGCAAATGACGTGTGACAGGTTTGCGTCCGGTCATCTCCCCCCCCATATTGAGTGGGACTTCGATACCGAGGAAGGCCTGTACGATGAAAGCAAACAGGGCCAATGTATAGTACCCATGTGGATTCCAGGCGAAACCCCAATCAGAGGGAGTTTTAAAACTGGCAGCGACAGGATGGCCTTTGAGGAGCCAGACTACACCTGCTAATCCTGTCAAGAAGACCGCAAGAAATGCGATAGCAAGGACTATTTTGACTAAAGTCAGTGTAGTGGCAAGACGTCGAGTGGCTAAAACGCCTGAGAAAGCAAGGATCAGCATCAGGACGAGCCCTTGCTGCCATGGTAATAGAAGCCAATTTCCGTTCAAGCCTTGCATGTAGCCAACAACGACGTCGGCTGCAACGATCATCAAGAGTATGCATGGGAACCAGGCACAGAAGGCTACAAAGAAGGCTACAAAACCTCCGAATGCCCTGTGAGTCCAATTATAGAGAGAGCCTTCGTGGGGGAACATGTGACCGAGTTGGGCGGTAGCGATGACACAGGGTATGAAAAAAGTGACACCACCAATTATCCAGAAAGTGAAAGTACCAGCACCCGCTTGAATAGCCGTAGGGGTGTTGGTAATAAAAAAGATGATCAGCACGAATGTGGCTGCTAAGCCGAGTGGTCCTGCAACCTTCGGCATAGCCTTAAAGGCATAGTCTTCCGAAGGTAACTCACCAAATGCATCAGGTATTACTGTTGGTTCAACTGGTGCAGGCCTGTCATATAACGTTGCCATTTTTCCCCCGCTAAGTTTCTGAGAGTATCGCTGTAAGGGTATTTTAACTTCTCTATATTAAGCTAGCAAAGCTAAATTTACAACATAAACCTGAATTGTATAGGAAAATATACCTACCTGGCTGATAGGCAACAACATTTATTGGGGGATTGTTAGCACGTGATGACCTTCGTGGCCGCGTTTTACATGGTGGGACACGAAGACTTCCACTACAAATGGTTTTTCGTAGAGAGGCTGGCGGTGCTTATCCAGGAAAGATATGAGCAATCGTTCTCGCCTCCTGCTCAGCAAGCTAGAAAGGGGCTTTATGGGGATAGTTACCTCAGCAACATAACCTGCCGCTGGAATTGTGGCAGTTGCCTGCTGCACAACAGATGTATAATTCTGGTTGAGCACAGTGCGCACCTCTATCGATAATTTATTACCCTTAACACATCTACTCAGCCCTGGAGATTGATCTACCGCCTTAACATCCAGAGGGATGGTTGGCTCGTCTCTTCCCATGATATGGATGCGGAGAGCAAAAACCTGGTTTGGTAGCACACTCAGGGGCGATTCAATAAGGGCTGCCGCGATCATTGTATGCTGCTGTTGACCCAGAATCAAGCATTGTAATTGCATATACCAGGTGTTTGCAGACTCGTTTTGAGTAGAAATATCTACAGTTTCTATGTTAGCTTCAATAGCCGAAGTAGCGACTTTTGGAGGTTCTTTGAGAGAAGTGGAGGGTTGTTCTTGCCACTCAGCCTGGATTGCTTCGACCTCCTCAGGTTGTGATGATGGATATGGTATGAATGGGCGATGCGGGATCCGGAAAGATGAAGTTGACTGTGGAGGAGAAGTTTGCCAGCGATCAAGGTGCTTCTGAGAAAGCGGAACCATACGTATAGTCCCGGCATCGTCTTCAGTAACAACTGTAGGAGCTGTAACTTCAGCATCACGGCGATTGAGCTTGAGCGTTTGTAGTCGGCTATAGCGTGGATTGAATAGAGCCTCTGACATCTCCAGGGCATTCTGAAAACGTTTCGATGGCTCGGAGGCAAGCGCTTGCATCACACTGTCGCTCACATGTGCGCTAACGCGACTATTCAGTTCGTGAGGTGAGCGTAGCCGTCCTCCAGTACGCAAGGGCTTTTCGCTGGGTAGTGATCCTGTAAGCAGCAGGTAGAGGACCGCACCCAGACTATAGATATCCGAGCGGGCTTCAGCTTTTCCTTGTAATGCTTCAGGAGCACAGAAGTAGGACCAGAATCTCGTCGATGCCTCGGACGAACGCAGTAGTCTCTGTAGTTGTGGAGACAACCATGAAATCATCAATGCAGGTTTGGCATTGTCACTATTTTCATTTAAAATAATTGTATATGGATCAAGTTCGCCGATGATTATTTGATGACTATGCAGTCCATCCAAGGCCTGACAGAGATACTCAATCCACTTCAGCGATTGCTGTTCCGAAGGCAACCCCTGGCCGCTCTGTAGAAAATCCTGCAGAGTGTACAGGCGATGCGTATTGCCAGTCAATACTTTTGTATTCTCGGATTTGCCAGTTGAACCCAAGCTCGTAGCAGCGAGAGGATAGCCAGAGATTACAAAGAGATGTCCCTGGAAGTACCGCAAATCAACCATAGGTAGGACATACGGGATTTGCCAAAGACGAAGTGAGTCATACTCCGGCTCGACCAGTTTGATAGCCTGAACACGAGCTTCGTCACCTAGTGAGCTGATATCGATATCGCGAATAGCTACCATCCGTTGTTGACCCTGGCGAGATTGTTGATTGTCAAGGGCAAAGTAGAGGTTAACATAAGGGCGCCTGCGCACAAGCGATGTAATACGGTAGCGAGTTGTAATATCTTGTTCTTTTTGCGAGAGCGAGGAAAGAGCTTCCTTTTTATCGAGACGTTCGCCACAGGAGCTACAGAAAGCGGCATGCGGGAGCCGTGGTGTACCACATATAGGACAGCAGAAATCACCTGAGGTATCACGATATGATGTTGCTTTGGAGATACTCATAGTTCTTGAATGCCTTCCATCTCAAGAAATCGATTGCCAGGATGTCTGACAAAGATTATAACATAGTTGTACCCTTGTCACTGCTTACTCGTTTTGATACAATCTCACAAGGGTACATATCAAGGCTGTTGCAAAGTCCTTATTCCCCACCCACCTACCCACCTGAAAAGGGAGGAAAAGTGGGGACACCCCACGCCCCGGCAAAGGGCTGCCGCCCTCTGCACTCCCGCTTGTTGCTCAACTTTGCAATAGCCCTGGGGTACATATTCTATACACGTGCTATATAAGCAAGAGGATGATACAATACACATAGCATATTTATATTAGACGAAGGTTGAGGCTCTCGGTCCGTCTTCAGGGTGAAATTGGGAGAAGGGAGTTTGTAGAGATACCGTCTCCATATTTATTTGCTGCTGCTCCTAAGAACCCTGCTATACGCTAAGAGGTGTTTTTTATGGATTTAGCTACCCTTCTATTTTGGATTATCGCCATAACCCTTGTGGGTTCCTCATTACTCGTGGTGGGATTGCGCAACATTGTCCACAGTGCGTTAGCCCTGGTTGTGGTATTTGCGATGGCTGCCGGTATCTACCTCTTGCTCAATGCCGAATTTATCGCTATTGTGCAGATTCTCATTTATGCGGGAGCAGTTACCATCCTGATACTGTTCGCATTGATGCTCACACGTACTGACAATCTGCGCACGAATAGCAATCCCATCAACAAAATGTGGTGGTTAGGAGCGATCATTAGCACGCTGGTTGGTGCAGGCATCATTTTCGCAGTAACGCTCGGCCCGTACTCTACAGCCCATGCTGGTGGAGCAACTGGCTATGGTCCGCAAAACGCCGCCTGCCCATTGCCACCGAACAACGTCGCCTACATCGGCCAATTATTGTACAGTCCTACATGTTATAGCTACGTGCTCCCCTTTGAAATAGCCTCTCTCGTACTGCTCGTAGCTATCATAGGCGCAATAGTCATTGGCAGGGAGGATTAACTAAGATGGGTCTGAGTCTAAACCATTTCCTGGTACTAGGCGCTTTACTTTTCTGTATCGGTCTCTATGGCGCCATAGCTAAACGCAACGCCATCGCTGTATTGATGGGCATAGAAATTATGCTCAACGCTGTAAACATAACGATGGTTGGCTTCGCTTTCTATAACACGGTCAAGCCCTGGTCCACCTATTTGACAGGGCAGATCTTCGCCATTTTTATTATCACGGTCGCAGCAGCAGAAGCAGCTGTCGCGCTGGCAATGATTATCTCGATCTATCGCAAACGCAACACGGTCGACGTTGGCGAAATAAACCTGATGAAGTGGTGATTCCATGGCATTGTATGAATATTCCTGGCTCATTTTGCTCTCACCGCTTTTCGCATTTGCGGTGATTATTTTCGGCACGCGTATGTGGGATCTTGCTACGCGAGGACATGTAGCTGCCACCGCAGCGCATGAAATAGAGGCCCATGCAGGACACAATGGGCACGATGAATCCGATGGTGATATTGAGCTGATGCATGAGAAAGGTCCTGGTGGTGAAGACCTTGTCTTTGAGGACATTGAAGATCCCAAGGTTCCACAGTTGACAACGGGCGCTCAGGTGAGCGGCTATCTTAGTGTTGTAATTATGGGCCTGGCATGTATTTACTCATGGATATTGTTGCTCAATACAGCAGGAACGATCTCGATCGCCCCGATGTTACCGACCCAGGGTATCTCCCTGACGCAGATATCCTATGCGTGGTGCCAGAATATCGACGCCACAAATAACTGCTTTGGTCTGGGAAGTTATTTGATAGCCTTTCACCTGGATTACCTGACAATCGTTATGCTGGTCGTAGTCACCACCGTCACGCTGCTGGTACAGTACTATTCGCAGGGTTATATGGAAAGGTCAGCGGGGTACGCTCGTTTCTTCGCCTATCTTTCGCTCTTCGCTTTTTCCATGCTTATGATTGTCTTTGCAGCGAATTTCCTGGTGATCTTCATTGGATGGGAGCTGGTAGGTCTCAGTTCGTACCTGCTCATCGGGTTCTGGTTCAACAAGCGAGCCAAGCCAGCCGAGGACCGCCTCTCACCCGCAAGCGCATCGGTCGAAGCCTTTGTCACGAACAGAGTAGGAGACGTTGGCTTTATCATCGGCATCATGATCCTGTTCGTCAATACGGGCACATTCAACTTTAGCCAATTGCCGGCAGCCGTCACGCACATGGATAAGGCGGTACTCACCGTCGCCATGATTTTGATCTTCTGTGGAGCGATAGGCAAATCGGCACAGGTGCCTTTGCATGTGTGGTTACCACCAGCCATGGAAGGCCCTACACCTGTCAGCGCACTAATCCACGCGGCAACGATGGTCGCGGCAGGCGTATATATGGTTGGGCGCACCTGGTTCATATTTGCAGCCGCAGATCCACTTGCTTTCCAGGTTGTCGCCTGGATTGGCGGAATTTCGGCTATTTTTGCTGCGTCTATTGCCCTGGTACAGACAGACTTTAAGCGTGTATTGGCTTTCTCAACCATTAGTCAACTGGGTTATATGTTCGTCGGATTGGGCATTGCAGCAGGAACCGCTTATGGGCCTGGTCTTGGCATGTTCCACCTTTTCACACACGCTTTCTTTAAAGCCCTGCTCTTCCTTTGCGCGGGCAGCGTGCTGTATGCTCTGCACCATGCAACGCATAAAGAGACGCAGGATATGCGCCTGATGGGAGGCCTGGGTCCGAAAATGCCCATTACTGCTATTGCCTGGTTCATCGGTACGTTGGCAATCGGGAGCTTCCCATTCTTCGATAGCTTTTACAGCAAGGATAATATTATAGCTGTGGCCTATGATACAGGGAATTATGCACTCTGGGCCATTACGCTGATTACAGCCGGTTTGACCAGCTTTTATATGTTTCGAGCTTTCCTTCTGGCCTTCGGCGGCAAAGACGGTGCATTAGGTGGTCTCTGGGGCGGAACGTACCGGGGCAAATCTATCGAATTGCAGGAGTTGAAGAAGGAAATCCAGACAAGACCTATCTTGTCGAAAGGGGGCCAGGAGAAGAAGAGGTAAAAGATCCGCATGAATCGCCTCTAACGATGACCATTCCGCTTATCCTGCTAGCTATTCCCGCGATATTTGCTGGCGACTGGTTCAATTTCTATAGCTATGTACAGCCGGGCGCTCCCGACCTGACTCTTATCTATGTGTTGGATGACTGGAAGACATGGATTGGCACGGCAGTTGCACTAGTAGGGTTCATCTGGGCGTACGCGCTCTATGCCAGGCTTGAGCTTGCGCGCATTCACGACTACGTGCAGAATCGCGCGTTTTTGCGCACGGCGCATCGTGTTCTGCTGCACAAGTACTATATTGACGATCTCTACAACTGGCTGATTCGTTATGTCGTGCTTGGCTTATCCCATATCGCGCAGGCTTTTGATACCTACGTCATTGATGGGGTGGTCAACGGTGTCGCTCGACTGGTAACGACAATTGGTCGCGATGTACGTCATGTTGAGACGGGCAGAGTACAGGCCTACATGATTGGCTTCTTTGGTGGTGTTGCGGTGCTGGCAATACTTGTTTTTGCGCTGGTCACATTTGTGAAGTGAGGATAAACAGATGATATTTACGAGTCCTCTTACGTGGATACTTCTCCTGCCAGTGATCGGCGCGCTGGCAGCGATGGTGACCCCTGCACGATTCGCACGCTGGTTGGCGCTGATATTTGCTGCTGCCACTTTTGTGCTCTCGATGGTTCTATTTTTCCAGATCGCTCTCAACGGCTACAATTTCGGAAACCTCAATAGTCCGCAATATCCAATAAACTTGCCATGGATTAACTTTACGACAGACAGCTTTACTTTTCGCATTAATTACTTCCTGGGCGGACTTTGTTGGCAATCATTGGTGGCTGGGAAAAACCAAGAGTCAAAGAATATATGGCATTGTTGTTGCTGCTGGAAACAGGCGTGATGGGTGTCTTCATGTCACTCGACCTGCTGCTCTTCTTCCTTTTCTGGGAAGTAGAGCTGGCCCCGATGTTCCTGCTGATTGGCATCTGGGGCAGCGATGTCATCAAGCATGGGATGCCAGGGCGCATTTACTCAGCCTGGAAATTCCTGCTCTACACATTCTTTGGTAGTGTCTTTATGCTCGCCGGAATTCTGATCCTTTACTTCAAGTCCGGTGGCTCAACGGCAAGTATGCAATATTTTTCGATGCATTTCCTGACCGGTACCGTAACGATTCCGCTGATTGGCGTGACGATGAGCCTGCAACTGCTGATCTTCCTGTTGATCTTCCTGGCGTTTGCCGTCAAAATACCTATGGTCCCTTTCCATACCTGGCTGCCAGACGCACATACAGATGCACCAACGGAGGTGAGTGTAATCCTGGCGGGCATATTGCTCAAGATGGGCGCATATGGACTTATTCGCGTTTGCCTGACACTGTTGCCAGGAGGCATCCATGAGTTTGCTGGCTGGTTAGCTGTGCTTGCAGCTATCAATATTATTTACGGCGCGGCTATCTGCCTGGTACAGACGGACATGAAGAGGCTGATAGCCTATTCGAGCGTGAGCCACATGGGTATTGTGCTGCTAGGCGTGGCGGCGGCAGCGGGCACCCTTACTAGCAGTAACCAGGTGAGTCCATTCGGTATGGCAGCATTGACTGGAGCGACCGTGCAAATGTTCAGCCATGGCATCATTACTGGGATGCTGTTCTTCTGTGTTGGTGTAATCTATGATCATGCGCACACCCGCGAAATCGCCGTCTTTGGTGGTGTTGCAAAGACAATGCCGTTGCTGGCAACCCTCTTTACATTCGCCGGCCTGGCTTCGCTTGGTCTGCCCGGGTTAGCAGGATTCGTGGCAGAATACATAACGTTTACCAGTAGCTACCAGGTCTGGAATGTAGTAACGATCGTCTCAGTCTTCACAATGATCCTTACTGCTGCCTATATACTTTGGATGCTCAAGCGGGTTTTCTATGGGCCGTTTAACACAAAGTGGAACAGGCTACCAGATGCTAACTGGCGCGAAGCACTACCATTGATTACGCTTGCAGTAGTGATCGTTTTTGTTGGTGTCTTCCCGAATTTCTTGATTGATGTGATTACTCCTGCCCTATCGGCATTATTGCATGGAGTCAGCTCGGTAGGAATAATTCGTTGAGATAGGGGCAAATATATGTTTCAAATCGTTGATCTTTATCTGGTCGCGCCGGAGTTGAGCCTGACGCTTTTAGCACTGGCAGTGATGTTGGTTGACCTGTTTATCAAACGGCGCGTCGTGACAGTCACAGTTGCCCTGGTTGGTCTTATTATTCCTATGGGCTTTGCCATCTCGCAGGTGTTTCTGGTTGGCCCACTGGTCGCTAATCATACACTGCCAGGTATTCATGCATTCTTCGGGATGTTCACCGTTGATCAATACGCTATGTTCTTCGATATTATCTTCCTGATGATCGCTGCCGTAATCATACTGTCGTCGTATAGCTACGTTGGGAAATACGTCAAGGCTGATGGTGAGTTCTACACGCTGATGCTCTTCTCAGTGACAGGCATGATGTTTTTGGCAAGCACGACCGAACTACTCACTATCTACATTTCGTTCGAGCTTACCAGTTTTCCACTGTATGTGATGGCGGGCCTGCTGCGTACTGGCGAGCGTTCAGCGGAGGCCGCAGTCAAGTTTGTACTGCTAGGCGCGATGTCTTCGGCGATCTTGCTGTATGGTTTTGCCTTGCTCTACGGGCTGACGGGAACAACGGACCTGACGGGTATTGCCACTTCGATCAAGAATGGTGTACAGAATGGCAATGTGCTTGTTCTGATCGCCAGCGTGTTGATTCTGGCCGGTTTCGGCTTCAAGATTTCGGCTGTGCCGTTCCATATGTGGGCACCAGATATCTACGAGGGAGCACCCACTCCAGCAACGGCTTTCTTCTCGGTCGGTTCAAAGGCCGCAGGTTTTGCCGCAATGCTCCGTGTCTTTATAACCGGTGGGCTTGGACAGGTCAATCTCACGTCATTGACTACTATCGTCTCAATCATCGCTGTACTGTCAATGACATTGGGGAACTTTGTGGCGGCAGTGCAAACGAATGTGAAGCGTATGATGGCGTATTCCAGTATTGCACAGGCAGGATACATCATAATGGGATTCGCGGCCAGTCTTTCAGGACAGAACTCAGATGCCAGCTCGGCAGTACTATTTTTCATACTGGTCTACGTGATAACAAATCTGGGCGCTTTTGCCGGTATTATCGCCCTCGCGAATGCGACAGGTGGAGAGAAGATCGAGGATTTTCGCGGGCTGGCAAAGCGAGCGCCGCTTTTAAGCGCGGGGACGGCGTTGTGTTTACTTTCACTCGGGGGTATTCCACCGACGGCAGGCTTTGTGAGTAAACTCTTTATCTTCACGGCTGTCTGGGGTCAGGGACTCTACTGGCTGGTGGTAATAGCTTTGATTAACACTGTAGTCTCACTTGTCTATTACGGGCGTATTGTGAAGGCAATGTATTTTGATGCGCCACTCAAAGAAGACCATTTGTCGACGCCCATGAGCTTGAGTTCGTCGATTGCCCTGACCACTGCGGCGGTGATTGTGATTACCTTCGCAGCACAGGTCGTGTTGTTAATAGCGAATCCCGCGGCGAATAGTTTATTGGCGTTTTTGCCGGGGAGGTAAGATAATTTTGCAATTCTACTGCTTGTTGGGGTCTACCGGTTTACGACATTGGAAACACGTTTAGATTACTATATACTACGTCAGCCGTTGTTTGACCATCACTCGTTGCATAAAAAGCGATGTCACCCGACGAATACGTCGAATCAGTTTCTGGAGGAACAAGGAACACCCCATTGGCATAGAACAACAGGGTAACCCCCCGAGCAATCACCTGCAATGTATTACTTGCGGCAGAGCCTTGCTGCAAAGCAGGTGAAGTCGTCCAATTCTTCAAATAAGTGAAAGAAAGCACAGTAAGATGCTGGGAAAAAAAAGCAATCCTATATTGTCCAATACTGTTTATCTCAAATAAATAACCGGAATATTCACCGATCGCATCTTTGCTAACGCGGAACAAGAGACCACCTGTTAGCCCGCTAAGAATACGCATATTCACTGTAATTGCCACATTCTGATAGGTATTTGTGGCCTCTTCGCACATATGCCAATTCGTATCCTCTTTCTCATGGTAGCCGTCTGGTGCAAAAATACACTTGGTATCTTGATCCCATTTCGCGGCCACCGTATCTGCGTTAGTCGCATCATTTAATGCATCCTGATACCCCGGTTGGCCAGAAGTAGCTGTCTGAAGCACTCCAGCTGTAGCGCGGGCTTGGGCCTCGGCCGTAGCAGTCATGCCAGCAATAACGATAGCGGTTTCCCGTGCCTGGGCCTGGGCTGTTGCACTAGCATAGGCTTGAGCCGTTGCGGTCGCATTCGCCTGGGTTTGGGCCGTTGCAGTAGCATTTGCCTCTGCCTGAGTTATAGCAGTAGCACTTTCCTGGACCTGAGCCGTAGCTGTAGCATTGACCTGAGCTTTAGCCGTAGTTGCATCTTGGGCACTTGACGTTGCAGTACTAGCAATCAATGTGGAATTGGCTTGAGATGTTGCTGTAGCATTTGCTTGAGCATTGGCATTCTGCCTGGCCATGTTCACGAAAAAGAGACCAATACTGCCTGCTATTAGCAATAGCACTAATGCCAGTATCATTATCTTGCCACTAGAAAATCCTGGACGATGATTGTTGGGCATTTGATTACGGTTAATGCTTTGCTCAGGGAGCGTATTTTCTATAGTCGTGGAGTTTAGCAAAGAAACAACAGTTTCTTCGACACGTGAAATAGCGATAGTAATGAGCAAGGCGCCTGCTGGATTACCATAGCTTGATGCTATTCCGTGATCTGCTAATTGAATGATCTGACCATCATAGGCTCCTGCTGGCACCGTTACAGTAACCATCCGCCTATCAGGAAGGGTAATTGTACGACTAGTGCCGTTGATTGCCTCCAATGGGCTGATTGTTAGCGTAATGTGAATGTTGTTGATATTGCTTACTGCCTGTTGGAAAGCCTGATCAAATGAGGCGATAGAAGGAAAACGATCTTTTGGTTGTTTTGCCAATGCGCGTAGCACAACCGAATCGATGTCTGCGGATACACGAGAGTTGATTGAGCTAAGTGGGTTGGGTTGAACGTGAAAATGTTGATACATCAATTGGCTGTGATTGCCCTGAAATGGTGGTCGGCCTGTGAGAAGTTCGTAGGTCATAGCGGCAAGGGCGTATTGATCTGTTGCCGGAACAGGACGATCTTGCCACTGTTCGGGTGGCATATAAATGGGGGTACCTCGCGTCATTGTTTCAGTACTCGAAACCGCTGTTGAGAACTTTGCAATACCAAAATCGGCTAGCAGCAAATCAGGTTGGGCAGGATTCTCTGGTCTGCCGCGAATGAGAAAATTGGACGGTTTAACGTCACGGTGAATGATGTAGTGGTCATGGGCATAGTGGAGAGCGCTTGCTGCTTGATGGATAAGAAATGCGACATTCTGTATGGTGAGCCACCGGGAGCCATCAGTTTTTCGAAGCCAATCAGCTAATGAGCCTTCCTGCCGAAATGGCATGACCATGTACGTAAGCTTTTCCCCTTGAAGGTTTTCCTCCCCATAGTCGAACAGAGGAAGAATGTTGGGGTGATCGAGCATAGCAACGGCGTTCGCCTCATGTCTGAAGAGATGGGCTGCTTCTTTAGCTGTATCGTCTACGGGATTAATGGCTGATTCAGACCGAATCACTTTGATAGCTACTTGACGCCGAACAGACAAATCTTCTGCGAGGTAGACAGCACTCATTCCGCCACTTCCAAGCAGACTGAGGAGACGATAATGACCCATTTGCTGTCCTTCGAGTTGCATCTTTTTGACTCCTTTTATATTCAGAAGCAAGCAAAAAGTACATTATGCGTACCGTTGTGGAAACATAAATAGTATAACATATAATTAGGAAAATGTGTGACACGCATTTGTAAAGTTACCACTGTTAGAAGCTAATTTGTCACTGTAGGCAATGTAGAGGGCTAGTCTTTGAGTCCAGCATCCACGAGCGCGCGTTCCAGGAGATCTGTGACACTTAGATCTGCTGCCCAGCGCTGAAGATATGCCATATCGAGATTAGTTCCCTGGACTTTGAGTACACCCAGGATATCATTCCATTGGCGATCGGATACTTCGCCGCCCATCCTGTACCATTCGAGTTTATTGAGAATCGTGCCCTCGGGCGAGGCAATGCTTCGACAATTGGCGTTATAGCAGCCAGTACCTGCGATGTATTCATCGCAGTCTTCTCGCCAGGTCAGCCCGTAGTCCATCAGCTAATGGCTGGCCGTAGTGACGAGCGACGAAAATAAGAGAGAACTCTTCTTCGCTGGCATCGGGATAGTCTTTGTGAATGTGTAGCTTGTTAGCTTCTATAAGAAACTGACTCCAGGCCTGCATAATAGCAAAGCGTTTAGTAATAGGCGCTTTGCGAATTAATTCGATCTGCACTCGCTCCATCTCGGGGCTGGTGTCCTCTGATTGTGTTCGCATGGGTGTTGACCTCTCTATGCTCGTTCTGTGGATAGTGTACCAAGCGCTGGGGAGGCGTGTCAATCTACATTCTTACCTGGGGTTGAAAAATGGTCATGTGTGAATGATGGCTTGTTTGGTGGTAAATTGTGCTGTGTCCCAGTCAAGCACATCTTCTAATTCTGCTTGTAGGGGTTTTAGTTCCTGTTGTATGGCAGACTCATCCGGCATTTCGGTATCTTTCCAGATGAGAGAGATGACGACATGCTTTGGTTCTGTGTCCTCTTCAAACACATAGCGCTGCATTGTGCCAGGGAAAAGGTGGCGCTGAGCCTCGAGAATAGTATTGAGTCTCTCAATTAAGCGCATCTGTTGACCAGCGCTTATGCGTACACGTATATCCATTCCACGAACCCTGGCGCCTGCACGATATTTTCGCCAGAGTGGGGGTCGGGTACGAGTTCGACCGGTTGGTTTTGCCTTAAATTCTTGCACAGCTTTCTTCGGTATCATATAGATACCACCCACCATTTCAGCGACCAGGCGCTTCTCTTTGATGTATTCGTAAACCGTATAGTAAGATACGCCGAGTACCTCTGCTGCCTCGCTTGTTGTGACAAAGTCACGTGTATTTGAAGTTTCGCTTTCTTTCACCATGAACATAGTGTAATTTATAGGTATTTTTATGTAAAGATAGCATTGTTATTAGTTATTATTGAAAATAACATATTATATCTGATATAATCTTTTTATTGACTTATTTTATAAATCACACAGATATTGAGGCGCAGGTTATGTTACAACAGTACAGGCAAATGAGTGAATTGATGGGTGGTATGCTGCCTCCCTTATTTGTATCCTCAAATGGGTGTTCTATGTTAGATTTAGGTTGGGGTATGGGTTGGTGTGTATATGAGATGGCCTTGAAGTATCCATCATTGCATATTACCGGAATTGATATGGATGCATCTGTTGTCGAGCAGGCGCAATCACTTGTAAATGGGTTGAGTAATGTGACAGTTTTTGTGCAAGATATTCACCATTTTGAAGAAAATGTTTTCTCATCTGCTTTGTTTGATTTGATTCATCTGCACTTTCTCGCAGGAGATGTGACGTTACAACAGTTTCCTATACTCATGCAATCGTTGGCACGAATCTGCCGTCCTGGCGGATCACTTGTCTGGACCGAGGCAGAATTGCCTATCACTACGAGTCTGGCTTGCCA
>WNFD01006295.1_pt1 | contig 14639 bp, 15 predicted proteins | sample 5400491 | NCBI WGS metagenome assembly WNFD01 (sample SAMN13153343, study PRJNA577476) | soil metagenome | isolation source: 120 cm saprolite under Douglas fir tree site 2 hole 2 replicate 2 | place: USA:California | collected 2015-04-18
CCGTCAGGCGAGATCGCGAATCCACCCTGCAGACCGGAAACAGGCTCGATATTAGGTGGATAGGGTATGTCGAGATATGTCACTTCTCTCGAGGCTGCTTTGATGCCAAACTGATGGGACAGCGTCCATGCCGCGATGACGATTGCGGCCGCGCCCATGGCCCACACCAGCGCGCGCCGGAGTAGGTTCGGCGGAGGCATGGAAGCAGCGTCGGGCGTTGCATCCCGCGCATCGTCGAGATCGAGTCGCGCGTCACCGATGTCGCGCAGACGACGTTTTTCATCCTTCACCAGGCAGCGTTTCAGTAGCTCGTGGATGCGCCGCGGCAGGTCCTTTGGAAGCATTGTCCAATCTGGCTCGGCGCGGACCACGGCTGCCAGAATGTCCGTTGCAGTTTCGCCCGCAAACATCTGGCGGCCAGTGAGCATTTCGAACAATACCGCGCCAAACGACCAGATATCCGTGCGCCGGTCCACCGTCTTGCCTTTCGCCTGCTCCGGCGACATGTAGGCCGCGGTGCCGAGAATGATCCCGGCCTTGGTGGCCTCCAAGGTCATGGTAGGAGAATTGGAAATATTGCGCGGTGAGGCGTCGCCCTGCAGCGCCTTGGCGAGGCCGAAGTCGAGCACCTTGACCTTGCCCTCATGCGTCAGCTTGATGTTTGCCGGCTTTAGGTCACGGTGAACGATGCCGTGTTCGTGGGCGCATTCGAGCGCTTCCGCAATTTGCTTCGCGATGGGCAGCGCCTCTTCAACCGGGATCGCGCCTTGTTTGATTCGTTCGGCGAGCGTTGGACCTTCGACCAGCTCCATCACCAGCGCGCGCATGGCTCCGCTCTCTTCCAGGCCGTAGATGGAAGCAATGTTGGCGTGGTTGAGAGATGCAAGAACTTGTGCCTCGCGCTGGAAGCGGGCCATGAGCTGCGCGTCCTGGGCAAATTCCTGCAGAATGACTTTGAGCGCTACGTCGCGGCCCAGTTTCGAATCCGCGGCGCGATAGACTTCACCCATCCCGCCGGCACCCAGCTTCTCGACAACCCGGTAGTGCGAGATGGTTTGCCCAACGAGTTGTGAAGGGGTAGCCATTGGCGGGAATGTTAGGTCGGATGTCGGGCAAAGGTCAATCGCAACGCCTAGCACAGAAAAGGGGCTTCATTGCAATTTCGCGTACTCCGCCTTGGCTTCCTTCAGGATGGGGATATCGGGATCGGCGTCTTTCCAGAGGGCGAAGAAGTCCTGGTACGCGGTGCGCGATTTCGAGTTGTCGCCCGCAAGAGCGTAGGTGCGCCCCAGTTGCAGGTGTGCCAGCGCGGCCAATGGAAAGTTCAGGACAATACCGGGATGGTCGAGGAATTTGTGGAACTCGGAGGCGGCTTGTTGCGCCTCGCCAGCTTTCAGGTATGCCTCGCCCTGCACATAAGCCGGGTATATGCTGCCAAAGTATTGAAACGGAAAAGGTTCAGCCAATTCATAGATTGAGGCCGGCCGCAGCAACTCGATTCCTCGCCGGCTCCTGCCGCGATCAACTTCGACTGTCGCCAGCACTGTCCGTAGCCAGTAACCTTGGATCATGGTGTCGAGCGGGTACTCGCGGTTAAGCTTGTCGGCCAGCTTCTCTGCCTGGGCAGTGTCTCCCGCGCGGGCCAGCGCCAATGCTGCCACTATTTCAGTATCCCGCGCCGTGCTCATACCCAAGGCATCGGCCGCCGCCTGGCGAGCCCGGGCCGAGTTGCCGAATTCGGCCTCCCGCAGGGCCTCTTTCGCCTGCCAGAGCGCCGCAGCCTCTTTCGCATTATTGCGCTTCGCCGAGTCCACCGCTCGTTGGCTATAGTCACGGGCCTTGGCCAGTCGACCATAGTGAGCCTCAGTATCGGACTGGATTGACAACATCCAGTCTTCCGCTCCTGGCTTGCCCACTACCCACGCGGCCTGCTCCTGCATGGCGGCTGTATCGCCCTGGAGAAAACCGAGGTAATACCTGGCCAGATGAACATAGGGGATGTCCAGCTTACGAGTCTGCGCCTCCTGAAATGCGGCCCTGGCCTCATCGGGCCGATTTAGGGCGAGATACGACGCCATGAGGTTGCTGTAGGCAACGCCGCCGGGCGCAACTTGAAGGCTTAGCCGCGTCTCAGCGGCAGCTTTTTCGTACTGGCCAAGAATGTTCAGGTTATTACCCAGGTTGGTGTGCGCCACGAAATCATCTGGATAAGCCTGAACCAATTGCGCGTAGCTCTGGTTAGCTTTTTCCACTTCGCCAGTAACGAAACCGTAATACGTGGCTTCAATATAGAAGCGTTCCCGCTCGCTCACGCGTTCGCGGAGTTTGTAGGCTTTCCTGAGGGTCTCAGCTGCCAGGCCGGGCTGATTGAGATTGCTGTAACAGACACCCAAGGCAGCATAAGCCCGAGCGAAGTTTGGATCGAGTTCCAACGCCCGCTTGTGGTAGGGAACGGCATCGGCGTCGCCCTTTTCATTCTGGAGTCTTCGGCCCTCGGTAAAAGATTTCAGAGCTTCCAGCGACGAGGTTGTCGCCTCCTCCAACCGTTTGTTGTACTTCTCCACCGAGGCCAGCGACTCCCCGAGTTTCTCTCGCAACTGGTTGCCTACGTCTCCCAGCGACTTCAGCACCTTGTCACGGTTCTCCGCTGTCGCCTGGGCGCTCGCCACGGTATCGCCCGTTTGACAGTTCACCGCACTTACCCCGATCAGGTACTGGCTTCCGACGCTCGCGATGGATCCGGCCAGCATCGCTTTGCTGTTGGTGCGTACACAGATCTCCCGCGCCACCTCCTGCGTGATCCGCTCATTTGAGGGACGGTTCATCAGCTTGAGCGTGGCACTGACTTTTCTGTCGGGAAGCACGTTCAGGAAGGGCGACTGTTCCAATTGAATGGCGAGTGCCTGCTTCAGCGTGCCATCAAACACCGAATCGCCCGTAGCGTTGGAGAAGTCGGTCAGCACGATGGCGTCTTTCTCTGTCAATGGCGTTGCTGAGCGCGAGCGGAAGTAGAAACCACCCGCGATCAGAGCTGTGGCGGCCAAAACGGAGACGGGCGCGAGGATCTTCCAGCCTCTGCCGCCCGGCGCAGAAACTTCAGCGGTTCCCACCTTGCTAGATGAAGGCCGGACAAAAGCTCCCGCCGAACCCGAAGCGGCCCGTACCGGACCTGCGCCTTGCGGCGTGATCTCCTCTGCCACGGCCACCGTCCCGGAACTAGCCGCAACCGCCCTCGTTGTATCCGTGTCTCGCTTAAGGCGCAGCAAGTCGGCGCGCATTTCGGCGGCGCCTTGGTACCGCAAGTTCCGATCCTTCTCCAGAGCCTTGTTGATGATTCGCTCCAGTTCGGGTGGAAGGTCAGGATTGAGCCGCACCGGTGCCACGGGGGCGCGATTCAGGATGGCGTCGAAAATCGTAGCCGTACTTTCGCCGCGAAATGGCAATGCACCCGTCGCCATTTCATAAAGTACCGCTCCAAAAGAGAACAAATCAGTGCGTGCATCCAACTCCCTGGCTCGCGCCTGCTCCGGTGACATATACGCGACTGTGCCCACCGCCGCTCCAGGGCTTGTCAGGTGTGGCCCCGCTGTACCGGTTTCGGTAGCGTCGGACCCTGGCTTCGCGCCGGTTGCGCGTATCTTGGCCAGCCCGAAATCCAGAATCTTGGCGTGGCCGCGCTCCGTCACGAAGATGTTCGCGGGCTTAATGTCACGATGAACAATTCCCTTTGTGTGCGCCGCGTCGAGGGCATCGGCGATCTCAATTCCAAGCAAAAGCAGCGTCTCCAACTCCATCGGACGGTTGCCGATCACGTGCTTCAGCGTCTGCCCGTCGAGGTACTCCATGGCGATGAACGCCTGGCCATTTTCCTCGCCAATGTCGTAAATTGTGCAGATATTGGGATGGTTCAGAGCGGAAGCCGCCTTGGCCTCGCGCCGGAAACGCTCCAGAGATTGGCGGTCTTGTGCCACGTCTTCGGGCAGGAGCTTCAAGGCCACAAAACGGTCGAGCCGGACGTCCTCAGCCTTAAAAACCACACCCATCCCGCCGCCGCCTAGCTTCTCGGTGATGCGGTAGTGCGAGATGGTTTGGCCGATCATGGAGTCGAGGAATCTTAGGCGGGATGCGAGGGCAAGTCAATGAAAGCCGTGGCACGCGAGGCGTGCGAACGCAGGACGCCTACCCCAGGGCGAGGCGTGGTGGAGAAGTTTGCCAGGCCGTACACTCCCGTACGGGCACGGTGCTACATCATCCAGCACTGGTCACAGCGGCGAGGTCCTTTGCAACCTGCCGCAGGAATCTGGCCTTGTCCTGGACACAGTCCGAGATGGTCTTCCCGTCCAGGCTTCGCGCCCTTCCAGAACGTGTTCTCACGAAGATCGTGACCTGCCTGTACAGATTCCACATCTCCGGGACCCGCGGTACGACCAAATGCGCTTCCGGATAGGCCATCACCCAGGCCACAACAAACCAAAGTGACCAGACTAACCAATCTTCGTTTTGCTGACTAACCGTCGATTGTCCAAGTAGTCTTTTAGGGACTTGGCGTTCAGACTACTTCAGCTTCGCGTACTCCACCTTGGCTTGCTTGAGAAGCGGCAGGTCCGGGTCGGCATCCTTCCACAATGCGAAAAAATCCTGATAAGCAGTTCTGGCGGCTGAAGTATCGCCGCTCATTGCCCGGGCCCGCGCCAGGCCCAGGCGAGCAAGCGACGAAACCGGCGACGCCCCGGTCACCCCTTTGTGGTCGAGGATTTTTTGGAACTCTTGTGCCGCAGCCTCGGCTCGCTGTGCTTGCAGATATGCTTTCCCCCGCACGTAGGCGAAGTACAGAAACGGGAGCGGCGGAGTCTGTGACAAGTCGTAGGGAAGTGCGACCTCCAGCAGCTTGATTGCCTGCGCGGGATCGCCCCGGCTGAGTGCGGTCTTGGCTCGAATGGTGGGCAGCCAAACATTGTTCAGTAACGTGGCATCGGGGAAGCGCTGCTTGAGTTCAGCAGCGATTGTCTCCGCGCGCGATACATCTTTGACTTCCGCCAAGCTCAGCGCGGCGGCAACCTTGGCTTTCCCACCCGCGGACATGGCCAGGGCTGCGTTAGCACTCTTCCGTGCCAATTCCAACTCGCCGTACTCGGCTTCCCAGAGCGCTGCTAATGCCTGAGTGGCGGCTGCGCTTCCACTTAAGCCTTCCCCCTGATCGGCCTTCACTGAGAGCAGAACTAAGTCTCGTGTCTTGGCGAGCCTGCCGTAATGGGCGGACGTTACTGCTTGGAGCGAAAAGAAAAGGCCTTGCGCTTCCGGTCTGCCAGAGGCCCAAGCCACATGCTGTTGCATCGCCACGTTGTCTTCCAGGATGGCGGCGGTGATATACGTTCCCAAGTGTGCTGTCACGTCGTCGGGGTGACGCGCCAGTATCTGACCGAAACCCATCTTGGCTTCATCAAAGCGATTCAACGCAAGGAATTCGAACGCCACGTTCTGCAGCGCTAGAACATTGTTGGAATCGAGACGAGCAGACTCCTGCGCCTCATGCAAGGCTTTCTCATGCTGCCCTAATTCAGCATAAGTGACGCCGAGGTTGTTGTGTGGAATATCATCGCGTGGGTATGCCTTGATCCAAAGCTCATAAGTTTGTACGGATCGCGGGAGATCCTGAGCTACAAGATTGTAGTAGTGGGATTCGATGTAGAACTTTTCCCGTTCGCTGGTACGCTCCCTGCGCTCGAATGCCTCCTTCATGTAGTCGATGGTCAACTGATCTTCGCCCATATTGCCGTAGGCCTGCGCCATGGCAGCGTAGGCGAGAGCGAAGTTGGGGTCGAGTTCAATCGCGTGTTTGAAAAACGGGATGGACTGCGATTCCGACCCGCCACTGTGAAGATTCCATGCAGTCGTGTAGGCCTTCAGAGCCTCAAGCGAGGGAGTAGTGGCCTGCTCCACGGGAGCATCGTACTTTTGAATGGTGGCGAGTGATTCGCCCAACCTCTCACGCATCTTGGTGGCAGCCTGACCCAACGCCTTCAGGACCTGCTCATGGCTTTCGGCTTCAACCTGCTCACTCCCCAGCGAGTCCGCGGTCTGACAGTTGATGGCGTTTATCCCGATGGCGTAGTGGCTGCCCAGGCCTGAGATGGACCCGGCGAGCAGGGCCTTGCTGCTGGCGCGCTGGCAGAGGTCGCGGGCGAGGTCCTGAGTGAGGCGTTCGTCGGCGGAGTGTCCCATGTAGCGGAGCTGTTGCTTCACCTGCTGGTCCGAAAGAACATGCAAGAAAGGCGACTGCTCGAGTTGCACACGCAGAGCTTGCTTGAGAGTGTCGTCGAAGACGGCTTCCGCGGTGGTGTTGGCGAAATCCGCGAGCACGATGGTGTCTTTTTCGGTGAGGAGATGCGCCCGGCGCGAGCGGAAGTAAAGCACGCCGCCGATGATCGCTGCGATCAGAACCAAAGCGGGAACGATGATTTTCCACCTAGGGCGGAAGATCGCGGCGAGTGCAGGTGAGCTCGGCTGCGAGGCAACGACCGGGGCCGAAACGGCGCTTTGCGCAGCGGCAACTTGAGCGGACCCAGGTGCGCCTGCAACCGCCGCGGCAGACAATGGCGGCATCTGAGCGACTTCCGTGTGGACCGCAGCTCGCCCGGAGTCGGTGTCCCGCTTCAGCCGCTGTAGTTCCGCCCGCATCTCCGATGCGTGCTGGTAACGCAGGTTGCGATCCTTCTCCAACGCCCGGTCAATAATACGTTCCAACTCGGCAGGCAGGTCGGGGTTGAGACGGATGGGTGGCGTCGGAGCACGTTCTAGTGTCAGCTTAATTAGGCAATACGCTAAAGACCTTGCCGTTCTCGTGCCCTCTCATGCTTTTAGCGCTGCAACCCTCATTGCGCTTGGTGCCGACAAGATCATCATGCACAAGATGGGGTGTCTGGGTCCAATAGACCCTTCTGTGACCAACATTTTCAATCCTCCGCATCCTTTGGCCCCCGGACAGTTAGCTCCCATCAGCGTCGAGGATGTAACTGCCTTCTTCAAATTGGTGAAGGAAGATGTTGGAATAACCCATGAAGACGAATTGGTCCAAGCCCTGATCGCGCTTACGGACAAGATTCATCCGCTGGCCATCGGCAACGTACAACGACACCACAATCAATCCCGACTCACGGCGCGAAGATTGCTTAGCTTACACATGAAAAAATCCGAAGAGCATGAAATTGAGCAGCTTATCGACAACCTAAAATCGAATCTCTTTTACCATGGCCATCCCATCAACCGAGAGGAGGCCAAGAAAGACCTTAACCTCAAGGCGGAGGAGCCAGTTGCAGAAGTTGAAACGCTGATGTGGGAACTGTACCTTGAGTACGAAAAGGATTTGAAGCTGAAGGAACCGTTCAACCTTGTTCGAGAACTGGAGCTAAAGTCCCCTCCCCCGACAGTCCCGGCACCTTTGACTACACAGCAGTTAGTCCAACAAATGCAACAACTTGCAGCGGCTGGCATCCCTCTAGGGGCTGTTAACGAGGAACAGTTCGTCAAGCTTGCGGTCGCCATGCTACCATTTGTCAGTGGAGGTGGTGCTGCCTCAGGAAAGGTGAAATTGGACCCCGTTTTGGGTGCATATATGGAGTCCGTTGCGCGTGCTGATGTCTTCAAAACGGACCTCAGAATCGAGCGAGCAATGGCAAATGTGCAGGGCAGCTCTCAAGAAGTGATTAAGCAGGAGGTCTTATGGCAACGCTGGGAAGAAGAGAAATGACGAGGAAGAAACCCGAGGCGCCTGCTGTGGGTATCGCCGTTCCATCCGTTAATCTTGGTGCCGTCCCTACTACGATCTATCCTGTGACCACGCTGGGTGTTCAGCCCTCGTTCCTTGGTAGTCCGATCATGAGAGAGGGCTTTATAACCACGACCGGATTCATGCCGCCCAAGCTTGGTTAGTACGCCCTCCCCTGTCCCCCTTAAAGCAGTTCAGCAAGCTTCCGCACGTCGTCTGTCAAGCCCGCTTGCACCGCAGGCGTCACCCCCAAATTCTTGTGAACGCGGACAAAGTTATACCATGCGAAATGCAATGCCACTGCCACTTTCACGTGCGACAGCTTCTTGCTAGTAGCGTCACGGCAAAGCTCGAAGAGCAGTCGGACCAGGGGCGATCGAATCGGCTGCTCTCCGGTTCCGATGGCGATTGTAACTGTGGAGTCAAGCCGGCGGAGTATCATGTTGGCGCTCCTTCTCTTGCTATGTCTCGCGGACGCGGAAATCCGAACTGGGGACGCGGCGGGCAACCACTCCAACCCGCTCCCGCTGCTGCTACTGAGTTCGAAAGGAAACTACGAGAGCTGGGCCTCACGAAGGAGACCTGTGCCAGTTCAGTTCAATTACAGACATGGTGCGCACAAAACAAGAATCGCTACTACATCCCGGAATGGCTGCTGAAGAAGTGGCGAATCGAGGTGGATCCAGACTTCAGCGGCGCAGCTTGACATGGATCGCCCGAGTTACGCTGCTTGTCCCAACACCAGCAGCTTTGGCTGCTATTTCGTTGGAACGTCCACCGTCGTGTTCAATTGGACACGACGGACCAACTTGTTGATTCTGCTTGAGTGACGCTACTTGTCGTGCCCTCGCCTCTTCCTGGAGCATGGGCACAGTCTCAGCCGCAATTGCTGCACGTTGCGAGACTGTCAGCAGCCATGAGTTTTTGAATGCAGGTGCAACGCCAGTCTTGCCTCCTCCGCATCCTGTCGGGCCTGTTCGGCGTGCGCCAGCGCTTCCTTGAAAGCCGCGCGATTGTCCTTAGCTGCAACTGCAGATAGAGCCGTCACGGCTTCAGCCTGACGATCCGTTGCCGTGACGTAGACATCAAGCAGACGAACTTTTTCTTCGCAGAGCATCAGGCGCTTAATAGTGAGAATCCATTGGACACTACCCAGAGTGCAGAGAAGGGTTTATTTCCTCTGGGCGGTCCTTCTCAAGCAGCGCTTTAAGCAGTTGATAAGCCGTGATCGGAATAACCAAACAAACTGAGCCCGCCATGCCAATCACAAACGTCCAGCTCAGGACATAGGCCAGAATCGTGAACAAGAAATAGAACATATCGACGCCCCGAATACATTTGGGGGCATTCTACCAGCAACACGGAATTAGCCCAGTACCCGCCAGGGGCGATTGTAACCTCGGAGTCAAGTCGGCGGAGTATCATGTTGGCGCTCCTTCTCTTGCTATGTCTCGCAGACGCGGAAATCCGAACTGGGGCCGCAGCGGGCAACCGTTCCATCCCGCTCCCGCTGCGGCTACTGAGTTCGAAATGCAAGTTCGACTGTTGGGACTCACGAAGCAAACCTGTGCCGATTCAGAGGAGTTACGCACCTGGTGTGAGCACAATAGAAACCGGTGCTACGTTCCGGAATGGCTGCTTGGTGTGTGGGGAATCGCCGTGAATCCCACCTTCGGTTGGTGAACCCCAAGAGTTTCCGCGCAAAAAACCGGTGACCTGCCAGTGACTACCCAAACTAGGATCAATCTTAGAACACCAGTCAAGCGGAGCGGATTTCTGGTCGTGTCCTAACAGTGCATTGATGATGCTTGGAAATGGTGGGAATTACGTCTTGTGTCTAGGTTTAATGACTACACAATATCTTGTACCTGTTTCCGAGCAAGGTTCTCCTGTTACCAGAGGTGCATCAGAAATGGTGCAGTCGGGCCATAATCCCATCCGCACTCCAGCCCAATGAAAAATGCGCTCTACTACGGCGACAACCTAGAGATTCTGCGCGACAAAATACGCGATGAGTCTGTTGATCTGTGCTACATCGATCCGCCATTCAACTCCAAGCGCAACTACAACCAGATCTATAACAAGGTCGGCCAAGAGGACCTGGCTCAGGAACAAGCCTTCGTCGATACATGGACGTGGAACGATCAGGCGCAGGACGGCTATCACCAGATATTGTCCAATCATCAGAATCACTTCGCGGAGCAAACGATAGAGCTAGTCCGGGGCTTGCACGGCGTACTCGGCGAGGACAGCCTTTTGGCATACGTGATTAGTATGACTCTGCGTGTCGCCGAGATTCATCGCGTCCTAACATCGAGAGGCACATTCTTTTTCCATTGCGACCCCACGGCGAGTCACTATCTAAAGTTGATGCTGGATTCGATCTTTCTGCCCGCGGGCGGCGATTTCCTGAATGAGATCATCTGGAAACGGAGCAGCGCGCACAGCGATGCCAAACAGGGAGCGCACCACTTTGGTCGAATAAGCGACGCCATTTTTTTCTACTCGAAATCGCAGGACGTAACATGGAATCAGCAATACGTTCCCTATGATCCCGCCTACATAGCCCGCGACTATCGACGCACAGACCCTGATGGCAGACGGTATCGAATTGATAACCTGCAAGGTCCGGGAGGCGCTGCCAAGGGTAATCCCTGCTACGAGGTTCTGGGAGTGACTCGGTATTGGCGGTACAAGAAGGAAAAAATGATGGAACTGCAGCGAGAGGGCAGAATCGTGCAGACCCGTCCAGGCGCCGTTCCACAGTACAAACGCTATCTCGATGAGATGCCTGGCGTGCCGGTTCAGAACGTATGGACCGACATTCCCGTCATCAACAATCGGTCCCATGAAAAGCTCGGCTACCCGACACAGAAGCCCGAGGCTTTGTTAGAGCGCATCATCCGAGCAACTTCCAATGAGGGCGACGTGGTGCTGGATGCCTATTGTGGTTGCGGTACAAGCATTGCCGTGGCGCAACGCCTGAACCGTAGGTGGATCGGGATGGACATCACCTATCAGGCGATCGCGACGATCCTAGCCCGCCTAGAAGATCAGTTCGGAGAGGAGGTCATGGACTCAGTGGCGCTTGACGGACTACCGAAGGACATGGCGTCCGCTCGTGCGCTTGCTCACAAAAAAGACGACAGAGTTCGGAAGGAATTTGAGAAGTGGGCAATCCTGACCTACACCAACAACCGGGCAGTAATTAAGAAGAAAAAGGGCGCGGACGGCGGCATTGACGGAGTGTTCTACTTTTGGAACGGCGGGGAGATAAACGCCGCGAAGATGGTGCTCCAGGCGAAATCAGGCAACGTGCAGCGCAAGGACATCGCCGCGCTCCGAGGCGACATGGAGAAGGAGGGTGCCGCGTTGGCGTGTCTCATCACTCTAGAAGAGCCCACCAGGCCCATGAAGAAGGATGCGAAATCGGCGGGCATCTACGAGAACGCGGCGAGAGGAATCCGCTGCGACAAGATCAGGATCGTGCGCGTGGAGGAAATCATCCACCACGCGGAGCGAATCGATCTGGCGATGCATCCAGACGCGACCAACAAGGCGAGACGAGATGCAGAGGGAGATCAGCTGCGGCTCGATTTGAGGCCAGCTAGAACAGAGGCGCAAGAAGAAAAGAAGCCCGCTGAATCCGTTACGGAACACAAGCACCGGTCTGCGAAGAGGCGCAATTCTCGATAGACAGTAGCCCGATCAGCTCTTGTACGCTCCCGACATGAGAAAACGGCCGATGCCGCACTGAGCGCAAGGGTAACGGCTGGACCTCGGATCAGGCGCTTAATAGTTCCGACAGTTCCCAAACGTGACCTGCGATTCCAGCTTCCATTGCGGGCGTCACGCGCAAAGTTTGGTGAACTCGGCAGCAGTTGCAAGCCTCTAAGCTGCGCGATCTACCGCTCGCGGCTGGATCGTAACCTCTAGTCCCTCGCCCTCGCTATCGACCAGTGTGATCCTGAGCGGCAGGTAAGCCAGCAGAAGACTCCGCAGGGGAGACATATCCTCTTGGGGCAGGATCTGGCCCTTCTCGTCTATCTGGTAATGGAAATGATCACCCTTGGATCCGGTCAAGTGCAGATCGAACGGGGGAGCCATGTTGCGTCGAACAGCGGCAATTCTTTCAGGTTAAGGGCTACTTTGATTTCGCTGTACGAAAGACCGAATACGAAAGTTTTTCACGCTCCCTTACTTCGTCCAGCAGGTTGGCATCGTTAGTCGTGCCCGGACCATGAACTTTAATGTGATCCCCATTCTTGTACGTAATGAGAAGGTCATCGCCAAACAGTTCCGCCTTCTCGATACTCTGAGTACTGACGTGTTGTTTGTCGCTCAACGCGATAGTCGCCATAATTTACGCTGCTCTTTCCGCCCTCCGCCGGGCCGACAGGATCCTTCAAAAGAAGAACGCTGGGGGCGACCTGCATCTTAGGCGGGAATCCAATATCGAGGCGATCAGATGAATCGACTCTGCCAGCTCGAATACGCTTCGAGCGGTAGTGGAACCCAGACCAGACAAACAGCAGGAGTTAATGTTGTAGACGAAGAAGCGACCCGCAGACTATAGCAAATCTTAGTTTTCCGGGTTTTCCACAGGTTTTCCTCATGCCGTTTAGGAGAACTTTCTCTGGGAACCCTAAGGCTGTCACCTCTTGCCCTTGTTCAGAAACGGACGCCCTCCTCGTCTATCGCCCTCTGTTACAATCCCCACCCGAAGGGGGGAATGACATTGGCCGACTTGTATGGGATTGTGAAGCAGTTGAAAAAAGAACGTGACCGAGTGCAGCACCAATTATCCGGGTTGAATGCGGCGCTTGCTGCTTTTGCCCGGGTGTATGCAGGCAACACCGTAACCAACCCTCGCCGCAAAATGTCATCAAAGGGACGCGCCCGTATCGCAGCCGCTCAGAGAGCACGCTGGGCAAAAGTCAGGGGACATAAGGTCGTTTCAATTGCGAAGCCACCCAAACGAACGATGTCAGCATCGGCTCGTCGCAAGATCGCTGCGGCTCAAAGACAGCGTTGGGCCAGACTCAAGCGACAGAAGAGGAACACTGGGAATGATCGCGCCACCAGGCTGTAGGCATCGATGCGTTTGGAAGGTGCTCACCTGGCGAGGTGAGAGAAGATCAAGCGGGGGAAAGCGGCCTGAAACGCTCAGCCTCGTTGAACCTCTGAGCTAGCTGCTGAACGGCTCAACTTGCAATTAGAGCGACCGCCAACTCTAAGCATTTGAAGCACTGACACCCGTATTTTGCATTGCCGGGACATGCTGTATGGCCGCACTTGCCGCAGATGTATCTGCCATCCACATGAGCTACCATCGGGCGGAACTCAAAACCCAAAACACAATAGGGGCATCGAACAATGTCTCGCATTTCTGAACCTCTGGGGTGGGCTAAAGGCAGACTAGGCTCGGCGGCCTGAGCAGTGAATGGCCCACTCGTGGTAAAGCGTGGCACGGTTTGGGTAGAAGCTTCGAGCTTCGGTGCGAATGGAAAATCGTATCGGCGAAGTTTGCGCCAAGGCGGTCACCACTCCCCGATTCTCCCGAATTGAACCAAATTCTCAAACAACTACAGAGCGCCCTCCATGAGCACACTGAGCGACTCAGAAAACTAGTTGCCGGTGCTCGCGTCCCTATAGACCGCCGATCCTCCCTAAAAAACGATTGCCTGCAGGCAACACGGAGTTAATACACCACCCGCCACTTCGGTGGTGGGCTACTTTGGAATGATTATCGGTTCCACAGCGATGCGGTAGTGATACTGGTATCCGGGACGTCCACCGACTTCCTCTTCCTCGCGCTTCGCCTCTGCCTCTTTCATCGATGCATACGGCCCGAATTTGGTGTGTAATGCTGGCTTGCCTACCTGGTAGCTCCTGGCGTCTCTGTAGAGGTAGTATGCTACTGGTCCGATTCGCTTCGCCTGTATCCGGCCCATTTTATGCCGCTCTTTCCGCCTCCGCTCGTAGGTTAACGAATCCATATCCCTATCACAGCGCAGGACAATCGCTTTCACGGCCGCTGCGTCCAATGCCTGCTTTCTGAGTAGTTCCTCAGCGACGGCCTTGATGGATGACCAATTGGCCTCGACGAGATCCCTCGCGCCGAGCCGAGCGACTTCAATTCTGGCGTCGTGCTGCTCCCATGAGGTCGCAAGGTACGCCAGCACTCCCGCTGCACGTTGGGCGATCCCGAGGCCCGCCGGACTGACGTTTACGTTTCAACTTACGCTCAATGGCATCTCCCACCAAGCAGGCAATCGCCCAGTTCTCGAGAAGTGCCCTGGTTCTTGCGTTGCTACCACAATCCGGGTGCAGCCGGAGTTGAGCCACGAGGCGCGTGTAGTCGCGCCTGTGAACGTCTTTGTTGCGTGCGATGCGCAGGGTCCACCTGCCGATCTTCAGCCCTAGCACAACAGCGGCAACCGCATGACCGGCTTTACGGTAGGCCGTGCCTTCGTGCCTGCGTCTCCGGCGCTTCATTGCACCTCCTGCGTCACGGGAAATCATTGGTGGGTTTTGGACCATATCGCAAAACCAACCCACAAAACACCGAAGATCACATAGGCGACCCAGGCCGACAAGAGATGAAGGGCTGCCGCAACCATCACAACTATCGCGACCAGCAGGGCCACGTAGGGCCACTCGATGCGATCTTTGGCGGGCACGATACTTGCCCCCCTTGCGCTCGCGATCACGAGGCCAGTTTACGCTGAGCCACCTTCCGCTCTTTCGCCTTCTTCTTCACGTTCTTCGGCTACGTGGCCTCTGTGGATTTGCGAAATTCAATTAGAAGCTCTTCGGCGTCGGCCAGACTCAGGACACTGCCCCACTTAAGAGGGTTGGCCGGGAATTTGCG
>WNFD01018128.1_pt1 | contig 14638 bp, 12 predicted proteins | sample 5400491 | NCBI WGS metagenome assembly WNFD01 (sample SAMN13153343, study PRJNA577476) | soil metagenome | isolation source: 120 cm saprolite under Douglas fir tree site 2 hole 2 replicate 2 | place: USA:California | collected 2015-04-18
TTATAAACATTGTCCCATTTGCTCTGGAAATCGTTTACTCCACGGGCCCCGGTTGTCCGGAACGGAGGAAACATGCTCGTCGCATCGAAGCTTCATCTCCTGCGGTACTTCTTTGTCTTCACCGGCGCTGCCAGCTATGCCAGTACAGCGGCAACCTTCAGGGATTCGTTTTCGACGGCCGTGTCTACATTGCGCAATATGACCGTAGCTCCAGTAACGGCAGCGCCGCTGGGATCAACTAAACTTGAGCAACACACAATATGGCTGATGTCGGAGCCTTTGGCACAGTCCACTCGGCCTTGAGCGGGAGACAAATTCAACTAGGCGCGCGGGTTTCGTTCTGAGGCAGGTGTCCGAGGTTTGTTGATGCGGGGCGAGTCTGAGGATTCGACTCGCCACTCTTGCGCAGGCCAGCCGGGGAAAACGTGTACTCCATTTGTGGTAAGATGCCTTCCAAATCGGTCTGTGCCCGCTCCTATAGATATCCGCGAGATAGCGAAACGCGCCAGGGTCTCTACTGCGACTGTGTCGCGTGCCATTAACCGGGTGCCAACGGTAGATCCCCAGCTGGCCAAGCGGGTGTGGAAAGTAGTGGATGAGCTGGGATATTTTCCCAACACCCAGGCGCGCGCTCTGGTCTCTGGCAAGAGCCGCATCTTTGGTTTAATCGTCTCAGAGATCACGAATCCATTCTTTCCGGAAATCGTCCAGACTTTTGAAGATTTGGCGGTGGAGAACAACTACGAAATTCTCCTAACCTCCACCGTACACGATCCCAGACGGATGGAGTCTTCGGTGCGACGCATGATCGAGCGCCGGGTGGATGGCGTTGCGATTCTGACTTTCGGCATGGAAGAGTCGCTGCTCGACCATCCCCATTTTCGCAAGGTGCCGCTGGTTTTTGTGGACGTAGGGCCAAACGCTCCGGGAGTCAGCAATATCCGCATCAATTATGAGAGCGGCATTCGACAGGCGGTGCAACATCTGGCCGCGCTTCGGCATGTGCGGATTGCCTTCGTCGCCGGGCCAACGGTACTCAGATCAGCTCTTGCCAGAAGAGCAGCTTTCAAACAGTCCATGACCGAGATTGGGCTTGACCCTGACCTCGTCATTGAAGGTGACCACACTATGGAAGGCGGCATGCGGGCATTGGTGGAACTGGTGAACTTGCGGAACCCGCCCACCGCAGTGATGTGCTCCAACGATATGACCGCGATCGGAGTGATGCGCGAGGCCTACGACTGTGGACTCACGATTCCGCGTGACCTCTCGGTGGTTGGTTTTGATGACATCCGTCTGGCGCAGTTTATGATCCCGCCGCTGACGACGGTTCAAATGTCCCAGACCGAACTGGCAAGAATTGCGTTTCGTGCGCTGCTGGGCGAAACCACGCGCAAGACCCACGTGCCGGGCAAGACTGATTATCCGCTGATCACCAGCCTGGTGCTGAGGCGCTCGACGGCACTGGCTCCCGCGCAGAATGGCCGGCTGAAGCCAGCCGGAAAATCCGTTTAGGCAAGTCAAACTTCCGCCAAAAAAATTACCCAGGCTTTTTTGACCTGCTCGCCCAAGTCCGCGCGGTGTCTTCCTTGGGAACGCCTTTGTGATCGTCCCCTTTTTTCCCCTTGGAAAGTCCTCGGTCTTGACTGTCGGCGTACGCGGAAATATTCGACCCAACGTGCGGCACACTGCGTCTTGATGAGGTTTCGATACGTTTCACATTGGAGCGCCAGCGACAATGTGGTACGGTGGGTTTGCCCCCGGATGGGTGCAAACCTCAGGGCAAGTCGCGTGTTGTGCGTAGCGCTGCCGTCAAGCTTTATCAAAAGCGCAAGACTGAATCTTAGAAGGGAAGAAGCCTCCCGAGCAGTTGCGAGGCAGAGTAGTCCGTTTTGCCGAGATTATCATTACGATCCCTAAGAGCAAGAATGGGAACACCCGGCACATTCCGTTGAACTCTATCGCGTTGGCGGCATTTCAGGATCTGTTCGCGCGCTCCAGTGGGCAGGGGCGAGGTTTTGTTAATATGCAAGGGGAGCCGCTGAAGGGCTACAAGCACTGGTTTGACCCTGCAGTTCGCGAGGCGGGCGTCAGCTTCTTCACTTGGTACTGCTTGTGGCACACATTTGCGAGCCGCTTGGTGATGGCCGGCGTCGAACTTCGCACAGTGGCTGAATTGATGGGTCACAAGACGATCCAGACGAGATGCGATACGCACATCTCGCACCGGCTCACAAGTTGGCTGCTGTCGAAAAGCTGGCAGTGGGTTGGCCGGATCCGCCAACTGACACCAAAACTAGCACCAGCACTTTCGAGCAAGCTTCCGAGGTTGTGCGGAATGCCAGTTAGCTCCTGGCGTTTCTGTTAGATTGAAATAACGTGGGCGCGTAGCTCAGTTGGTAGAGCAATGCCCTTTTAAGGCATGGGTCGCAGGTTCGAGTCCTGCCGCGCTCACCAAAAACTCTTTTCCATTCATTGGATTGCATCACTTCCGGCGTTTTCTGCCAAAAGATTCTGACCCACACCCAACCCACAACTCTCAAACCACCGCACCTGAACGCCGTGCATTTCGGGCGTGACGACCTGAGCGTTCGTGATCTCCTTGAGATGTCGGCATACTTCCAGGTCTAGGCTGCGGGCCCCTTGACGTAGTAAGCAAGACGTTTTTCTAAATATTCCAGCTTCTCCTCGCCCTTAGATACTGCCAGTCGTTTGTGGCGTCGGAGTTCACGCAAGATGGTCATATCTGCTTCCCGGCGCGCCGGTTGGCAAAATAAAAAAACACAGGTATGCCTGTGAGGATGACTACCAAACCTGCAATGGAATTTCTCAGGTTGTCTACGAAGGTGTAGAACAGCAGAACCCCCGCCGCGCCAATAAACAAGGCGGGAACAATGGGATAACCGACGGTTCGATACGGCTTGGGTCTATTAGGCTCCCGTTTGCGGAACACAAAAATTGTGCTCGCGGCCACAGCATAGAAGAGCCATTCCGCGAAGATGGCTAGGGAGAACAATTCTCTGAATGCCCCGCCCACCAGCACCAAGACAACCGCTAAGGCCGCCTGAACAATCAGCGCTAAAGCGGGAGTGTGAAACCGCGGATGGACCTCTCCCAAAGCCTTAAAGAAGTATCGGTCTCGGGCGACTGCGAAGGGTATGCGCCCCCCGCTCATGACTGTGCCATTAAGGCTTGCAAGCATGGAAACTGCCATGCCGATTGAGACCAGAAAGGCACCCCATCCCCCAATTGCGATCTGGGTCGCAGCAGACGCTGGTACGGAAGTACGCGCGATTGCCGTAGCAGGCATGGCGTGCTGGATCGCCGCATTCATTCCCATGTAAAGTCCGGCAACCAAAACCACACCAGAGATCAGGGCTATCGGAATATTTTTCTCTGGGCGCTGGACTTCTTCGCTAACCATGTTGAGGTCATTCCAGCCATCGTAGGCCCAAAGGGCCGCGACTAGGGCGGCCATGAATCCCGCAACACCGCCTCGCGCACCGGTAAAGGTGGTGCTGAAGTTGCTCCAGGATCCTGAAGCCGCCGCGAATGCCACAAACGCGATCACAACAATCATCACAACCTTCAGTACGGTAAATGCAATTTGGAAGTGACCGGCCTTTCGTACCCCAACATAGTTAAGTGCTGAGATCAGCACGGTGGCGGCAATCGCGACTAGGTGACCATAATTGATAACCAGAACCCGGGTTGGCGTTGCATGCCACGAAAAAAGAGGGTGCGGCAAAAAACTGAGTGCAGAAAAATTACCAAGCACACGCACCAATCCCGCCGTAATACTCGCAATGGAAGCCGGCTTGGCGATCAGAAACCAAGTCCAGCCGTAAAGGAATCCGGGAAGCGGACCGTAAGCATCACGCACGTACACATATTCTCCACCTGCCCAAGGCCTAACCGCAGCGAGTTCAGCGTATGTAAGTGCTCCAAAAAACGACAGCAGCCCTCCCAAGATCCACGCTAGGTAAACCAATCCGGCAGAGCCGACCGCCTGCATCATTTCGGCGGGCACGAGAAAAATGCCGCTACCAATAATGGTGCCTGCAACCACGGAAGTGGCATGCCAGACATTCAGTTCGCGTAGCAGTTTGGGAGCCCGCTGCTCGTGCAACACGGCTGGACTGGCCACTCAGTTCTCTCCTACATTATTGATGTGGTCTAAATGTCATTGATGTGGTCTAAATGTCAAAACCTGGACTGTCTGTCACTTCTTGCTATTCCATGGCGCTCTTTTTCTCGACTTGTTTCACAACCCGCCAACTGCAAGTCTGGCAATTCCCAAGGCTTCCGCAGCTTGTTGTATTGTGAGGTTGGCAACTGGATAAGCAGCGGCAGCCGAGTCGGGTCAAGCCAGCTCAGCACTGACTCAATCTGTTGCCGTTGCATTGCGGTACAACCCACTGTTGCTTCCCCTGGCCCGCCCCAAATATGCATAAAGATGCACGACCCACGTTCTGGAATCGCTGGGTTCGCATTGTGTGCGACCACGATACCCCAGCGGTACAGTTCATCGGTTCGCAGCATATGTTCGGAACTGTTCCAGTCCGGCGATACGGTGGCGCGATCAACGACACGGTTGTAGAACCTCGACTTACTGTCATCAACGCATTCGCTGGACGGAGTGAGGCTGACGTAAGGCATTTTCCATCCTGCGGGCGGCTGGGGTGCATAACCAAACATGCCGGTCAAGTGAAAGAGACCAGCGGGAGCCTTACCATCACCCTCTCTCTTCACAGGGTCGGTCTCGTCATGCGCCCGCCCGTTGTTCGTGGTCATAATTCCCACACCCCATCCCAAACCGTTCTTGCCCAACATGACACTGATTGGGACACCGACGGCTTTCCACCTGCCGGATGGCCGCGCTCTCTCGTATCGTCGGAGTACACCCTCGCTCGAATTCCAATCAGAAGTTGTAACAATAAGAACCTGGGTTGATGATTGAAGCGGCATCGGCTGAGGCGTCTGAGCTTGTAATCCCGGGAGTAACCCGACAATGGATAGGCAAGAGCAAAGTAGTAGCAGGTTCAGCGTCTTCTCGAAATTGGACGGATCGGCAAGATTCAGGGGTGCGAATCTCACTTAGGCACGTCCTGCAGTTTTTCTGGTCTGCCCCAATATTGCCGGCTCCACATTCGATCGCACACTGGCCGCTGCGCCACGTTTCCAGCTCTTCGACCGGCTTGTCAAGCGTTCCACCAGATCGCGTTTCACGGTGAAGCCCAATCCCGGGCCCGTTGGTGCTTGGATCGTGCCATCAGGTGCAACTTCAACCTCTGGTTCGATGATGTCTTCGTCCCAATAGCGCTTGCTCGCAGAAACGTCTCCTGGCAGAGTAAAACCGGGCTGCGTCGACATGGCGATATTGTGAGCGCGGCCAATGCCGGACTCCAGCATCCCCCCGCACCACACCGGTACTGCGCATCCCCGGCAAACGTCATGTACTTGCCGCGCACTGCCATGTCCGCCTACACGTCCCAGTTTTACATTGATAATTCGGCAGGCGTTCAACTCTATCGCGGCGCTGGCATGGCGAACGTTGTGGATGCATTCATCGAGACAAATTGCTGTTTCGAGAAGTCTTTGCAATTTGGAATGCGCGTAAATGTCATCCCATTGCAGCGGCTGTTCGATCATCAGCAGCTTGAAATCATCCAGTTTCTTCAAGTGAGCTTGATCCTTGAGATCGTATGCGCAATTGGCATCAACCGAAAGAGGGATGCTGGGAAACGCGCAACGAACCGCAGCTACGAATTCCACATCTTTTCCGGGTTTGATCTTCAGCTTGATTCTCTGGTATCCGCTTCGAATTTCCTCCTCCACTCTTTTGACGAGCAACTGAGACGTTTCGCAAATCCCCAGGGAAACTCCACAGGCAATCTTCTGCCGAGTTCCTCCGATCAGCTTGGCCAGAGGAACTCCCTTCTGTTGAGCCTCCGCGTCCCACAATGCATTTTCAACCCCCGCTTTGGCCATCTCATGTCCGCGGATGCGCGCCCATAACGCAGGCAGCTTGGTAGCGCCCGCCAGATCCATGCCGAGGATAGAGGGGGCCAGATGATCAACGATAATGTGCCACGCAGTATCTGTGGTTTCGGAATTGTAAGAAGGAGTCTCGGTGCTTGTGACCTCTCCCCACCCACTGGTTCCGTCCGCGATAACTTCGACCACCAGAATTCTTCGCTTATGGGTTACGCCGAAGCTAGTTTCGAATGGCGATTTGAGTTGCATGTGAATTTCCCGCAACGCGACCTGTTCAATCTTCATATTGCTCCAGCAAGTAACTTCCGTATTGCTCGTCCAATTCAAATCCCGTGACAGCCCAGGAACCATGCAGGTGTTGCTGAAATTCCTCGCTGAGACGTAACTGTACTTGTCTAGCCCGTTCAGGGTCGGTGCTGCAGATTTCACGAATACGCCTGGGTAAACGAATGCGATGAACCTCCCCTGACGCTCGCAGGCTTTGGTTGCCTAAAACCTGTCGCACACCAGGTTCGCGAATCCACCATTGAGCAACCAACCGATCAGTTGGCAATCCGGCGTCCAGAGAACTCGTAGTACGTCCATACACATTGGGAAGATACTGGCGAACAATTATGCCCAAGCGGACGATGTTGAAATACGCATTTCTCAATTGGAGAGGGTCGAATGTCCATTCGATCAAATCGATCCCGCGTGCTAGGGCATCATCGCGCTGTGCCAATTTGAGTTGTCGGCCTATTCCTCGGTTTTGGTGCCCTCGAATGCGCCTAAGACCTGGCCACCGATCCGTTGAGCCACGATGAAGATGTGATGGGGCACGACTTCTAGTTCAGAAGACTGCCAAACAGGTTGTTGCAGACGCACACACGCTTGCATCTCGTCGTCTGTGGATAGGAGACGAACAGTGACCTGCTTCTGTCCCAATGCCTGCTCGCTTGAGATGATGGTATTCATACGATGAAGCTCAACGCATCGCCTTTACGGTTTGGCACCATTGCTCGGAGAGATGACCCGGCCGTATTCGGAGGCGCGGCCCATGCGATCAAACGTTCTGAACACCGCCGCGGAAATTTTCGTAATCGCTTCTTCGCCTGCGCGTTCATTGGTGAGGTACGTTGTCATTACGCAAATTATGTAAGGACGATTTTGCTCGTACACAATTCCTGAGTCGTTGCGAACACCCTCGAGCGCGCCCGGTTTATTGGCGATTCGCAAATCAGCCGGAAGATCACGGGGAATCCAACTGTCCTTGTGCGTGCTGAGTACTTTGAAGAAATCTTCCGTGAACTCCCGGTTGAGCACTTTGCCGCGATAGAGGTTCTCCAACAGCGTCATCATCTCGCGTGGCGTGGAGACGTTCTCGCGGCCTTCTGCCGCCGCTTTCAAGTCCATCATTTTGCGGCGCAGCATCGTTTGCTTCAGACCCAGGCCGGACAAAAGGCTGTTCACGTTCTCGATGCCGACGCGGTCGATAAGGACATTAGTGGCGGAGTTATCGCTGACGGCCACCATCATGGTCGCGAGGTCACGGTTAGTAATGCGGGTCACACCTGGCGTCAGCCCGAGCATAATGTCGCTGTCGGAAACCAGATCAGAGGCACCGACAGTATAGAGGTCCGTCAAATTCACTTTGCCGCTGATACCTTGAGTTGACTGTTGGGCCTGATGGTAGAGTTCGGCCAAAATCGCGATCTTAATGGAGCTGGCCTGGGGAAAAACTTCGTCCGCGCGCAAAAGAAAGGTCTGCCCGCTAGTCAGGTCCTCAATCGCGACGCCGAGCACGCCATCGAGATGTTGATCGACATCAGCGATGGATGCATTAAGTTTTTGCCAAAGGACTTGCTGCTTGTCCCCGGCCGTCTGCCGCTGGGCAGGAGAAGTTTGAGCACAAGCGCTAGCAGCAACCAAAAAGAAAAAGATGAGTCGCTTCATAGTGCGAAGTCTCCGAATACCCGCCACCTGAGGGTCACCCGCGTACGAAAAACAAGTCGGCCACCTGTAAAGCGAGCGCCCCCGGATTGAGATCCTCACGGTTGCAGAGAACCACGACCGTCAGTTTGTCTTTCAGGAAGCGCTGAATTGTGGTTCGGAAGCCGATGGTTTCGCCGTAGTGCCACATGCGAGCTCGCCCCTTGTAGGGGTTAAGAAACCATCCAAAACCATAGTCCGCCTGCGTACCGTCAGGTTCTGTAACAGCGCCCTCAATGACCTTCACCGGTGTGACTGCGAACTGCATTTCCCGCTGACCTAGGAGCGTGTGTCGCCGAAGCGCCCGGTCCCACTTAGCCAGGTCTTCAATCGAGGAATACACGCCACCATCGCCAAGAGTCGCCGACGTCGCACTTTGATCGCTTTCCTTCCATCTTTCACCTTCCATGCTATGGCCGAAAGCACGGTTGGGGACCTGGTTCTTATCGCGCACGTACGCAATTGTGTCGGTCATTCCTAGAGATGCGAAGATCCGCTTATGCAAGAAAATGGGGAAGGATTCACCCGAGATTTTCTGCACGACTAGTCCGAGCAAAACGTAACCCGAGTTACTATAAGCCCACTTCGTTCCTGGAATGAATTTAGTTTCCTTCTGTTGTTTCAGTAGATCCAGGACCCCCGCATCCTGAATCTGGATCCGCTCAACCGGAATGCCGGGCTCTGTCTGCGGCATCAGATCCTCATAATCTGCCAGACCCGAGGTGTGGTTCAGCAAATTCCGGATGGTGATAGCCCTGCCGTACTCGGGAAAATCGGGAAAGATGTCGGTCAGGTGATCGTCATAATGCAATTTACCGTCGTGCACCAGCAGCATAATTGCCATGGCGGTGAATTGTTTGCTGACGGATGCTAAACGAAAATTCGTGTGGGTATCGATAGGGTGAAGGGAACGCAGATCGGTGACGCCGTACCCACGTGCGAAGACTACTCGGCCACCTTTAATCACAAGTATGGCCGCACCCGGAGCCTGGTTTGAATTCAGCCCCGCCTTCTTGCAAATGGCATCAATCTTCTCCGGTTGCACTGCATCTCGACCCATGCAGAATTCTGAACTGCTCACCGCCAGCCACAATAGTAAAGCGCAACGTGCTCTGTAGGTGCGATCAGCGCGTGGGCCAGCGAAGTACCGTTTCAAGTGGGTTTCACTCCCAATCCGGGGTCAACCGGGAGAATCAATTTCCCTGCCTGGACCTTCACGCCAACGTAGGGATCATTAGTAATGAGGAGGTTGCCATCCAGATCGGCATAGTCGACAAGGGGTGACAGATGGGCAGCGGCGGTGACGCTGATTGAGCTCGAGATCATGCAGCCCAGCATGGTTTTCATTCCCAGAGACTTGGCAACCAGCAGAGTTCGCATTGCCTCCTGAATGCCGCCACATTTGTCCAGTTTAACGTTTACACCGTCATAAGCGTTTGACAGTTGTGGAACAGTCGCGGCGCTCACGCAAGCTTCATCGGCGATTAGGGGTACATGCACACGCGCACGCACCCAGCGTGTTTCTTCCAGCATAGCTGCCGGCATGGGCTGCTCGACGAACTCTACCCCCTGCGACTCCTTGTCTTTCCAACCCTCATTGGCATCGACGCGCAACGGTTTCTTAGTGACGCTGCGTACGGCGCTGATGGTCTCTTCATCCGTATCCAGGCCAACTTTGATCTTCAGTATGGGGAATGGCCCGGCTTCACGCACTTTTTCGCGGGTCACTTCGGGCGTGTCGATGCCAATAGAAAAGGTAGTCAGCGGAGCGTCTTCCGCGCTGAATCCGAATAGGCGATACAACGGGACGCCTAACTTCTTTCCTACCCAATCCATCAGGGCAATATCAATTGCGGATTTGGCAGCAAACTGGCCCGGTAGCTGTCGAAAAACTTGAGTCATCACCTTCTCAAATTGCCATGGGTCAGCCCCGGCGAGCAGTGGGCGCAGGACGTCCACGGCCTGGCGAGCCTGCTCTGCGCTTTCGCGATATCGCACAATGGGCGCGCCTTCCCCCATGCCAATAAGACCATCGCTAGAAAAACGAACGTAAAGAACGTCCCGGTACTCACTGGAGGACATGGTAGTCGTCCAGCTATGGCGCAGCTTCAAACGGGTGATGCTGGACTGCCAAGCGGCACTGTTCTTTCCCGAATCAGTGATTGGCTCGTCCCGAGCTTTTAGAATCGCAAAGGAGCGGGATTGGGAGGCCATTGCGGGTAGAGCAAGCGCAACTCCGGCGTTCTTGAGCCATTGGCGGCGCTTCATTTGACCCTCCGGCATGCGACAAGCAACCGGCTCCAGGGCTGATCCTTAAGACGGCTGATCTGAACTCCGGGATGACCGTAGGTGGTGTCGTGAATGAAACGTCCATGGCCTATAAACATTCCAGTGTGAGTGATGTGATCCGGGGAACTGCCAAAGAAGAGTAAATCGCCTGCGCGCAATTTCTTACGATCCACGGCGACCGCCCCCTGCCACGCTGCTTGCAGGTCAGCGTCTCGCGGCATGGTGATTCCTCGGCTGCGCACTAGCATCTGGGTGAATCCTGAGCAGTCGTAACCTAAGCTCGACCTTCCGCCCCAGGTATAGGTCAGGCCCAGGAAACGACGGCCAAGCGCGATGGATTCATTGATCGTTAGCTTACGGGGTTCCAGAGCGACGTCTCCAGCCTGTATCCAGGCTGAACGCAGGTCGGGCAACCGGACCTGCACCCAACCGGCATCATCTCCTTGGCCTTGGGCAATCACATCGAGCCTCGTCTCGAACGGAACCGCCAAAAGTGGTCGATGAACGGTAACATCTGTTTCTCGGTAGAGATTCGCTAACAAACTGGTCACCTGCGCCACGTGTCCTGAGGTCGCATAGCCGGACTCGGCCACTCCGAGCCGACGCGTCTCCTGGGATTGCATCCACCCGCTGTATTGGTCATTAGTCTGCACTTTGGTCCAGCCAGGTCTCTCGTCCGTGACGGAAACGTTGCTGCCGTAGATGGCTTGTGAGACCACGTCGGAGTCTTCGTTTGCAGCGGAGTACATATTCGCGACCGGAACGATAACAACGGCTGCCGGAAGCTCGGCTGCTGAGGGAACACCGGTTAAGGCCAGGAGCAATAGCAGGGAACCATTCGCCGGTCGCCGAAACAGTGACAGGACGCCGCGCTCCGGCTTTGGTGCCCGGGGAACATCGCGAAACCGGGAGCCACAGTGGAAGGGCGGGACCTCGCCCTGATGGAGCCGGAGCTTCAGCGCCTCTAGCGAGGAACGCCATACAATTCGGATTATTTCGCAGCTGGCCGTCCACGCAATCAAAGTTTCGCATCTCCGTCTCACTGGACACGGTGCTGGAGGGGTAATCGCAGCCCTCCAGTTGAACTGATTAGAAGCTGTATCTCAACGAAATCTGCATCGTGCGTGGATTACTCGAGAGCCCGCGGCCGTCCTCGCTGACCGTGAGAGGATCCACGACACCGAAGTCGGGGTTGTTGTAGCGATTACTCCCTGGCTCGTCATAGTGCACCGAGTTGAGGGCATTCTGCACTTCCAATCTTGCCTCGAGCTCCTGCCCTTCGGTGATGCGGAATTTCTTAGCTATGGACATGCTCAGGTTGGTGTATCCGGCGAGCCGGAAGAAGTTGCGGCCCACATTGCTGAACTGTCCCGCAGCCGGAGTCGAGAACTGTGCGATCTGCGAAGGAGTGAAATAGGTAAGGACTCCCGTACTTGGATCGCGATGGATGTGGAGCATATTTGGCGAGCAACCGGTGCAATCCGCCACCGTACGCACGATACTGCTCAAGGTGTAGTCATGGCTTCGAGAATAGAACGTCGTTGGACGCCCGCTCTCGATAATTCCGAATCCACCAATTTCCCAGCCTCCAACCACGCGATCCAGTACCGGGTTCATGCTAGAGCCCCAATGCTTCCCATGCCCGAACGGAAGTTCGTATGTCCAGATGCTCTGGAACACGTGCGTCCGGTCAAAATCCGACGGCGCATAATTTCGCTTCCGATGGTCCACGTCAAAAGGCGTGCTCGATGCTCCGAAAGGACTGGACTGCACAGCAACCACGGTGAAGGTGGGATCGAAAGACCGTGTGTCGAGCGACTTGGACCACACGTAGCTTGCCTGGAAGGTAAGCCCATTTTCAAAGGAACGTCGAACCACAGTCTGCAGAGAGTTGTAGGTGGAGTAATCGTGACTATCGAGCACAACGAATCCACCCGGGCTGCTGGGGAAAGAACCCGAGAACTGGGGATAGGAAAGGAAGAATGTAGGTGGTAGTCCCGCAGCGACATCCGTCCCATTCTGCTGCAGAAGCGCCGCCATTTCGGCAACCCTGCCGGTCACCAAGTCCGTATTGTATGGGCTTCCGTTGGGGCCGTTGTCGGCAAGCCATGCTGATCCCGTAGGATCCCCACCACAGCATCCAGGCACCGCCTGCATCAGTTGATCCATCAAAGGACTGTCGCCCCCAGCAGCAACTGTATTGAATGCATTCAGAAATCCGTTTTGACGAATTTTCGCTTGGTTAGCATCGTAAGCGCCATATAGATGGACGCCTTTACGTCCCAGGTAATCCATTTCGAAGACAATCTTCTTGGGCAATTCATGCTGGATACCAAAGCTCCACATGTACGTTTGCGGAGGCTTCCAATTGGGATCCACCACAGTAATTGCATTGTTGCTGAATGGCGGTGGCGTGCGCAGTTGAGTCGGGGTTTGGACTAGATTCGAGGTGATAACGCAGTTAAAAACCGAAGGCGTCAGCGTGCTGATCCGGCCGTCAGTGCCACCGCAAGCGCTGGTTCCAGTTCCAAACGAAGTGTCAAAAACCTGGTTACTCAGTCCTGGCATGTTCTGGAAGATCGCCGAGGAGAGTGAAAATGTATTGATTCGATCATAAGCGATGCGGAAGTTGCCGCGAATGGAAGTCTTGCCGTCATTGCGCGGATCCCAGGCAAACCCGATGGATGGGCCAAAGTTCTTCAGCGAATTACGATATAGCTGACCCGGCTGCCAACTCAGGGTGGTGCTGCTCATGCCCCAGCCGAACGGAGTATTGGGCCGGAGCATATTATTTGAGTTTGTAACCCGCGGCGAAAGTTTGACCTCCCAACGCAAGCCCAAATCCACGACAAAATTGGGACGAATCCTCCACGCATCCTGTCCAAAGAAGTCGTATTCCGGCATCCGAAAGTCGGCGTGCAGAATCGTTCCCGGCGTCGCCCATGCGCCCGGGTTCTGGGCAACGATGCCTTGTTGTATGGCGCCAACGCGTCCCAGCATATCGTTGATGAATCCCTGGAGATCGCCGAAATCCTGGCTCTGATCGATGTTCAATGTCCCGTAATGATAGGTACCGGGAAGCGGGGTATTTATGCTTGGATCGAAATTGATTGCTGGCGAAGCATCCAAATTGCCAATGCTCCCCCGCTGGTCAATATGCCGTTGATAGCGAAAATTGATGCCCCATTTGAAGGCATGTGCGCCCCGTTCGTAGGACATGTTATCCACAAGTTGATAGGTTGTCAGAAATCGTGCATTGCCCACATAGTTCTGTAGTGGAACCGACATACACGCAAGGCCGGCTTGGGAGCAGATTGGATCGGCAAAAAAATTAAAGGCCGGATTGCTTCGAAAATTGGAGTCAGGATTGGCGAAGTTGAACGAGAAGCGACTCACGCCGACCACGAACTCATTAAGCATCTTGGGCGTCATGAGCCAGCGCCAATTCACAGCCAGGTTCTTCGGCGTGCGGAACGTATCCACCGTGTTAGGGAAGCCGGGAAATATCGGGAGTCCCCCGTTTGCCGTGTCGCCCAATGTGTTCTGGTGTCCCGCCGACCAGCGGACGAACACACTATGCGCATTATTGAATGTATGGTCCACGCGGATCGTGTAGTCGAGTTGCTTCTCGTGCTCAGCGGCCAGCCAACTGAATCCAGCGACGTTCAGCCCATCGCCAATGGTGAAATTGTTAGGGGAGGGTATATTCGAGCCATTCACCATTGCCTGCACCTTGGAGTCGAGCCCCAAGCCGAGCGGATCATTCGCGGCAACATCATAGTTAACAAGATTGACACCGGGCAATGAGTTGCCATTGGAATCCACCGTGGCATTTGAGCTTCCAGCGGCAGTGTTGAAACACGCACCTGCGTTCGGCTGGCCAGAGCCACAGATCGGAGAATTCTGATCAATGAATCGCATCAGACCGCCGCGCGCTTGCTGCGTGAAGACTGCCTGGGTATTGATGGTCGTCGATAAGGTCCGTAACCATTGGAAATTTGCAAAGAAAAATGTCTTATTTTTGCGGATCGGCCCGCCTACGTCAAAGCCATAGATTTTTTGGATGAATTGCGGGCGGGAGAGCCCCTGCTCAATGTTTGCCGGATCGTTGGCATCAAATCCCGGTGTCTGATAGTAGAAATAACCTGACCCGTGGAACCGGTTTGTCCCGGATTTGCTCGACATCACCACTTCCGCGCCGCTGTTGCGTCCGTACTCTGCCGTGGCATTGCTGGTGATCACCCGAAACTCCGACAACATGTCGGGATTAGTCCGTAACGGCGCAAAATTGGAGCCGCCGGCGCTCGTCTCGTTGATGTCAATTCCGTCCAAGGTGTAGTTCCAGGCACGGTCGCGTGCACCATTGACATAAACCCCGCCTCCA
>WNFD01006856.1_pt1 | contig 14634 bp, 16 predicted proteins | sample 5400491 | NCBI WGS metagenome assembly WNFD01 (sample SAMN13153343, study PRJNA577476) | soil metagenome | isolation source: 120 cm saprolite under Douglas fir tree site 2 hole 2 replicate 2 | place: USA:California | collected 2015-04-18
AGCCGCGTCGCGAGCTCAGCCGGCAGCAGGCTCGGCGTGCCTCCGCCGAAGTAGACCGTCTCCAGCGGCTCGAACGAGTAGCGCTCGCGCGCAGCCGACAGCTCGCGTTCGAGCGCGTCGACGTAGTCGGGCATCAGCCGGTCCATGCCGGCGTAAGCGTTGAAGTCGCAGTAGCCGCACTTGTGCTTGCAGAACGGGATATGCAGGTAAAGGTGTCGAAAAGGCTTCATAGGCCCTTGATCGTGTAGCGCTGGCCGCGCGCTGCCTCGAGCTCGCGTCGCAGATAGTCGATTGCTTCCCGCTCGTTGGGCACGAGCTCTTTGATTCGATGGCCCATGCGGTCTTCGACACGCGCGATCTGGCGGCCGATCTGGTCGACGTTGGCCTGCTGGCTGCGGTACCGCTCCCGCTTGCGCCACAGACGCGCATGCTCGTCGCGCAGATCCGCGACCGACTTACGCACCTGGCAGTCGAGACACCTGCCATCGCGTGTCTGCGAGCTCGGCACCTGCTTGCCGCAGTCCCTGCAGAAAACAAGGATGCTGCTCACGTGAGCTTCAGGTCGGTCAATGTCGCGCCGCTCAAGTCGCGAAGACGATCCGGGGCGATCTGGAACACTGAGTCAGGCCGGCCCGCAGCGGCCCACACCACCTCATAGCCGAGCAGGTCACGGTCCATGAAGACGGGGACTTCAGTCGCATGTCCGAACGGAGGAACGCCTCCTATCGAATAACCTGTCGCGTTCCGCGCGGTCTCGGCGTCAGCCTTGAGCACCGGCTCACCCGCGACCGCAGCTAGCCGCTTTTCGTCCAGCCGGTTCGCGCCGCTGACGAGCGCCACCACCGGCCTGCCCGCGGCAACGAACACGAGCGACTTGACGATCTGGCCCACGTCGCAGCCCACCGCGCGAGCGGCGTCGACAGCGGTCCGCGTGCCGGCGGGAAACTCCCTCACGGCAAGGCCAGCATCCGTACCTGCAAGCCAATTTTCGAATCGGTTCATCCGTTCACAGGATAGGTGCGGTTGCAAACGAGCGCGGCTGAACCGCACTCTTGTCACCAATGACCTCTGAGTCGCCACGAGCAGTCGTCACGGGCGCCGCCGGATTCATCGGCTCGCACCTTTGCGACAGGCTCCTCGAGTTAGAGCACAAAGTCGTCGGCATCGACAGCTTCGCGGACTACTACGCGCGCGCCCTCAAGGAACAGAACCTCGAATCGCTGAGGGCACATCCCGACTTCACGTTCGAGGAGCTCGACCTCGTCGACGCGGACCTCCGGCCCGTGCTGCGCGGCGCGAACGTCGTCTACCACCTGGCCGGCCGGCCGGGCGTGCGTCCGAGCTGGGGCGAGCAGTTCGACAGCTACCTCCGCGACAACGTCCTCGCCACACAGCGTCTGCTCGAGTCCCTGAAAGAGATTCCCGTCGACCGGCTGGTTTTCGCCGGAAGCTCGTCGGTCTACGGCGACGCGGAGATGTTCCCCACCAAAGAGACCGCTCTGCCTCGGCCCGTTTCTCCTTACGGCGTGACCAAGCTCGCGGCGGAGCACCTCACCCTTCTCTACACCAAGAACTTCGGCCTTCCAGTCGTCTCGGTCCGCTACTTCACGGTGTACGGCCCGCGCCAGAGGCCCGATATGGCCTTTTCCCGGTTCATGCAGGCGATGGTCGACGGGGAGCCGATCGAGGTTTTCGGTGATGGCGAGCAGACGCGCGAGTTCACGTACGTTTCGGATGCAGTCGAAGGCACCATCAAGGCGGCGACCGCGGATGTCGTCGGCCAGGTCGTGAACCTCGGCGGCGGAAGCCGGGTCACGATCAACCGGGTGCTCGCCACGCTCGAGGACATCAGCCGGGCCAAGGCGAGAAGGAAAACCCTGCCGGCGGCGCTCGGCGATCCCAGGCATACCGGAGCCTCGATCAATCTCGCCAGGGAGCGGCTCGGGTGGGAGCCGCGAGTCTCTCTACGCGAAGGCCTCACCAGGCAGTGGGAGTGGTTCCAGGCTTCGCGCAGTCGAGAGAAAACGAGTCACGTCCGCTAGAGGCACCTAGCCCCCAAGGCTGAGCTGCCACGCCGGGGCGACCCGCGATAGCGGCAGCTCGCACGAACGAGACGCCGATTCGCCCGACGAGGTGGACCGGCACACCAGGATCGCGCTCTTCGTACCCACCGCGATCAGGCTGAAATACTGGCCCGTCGAGTCGTCGTAGAACGTCGCGATGCCGTTCGAATCAACGCGATGACTGCCCCGCAAGGCGTCCACCCACGTGGCGGCCTCCGTCGCACTGATGAAGTTGAACAAGCCCGCGCGAACCTCCATGTGGGTGTCGTTGTCCAGCGCGTAATCGCCGAACACGATACTGTCGACTCCAGTAGCGTGCAAGATCCCGGCGAGAGCCTCTGGCGAGGCGAAGCCGAGCATGACCACGACGCGACACGTCAGCGGTGGGCAGCGGACTCACATGCGCCTTGCCGGCGAGCACGTCCTTGAGCCGCGACGTGACCTTGGTCGCGATCTTGCCAAGCTGTGCCGTTTTCGGATACGCATCTTTCAGGCTCCACGAAATCGTGGTGACGATCTGTCCGGTACGAATAAAGGTAAAAGTGCCGAAGGGCGCTGCTCCAGTCCCCTGTGAGCCGTAGTAGAGAACCTGGTCTCCCACCTTGGGGCCCGTGGCAGAAGTTCCGAAAGCGGCCTGAATGTTGGTCATCTGCGTTGTTGCGTAAGAGCTGGAATCCCAGACCGTGTAAAGAATGTCGAACGTCTCCGCGGTTCCGATACGAGCGAATCGCGTGACGACATGAAACTTTTCTCTGAATGACATAGAGGACGAGTCCAGTGGACGGACTCCGAACGATGGCGGGCCCGGCCACCAATCATTGCTGCCGAGCAAAGTGCGAACGTCGGCAAGGCTGGGATTGGCTCCATAGACATCGATGGGCTGCGCACGGATCGCGCTCGGCGATGCCGAGCGCGCGCAGGCGCCGGCGACAAGGGCCAGCAGTCCCACCAACGCGATCGCCCTCAGGACCCTAATCAAGTTTCAGCACCGCCATGAACGCCTCTTGTGGAATCTCGATCGAACCGACCCGCTTCATCCGTCGTTTGCCTTCCTTCTGCTTTTCCAACAGCTTGCGTTTACGCGTGATGTCGCCGCCGTAGCACTTGGCAAGCACGTCTTTCCTCATCGCCGGAATCGTCTCGCGGGCAACCACCTTGCCGCCGATCGCTGCTTGCAGCGGCACCTCGAACATCTGACGCGGGATGATCGTCTTCAGCTTCTCGACAAGTTTGCGGCCTTGGATCTGCGCCTTGCTGCGGTGCGTGATGAGCGACAGAGCGTCGACGGGTTCGCCCGCCACCAGGACGTCGAGCTTGACCAGGTCCCCTTCGCGAAAACCGATCATCTCGTAGTCCATCGACGCATAGCCCTTGGAACGTGACTTCAGCTGGTCGTAGAAGTCGTGGATGATCTCGCACAGCGGGATCTCATATTCAAGGACGACCCTCTCACCAGGACGATGCTCGAGATGCTTGAAAGTTCCGCGGCGGTCCTGGCACAGCTCCATCATCCGACGGTCGGAGCGGTCGTGATCAGGTCGAGCTCGAACTCGCGCTCGAGGCGCTCCTGGACTATCTCGAGGTGCAGCAGGCCTAGGAATCCGCAGCGAAAGCCGAAGCCCAGCGCGGCCGAGTTCTCCGGCTCGTAAGAGAGCGCCGCATCGTTGAGCTGAAGCTTCTCCAGCGCCTCCTTCAGGTCTGAGAACCGGTCTGAATCGGTTGGAAACAGGCCGGCGAAGACCATCGGCTTGACGAGCCGGTAGCCAGGCAGCGGCTCGGTCGCGCCGTGCTCGGCGGTCGTGATCGTGTCGCCCACGCGCGCATCGACCACGTTCTTGATTGCCGCGATGACGTAGCCCACCTCGCCGGCGGTCAGCTTCTCGGCGGGGCGCGGCGCCGGCGCGAACCAGCCGACCTCATCGACTTCGTGGACCGAGCCGGTGTTCATCATCCGGATCCTTGTCCCGGGGAGGATCTCGCCGTCGACGACCCGCACGTAGGTGATGACGCCGCGGTAGATGTCGTAGTGAGAGTCGAAGATGAGTGCGCGGAGCGGCTTCGAGGGATCGCCGCGTGGAGGCGGAACTCGCGCGATGACTGACTCGAGGATCTCTTCGGTCCCGATGCCCTGCTTGGCGGAGGCGAAGATAACCTGCTCGCGCGGGATGCCAGTGACGTCCGAGATCTCTTCCGCCACCATCTCAGGCTGCGCGGCGTCCAGGTCGATCTTGTTCACCACCGGGATGATCGTCAGCCCTGCCTCGACCGCCTGATAGAGGTTGGCGAGCGTCTGGGCTTCGATGCCCTGCGCCGCGTCGACGACCAGGATGGCTCCCTCGCACGCGGCGAGCGACCTCGAAACTTCGTACGCGAAGTCGACGTGTCCGGGCGTGTCGATGAGGTTCAGCTCGTAGGTTTTGCCGTCTTTGGCGGGATAGGTCATGCGGACCGCCTGCAGCTTGATCGTGATCCCACGCTCGCGCTCCAGGTCCATCGAGTCGAGAACCTGGGCCTGCATGTCGCGCTTGCTGATCGAGCCCGTGTACTCGAGCAGACGGTCGGCAAGCGTGGACTTGCCATGGTCGATGTGGGCGATGATGCAGAAGTTCCGCACCCGGTCCTGCGTTGTGGGCACGCTGCAATGCTAGAGGCGGAGCGCGACAGAACTTCCGGGCGGGCTCCGCTAGTGCGAAGATGCCAGACGTGGACGTCGTGCTGGCGATGGGCGTGGCGCTCGTTGTGGTGGGCTTGGTCCTGCTGCTCAACCTGTTTGGCGCGGCCGACGTCGTGATGCGCCGAGTGACGTCGCGTGCGCTGGGCGAGCTGGCCCCGGGTTTCGCCGCCAGCCGGCGTGGGTTCAGGACCTACGCCACGCTCGTGATCTCGGTCGGCGTCTTGTGCGTCGGCCTCGCCATGACGGCTCGCTTTGTTCCTTTCGGTGGCGCGCTGCTGGTGGTGGGAGCGCTGACGTTCGGCATCGCCTCTGTCATCGCCATCGCGGGCGAGGTCGAGACCTACCGAGCGCTCAAGCGTTAGACCGCGATCGGAGCCGGTGCGTCCAGCCTCTGGTGGGCACCCAGGCTGACCGGCCGCGCGAGCGCCGCGGAGCAGATCATCGATGCAAACTCTGCGGCGTCGGCGGCAACAGGAGAGACCGCGCCTGAACGCAGCCTCCTCAGCGCAAACTTCAGCGCTTCTCCGGTTCTCACGACGCCGGCCGCGGAGTCGAGAAGCTCGCCCACCTCCGCAACGGTAAGGCCGCCACGCCGCCAGACCATCGGCCGGACCTGGCCGGATCCAAGTATTCGCGGCGCGTCCACCGCGGCGGCGGCGGCACGTCTGCCGAACGCGGCCGCCTCGAGCAGGGAATTGCTGGCCAGCCGGTTAGCGCCGTGCACGCCTGTGCGCGCGCACTCGCCGGCCGCATAAAGACCCTGCACCGTGGACCGGCCATCGAGGTCGGTCACGATCCCGCCCATCGTGTAGTGAGCAGCCGGCGTGATCGGCACCACGTCATGGAGGGGGTCGATGCCCACACGCTTGCAGTTGCGAATGAAATTCGGGAAGTTGCGCCGCAGCAAGACTGGGTCCAGGTGCGTCGCCGAAAGAAAGGCGCGGCCATGACGCATTGCCACCGCGCGTGCCACCTGGTCGCGCGGCAGCAGCTCATCGACAAACCGCTCGCCGTGGTCGTCGACAAGGAACGCACCTGCACCACGCAGCGCCTCCGTGATCAAAAAGGGATGGGCGCCGGCGAAGACCGTCGGGTGAAACTGGACGAACTCCAGGTCCGCGACGCGGGCGCCGGCCCGAGCAGCTTCGAGAATTCCTTTGCCATTGCTGATCCGGCTGTTGGTAGTGCGCCCGAACAGGCCGGCGTATCCGCCCGTGGCAAGCACCGTCGCCGCGGCCTGAACGACGAGACCGCCGGAGAAGACTGCGCCGCCGCACGACTCGTCGACGATGAGTGATTGAAGGCGAGCGCGATATCGAGTGATGTTCGGCTCGTGTTCGATCGCTGTGCGCATGAAGCCCATCAGCGTGCTGCCGCTCTGGTCCCCGCCTAGGTGCAGGACGCGAGGCAAGGAGTGAGCTGCCTCACGAGCCGCGCCGCCGTCGAACCGAACGCCGAGCGACTCGAGCCAGGTCACAGTCGGCGGCCCGGCGGCGGTCAGCATGGCCACGGCGCTCGGGTCGCACAGCTCGCCGCCGGCGGCAATGGTGTCGAGTGCATGAAGTCCCGGTGAGTCCTCGGGCAGCGTCGCGGCGGCGATCCCGCCCTGAGCCCGGTCGGAGGAGCCATGTTCCGCGGAGACGAGGGCCACCGACGCGCCCAGGCGCGCCGCTTCCAGCGCGGCCGCCGAGCCGGCCAGCCCGTCGCCGACGACCAGAATGTCTGTTTTCACAGTTCGACCATCCGTTGAATCGCCAGCCGAGCCTTGTCCGCCACGTCTTGTGGGACCGTGACCTCGAATACATCTTCGCGAAGCGAGGTCAGCAGCTTCTCGAGAGTGATCTTCTTCATGTACCGGCAGATCGCGCGCTCGCTGGCGGCATAGAAACGACCCTGCGGCGCCTCTTTCGACAGGCGGTGCATGATGCCGAGCTCGGTCGCGACGACAAAGCTGCGAGTTGGATATTTCTGCGCGTGCCGCACCATGCCCTCGGTGCTGAGGATGTGCGTGCGGTCGGCATCGATGTCGCCGTTCGCCTTGAAGTACATGCACTGGCTGGCGCATCCGCACTCGGGGTGGACCAGCAGGTCCGCGTCTCCGTGCTCTCGACGCGCCAGATCGATGTCGGCGGGCCTGATGCCTGCGTGCACGTGACACTCTCCAGGCCAGACGTGCATGGTCCGGCCGGTGACCTTCTCGAGATACGTGCCCAGGAACATGTCGGGCAGGAACAGGATCTCTTTGTCTTCCGGAATCGCCCGGATCACACGCTCGGCATTTCCTGATGTGCAGCAGTAGTCGCTGAGCGCCTTCACCTCGGCGGTGGTGTTCACATAGGACACCACGACAGCCCCCGGGTGCTCAGCCTTCCACGCCTCGAGCTGCGTCGCGTTGATCGTCGCGGCAAGCGAGCAGCCGGCCTCGAGGTCGGGGATGAGCACGCGCTTGGTCGGGCTCAGGATCACCGCGGTCTCAGCCATGAAGTGGACTCCGCAGAAAACAATGGTGTCCGCGTCGGTCGCCGCCGCTTGTCGCGAAAGCCCGAGCGAGTCGCCGACGTAGTCGGCCACGTCCTGGACCTCGGGGACCTGATAGTTGTGCGCGAGGATCACCGCGTTGCGGGCCCGAGCCAGCTCGCGTATCTCCCGGCCCATGCCGGCGATGTCGCGCGGCACACTGCGGCGCGAGTACTCGGCGGCGTCGGCCTCGAGGGAAATGACTTCTACCGCCACGTCTTCGTGACCTCCAGGCTCAGGTCGAGTGCCGGCGCCGAGTGAGTCAGCGCTCCGACAGAGATTCGATCGACGCCGGCTTTCGCCGCGGCCACCGCACCTTCCAGTGTCATCCCACCCGATGCTTCCAACTGCGCGCGGCCGGCCGTCATTTCAACCGCGCGGCGCATGAGCTCCGGCGACATGTTGTCCAGAAGAACCATCTCGGCACCAGCGTCGAGTGCCTCGCGAAGCTGCTCGAGCGTTTCGACCTCCACTTCGATTGGCATTCGCGCGCGTCGCGCTCTGCGGATGGCTTCGGTGACACCGCCTGCCGCGGCCACGTGGTTGTCTTTGATGAGGATCGCGTCCCATAGGCCGTCGCGGTGGTTGTGACCGCCGCCGGCCCGCACTGCGGCACGCTCCAGAAACCGCAATCCCGGCGTGGTCTTGCGCGTGTCGAGCAACCTGACATCGGGATAGTCGCCAAGCGCGTCCACGTAGCGTCGGGTCGCAGTTGCGATGCCAGACAACCGCTGCAGAAAGTTGAGCGCGGTGCGCTCGGCGGTCAGGATCGACGCCAGCCGTCCGCTGACGCGACCCACCTGATCTTCGGCCTTCAGCCTTGTGCCATCCGCGAGCAGCGCGTGATACTCGCATGGCGGGTGAACGAGCTCGAAGACCCTCGCCGCGACATCCGTGCCGCTGAGCACGCCGGGCTTGCGCGATATGACAACAGCCTCACCCATCAGCTCGGCGTCAACCACCGCTTCGGTGGTGACATCCGCACCGTGATCGCCGAGGTCTTCCTCGAGCGCAATTGCGGCAACCCGGTCTAGTTCTGTTGTCCGCTGCGCGGCGCGGTCAGGCTTCGATGAAACCATCTGGCTCCTCGCGCAGGCCGAATGCCTGCTGTGTGAAGCGGAAGAGGTAGGCGCGCTTGCCTCGCACGCTGCGCTCCTTGCCCGTGGGCTCGATGACGCCGCGGTCGACGACCCTGCGCCAGAAGTTGCCGCGATTGATCGAGAGCCCGAGGACGGCTTCGTAGACCTGCTGAAGCTCGGTGATCGTGAACTCCGACGGAAGGAGCTGGAAGCCGAGGGACGAGTACCCCACCTTGCTGCGCAGACGGCGCACGGCGTAGTCGACGATCTCGCGGTGGTCGAACGCCATCTCGACCGGCAGCCTGCGCACGGGGTGCCACTGCTGAAGCCCTTCGCCCTTGCGATCGGCGCACGACTCGGCCAGGGCGCTGGGCACGATCGCGATGTATGCAACCGACAGAACGTCGCCGCGCGGATCGCGACCCGGTACGACGACATGCCCCTTGGCGTCGAGCTGCTGCGGCCGGTGAAACGTCTTGAGCTGCTCGATCCAGCGGCCTTCGACACCGGTAACCAACGCCTGGAGGGCTCGCGCCTGGGCGTCCAGGGCGACGCCGGGCCCGCGCAGGCTGCCGGGGAGTGCCCAGAAGCCGGGGTAGGGAGGCTCGGTGCGTTCGGTCAGCAGCACGCTCAGCTCGCGACCAACAAGCGTGAAAACGGCGAGGTCGATCGAGATCGGCCCGCTTGACTGAGCCAGCCGGTCGCCGGCGAAATTGCCCTCCAGCAGTCGCTCCGCCATCCCGTGCTTCATCTTATCTCATTCCGAAGCGACAGTGGAAGCGAACTATTCGCGGGCACCGAGGGCGACGGCGAGTCCCACGAGAGCTGCGGTATCGGCGCGCAGGTTGCGTGGACCGAGGCCGGCCTTGACCTCGACGAAGTCAAGCTCGCGGTCCGACCACCCACCTTCGGGGCCCACGAGCAGGGTGATGTCGCGCGGGCTGGTCATCCTGGCGAGCGACTCCGGCGAGCCGCGGACGAGCATCACCGGACTCTCACCGGTCTTCAGGACGTCCTTCAGCGAGGGCATCGCGTCGACCGCCGGCACGCGCAGCCGACCGGCAAGCATCGCCGCCTCCCGGCATATCGTTTGCCACCGGTCGGCCTTGGCTCCGCGGGCAACGCTGCGTTCGGCTTGAAAAACGTGGAAAGCGAAAGCTCCGGCCTCGGTGCATCGGGACAGCACCAGCTCGAGCGCAGGCGCAGGCAGGTTGGCGATCGCGATGGTGATCCTCGCCTCTGGCTCCGGCTGGTGCGGCCGTTCGGCGACGACCACTCCCTGGACGCGTTCGGGCGACACGGCTTCGAGGCGGACCGTGAGCATGAAACCGGCCGGGTCGACGACCTCGATCTCCTCGCCGACCCGCGCCCGCAGCGAGCGGGCGAGGTGGCGGGCATCGCCGCCCTCGATTACCGCACGATCGCCGTCACGTCGCGCAAAAAAAGCTGGCAATCGCTGTGCGGCGGCTATCCCATCGCGTTGAACGTTTCGTAAACGGCGATCTGTCCGCCGGTTTTCACGATGGGGCAGCCCTTGGCCATCTTTGTGGCTTTGTCCAGTGAAGCGGCTTCGAGGATGCTGTACCCGCTGGCCCGCTGGCCGACTGGCCCTTTCGCAATCGAGCCGTCTGCCTTCACCTTGTTCACCGCGCCCGAAAATGGGTTGCCGCCATCCACGACGGCGGGGCCCAGCTTCTCGAACCACTTGTCCCACTGCTTGAGGACCCTGGCCTGCGCCGCCGGTGTTTCTGGCATTCCCCCGCCGTAGTAGACCAACAAATACTTCACGTCTGCCTCCTGATCACCCTTGTGTTACCCGCCTTGCGCGGTGCGGCTTCTCCGGGCCGCCGTCGCTATTTGACCGGCTTATGCTCGCCGGCGCAAGGGTCAAACGGAACTGGCCGATCAAGGCCAGCGCTGCTGTCAGTCGTTGTCGATTCGCCGGGTCGTTGAGCCAGCGGCTCTGGCCCGAAGGATGCGGCAGCGGGACCATGACCGGCGGGTCGCCAAATTTTCGGCCGACGCGATCCTCGAGGCGACCCGGGCCGAGAAATCGCGCGATCGCAAGCTGGCCGACGAGGATCAGCATCTTCGGCTTCAAGATCCGGAGCTCGGCATCAAGCCAGTGCGAGCAGTTGGCGACCGCCTTCGGAGGCGGCTTCAGATCGCCGTTGCCGGCGCGATTGCGGCCGGGGAAGCAGCGCATGAGCGCCGCGATGTAGGTCAGCCTCCGAAACTCCTCGGCGCTCTCGAACCCGGCACGCACCATCCACCGGTCGAGCTCTTTTCCCGCCCGGCCCGAAAACGGTCGCCGTGACGCACGCTCGACAGGACCGGGGGCCTGGCCGACCAGAAAGAACGGCGCGCCCCACCGGCCCTCGAATGTCGGGTTCGCCTCGGGGATGATGCCCTCTTCGACGCAGACGTGACACCCGCGACATTCAGCTTGGAGCGCGAGCAACGCGGCCCGACCGTTCATGAACCCTGAAGCTAACAGCCGCAAGAGTTCGCCATTCCGGCGGAATTGGTCGTATCCACGCAACCCCATACAGCCAATCCGGGAGAAATGGTCTTATCGCAGCCTGGCGAGAACCGGGCGCGCTCGAGAGTCCCGGTAACATGCGCTGCGATGGCCGTCCCCTCCTCGCAGCAGGTCCTCGAAGTCCTGGGACACATCCAGGACCCCGACCTGGGTCGCGACGTGGTGGCCCTCGGCATGATCAAAGAGCTCGAGGTCAGCCCGCAGGGCAAGGTGAGCTTCACGTTCGAGCTCACCACCCCCGCCTGCCCGGTTCGCGATCGATTCAAGACCCAGGCGCAAGACCTCGTGGGCGACATTCCTGGCGTGACCGGCGTCGAAGTCCGCATGACGGCCAACGTGCGCCAGTCCTTCATGCGGCCGAAACCGTCCGAGATTCTTCCGGGCGTGAAGCAGACGATCGCTGTCGCATCGGGCAAAGGCGGCGTAGGGAAGTCGACAGTCGCGGTCAACCTCGCCGCGGCGCTGCGCAGGAGCGGTGCCGAGGTCGGCCTGCTGGACGCGGACATCTACGGACCTTCCGTGCCCGCCATGACCGGCTCCAGGTCTGTGCCTGAACAGGTCAACGGCCGGCTTCAGCCCATCGAAGCTCATGGACTGAAGCTGATGTCCTTCGGCCACATCTATCCCGGCGAGCAACCCACCATCTATCGCGGCCCGATGGTCGGCAAGGCGATCGAGGCGATGATGGTCCAGGTCGATTGGGGCAGTCTCGACTACCTGGTGATCGACTTGCCCCCCGGCACAGGCGACGCCTCGCTGACGCTGGCTCAGGCGGTTCCACTGACTGGTGTTGCCATCGTCTGCACACCCCAAGACGTCGCCACGGACATCGCGGTCAAGGCGCTGCAGATGTTCCGGAAGCTGAACGTCCCACCGCTAGGGCTCATCGAGAACATGAGCTGGTACATCTGCTCGGAGTGCGGGCACCGACACGAGATCTTCGGCCACGGCGGAGCCGAGGCAGCCGCAAAACGACTCGGCGTTCCGTTCCTTGGCGCGGTCCCTCTCGAGGACGACATCCGCTCCGACGCGGACAAGGGAACCCCTGTGGTGATCTCGCGTCCCGACTCCGCCGGCGCGAAGGCATTCGTACACATCGCCTCACAGGTTGCCGCCCGCACGTCGATCCAATCGTTTCGACAGCTGCCGGTCATCAACGTCCACTAGGCGCACACCGCTGCAAGATCCAGATCCGTTTCCAGTCAACGTCGACGTCGACCGTGCACGCCAGGTGATGGAAATTGCCTGGGAGGACGGAAAGCGAAGCACTTACTCCGGCGAGCAGCTGCGATGGGCGTGTCCGTGCGCTGAATGTCGCGGTGAGGGCGGCGCACCCGGGCGGCTCGCGAGGCTGAAGACGTTGAGCCCCGACGAGCTGCGCATCAAGGACGTGACCCTCGTCGGTCAATACGCGGTGCAGATCGCGTTCGACAGCGGGCACGCGACCGGCATTTACACATTTCCGTATCTGCGCGCGATGGGAGCATGACGGGCGACTTCTGAGATAATCGCCGCGGTTCGTTGTCCATGTCCACGTTGCTCCCACAGATCGAGCCCGAAGTTCCGGCGGCCCCGCCGCCCTACAGGCGACGCTCGCGCCGCGGGTTTCGTTTTTCGCGTCGCGGCTGGATCGCGGCGGGCCTTGTTGCCATCGTGGTCCTTGTCGGCGTTGGCGCGTATCTCGCTTACGACAACACGCTGCCGACGAAATTCACGACTAACTTCAAAGACGGTCAGAAGGACGTGCCGGCCGATGGTCGCGTTCTTCTCAGCTTCAACCGTCCCGTCGCTCAATCCGCCGTGGAGGCTGCCTTTTCGATCAGCCCGGCCACCGACGGCGCGATCACCGCAATCTCCGGCCAGACGCAGTACGCGTGGGCGCCCTCGAAGCGACTGAATGAGCTCACCACCTACACGCTGACGATGAAGCCGATCTTCGACGTCGGCCATCACAAGGTTCAGGGCAGCACGTGGAGCTTCACGACGCTCATCGTTCCGCGGGTCGTTTCGATCACCGGACCCGGAGCCTCAGACCCTCCACTGGCCGACGGCACCGAGATCGACCCGGGAGCAACGTTGCGGCTCAACTTCAACGACACCATGGATCCGCCGACCATCAAGGTGACCCTCGGGACTCAGCCCATCGACCTCAAATGGGCAACCGACAACAAGAGCGCCACCTTTTCAACCACTGGAATCCCGTCCGGACCGCTGCAGATTCAGCTTGCGCCAGGCGGGCACGACCAGACGGGCCACGCCGTCCCCGGCGCGTTCACCTTCAAGAGCGGCATCTACTACCACGACCGCGAGCATATGACTCCGCTGAAATACCCAGCGCTGATTCAGATCCCGAATGACGAGTTCGCGCGTGACCAGAGCGGCCTGCAGGCGGCGGACCTCATCTACGAGTACGTCGCTGAAGGCGGCATCACCCGCCTGACAGCGATCTATGACAACGCGCCCGATCTCATCGGCCCGATGCGCTCAGCCCGCTTCATCTCGCTCAAGCTCGGCCGCCACTACAAAGGACTGCTGTTCCAGTCCGGCGAGTCGCAGGCGACGCGCGACCGAGCAGCATCGGATCCGACGCCGCAGTTCTTCGACACCATCGGCTACCAGTTCCGCGCCGGGCCACCGCGCTACGCACCTGACAACCTGATGATCAGAGGTCCGGCGGTCAAGGCCGCGGAGGACAACTTCTTCTCCTGGATCCCGGCTTACACGATCCCCAAAACCCGACCTGTAATGCCCGTCGGGAATTCAGTCGCGTCGATCAACGTCGACGAGCACAACTCCGTCTACAAATACGACGCGGTCATGGGCACGTATCAGAAAACCGAGGAGACGCACCCCTACTCGGATGCAAGCCTGGGCAAACCGCTGCGCATCGAGATGCTCATCATCCTGCACACGAAACAATCGCTTCTGAGTGTTGGCGATGGACATGGAGCGCACATACATGACTACGACCTCGACTCGAGCGGCCGGGTCGACATCTTCTACAAGGGCATGCAGTACGCGGGCTTCTGGACCTCGAGCGACGCGCATGGACCGCTCACGTTCACGCTCGACGGCGGCCAGGTGCTGACGCTGCCTCCCGGCCTGGTCTGGATCGACGTGACCCCCTAGCCGGACTCGACTAGCCCGCCGCCACCTCAGTAGGCCGGCGCGCTCTGCGTGAAGCCGCCAACAGCATCAGCAAGACGATCATCAGGGTCGGGAGCAGCGCGTCAACGATCCAGAGGTTCCGATCGCGTAACCCCGGCGCCGCCACTGCCGCACGCTGCGGCGCCGTGCGGTCACCGTTCGCGGCGGGCAGCGCCGAAGCGCCGTTTGAGGCGGACGGCGTGGAGGCCGGCGCAATTGCTGCGCCCGGACGGGACACGATGGCCCCAACAGCCGGCGGATTGGGTTTGGCTGCGGGCGCGGGCGCCGGCGGAGGCTGCACGGCACGCGACGGCTGGGGTGCCGGCGAAGGCTGGGGAGGCTGCGAAGGCTGATGTTTTAGCTGACCGTAGTGGTGGCCAGGGTTGTTCGGATTGGCATCGGCATAGGCGGTGGTGCTGGTGGAAAGCCACGTCACACAAGAGATCGCGACGAGAGCCCCCGCTCTGGCGGCCACCATATTCAATCTGATCCCTTCCTCTCGATGAAAAAACGCTCGCCAGGGCACGATCTTGCGAGTCGCTGGGCGCCAGCCTACACCGGTTGCACCGAGTCCGCCTCAGGCTCGGGCGGCGTCCTTAAGCGAAGTGACGT
>WNFD01008815.1_pt1 | contig 14634 bp, 12 predicted proteins | sample 5400491 | NCBI WGS metagenome assembly WNFD01 (sample SAMN13153343, study PRJNA577476) | soil metagenome | isolation source: 120 cm saprolite under Douglas fir tree site 2 hole 2 replicate 2 | place: USA:California | collected 2015-04-18
ATGCTGATCCGGTTCTGGTATGCCTGCTCGCGCTCGGCTACCGCGTCACGCACCGTGGTGATCAGCTGTTCCCTGCTGCGCGGCAGGCAGACGTGGACGACACCGGCCCCGATCGCCGTTGCGGCGAGCACCGCGCCGTCGAGTACCAGGTGCGGGGCGTGAGCCAGCAGCGCTTTGTCCTTCTCGCTGGCTGGCTCGCTCTCCATGCCGTTCGCCACCACGACGGCCGGGCCGCGCCGTGATGCCACCGCGCGCATCTTGATTCCCGTCGGGAATCCGGCACCGCCCCGCCCGGTCAGCCCGGCCCGCGTGACGGCGTCTATCAGCGCCTCGTGCCGGCCAGTGCCTGGCTCGGGCAGCGCGCCGTATCTGTCCAGGTGCGTCTCGAGCCCGTCCGGCTGACCGGAGGCCTGCCAGCCTGAGGTAAGCCTGCTAGTCAGGCCGAGCTGGCTGGATCGGTGCTGGCCCCCGGACATCGCGCGCACCGACCCGATACGGACAGGATGTGCCACCGTTACTCCCCGCTCGTGGCCAGCAGACTGACCGTTCCGGTCACCGCTGAGCCGCTGATCGTTAGCTTGAACTGCGCCCGTTTTCGCCACGAGCGGCCGGACGCAGCAGATACGTCCGCTATCAGCTGCTGGCCAGCGAGCTGTACCACCGGTCCCGAGAGGCCCCCCGCTCCCGGGCGGCCTATCCGCACCGTCCCGCTTGAGAGCGCCACGCCTCCGCCTGAGGGCGTGCCGCGCAGGACGATGACGAAGCGCTGAGCCGGGGGCCCGGAGATCCGGCCGGCGATGGTGATCGTTCGCTCGTTTGCTCCTGGGCCGCTCGCTACCGACAGGCGGCCGCGGAACGGGGAGTTCACTAGGCTCGGTGGCTGACCGCCGGCCGAGCGTCCAGCCGTGCCCTGGCTCTGGCTGCCGAGCAGCCTGGCCGGGGTACCGGCCCGTCTGGCCCAGCCGGGCTGCAGCGGCCCGGCCACTACGAAGACCGCGGTCAGCACGGGCGCCAATCCCAAGGTTGCCAACCCGGCAGCGCGGGTCAGCGGACTGCCGGTGAGAGACAGCCGCCACCAGACCGCCCAGCCGACCGCGGCGACGCAGCCGACATTGATGGCGAGCACCCATGCCAGCCTGGTGTCGGTGCCGGTGCCGAGGCCATGCCAGAGCGCGATCGGCCAGCTCGCGTAAACGAGCAGGTGCACCGCCTGCCAGGCGCGGTGACTGAGGCGGTCCCTGAGCAGACTGGTGATAATGATGGCGAGCAGCAGGTCGAAGCTCACGGCGCCCAGGCTGAGCCAGAGCGGCCGGTACGCGGAGCTGCCAGGGATAAACACGGCGACTACGCCGATCGAGGCGAACGGGTCAAGGACGGTCGTGATTACGTGCACGCCGACTAGGGCGACCGAGGTGAGCGCAAGGCTCCGGTGCAGGCTGGCGGTGACGATGCGGGGCCAGCGCTCTGATGCGGCCCGCGCGGTCCCGAGCACGCCGAGCATTACTGTGCCGGTGAGCAGCACGAGCGAGATGATGCCGGTAGCCCGCGTGACGTACCAAAGCAGCGCGGAGCCGCCCATGAGCGGCGCGCTCAGGGCGTGGCCCGTGATCATGACGCCTGGCAAACCGGACTGGCCGCCACGGATTGGTTGCCGGTGGTCATGATCCGCCCGATGACACGACGGGCGGCGCGGCTGAATTGCCCGGCGCCTGCCGCGGTGGCGCGAGCTTGCGGTGCTGACCAGCCGAGCCGGAACTCCCGCCCGAACCCGTGGCCCGGCCGGAATTCTGGCCCGAACCTGCGCCGGAGCTCCGCGTGGCTCCCGAGCTTGACGCGTGTCCGGGCAGCGCGAACCCAAGCGCGGCGGCGAGCCCGACGCTCGCGGCCGTCGCTCCGCCCGCGATCCAGATGGACAGCCTGCGAGTGCGCGCGAGATGCTCATCCCGGCGCGTGATCGCGTTCTCATGTGGCCAGCGCACCAGTAGGTCATCCTTTCGGGCAGGGTTCCGGGGGTCCCCCGGGCCAGCACCTTGGCGTAGCACACACAGCCTGCCTGACCGGGAGTGGAGAACCAGTTCAGGAATTCCTCAGAGTTGCCAAAGATCGCGATCTGCGACGAGCAGTGCGCCTGGCCTTCTGGCCGCCCTGTCCCTGGGCGCCGCGGGCAGATCGAGCCGCACGGTGAGCCCGCCGCCGTTGGTATCTCCCAGCTCGGCGGCCCCCCCGTCGGCTGTGACCAGGCGGTGCACGATGGCCAGCCCGAGCCCGGTGCCGCCAGGGGTGGCTGATACGAAGCGCCGGAAGGCCGCTTGCCGCTGCTGCTCGCTCATGCCGGGACCGTCGTCGGCGACCACAATCTGGATCCGGGTCGCCGCCATGGCGGCGGTCACCCGGATGTGGCCGCCTACCGGGACCGCCTCTAGCGAATTCGCCAGCAGATTGTCGAGTATCTGCTCGAGATGGCCTTCGCGCATCCTGGCGGTCAGCGGCTCGGTGGCCGATGCGCTGATCTGAACCGCCTTCTCCTCGGCCGCTAGTCGCCAGGCAGCCGACCGATCCTTGATCACCCGTTCAACTTGGACCGGTACGGGAGCAGCCGTCACGTTCTCCGCCCGGGCGACGGCGAGCAGGCCGTCGACCATTCTCGACAGCCTGGCGACCTCGCCCTGCGCACCCGCCAGCTCATCGGCAAGCTCGGCGGGGGCCTGCAGGGCGAGCACGTCGAGGCGGAGCCGCAGGGCCGCGAGCGGCGTGCGCAGCTGGTGTGAGACATCTGCCATCATCGCCTGATGCCCGCTGACCAGGGCTTCCAGGCGGGCGGCCATCCGATTGAAGTTCGTGGCCAGCGTGCGCACCTCCTGCGGGCCTGCCGTGGCGGGCGCGCTGGCGGTAAAGTCGCCGTCGCCGAGATGCTGCGCCGCGGCCTCAAGCGAGCCGAGCGGCCGGCTCACCCAGCGGGCGAGCGCGGTCGCGATGAAGGCGGCGGCGAGCAATGCGATCGCCGACACGGCCCCGAGCCAGGTCCACAGCACGGCGAGCCGGTGCTCGAGCGGCTCGGTGGACCTGGACAGCAGGACGCTGCCAAGGCGGACGGTGCCCGAATCCTTGGTGACGGGCATCAACACCGTCTGCCGTTCGGCGCCCGTGTAGATCCGCGTGTCCGCGCCGGCACCCTTGCGTGTAGTCAGGGCCGGCGTGACGCCAGGCACATTCCGGTCGCCCGCTACCCGCCGGCCCGCCGAGTCGTAGACAGTCACCAGGTCGCCGCGGCCTCGCAGTCCCGCGACCGCCCTGGCCAGCGGCGCTCCGGTGGCATGATCGCCGAGGAATTCCTCGGCGACGCTGGACACCGTCGCGGCCGTGGCCACCGTGTCGTCGCGGAAATCATGCGTGTGCTGGCTTGCGGTCAGCAGCCCGAGCGGCACGGCTGCCACCCCAAGCAGCACAGTGACGAGCGCGATGACTACCAGCGCGATCCTGCGCGCCATCAGACCTCGCCGAGGCGGAACCCGCGGCCGTAGACGGTCTCGATCAGGCCGGGCACCGCGAGCTTGCGGCGCAACGCGGCAACGTGGACGTCGAGCACCTTGCTCGGCCCGTACCAGTGCGAATCCCAGGCTGACTCGAGCACCTCGTGCCGGGCAACGACCCGGCCAGGGTCAAGGGCGAGGCACTCGAGTATGTCGAATTCCTTGGGTGTCAGAGCCACCTCCTGCTCGTTCACCGTGACCTTCCTGGTGCGCAGGTCCACGGTCAGCGGACCGTGCCTGATCAGCTCGCCGCCCGGCCGGACGCGACGGAGCACGGCACGCATTCTGGCTTGCAACTCGGCCAGCCCGAAGGGCTTGACAAGGTAGTCGTCCGCCCCAGCGTCGAGCGCGTTGACCCGGTCATTCTCCTCTCCGTACGCGGTCACGACGATGATCGCGACGGAGGACCGCTCGCGAAGCTTCCGGCAGACAGTCACGCCATCGACGTCCGGTAGCTCTAGGTCAAGCAGGACGACGTCCGGGACGCTGTGCGCGAGCGCATTAGCGCCCGTGGTCACATGCTCGACCCGGTAGCCGCCCCTGGTCAGGCCGCGTACGAGCTGGGTCGCGATCCCCTCGTCGTCCTCGACGACGAGTACCTCAGGACCTGAACCTGACGCGGCCGGTTCGGGCGCCGTAGTTGGTGCTGTCATGGCACCGAGGTTAGGTCAGGAAGGAGACTGCGTGCGGGCCTTACTCTGCGGGACCGCCGGCCGGGGGCCGCGGCATTCTGACGGCGTTCTGCAGGCCGAAGCCCCAGTTGAGCAACCGTGCGGCATCGGTGAACGTCGCGCCCGTCTTAGTCGGCGCGCTGTCCAGCACCACCCCGATCAGGACCCGCTTGTTGTGTGTGGCCTCGAACAGCAGGCATTCGCCTGCCGATGGCGTCCAGCCGGTCTTGATCCCGATCGCACCGGGGTAGCGGCCAAGCAGCAGGTTCGTGTTCTGCCAGAGGTAGCGGTGGTGGTGCGGACCGGCGTGCAGCAGGTACCGCCGGCGGGCGACTATGTCGCTGATGACCAGCTGCTTCATCGCCGCCTCGCCGAGCAGCAGCAGGTTCCTCGGCGTTGAGTGATCGTGCAGCGACAGCCCGACGAAGGTGGCGAAGTGCGTGCCGACCAGGTGGAGCCTGCGCGCGGTGGTGTTCATCTTCCGCACGAAGGCTTGCCGTCCGGGTCCGAAGCTGCTGGCCAGGGCGAACGCCGCGTCGGCGCCTGAGGGCAGCAGCATGGCGTAGAGCAGCTGCCTGGCGGTGAGCACGTCTCCCGGGCGCAGGCCCGCGCTGGTGGCGCCGTGCTCGCGGGCGTACTCGACGTCGGCGGCGGTGATCTTGATGCGCCTGCCGAGACGGCGCGCTTGTACGACCACCAACGCGGTCATCACCTTGGTGATGCTGGCGATCGGGCGCGGGCTGTACTGCCGGCGCCCCCACAGCTGCTTGCCGGTAGTCCCGTCCGCCAGCTCGGCGGCGTACGCGGCGATGGAGCGCGGCGGATGGAGGAGGGAGGTCGCGGCCCTGGCCGATGCGGTCGCGGCCCTGGCCGGTGCGAGCGCGAACGTTCCCGTCACTGCGGCGACGGCGATGCTGGCCGCCACCGTGCTGGCGGCGCGAAACCGACGTGAACGGGACATGGCTCTCCTGGGGGAAGTCTGGAGCCTGGCTGCCGGGCCCCCGGGTGGTGCCGGGGAGGCTCGGACCATGCTGGCATGGTCCTACCACCCGGTCGGCAGCGGCATCCCTTCGGTGTAGCCCGCCGCGCTCTGGGTGCCGACGACCGCGAGCTCGTGCAGCTCGGTGAGGTTGGCCGCGCCAGCGTACGAGCACGCGCTGCGCAGCCCGGCGATGATCGCGTCGATCAGATCCTCGACCCCAGGTCGAAGCGGGTCCAGGTACATCCGCGAGCTCGAGATGCCCTCGTCGAACAGCTCCTTGCGGGCACGCTCGAACGGCGAGTCAGCCGCGGTCCGCAGCCGGACGGCCCTGGCCGAGGCCATGCCGAAGCTCTCTTTGTAGTGCTTGCCTTCGGGGTCGCGGTAGACATCTCCGGGCGACTCGCAGGTGCCTGCGAACCACGAGCCGATCATCACGCTCGACGCTCCGGCCGCGAGCGCCAGGGCGACGTCCCTCGGATACCTGACCCCGCCGTCCGCCCAGACGTGCCTGCCCAGCTTGCGAGCTTCGGCAGCGCAGTCAAGAATGGCGCTGAACTGTGGCCTTCCGACTCCCGTTCGCATCCTGGTCGTGCACATCGCGCCCGGACCGACGCCGACCTTGACGATGTCAGCGCCCGCCTCGATCAGGTCAGCGGTGCCTTCAGCCGTGACCACGTTGCCGGCCACGACCGGCACGTCGGGCGAGACCGACCGTACGGCCCGCAGGGCCCAGATCATCTTGTCCTGGTGGCCGTGCGCCGTATCCACCACAAGCAGATCGGAACCGGCATCGAGTAGCTGCTTGGCGCGGGTCGCGACGTCGCCGTTGATGCCCAGTGCAGTCCCGAGCCTGAGCCTGCCGAGCGCATCAGCGGCCGGGGTGTAGATGGTTGCCCGGAGCGCCCCGGTCCTGGTGAGAATGCCGACGCAGCGCCCGTCGGGTCCCACGACCGGCGCCAGTTTGTGGCGGCCAGCCTGGAGCAGGCCGAATGCCCGCTCGGGGTCGACCCCGGCCGGCAGCGTGAGCAGGTCCTTCGACATCACCTGCCGCAGCTGGGTGAACCTGTCCACGCCGGTGCAGTCGGCCTCTGTAACGACCCCGACCGGCCGGCCGTCGGCGATCACGACGATGCCGCCGTGCGCGCGCTTGGGCAGCAGGCTGAGTGCGTGCCCGGTCGTCGCTTCCTGGCCCAGCGTCAGCGGGGTGTCGTAGACCAGGTCGCGGCTCTTGATCCAGGCGATCACCTCGGCGACCACGTCGACCGGTATGTCCTGCGGGAGCACGGCGAGCCCGCCGCGCCGGGCGACGGTCTCGGCCATCCGGCGTCCGGCGACGGCCGTCATGTTGGACACCACGATCGGGATCGTGGTGCCGCTGCCGTCCGCCGGCGCTAGGCCGACGTCGTTCCTCGAGGTCACCGCCGACCGGTTGGGCACCAGGAAGACGTCGCTGTAGGTGAGGTCATGAGTGGGCGGAGTGAGGAAACGCACCTAGCGATTCTGCCCCCATGACCCGACCATCCACGCCAGGACGCGGCGTCAGGCGGGCGGGAATGCAGTCCGCCTGCCGGGCGGCAGGCGCTATGAGCCGAGCACCTGCCGGAGATAGGCGTTACCAAACCTGCGGTCTGGATCGAGCTTGTCCCGCAGCTCAAGGAAGTCGGCGAATCTTGGGTATACGCCGCTCAGGTACTCGGCATCCCTAGTGTGCATCTTGCCCCAGTGCGGCCGTCCGCCTACGGCCGTCATGATCGCCTCGGTGTCGCGGAAATACTCCTCATGCGGCGAGGGGTGGTACACGTGGAACGCGATGTAGGCGCTGTCCCGGCCGTTGGCGGTGGAGAGCCACAGCTCGTCCGCGGGCGTTACGCGGACCTCGATCGGGAAACTGATCAGCCAGTCCCTGCGGTTGAACAGGGCGCGCACCTCGCCGAGCACGTCGGCCAGATGTTCCCTCGGGATCGCGTATTCCTGCTCCTTGAACCGGACCCGGCGCGGGCTGGTGAACACCTTGTACGCAGCGTCGGTATACGTGCGGGCGCTTAGTGCGCGGCTGGCGAGCGAGTTCACCGTCGCGATCGCGCGCGGCGCCAGATAGCCGAGACGGCAGGTCGCGCCAAATAGCGAGTTCGACAGGAACTCATCGTCCAGCCAGTATCGCCAGCGGGGCAGCGGCTCCGCCGGCCCTGGTGAGCGGTTGTTGCGCTTGGTGAGGCAGCCTTCGCTATGCGGGAACCAGAAGAACTCGAAGTGCTCGTTCTCGCTGATCAGCTCCGGTAGCCGGGAGATCAGCTCGGACCATCGCATCGGCTCTTCCCGCGCCGTGAGCAGGAACAGCGGCTCGGCCAGGAACGTGACCGCGGTCAGCACGCCGAGCGAGCCCAGGCCTACCCGCGCGGCGTCGAACAGCCCGGATTGCCGGTCGTCGGCCGAGCACGTCACGATGCTGCCGTCGGCGAGCACCATCTCGAGGCCAGCGACCTGCGCGGCCATGCTGCCACTGGCCCGCCCGGTGCCGTGCGTACCCGTCTGAGTGGCGCCGGCGACGGTCTGAACCTGAATGTCGCCCATATTGGTGAGCGACAGGCCGCGGGAGTAAAGCGCTTCGTTCAGCCGGTAGAGCGGACAGCCGGCTTCTGCCGTCACGAGCCCTGCCTCTGTGTCGACGGACCTGATGGCCGTGAGCCCGGCCGGGCTTAGCAGGACTCCATCCGTGCTGGCCGCTGGGGTGAACGAGTGGCCGGTGCCGGTCATCCTGATCGGCAGGCCGTCCGCCGCGGCCTTCGTCACCTCGGCGGCCACCTCGGCTGCCGACCCCGGCATCCGCACCCGGGCCGGCCTGGCCGAAACGTTGCCGGCCCAGTTGCGCCAGGAGGTTGCGTCGTGGCTTTTCATGGTGAAACACCCTCCGGGTCAGGGTAAGTCGGGTTCAGGTCGCAGCACTCAATTCTGCCTGTTGCTGCTCATTGTCGGTCCGCAGCCGGCGAAGCCCCGCAACACAGATCAGGACGCCGGCGGCACCGCAGCATGCCGCGAATGCGAAACTCCATCTCGCCCCGACGGCGTCGATGATGTGGCCGGAGAAGGCCGAACCCACAGCCACGCCAACCGAGACCGTCGAGCTCAGCCACGCCATCGCCTCGGTCGTGCGGTGCGGCGGCGCCTGCCGTTCCAGGATCGCGTAACCGGTCATCAGCGTGGGCGAGATGGCGAGCCCGGCGATGAACCCGACCGCATCGAGCACCAGCAGCCCCGGCACCGCCCAGAAGACCGATACCCCAGCGACCGTGAGCGCGGCCGTCATCGTGAACCGCCGCCCGAGCGGCGCCGTCCAGTGCCGCGACCCATACCAGAGCCCGCCGACCGCGCTTCCGAACGCGTACGTCCCGAGTATGAGGCCCGCCACCGGCCGGTGCCCGAGGTCGGTGGCGAACGCCACGGTACTGAGGTCAATGGCGGAGAACATAGCCCCGAAAAGCAGGAAGGCTGGCGCGAGCGTGACCAGGCCGGCGGCTGGCAGGCTCGGCCAGCCAACCGGGCCGAGCCGCTGCCACGGCCGGAGCCGGCGGGCGGGTGCCGGCGCTGCGACTGTGTCACGGGTCTGCTTCGGCTTCGGCTTCGGCTTCGGCTTGGGGGTCGGCTCGGTGCGGCGTTGTGCAGCGAGCAGTAGCGTGCCGACGATGCACAGCAGGCTGGCCGTGCCGATCCCTGAGGCCGGGAATAGCTGGGTGGCGAGCAGGGTCACCAGGGCCGGGCCGATTACGAAAATGAACTCGTCATTGACGGACTCAAGGGCGAATGCCGTGTGCAGCCGCTGCGCGTCACCGTCAACAAGCGTGCTCCACCTGGTCCGCACCATGGTGCCGATTGAAGGCATGGATGCCCCCGCCAGCAGGCCAGTTACGAGCAGCGTCCAGAACGGTGCCCCCAGCTCGGCGAAGCTGATGAAGACCACGCTGCTGAGGGCGAAGACAGCCGCCTGCACGAAGAGCACCCGGCGCTGGCCCAGCCGGTCGGCCCGGGTCGCGATCACGGGGCTGAGTACCGCGTATCCGACCGCGCCGGCCGCTGCGACCGTTCCAGCCTCGCCGTAGTGTCCCGTCAGCAAGGCGATCAGGAGCACGGTGCCCAGCCCGTACATCGACATGGACATCCGGCCGACGAAGCCGGCCGATGAGAAGGCGAGGGCCCCGGGAGCGCGCAACAGCTCCAGGTACCGGTTCCTCTTCGCCGCGGGGTGAGGGTCGTGTTCCCGGTCGCCGCGCCGGGCCCGGACCTGCGTCATCGCTCCAACCTCCCCGCCTGACCGTATAGGGTACGACGACGTAGTTTGTCCCCGAGGGCCCGGGCAACTGCGCAGGCCCGGTATTGGTTAGGACCGCGATCGCGCGGTTAACATGGGGAATGACATGGGATCCTGGCTTGAGCGTGTCGGCCGCCGTGCCCGCCTGTCATTCTCCAAATTTGCCCTGCTTAGCGGCGGGGCCGTTCTCGCTGGCATAGCTGTCATCATCGCCCTGACCATCGGCGGCGTGACCGCGCAGGCGGGCCAAGACCGTCAGTCCGGCTCAGTTCCCGTTCCTCGCGGTGCCCCGCAGGTCGGTCCATCGGCTGGTACCTCGGCTCCTCCGGGCACCGCCGGCGCCTTCAGCGGGATCGTCCTGCCTGATCTCCTGATCGTGATGCCCAGCGGCCTGGCGGCCAGCGACATCGCCTTCGCTCGATTCCGGGCGTCAGGAAGATGATTACCTTCGACGGGGCCCAGATCACCGTGTCAGGCAAGGCGGCCAGCGTGATCGGGGTGAACCCGGATCAGTTCAGGTCATGGGTGCCGTTGCGGGCCGCGTCGGACCAGGCGCTCTGGGCGGGTCTGGCGGCCGGCGACTTCATTGCGTCGAGCCCCGCGGCCGCGCGGCTCGGCCTGTCGGGCACCGGCAGCTACTCGCTCGCGGCACGGTCTCCTGTCACTCTTCCTTACGCGGGATCGGCGTGGCTCAACATCGCGGGCGTCGACTTGCTCGTGAACCAGGCCACATCACGCAAGCTGGGTCTTGTGCGCCGGGTGGCCGCTCTGATCAGCGCGCCAGGACCAAGCATCGCCACGCTGACCGCGCAGGTGCACCGGGTGCTCGGTGCCAGCGCGAAGGTGGTCGACCTGCGCGGCCAGCGGCTGCCGGTGAGCATCACCCAGCCCGCGCAGATCACGAGCTACCTGCAGCTCTTCCAGGCATCCGCGGCGAGGTACTGCCCCCAGATGTCGTGGACGGTGCTAGCAGCCATCGGCCAGATTGAGAGCGCTGACGGGCAGAACATGGGGCCGTCAAGCGCTGGCGCGCTTGGTCCCATGCAGTTCATGCCGGCCACCTGGGCGGGGTGGGGGATCCGCGGATTCGGGCGGCCGGGCCAGCCGAACATCATGAATCCGTTTGACGCCGTACCGTCGGCGGCCAGGATGCTGTGCGCGGATGGCGCCTCGTCAGGCACCCAGGTCGGCCTGCGCCAGGCGATCTTTGCCTACAACCATGCCACCTGGTATGTCAACGAGGTACTGGCCCTCGCGGGACGGTACGCGGCCGAGTACCACTAGTCGGCGGTCACGGTCGCCCGGCGCACCCTGGCCGACCTGATTGGATGGCGCTATGGCAACGGACGCGGCGTTCCTGCTTGTCTCCTTCGGCGGGCCAGAGGGCCCGGACGACGTCATGCCGTTCCTGCGCAACGTCACAGCCCGGCGGGATGTGCCCGAGGACAGGCTCGCGGAGGTGGCCGAGCACTACTACCGATTCGGCGGCGTCAGCCCGATCAACGAGCAGTGTCGTGATCTGGTCCGCGCAATCGGGAAGGATTTCGCGGCCAGCGGCATCGGGCTGCCCGTCTACTGGGGGAACCGCAACTGGCGGCCGTACCTGGCCGAGACGATGCAGGCAATGGCCGACGATGGCGTCAGGACCGCGATCGCGTTCGCGACCTCGGCGTACAGTTCGTTCTCAAGCTGCCGGCAATACCTCGACGACATCGCGCGGGCTCGCGCCATGGTTGGCGAGAAGGCTCCGCAGGTGACGAAGATCCCGCCCTACTACCGGCACGAGGCATTCATCGCGTCTTTCGCCGACGCCGCTGCGCAAGCCGTGGAATCGCTACCCGAGGAGCTCAGGGCCGGAGCCGAACTGGTCTTCACCGCGCACAGCATCCCGGAGTCGATGGCCGCCGCGAGCGGCCCGCGCGGGACCGCCTACCAGGCCCAGCTGGCGGAGGCGGCGGGTTTGGTCGCCGCCGGGCTCGGCAGGGCAAGCTGGCGGCTGGCCTACCAGAGCCGTAGCGGCCCGCCAGCCGTGCCCTGGCTCGGACCCGACATCAACGACTGCCTTACCGACGTGGCACAGGCCGGCGCGCCGGCGGTCGTCGTGGTGCCGATCGGATTCGTCAGCGACCACATGGAGGTTCTGTTCGACCTGGACCTTGAGGCGGCGCGCACGGCGCGCGACCTTGGCTTGCCGATGGCGCGGGCCGCGACACCAGGCACGGATCCCCGGTTCGTGGCGATGATCTCCTCGCTGGTCTCGGACTTCGCCGCGAGGCGTGGCGGCCGGGGGGCCATCCCTCTCGGGTCGGATGCGGCCATGTTCTGCGGCCAGTACTGTTGCCGCGCCTGCGCCCAGGACGGTCCGTGACCGGAGCGGAGCCTGCGCGCGAAGCGCCGGCCACCGCCGATCCGCACCGCTTGCTCGGCCTGGCCATCGCGGTCGCGCGTGAGGCGGGTGACATGCTGGCCGACCAACACGGCAGACCGGCCGTGGTCGGGACGAAGAGCAGCCCGACCGATGTCGTCACCGAGATGGATCAGGCCTCCGAGCGACTGATCAGGAGCCGGATACTCGCCGAGCGGCCGGACGACGCGATTCTCGGCGAGGAGGGCGGGCAGATCGGCGGAGAGGCGCCGGTCCGCTGGATCGTCGACCCGCTGGACGGCACCGTGAACTACCTGTACGGCTTGCCCGATTGGGCGGTCAGCATTGCCGCCGAGGCCGGCGGGCGGGTGGTTGCCGGAGTTGTGTGCGTGCCGCCAAGGGACGCACTATTCGGCGCTGCGGTCGGCGCCGGGGCCTGGCGATCAAGCCTGGCCGGCCTCACTCGCGCGGCATCCGGAGCGTACCGCCCAGATCCCTATGAATGGGGCGAAGCCCACCCACCTGGCAGCCAACCCCTTTCCTGCACCGCGGATGTGCCGCTTTCGCATGCCCTGATCGCTACCGGGTTTGGGTACGAGCGTGCCCGGCGGCTGGTGCAGGGTCAGGTGCTTAGCGCCGTGCTGCCGCGGGTAAGGGACATCCGGCGCAACGGAGCCTGCTCGGTCGACCTCTGCTCGGTGGCGGCCGGGAACGTGGACGGCTACTACGAGCGGGGCGTGCAGTACTGGGATGTCGCGGCGGGTACTCTGATCGCCCGCGAGGCAGGTGCCGTCGTCGGCGGGCTGGCCGGCCGGCCGGCCGGTCCAGCGATGACGATCAGCGCCGGTCCCGCGCTCTTCACCGAGTTGCATGACCTGTTGCTTGGCCTTGACGCCGAGCGGGACTCCTGACCCGCCGGCTCGCTAGATGGGCGGATGCGGTAGTTAACAGTGATCTGAGAGTAAATCAGTGCGACACGAACTGCTGCTGAGGTCGGCTACGTGTACCTAGCGACAGGACGTGACAGAATTCCCCGCCGGATTCGGGCACAACTACGGCCTCGAAAGCGTTGCACTCGCGCGACGACATTTTAACGATGGAGGAGTAAGGCCACCATGGCTACCGACTACGACAGTCCCAGGAAGACTGACGAAGAGCTGACTGAGGACAGCCTGCAGGAACTTCAGGCGCGCCGGATGGATAAGTCGTCGACGTCGATCGACCTGGACCCTGATGACGTTGCTGAGTCCCTTGAGCTGCCTGGAGCGGATCTCTCGAATGAGGAATTGTCGTTCCGGGTGATCCCGCGGCAAGCGGACGAGTTCACCTGCTCAAGCTGTTTCCTTGTGCACCACAGGAGTCAACTCGCTGAGACCCGCAAGGGTGAGCTTATTTGCCGGGAGTGCGCCGCCTAGCCGGAAATGCGCAGGACCCCGTGCGGCCGACGCCGCACCAACCGAGCGCCATTGCCGGCCGGGCGCCACACCCGGCTAGGCCCAACCCGGCCAGCGGGCGCATCCGTGGGCCCGGCGGGCGACCGTGACCCGGCGCTACTGCGCAGGCCGGTTGGGGCGCACGCCAGGCCTGACGACGGTCCAGTCGGCGACGCTCAGCGCGGCCAGATCTCGCGCTCGTCGCGCCGTGGATCATCGCGAACGCTTCCGCCGCCCGTATCGAAGACCATCACCGCGCGGCTGGCACCGTAATTCGGCCACCCGGGATCGCCGGTCACAGCAAATCTGATCCAGGCCGCGTGCATCTCGGCCGCCAGGTCACCCGGCGCGTCGCGTCCCGCGACAAGCTCGGCTCCCGGCGCTGCCAGGTTGTCGAACACAAACGGGACATCCAGGCCATGTCCGGCGCCGACCTGGGGATGCTGCCAGGCGAATTCATAAAAGTGGGTAGGCGCTTGCGCGCCGGCCCGAGCCTCCGCGACGGCGAGGGCAGGCAGCAGGAAGAACCGGTCGGTCAGCAGGGCGGCCAGCAAATCCCCAGGTGAGGCACCCTCCCGGTTGTCTCGGTACACGTCGATCACCTCCTTGCCTGCGCCTATCGCGCCCGCCATGCTCGCCAGCACTTCGTCCGTGATCACGTCCGCCATCCCGGACGGGACGAGGAACGTACGGAACTCGTCGCTATTGGTCCCGATCAACAGGGGCACTTCCGAGCCGCTGCCAGCGGCGATGCTGGCCAGCGGATGCTCGGGCAGTGAGTCTCCGTCGATCACCGGAATGAACGCCATCGTGCTAGCGACGATGCTTGGGCCGAATCTGGCCGGATCGGGCCTCGCTGCCAGCGCGTCGCGAACGGCTGCCTGCGCAGCGATCAGCGCGGGCAGCTTGACCCCGGCCAGCTCGGTGGCCGTCAGCCCTGGCCCAGAAGGGCCGGTCTTTGCTGCCGCGAGCGCTCGCCCGAGTTCTGCGGTGACCAGCGCGGCGTCAGCCGGAGCAGCCGCCGCCTGGGCCGCGCCGCTCTGCGCGATGGCCCTGGCAAACAAACCAGCCGCCCCCGGCATCGACAGCAGCGTGATGACGCTCATCCCGCCAGCCGACTCACCAAAGATCGTCACGTTCTCCGGATCTCCGCCGAACGCGCTGATGTTGTCGCGCACCCACTCCAGGGCGGCGATCTGATCCAGCAGGCCCCGGTTGGACGGCGCATCGGGAAGCTGCGCGAAGCCGTCGACGCCAAGCCGGTAGTTGATGCTGACGAGCACGACGCCGTCCCTGGCAAACGCGTGCCCGTCGTATAGCGGGATCGCCGAGTTGCCGTTAGCGAAGGCG
>WNFD01014253.1_pt1 | contig 14632 bp, 13 predicted proteins | sample 5400491 | NCBI WGS metagenome assembly WNFD01 (sample SAMN13153343, study PRJNA577476) | soil metagenome | isolation source: 120 cm saprolite under Douglas fir tree site 2 hole 2 replicate 2 | place: USA:California | collected 2015-04-18
AGCTGATCGCGGCGGCCGACCAGGCCCTGTACCTGGCCAAGCGCGAGGGCAAGGACCGCGCGTGCACATTCCCGCAGCTGGTCACCGAGCTGGAGCTCGCCGACATCAATCTCATGACGATGCTTGCCGAGGCCGGTCCGCAGGTGGTGGTGGCTGCCGCGCACGCGGTTGACCATCGCGCCGCCGCGGCGCAGGGACATTCGAGCCGCGTGGCAGCGATCGCAGAGGCAATCGGGCGTGCGGCGGGGCTGCCTGGCAGCGACCTCGAGGACCTTCGCACGGCCGCGTACCTGCACGACGTCGGGCACATGGTGCTGAGCGACGCGCAGGATCTCGAGGTGCCCGGCCACCCGGAGGAGGGCGAGAAGATCGTCGCCGGTTCGCACTTCCCCGCCGTCATCTCAGCCGCCGTTCGGCATCATCACGAGCGCTGGGACGGACAGGGCAAGCCCGACGGCACCGCGGGCGAGGTCATCCCAAAGCTGGCTCGGATCCTGGCCGTGGCGGAGGGCTACGAGGCCATGACCGCCGGGCGCGGCTGCGAGCGTGTGACGCCGATCAGGGCGCTCGAGCTCGTGAAGGCGGGCAGCGGCTCAGAGTTCGATCCGGCCCTGGTCGAAGCCCTCGCCCGTGCGGTCCTGGAAGGAGGCCTGGAGCCAGGCCTGCCCTCGACGGCCCTGCCTGCGGTGGCCGGGGCCACCGTTCGTATCGCGGCGCCCGCTTGAGCGCGCGCGGGACTCGACCTTCCGCCTGAGGCGCGCGCGACGAGGTTCCAGCTCGGCGGCCGCGTCGGGCATCCGGCCCAGGGCGGCCTCCACCACATGAAGCGCCAGGCTCGGCTCTCGCCTCCGCCATTCCAGCAGGCGCGCACGCGCGACCGACACGCGGATGTCGCTGTCGAATCGCAGCTCCGTGCGCTCGAGCAATCGATCCGCCGACGTGATGGCGCCTCGACGTACCAGCCCGCGCGCGATCCAGAGTGACGCGGTCGCTGCCTCTTCGCCCTTCTCGAAGCCTGCCGCATTGCGCAGCGCACGCCATCCGTCGGCGCGCGCTCCGCGCCGGAAACGGTGCCGGCCCAGCGCGAGCCAGTCGGACGCGTCCATTCCCGCATCCGCGCCGCCCAATCGCCGCAGCAGAAGCGAGTGCAGGTGCACGAGGCTGATCACATCGAGGCGGTTGTGCTCGAGCACGAGCTCCAGCAACTGGCTCGGTCCGTGGTGCACGTACTGGAAGTACGCGTCGGGTGCGAGCGCACCGGCGATCGGGTCCTCGCGCTCGTAACCGAGAAGCCGCTCTTCGACCATGCGAAGCGTGCAGCTCTCCATTCGGTGTCGATAGAGCGAGCGCACGAGCGTGAGCAGGTCGACGTGCGGGGGATGCTGCAGGTCTCCGTGCATGCGCGCCATCACCCATCGCGTGCGAAGGATCGGCAGGTCGAACGACGCGCCGTTGAAGCTGCCCACGCCGGACGCCGGCGCGAGCTCGTCGCTCAGCGCGTGGAGGAAAGCGGCTTCCATTCCCGGCTGGGGCAGAAACAGCTGCGCGAGACGGAGCCCGCAATCGATCGGTCTTGCGACAGCTGCCGCGAACACATACGTGCCCGAGCCGCCTGAAAGGCCCGTGGTCTCGGTGTCGATGTAGGCGATCGAGCCGGGGTTTGGATCGAGACGCGGCAGTCCGAGCACGTCCTCGCGCAGGAAGGCCGGCCCAAATGGCGTCTCGATCCGCTCGAAACCTCGCGGGATCTCGAGTGCCGCCTGCGCGTGCGCGCGCGGCAGGCCTCCTAAACGAGCAAGACGCTCTCGGAGAGATGTGCTTGCAGCAAGCGCAGACATGCGTCTTTGGCTCCTTCGACCATGTGCAGGGGACCTATGCAGGAAGGGCAGCCAGCGAGGCACTGGCAGTCACGCACCAGCGCGGCGGCGCCGTCGAGCAGCTCGTGGTGCAGGTCGTACATGCGGGGCGCATAGCCGACGCCGCCTGGATAGATCTCGTACACGGTCACGGTCGGCAGCTTCGTCGTCACCGAGCGGACCTCCGCAACCGCGCCGAGGTCACGTGGGTCACACATCAGGCGCAGGCTCGCGACGTGGCGGAGCGCATGCGCCATGCCCTGCAGCCCCGCCTCTAGAGTTTCACGACCAAGCGCCACCCACAGCTGAGCGTCGAGCGTCAGCCACCACGCAGTGGTGTGCAGCGTCTGCTCCGGCAGGTGGATGGGACCCGAGCCGATGTTCTCGTGCGTGTGGAATCGGATCTTCTTGAACATGCTCGCGAGCGACGTGATCTTCACCTCGCCGTGGTGACGCGCCAGCGGAGATTCATCAGGGCCGGCGAACGTGTCGAGCACGCGCACGCTCACCGACGCGAGCGCGTCGGTGTAGTAGTCGACCTCCACCGGGCGCACGTACGCCTTCTTCTCGTCCCAGTCGAGACGGTCGACGTGGTACTGCGCGCCCTCGTGCAGGTAGACGGCTTCTTCGTGCAGGAAGACCGGCGTCGAGAACTGGTCCATCTCACCGATGACCTGCGGCCGCGGCTGCGACGTGTCGACGATCACGACGTTGTCGGCGGCGATGCGGCGAAGGTGCACCTCCTCCGCCGGGAAGGCTTGCCGGCTCCAGAACCAGCGGCCCGCCGAGCGCGTGGCCGAGCCGTCCTCCTCGAAGACCCGCAGCAGCTCCTGCACGTCGGCGCGGCCGAGCGGCTCGCGATCCTCGAAAGGGAGCTCGAACAGCCCGGCCTGCAGGTGGCCTGCAAGGATCAGCAGGTTGTCAGGGTCGATGAGCCCTTCCTCGGGATCGGCGCTCAGGAAGTACTCGGGGTGCCGGACGATGAACTGGTCCAGCGGCGAGCTCGACGCCACGAAGACTCCGATCGACCCGGAGCGGCGTCCGGCGCGCCCGATCTGCTGCCAGGTCGACGCGATGGTTCCCGGATAGCCGACCAGCACCGACGCGTCGAGGGTGCCGATGTCGATGCCCAGCTCGAGAGCGTTGGTGCTCACGACGCCGGTGATGTTGCCCCCGCGCAGGCCGGCTTCTATCTCGCGCCGATGCAGCGGAAGGTATCCCGCGCGGTATCCGCGCACGCGCTGGTTGGCGTCGAGCCGCGGGGCCAGGTCCTGGCGCAGGTAGCTGAGCATCACCTCGACCTGCAGCCGGCTGCGGCAGAACACGATGGTCTGGATGCCGGCGCGGATCCAGGGCGCTGCGATGCGTCGCGCCTCGAGCATCGAGCTGCGGCGCACGCCAAGCTCGCGATTGAGCAGCGGCGGGTTGTAGAAGATCAGGCGGCGCTCCCCGCGCGGCGCCCCGCTCCGATCGACCAGCGCGACGTCGTCCTCTTCCAGCAATCGCTGCGCGAGCTCGCGCGGGTTGGCGATGGTCGCGGAGGCGCAGATGAATGTCGGATGCGAGCCATAAAACGCGCAAACGCGCTTAAGGCGTCGTATGACGTTGGCAACCTGACTGCCGAACAGACCGCGATACGTATGGAGCTCGTCGATCACGACGTACTCCAGGCTCGAAAAGAGGCGCCGCCACCTTGTGTGGTGCGGCAGGACGCCTGTGTGCAGCATGTCGGGGTTCGTCATGACGATGTGCCCGCCCTCGCGAATCGCGGTGCGGCGGCCGGGCGCGGTGTCGCCGTCGTACGTGTCGATACGGAGCTCGATGGGCAGCCCGCGCTTCAGCGCGCCGAGCTCCGCCAGCTGGTCCTGGGCGAGGGCCTTCGTCGGGAACAGGTAGATGGCGCGACGCTCGGGGTCCTCGAGCATCTTCTGCAGGACCGGCAGGTTGTAGCAAAGCGTTTTGCCGCTGGCGGTGGGCGTGACGACCGCGAGGTGACGTCCGCGCCGTATTTCGGCGTAAGCCTCGGCCTGGTGGGAGTAAAGTCGATCGATCCCGCGCGACTTGAGAGCGGCGGCGAGCTCCGGTCGAAGGTCGGCGGGCAGGGGTGAGTACTGGGGCTGGGATGACGGAATCACGTGATCCAGCGTTATTTCCCCTTGGAAGTCGGCTGCGTCGAAAGGCGGAAGCGTGGGCGGCATGGGGCGCCCCAGGAGGTTAATCGAACATTCGTTCGGAGTCAAGCGAGATCGAAGGCCAGCAGTACCGGCCCGGTAACGAGGCGGATTTCGAGCGCCTCTATCGGACCTCGTACAACCGCGTCCTGGGCACGCTCATCGGTGTCCTGGGCGATCGTGCCGCCGCCGAGGACTGCACGCACGACGCCTTCGAAAAGGCGTATCGGAGCTGGCCGACGTGGCGCAGGGACGCGCCCGCCGAGGCGTGGGTGCACAGGATCGCGATCAACACCGCGATCTCGTTCCAGCGGTATTCGCGGATGCGCGAGGTGGGCCAGGTCATGAAGCGGCTAGGCCGGCCCACTCTGCCTCCCGACCCTGGTTCAGTCGCGGAGCGATCGGATCTGTTCAACGCGCTGCGCAGGCTGCCGCCCAAGCAGGCGGCCGCCATCGTTCTGCGCCACCATCACGGTTACACCAACCGCGAGATCGCGGCGGCGCTCGAAATACCCGAGCGAACTGTGGCGTCGCGCCTGATTGCGGCCAAAGCCAGGCTCAGGCAGATCCTCGATTCGGTGCCCCGGAAGGGCCCGGGGGTCGACATGAGTACTTTGTCGGAGGACGGCGTCCCTTCCGAATGAGGCACATGAGCGACTTCGATCGGGAAATCGAAAGCGAGTTGAGCCGGGTCCTTGGACCCGTGGATCGCGCATCGATCCCCGCCTGGAGATCACCCGCCTCAGGAGGAATCATGAAGAGACTGTTTGGGGGAGCGGGAGCCGCCCTCGGAGCGAAGCTGCTCACAGGCTTCGCCGTCGCGGCGCTGGCGGTCGCAGGCGCCGGCGTGACCGCCGAGGTGGCGACCAGCGGCAGCCTCAATCCCACCGATTGGGGGAAGCAGGTCGTCCAGCAGGTCAACACCTGCAAAGACACCCTGCGCGCTTCAGGCGTGCGCGGCATTGGCGAGTGCGTGAGCGCGTTCGCAAAGCAGCACGGCAAGATCGTCAGTGGCGAGCACCGCAACAGCGATGCGCGCACCAACAGCCACGGCAACAATGGCAAGAACAATGGCAACAACGGCAACCATGGCAAGCCCAGCGGCACGCCGGGCCGGCCCTAACAACTAGCCCCTTCCTCTCGACGAGGCCGGGCCGCAAGGCTCGGCCTCATTTTTTGGTCCGGACGCCCGCCTAGGAGCGGCGCACCTCCCACCTCTGACCGTCCGGAGTGTCGGTGACGGCCACGCCCATGGCCGCGAGCTCGTCGCGGAGTCGATCCGAAGTCGCGAAGTCCTTCGCAGCGCGTGCCTTTTCACGCGACGAGAGCAGGACCGCGGCGCCGTCGGGCAGCGCCTCGCGGCGGGGCGCGCGCGCCAGGTCCAGCCCGAGCACGCGATCCCATTCGGTGAGCAGGCGAGCCTTCGCACCCGGTGCGAGGTCCGAGCGCATCAGCTCCGACACGAGAGCCATCGCCGCGGGCAGGTCGAGGTCATCCGCGAGCGCAGAGCGAAGGCGCTCCTCGAAGTCGCCACGCGGGCCATCGGGCGCGGCCGACCATTCGGACACGCGGTCGCGCAGCTGGCGTAGGGCGTGATCCGCGCCGCCCATCGCCTCCGGCGAGAAGTTGAGCTTGGTCCGGTACTTCGCCTGCAGCGCCAGGTAGCGGAAAGCTAGCGGGTCGTAGCCCTGCTCGACCAGCTCGGTGATGCGGAAGAAGTTGCCCGCCGATTTCGCCATGCGGGTGCCGGTGAGCATCAGGTGCTCGCCGTGCACCCAGCAGCTCACCACCTGGTGGCCCGTCACTCCTTCGGACTGGGCGATCTCCGCCTCGTGGTGCGGAAACACGTTGTCAGACCCGCCGGTGTGGATGTCGAATCGATCGCCCAGCAGAGACATCGACATCGCCGAGCACTCGATGTGCCAGCCCGGGAATCCCGGACCCCACGGGCTCTGCCACACCTGCAGGCGGTGCTCGCCGGCGGCCTTCCACAACGTGAAGTCGCCGGGGTGCCGCTTGCGCGGATCGACCTCGCCGCGCGTCCCCGACAGAAGCTGGTCGATCGTGTTGCGCGAGAGCCGTCCGTAGGTCGGGAAGCTGGCGATGTCGTAGTAGACGGTGCCGCCAACCTCATAGGCGTGGCCGCGCTCGATGAGCTTGGCGATGATCTCGATCATCTGCGGGATGAAAGCAGTCGCCCGCGGATACTCGCGCGCCGGCCGGATGTTGACCATGCCCGCGTCGTGCATGAACGCGTCGGTGTAGTAGTCGGCGATCTCCTCGGGCGACTTCTTCTCGAGGCGCGCCGACACGAGCATCTTGTCCTCGCCCCGGTCGAATGAGTCGTCGGTGAGGTGGCCGACGTCCGTGATGTTCATCACCTGGTGCGTGTCGTGGCCGAGGTACTCGAGGGATCGCGTGAGCACGTCGGCGAACATGTACGTGCGCAGGTTGCCGATGTGCGCGTAGCGATAGACCGTCGGGCCGCAGGTGTAGATCTTCACGCGGCCGGCTTCGAGCGGGCGCAGCTCCTCCTTGCGCCGGGTCATCGTGTTGTAGAGGCGGATGGCGGAACGCGCACCCATGGACCGCTCTCTATGCTCCCAGTTGTGCGCGCCCTTCGTCTCACGGGAGAATCGGCGACCGTCGATGACATAAAAGGACGCGTGCTCGTCCACGACCTGAGCCACGAGCTGCGCAAGGGCGCGGTGCTGCGGCCCGAGGACCTCGACGCGGTGCGGCGCGCAGGCGAGATCCACGTCGTCGAGCTGGAGCCCGGTGACGTTCACGAGGATGTGGCCGCGACGCGGCTGGCGGCCGCCCTTTCGGGCCCCGGGCTCGATGCGCGCCCGCCGGTGCAGAGCCAGGCGCGCCTCATCGCGACGCGGCGCGGCCTCGTGCGTGTGCGTGGTGACCTGATCGAAGCCATCAACGAGCTCGGCGGCGTGTCGGTCTTCACTGTCATGGACGGCCAGGCGGTCGCCGAGGGCGAGGAGGTCGCGGGCTGCAAGATCACGCCGGTCGCGGTCCCTGGCCGTGTGCTCGATGAGGCCGAGACCATCATCCGCGACCGTGGTCCGGTCGTCGAGCTGCTCGCCTTCATGCCGCTGCGCACCTTCGTCGTCGCCACCGAGCGCCTGAAGCCCAAGGCGCGCGAGCTCTTTCGCGCGGCGGTCACGCGCAAGCTCGGCTGGTACGGCGCCGAGGTGCTCGCCGTGCGCGAGGTGGCGCGAACACAGGAGGCGGTGGCCGCCGCCTACCGCGAGGCGCAGTCGATGGGCGCGCAGCTCGTGCTGTTCGCAGGCGCTTCGGCGATCGACCCGCTCGACCCCGCTTACGCGGAGCTGGTCAGCGTCGGAGGCGAGGTTTTGCAGCTGGGCGCGCCGATGCATCCGGGAAGCATGCTGTGGCTCGGCAAGATGCCGGACGCGGCGGTGGTCGGCGTGGCGTCGTGCGCCGGGTTCGGGCGATCGAGCTCGCTCGACCTACTGCTCCCATTTGTTTTCGCCTATGGGCGCGCGGACGCCAAGGACCTGCTGAGGCTGGGGCACGGAGGCCTCATCGAGTCGGGCGCGGGGCGCAGATTCCCACCCTACTCATAACCGATCTTCGGCATCTGCAGGTCGGGCCAGCCGCCGCCGTCCATCGCGGTAGGTAGCCGGCGCCGCTTCGCCACTTGTTGACCGCGCCGCGCCGGTTGCGGCGTCCGTAATGGAGGCAGCCGGCCGCGACCTGGATGAGGCCCTTGTAGAAACCGGCGTCGGGTCCCTTGCGATCGGGCACCCACTCGTGCTCCCACGCCTCGTGGGCCTCCCAGTACAGGCCCCTGTTAAAAAGTTCGAGGCCGATCGAGGGGTCGTCAGCCATTACCCATAATCGGTCTCATGACGTCGCCGGCGGCCGAGTACTCGCGGGTCAACCTGTTCAGCGACCCAATCTACCGCTACCTGCGCATCACCAAGGGCGGGCCAGGCGGCGTGCCCGGGCAGGCGTCGGAGCAGGACCTCATCGACGCCGCGTGGCTGCAGCGGCTGCGGCGCATCCACCAGCTGCAGAGCGCGTGGTGGGTGTTCGCGACGGCCGAGCACTCGCGTTTCCAGCACGCGCTTGGCGCGATGCACCTGGCCGGTGATTGGACTCGCCACCTCTATCCGACGCTCGCCTCCGCGCACAGAAGCACGCCCTCGGTCGCGCTGGTCGAGGAGACCATGCGCATGGCCGGGCTTCTGCACGACGTCGGACACGGCCCGTTCGGCCACTTCTTCGACGAGAACTACCTCGACCGCTGGGACATCGACCACGAGGACATCGGACGCGCGCTCGTCGGCGGGCCGCTGGCGGAGCTCATCGGATCGCTCGAAGCGTCACCCACGGCCGATTTCGAGTCGGGCGAGCGCATCGATCCGCGCTGGGTCGGCTACCTGATCTCGCCGGACGACCTCGCGGGATTCGAGGCGCCGACGTGGCTCGCGGCGCTCAAGCCGGCGATGGTCGGCCCGTTCTCAGCGGACAACCTGGACTACGTGCCTCGCGACGCGTACATCTGCGGCGTCGCCGCCGGGCCGGTCGACGTTCAGCGCATCCTCCACTACTCGTTCATCTCGGAGCGCGGGCTGACCGTGCACGCGCATGGGGCCGAGGCGCTGTACATGTTTCTCAGCGCCCGTCTCTACCTCTATCACCAGGTCTACTTCCACCGCACGGTGCGGCGAATCGACCTGCAGCTGCGCGAGGTGTTCCGGCCGACGCTGGATGTGGTGCTCGGCGGCAACCCGCTGGAGCGCATGGACGCGTACCAGGCGCTCACGGAGTGGTCGCTTCTTTCCGAGGTCGACCGCTGGGCTCGCTCCGCCGACGATGCGGAGCGGCGGGAGCTCGGCCGTGCTTGGGCCGACATCGTGGCGCGCAGGTTGAAGTGGAGGCTCGTCTACCAGGGACTGTCCGATGCCCGCGACATTCCCGCGGGCGCGCTCAGCGTCACGCGGGATGGGTTCGCGCGCAGCATCCGCGAGTGCCTGCCCGCGCCGCTGCGCGGCATCGAGTTCGAGGTCGACGTGGCGGCGCAGGAATCGCGCGCGTTCAACCCGACGCGTGTTGGATCTCTTCCGCAGGCTGCCGGTGCAGATGTCGCTGTTTCGCATCTTCGCGCGCGACGACGCGCACAGGAAGGAGCTGATCGCGGCGGCCAACCAGGTGCTCAAGCCCGGCTAGAAGTCGTCGTCGCCTCCGAAGTCGCCGCCGTCTTCACCACCCCCGCCGAAGTCGTCGTCACCACCGAAGTCGTCTCCGCCGTCATCCGACGAGCGGGATGTGGCGAACGTGGAGACAAGGCGCTTGAGCTCGAGCTTGCCGCAATGCGGGCAGGCCGGGTCGGGCGACGAGAAGCTCGGCAGCAGGGCGGAGGATTTCTTGGCGCACGCTGAGCAGCGGTACTCGTATATCGGCATCCCTACGATTATCCGATTGATTTCCCTGGCGAATGTGAATGCCGCGACTGCCCGCGCGCGCCCGTACGTGCAGCGCACGCCCCTCGTCCCGGTCGAAGGCGCTCTGCTCAAGCTCGAATGCCTCCAGCCCACCGGCAGCTTCAAGGTGCGGGGCTTCTTCGCCGCGGCCACCGCGATGCCCAAGGATCGGCTCGCCAGGGGACTCATCACCGTCAGCGCCGGCAACGCCGCCCAGGCGTGCGCTTACGCGGCGCACACGCTCGGCGTGTCGTGCCGCGTCGTGATGTATGAGACCGCGCCCGACGCCAAGATCAACGGCGTCAGGCGCTGGGGCGCGACGCCCATCCTCCTCCCGCGTGACAAGGTGCTCGACTGGCTGGCCAACGAGCGATGGACGTCCGAGCCAGAAGCGTTCATCCATCCGTTCGCCGACCCGACCGTGATCGCCGGCCACGGCGGCGCCGGGCTCGAGATGCTGGAGGACGTGCCGGACCTCGCCCGCGTCGTGGTGCCAGTCGGCGGCGGCGGCCTCATCAGCGGCATCGCGTCGGCGATCAAAGGATCGAGGAGCGGCGTCGAGGTGATCGGCGTGCAGTCCGACGGCTATGCGCTCTGGACCAGGGCCTTCGAGGCAGGCGGGCCGGTCATCGTCAGTCCGAACACGATCGCCGACGGCACGACTGCGCCATTCGACCCGCGCAATTTCAAGCTGCTGAAAGAGTGCGTCGACCGCTGGATCACCGTGCCCGAGCCGCGCCTGCGCGCGGCGATCCCGGAGCTTGCCTCAGCGGCGAAGGTGGTCGCCGAAGGCGCGGGCGCCCTGGCTTACGCGGCGCTCGAGCAGCTGGAGCCGGGACCCGTCACCGTCGCCGTCGTCAGCGGCGGCAACATCGACACCAAGCTCCTGGCGAGCTTGATCAGTTAAGAATCTCGGAGGACACTTTCAGTGCTGTCTGAATGTCCTGCGAAGTGATGCCTTCGTGCGTCACGAACCGTACAGTGTGCTCGGCGGTAGCGCCGCCCAGCAGGTCTCGCTTGCGGCACTCGTCCTCGAACTCCAGCCCGGTCATGCCCTTCACGTCGACGTACACGAGGTTGGTCTCCACGCGCGACAGGTCGCACGTGATGCCGGGGAGCTCAGCCAGGCCCTCCGCAAGCGTGCGCGCGTTCGCGTGATCCTCCGCGAGCCGGTCGACCATCGTCTCCAGCGCCACCACGCCCGCCGCCGCGAGCACGCCCGCCTGGCGCATGCCGCCACCCAACCGCTTGCGCCACCGCCGAGCCTCGTCGACCGCGTCCTTGCCGCCGAGGAACACGCTCCCCGCCGGACAGCCAAGGCCTTTCGACAGGCAGAACGTCAGCGTGTCGCAGCATGCGGCGATCTCGGCGACATCGATGCCCTGCGCGACCGCCGCGTTGAAGACGCGCGCGCCGTCGAGGTGTACGCGCAGCCCAAGCTCGTGCGCGGCCCTGTAAGCGGCGCGCAGATCCTCCAGCGGCCACACCACGCCGCCGTGGCGGTTCTGCGTGTCCTCGAAGCTGACCGCGGCGGTCAGCGCGTAGTGATAGTCGTCCCTCGGATTGGTCGCGGCCCGGATCTGCTGCGGCGACATCACGCCACGGTTCGTGGCGACCGGGTGGACCTGCACGCCGCTGATGGCCGCGCTGCCCGCGCCTTCATAGATATAGACGTGCGAGTCGGCGTCCGCGATCAGCTCCTGGCCGTGCTGAGCGTTGACAGCGACGCCCAGGATGTTGCCCATGGTCCCGCTGGCGACGAACACCGCCGCCTCCTTGCCCATGCGCTCCATGGACATCTCTTCGAGCTTCTTGACCATCGGGTCGTCGCCGAACACGTCGTCGCCGAGTGGCGAGTTCACCATGGCATGACGCATCTCCGGCGTCGGCTTGGTCACCGTGTCGGAGCGAAGGTCGATCACCGCCACGCGTCTACTGTATCCGCGGGGTGAAAGCGGATCTGATCCTCGCCGGCGGAGTCGTGCGCACGCTGGGCCGCGGCGGCCTGAAGACGTGCACCCACCTCGCAGTCGAAGGAGGCCGCGTCCTGGCGGCCGGCGGCGCTCGGTTGATGGGGCTGCGAGGCCCCCGCACGCGGGTTGTCGCGCTGCGTGGCGGGGCGGTCATGCCCGGCTTCAACGACGCGCACGCGCACGTCGTCTACTACGGACTCACGCGGTTCGGCGCCGACCTGGGACCGGCGATGGATGTGGCGGGCATCATCGAGCGGCTGCGGGTGCACGGCCGCCGCCTCAAGTCGGGCGAGTGGCAGCAGGGCATGGGCTACCGCGCGAGCGCGCTGGCCGAGAAGCGTTCGCCCCATCGCCGTGAGCTCGACGAGGCCACCGGCTCGCGCCCGGCCTTCATCGACGAGCGAGGCGGTCACTCTCGGGTGGCCAACAGCGCCGCCCTGCGCGCGGCCGGCATCACCGCCTCGACGCCAGATCCGCCTGGCGGCCGCATCGGTCACGACCCAGACGGCACGCCGAACGGCCTGCTCCAGGAGGCGGCGATGCGGATTGTCGCCGACGTTCAGCCTCTGCCGGATCGCAAGCGCCGGAGACAGGCCATCCTGCTTGCGCAGAAGCTCCTCTTGTCGCGGGGCATAACCTCGGTCGGCGCCGCCGTCAACAGGGGTTTCGCCGACGACCTCTTCTGTTTCGAGCGGCTCGCGATGGACGGCGAGCTCCACATGCGCGTCAACGAGTTCCTTTCGTGGGAGCTGCTCGAGGCCGCGTCACGTCTTGGTGTGCAGGCTGGTTTCGGCGGCGATGTCGTGCGCGCCGGCCCGATCAAGGTGTTCATCGACGGCGGCGCCGAGCGTGTGGTGATGCGCTCCGGCGGGGGTATGTGGCGCACGCCGCCAGACCAGCTCAAGGAGCTGGTGCAGCGAGCCTCTGACGCCGGCCTGCAGGTGGCGGCGCATGCCATCGGCGACGGCGCGCTCGAGGCGATGTGCGACGCGGTCGAGGCGGCGGGTGCCCGCGGCTTGCGGCACCGCGTGGAGCACTGCACGATCTCCCCGCCCGACCTCCGGCGGCGCCTGGCGCGGCTGCGCATGGTCGCGGTGATGCAGCCGCTTGCGGTGCGGGCGCCGCAGGTCGCTCCCGGCGTGTTCCCCGACGTGGCCCGCGAAGACTTCGCTCCGCATCGCGCGCTGGCTCGTGCCGGCGTGCACATCGCGTTCAGCTCGGACCTGCCGGTGACGCCCGACCCGAACCCGTGGGCCGGCATCCGTGCCGCGGTCGAGGATGAGACCAACGGCATCAGCGTCCTCGAGGCGCTGCGTGCTTACACGGCGGGCGGCGCGTACGCGAGCTTCGAGGAGGCGGTCAAGGGCGCGCTCGAGCCGGGCATGCTGGCCGACCTCCAGGTCTACGCGGACGACCCCCTGGCCAGACCCCAGGCCGATTGGGACAGACTCCGCCCGCAGGCCGTGCTGATGGGCGGAGTCGTTGTATCCGGCTCCCTCTAGCCTTCCCCTGAGCCCGGCGCCTCGGGCACCGCGGGCGGTGCGGTCACGATGGCCGGCGCCGCCGCCCGGCGCGGGCTTCGGCGTGCGGCCGGCTTGCGGGCTGCCGGCTTGCGCGCGGCGGGCTTGCGTGCGGCGGGCTTGCGCTTGGCAGTGGTGGTGCGCCGGGTTGCGGTCCGGCGCGTCGTAGTTGATCGCGGAGCCGTGCCTCGCGTGGTCGCGGCGGCGCGCGCGGTGAGTGTCCGCGCCAGGCCCTCGAACTGCTTGCTCAGCCCGCTGAACCGCTTGAGCGCGCGATCGATCTCGCCCGGTGCGGTGGCCTTGCTGACGCGCGCGCGAACGTCCTTGACCGTCGCGTCAAATCTCTTCTGTCCATCCTTGATGCCTCGCTCAATCTGCCGCCGCAGGTCGGGAGGAATTCGCTTCTCTGCCTGGCGAAGCGCCTTCCTGCCGGCCTTCACGGCCCGGTTCAGTGGGGATCGAGGTGATGGTCGTCGTCGGGCTGGCATGAAAACCTCCTGGTGTCGACCCCTATAACGCAGCGCGTTAGAATCGGCCCAACCATGTCACCGGGGCCTGAACGCCACCTTATCAAGAAGTACGCGAACCGCAAGCTCTATGACACGCGCACGAGCAAGTACGTGACGCTTGAGAACCTCGCGGACCTCGTCCGGGCTGGGCACGACATCCGTGTCGTGGACCGCGACACCGGCGGCGACATCACGCAGGTGGTGCTGTCGCAGATCGTCCTGACGGAAGAGAAGCGCGGGCCGCAGCGCCTGGTCGACGCAGGCGCCGATGCCCTCCACGAGCGCGGCTCGGCCCTTCTCGACTACGTGCGCAAGACGCTCAACGTGCCCGCCGATCTCGTGTCGGAGGTCGAGAAGCGCCGCGGCAATCTCGAGGGGTTGGTCGATGAGGCCATCGAGCGCACGCTGCAGCGCCTGAAGCTGCCGACCCGGCGCGACATCGATCGCCTCGACGAGCGTATCGACAAGCTGTCGGCGGAGCTGAAGCGATCGAACGGACGCGCGCCGAAAGCGGCTACGGCACCCCGTAGACGAAGGGCCGCTCGGTAACCACCGCGCGGATCACGATGTCCGACTCGACCCGATACGTCGCCTGACGCACCCGCCGGTCGCCGCGCAGCTGCTGCGTCATCGCGTCAGCGGTTTCGGCCAGGCGGTTGGTGTCCCCGATGGCGACGATGGTCCACGGCGGCGGCGTGAGCGTGCCGCCGACGGTGACGCCGCCCGCCGTTTGCATGATGGGCACACCGGCCACGACGCGCTGATCGTTCACGGCCATTGCCTCGGCGCCTCCGGCGGCAAGGTTGTTCAGCGCATCCTGAAGGTCCAGCGCAGTGAGCCCGGACGCGTCAATCACCAGCACCACGCCCGGCCCGTGAACGGGCACCAGGCCTTCGAGGATGCGCAGCTGGTCCAGCTCGGTTTGCAGGGCCTCGTCCGCGGCCGTGCTTCCTCCTGACTGCAGCTTCGACTTCCGCTGCGCGAGGTCGCTGATCTGCATCTCGAGCGCGTCGTTGGACCGGCTCAGCTGGTCGATCGAGAAGGCGAGCGTCGCGGGGTCGGCCTGGACGAGGCTCCTCTCCACCTCCGCCTGGCTGCGCAGCTGCACGGTCGCGATAAGCGCGATCAGCAGCGCGAT
>WNFD01004091.1_pt1 | contig 14631 bp, 11 predicted proteins | sample 5400491 | NCBI WGS metagenome assembly WNFD01 (sample SAMN13153343, study PRJNA577476) | soil metagenome | isolation source: 120 cm saprolite under Douglas fir tree site 2 hole 2 replicate 2 | place: USA:California | collected 2015-04-18
CGCATCATGAATTCGATAGGTGCGACGACCGCCGGTGTGGGGACGTAGCCGAACGCGTTCTTGGGAAGCTGAGAAACGTCGACCATGAACGTGATTCCGCCGCCGGGCCAGACGAACACCGGCGCGCCGCCGCACGTGACCGTTGTGATAGCCCCCTTCACCGAATTCGTGAGTTGGACGGGATTTTCAGTCACTCCGGACCGCAGCGAGCCCCCGGCCCCTCCCATGAAGAGCACCGTGCACATTCCCGGCTCGCAGTTCTCGCTGATACGTTCGATCGAAGGACGAAGGTGTAGCGGCAGCGCCTTCTCTATCGGACGCAGTTCCTGATCGAGTTCATAGTAGGCCCATTGCTCGCCGGTCGTGCTGACCATGAGCATTCGCATGCCCGGCCAGGCCTGCTTCGCATCGAACGGGCCAAGGATTGTAAGCGGGTCGGTAATGTCGGTGCCACCCCACCCACTTCCGGGCTCGGCGACCTGGAAATAGCGACCCGGAGTCGAACGGCGGCCCTTCAGCTTGACCCCCGTCGCCGGGATGCCGAGCATCTTGCCTGCCTGATGTTCGGACAACACGCCGGTGATGTGGTCATCGACAACCACGACTTCGTCGATTTGGCCTAACCACTGCTTGGCGAACATTCCGATCGTTGCGGAGCCGCAGCCGGCGCGCATGCGCAGTTCGTCGACGCCGTTCACGATGGGCGCGTGTCCGGATTGCACGATGACGGAAGCACCGCCGTCCACCGTTAGTTCAAGCGGATTGCCGTTGCAGAGGGATACCAGGGCATCGCAGGTCGCGCGCCCCTCCTTTTTCGATCCTCCGGTGAGGTGGTGCACGCCGCCCAGCGAAAACATCTGCGAGCCGTATTCGCCCGTCGTGACGTGCCCGACCGCCTCGCCTTGCGAGCGAACGGTTGCCGCTTCCGCCCCGAGGTGACGGTCCGTGTCGATCTTGATCTTGACGCCGCAGTAACTGAATATTCCCTCGGTGACGACGGTCACCATGTCGACGCCGTCGATTTCGGAGGATACGATCAGCGGTGCCGGCTTGTAGTCGGGATACGTCGTGCCCGCACCAATGGCGGTCACGAAAGTTCTGCGCTCATGAAGCGGCGAGCCGTCCCAATCTTTGCCGCTTCGGAACGGGACCAGATGTCCGCCTTGTGCAACGGTCCTTTCGAGGATCACGTGCGGGTCGACGCGGACGAGCTCCCCTTCGACATTCGCATAGCGGTCGCACGCGCCCGCTGCGCCTGGTTTGATGTAGCACATCACCGGACAGGCATCGCACCTGATCTTGCCGCCGGCGGCGTCCAATTGGGTCGCTGGGGAATTCATGACGGTATCGTCCTGTGGAAAGTTATCGGGCCGAAGAAGGGCGCAGCGCGGTCAAACGTCGCGCCCTTTCGTCGGTTACTGCGCCACTGCCGCGTGGGCGGGCGCCGCGTTCACGACCGCGACGCCGTCCGTTTTCGTCTTGGTGGCGAAGCCGGCCATCGCGAGAAGCAGCACGCCAAGGAACGAGAATCCCGCAAGGACGCTGTAGAAGATCGCCAGCGGGAACCATTGGCCCGGATAGCTGGCCGACAGCGCCACGCCGATCATCGGTGTGAAGCCGCCGAAGATCGCGCCGCTGAGCTGGTACGATGCCGAGATCGAGCTGTAGCGAACCTCCACCGGAAACACCTTGCTCGCGTAACCGGCGATGACCGCATAGAAGCCGGAGGCGCACAGTGTCGCGATCGAAACCCCGGCGACGATGCCGGTCGTCGTCTTTAATTGAACCAGCAGGAACATCGGATAGGGCGCAAGCATTGCGAGCGCCGAAGCCACGAGCAAAAACCTGCTGTCACCGATCCGCTCCGCGATTTTGGCGGCCGCGAGCTGCCCAAGGAATTGCACGACCGCCACCATGGCGAGGCAGTCGAGAATTACCGCACGATCGAGGTCCAGGGTGCGGGTGGTGTAGGCGATCAGGAATGTGTTCGTGAAGTAGAACCCGGCGGTGCCGATGGTGAAGGCGAGCATCGTGAACAGGATCGGCCAAGTGGCTTGCCGGAAGGCTTCGGCGATCGGGAAGCGCGCCAGCTTCTTGCTTTCGCTCGCCGCGGTGAATTCGGGCGACTCATTGACCCCCAGACGAATCGCCATTCCGACAACGAGGAGAACAAGGCTAAACAGGAACGGAATTCTCCATCCCCAGATCGGGAAGCTGTCGCCCGACAGGCGTGTGGCAAGGGAGATCAGCAGCGACACGTTGGGGTCGCTGTTGGGGAAGAAGAGCTGCGGAAAGACCAGTGCGGAAGCCGTGCTGTAAATGAAGAAATCGTACCATTCGATTGTGGTGCCCGCGAAGGCGGCGGTGGCGGCGCGCGCGGGTTGACGCACCGAGGTCGAGACAGCACTGCTCATGGAAATACTCCTATTTTTGACCAACGAGCGACTTCGCAAGGTTCGTGCCGCCTGCAAAACCGTCGATCCGTCGACGCTCCATCCATAATTATGTAGTTAAAACAACGATCTGCGTCGTTTCCTTTGGCCGGCTATCGCCAGCACAGCTAATTTATGGGCTAAAGTTTAAGCATACAAGTCTATAATTTATACATCCAACAATAATAATCTTGGATACTATAATTTTCATTCAGGGTTCGTTTGTCGACAAACGGTTGCCAAACTGGCACTGAAGCTCGAGTGGGAGGCCGGCAATGACCAAAAAGATCTACACATCGTGCACACTGGATTGTCCCGACGGGTGCGGAATCATTGCCCATGTCGACAATGGCCGCGTGGTGAAGCTTGAGGGACATCCGGATCACGAATTCACAAAGGGTTACCTCTGCGCCAAGACCTATAGATTTCCGAAGCGGCTCTATAGCCCTGAGCGGCAGCTTCATCCGCTCAAGCGCGCAAACGGATCCATCGACTCGCCGTGGGTACGCATCGGGTGGGATGAAGCGCTGGACCTGGTGGCCGACAGAATCCGCCGCTTCAAGGCGGAAACGGGCTCGCTTTCGATCATGCACTATCAGCGGACCGGATCGTGGGGAGTGACGAAGAAACTCAACCACCGCTTCTGGAATCTATTGGGCGGTGTAACAACGCCAAGCGGCTCACTGTGCAGCGGCGCCGCGCGCGCCGGACAGAAGCTCGACTTTGGCATTCGTTTAGGTCACGACCCTTCAGACATCGTCAACAGCAAGCTTGTCCTTCTCTGGGGACGCAATCCTCTAGCCACGAACCTGCACCTGGTGCCACTACTGAAAACGGTCAGTGAGCAAGGCGGCAGGGTGATCCTTGTCGATCCCGTTAAAAGCGAATCAGCGACGATTTGCGATCGGCACGTCCAGCCGCGCGTCGCAACGGACGCCTCATTTGCGCTTGCTCTGGCCAAAATCGTCCTGGAAGAGGGCCTGGAGGATAAGGATTTCATCGAACGTCACACCGACGGGTTCGCAAAATTCCGAACTCTCGTCGATTCCCATTCGCTCCAATCGCTCAGCGACCGTTGCGGATTGTCGATCGACGAACTGCGGGAGTTGGCGCGCGAATACGCAATAACGAAGCCGGCGTCCATCCAGCTCGGATGGGGATTGAACAAGTACAAGAGCAGCGCGGAGATCTTCCGCTGCGTCGATGCCCTCGCCGCGCTCTGCGGTCAGATCGGCATTCCCGGCGGCGGCGTGACCCACGGTTATGACACCCAACGTCTTTTCGACAAGACGATAGAAGCATCCGACAGGGCGGAAGTTCATCGGGCGATTCCAGAGCCTCTCCTGGGCCGCGGATTGCTGGAAGCCTCCCATCCTCCCGTCCGCATGATGTTCGTGAACGGCGGAAATCCGGTAAACCAATCGCCTAACTCAAATTTGGTCGCCAAGGCGCTTACGCAATTGGATTTCGTTGTCGTCGTCGACAGTTTTCTCACCGATACGACGGACTACGCACATATCTTCCTTCCCACGACGACGTTTCTGGAGGAAGAAGACGCACTCGTCTCGTGGGGCCACAACATTCTCGGCGGCGTAAACCCCGCCATTGATCCCGTCGGAGAATCCAGGTCGGATCTCTGGATCGTGCAGCAGCTCGCCGATCGGTTGGGTATCGGGGAAGAGATGGCCGGCACGCCGCGCGAGTGGTTGAGGCGCGTCATGAGCCCGATGGAGGCAAAGGGTGTGACGGTCGATGCGCTTCTGGACGGCCCCATTCGCTGCCCGGTGGCGCCTCTTATACCGTTTGCAGACAAGAAGTTTCCCACGAGGTCGGGGCACTTCGAATTCATCACCGAGATCGAAGTCGAGCAACGCAGGGATCCGGCGTTTCCCCTCACGCTGGTTACCAATTTTAGCAAGAAATGGTTGCTGTCACAGATGACGGAAGCCGAACATCCCAAGCTTGCCACTGTCCGCGTCGGCGCCGACTGGGCCGCAAACCATGGGATTGAGAACGGCCGGCAGATGCGGCTACGCTCCGCTGTCGGAGAACTCGTGGTCGAGGTACAGGTCGATCCGCGCGTCGGCAAGGAGATGGTGATCATGGCCGTCGGGACATGGATGAAACGCGGCGGCGGCGTAAACATTCTGACGGAAGACATCATGACGAATTTCGGGGAGATGGCCGCGTACGGAGAAACACGCGTTCTTCTCGAGCCGCTGGAACCGGCGCTGGCCGCCGCTACTCGCGGCCTTGATTTGCAAATGACCTCATGATGAATTCACCAGCTTTCAGGACATGTTCGAATACGGAATGACAGCTTTAGGATGCAGGCGATTGTCGGGCAGCACGCGCGAATCCTCAAAACAATTCGAGGAACGGCAATCCGCCAGAACCCGAAGAGCCGGCAACTAGGAAGTCCGTAGTGATGGGTTCGAATGCGTTCTCCGACATACGACCAGACCGCCGCCCTGCGTCGAGATCCCGGACGGTGCTGAACTGGGGAACGGGACATGGATCGCCCGCCTTGAGCGGGGATTGAGCGGCACATGTCAGACCGCAGACTTCTCTCTGTGTCTGAAGCGGCAGAGATAGTGCTCGGCCGCGTTCGACGTTCGTCGGGAGCCGAACTCGTTCCGCTCTCGAAAGCGAACGGTCGCGTCCTTGCGACCGACATGTTTGCCAGGATCGCGAATCCGCCCTTCGACCGCTCCGCCGTCGACGGTTACGGAATTGGCAAGGACGATATTCATCGTCCGGCTCCGTACGCCTTGCGCATGATCGGCAAGATCAGTGCGGGTGACGACCCTTCCACGATGCAAATCAGCGGCGGCACGACGATCCGCCTAGCGACGGGCGCGGCAGTCCCGTCGAGTGTTGCGGGTATCGTCATGGAGGAACACGGTTCATCCGATGGCGGCACAACCACGATCCTTCGAGGAGCGTCTCGTTCGGAAAACATCCGGCGACGCGGCGAGGATGTACCATCCGGCGGCAGCATCGCGCAGCGTGGTACAACGTTGGATGCTCGTCACATAGCGATGCTGGCTGCCGTCGGTCACTGTCGAGTGACGGTCATGAACAAGACAAGGATATCTATCGATCCTTTCGACGGGAAGCGAACTTAGGGAAGGTTTCCAGGAAACCTCGCCCGGGACGATCTTTGATTCCAACTGGCCTATGCTGATGGCTTTGCTCGCGAGACATAAGGTCAAATTGCACGATGCGGGCCTTTGCTCGGACGATCCGGAGCGTCTCACAATCGTACTGCGGGCGGAAGCGGAACGGTCCGACCTGATCATCACTTCCGGCGCCGCCGCAGGGAGCGAAACGGATCATCTTGCCAAAGCGGTACGGCTCGCTGGCGGAACGGCCGAGCATCATCACATAGCTCTGAAACCGGGAAAACCGTTGCTGGCAGGTACCATCGGAAACACTCACTATCTCGGGCTTCCGGGAAATCCGGTTGCAGCAATGGTCACCGCGTTGCTCTTCGGCCGCCCGCTGATTAACGCGCTTTCGGGATCTTCCATCGCTCCGCTTGAGGGCGAATGGTCGGTTGCCGCGGAGCGGATACGTCACCGAATCGGAAGAAGGGAGTTCGCGCCAGGCCACGTCGTCGGACTGGACGCCGAAGGTCGGAGGCAAATCGTCAAATCAGGCCGCGGCGGATCCGCAAGTCTGCTGCCGCTCGTCCTGGCGGACGGCCCCATTGATCTGACCGCGCAGGGTGCGGACGTCGATACTGGTTCTCCCGTTCGTTTTCACCCGTTCGGGACACTGATGTGACGCGCGTCCAACGATACAGCGGGCGCCAGTCGGCCGGTGCGAGAAGCCCGAGTGAGCTCCAGCGCGCGGTCGTTATGTCGGTCGAGGACCTTTTTTGGAGCGCCAGAAGTCGAACGACCGGCCATGTTGCCGTTGTAGTCCGACGCGCACGTTTTCGAGGGCGGTCAGATGCGGAAACACAGCCGATAGCTGGAAAGACCGCACCGAACCGAGGCGCGCCAAATCGGCGGGAGGCACGGCGGGTCTTCAGGTCTACGCCACTGACGGCCGTGAAGCCTTGAAACTCCTTGGTAAGTCCGCAGATCTCAAGGATGATATCGCCTGCGATCTTCTCTTCCGGGACCGACTGCGGGCCGGCGTGCTTATTAATCAGAACGTCTCCTCATAGGTGTTTCCGCTAAGGCACTCCCGTCCAACTGGACGTCGGAACGGGAAAGCCATTATCAAGTTGAACTCAACCAATGCGAGATCGAGTGTATCCTTTTGCGTAATCCGGGATCGCAATTCCCGCCTTGAGATCACTGCAACTCTTTGGAGCCCCCGCTGTCAATTTGATCGGAATGACACCGGCCCATCCATCGAGGGCATGATCTTCTTCGGGATCCATAACGCCATGATCCCTTATCTTCGCTGATGCCTCAGTGAGCGGAAATCGAAGGAAGACAGTTGCCGCAATTTCCTTCTTCTTCGGAGGCCGCACCTCATGGCCAGGCAGAATGTCATCCACGAATGCCGCAACAATGCGCTCTTTCTCTTGAAAGTCAGTCACCTTCTCAGCCTGCGCAAAGATAACCACTGAGCGGTAGTCCATGCTCATGCCAAAACCGGATCGGCCAGCAACAATCGAGTCCACGAGTGTTACAGTAATGCACGCTGGCGCACCCGACTCCAGAGTCGTTAAGAGCTGATTGTTCGGGCTGCCATGGATATAGATGTGATCATCGATGCGGATAATCGCAGTTGGTATGACACGTGGTTGCCCATCCACCGCCACGCCGATATGGCACACCAGAGCTTCATCAATAATACCGTTGATGACGCTGCGGTCATAAGCACCGCGTTCAGGACGCCGGCGGATACGCGTCTGGTTGGTCACTGCGATTGTGGACATGTAGACTCTCCTAAACAGCGACGGCGCTGAGTCCGGTTCCTTTGTGGTGAGTGAGATGGTCGCCTTCGTAGGCGTTACGCTCTTTGATTCGTTTGCCCGTGATGTACGATTGAATCGATTCATAAAGTGAGCGGGGCACTTTCACTCCTTCGACTGCAGTCCGCTGTCGGGCCTCATACCGGCGATCGGACGGGAGCCTTGCACCGTCTTGTTCGAGCATTTTCTTGAACAGCATTTCTCCGTGCTCGAGCTGCGCGATGCGATTGCCGTTCTCCACACAGCGGACAGGATCGATCGCGATGATCAACTCGCCGCCGCAGGGAGCACCGGTATTAGCCTTGTCGCGTTCACCGGCTTCGAAGCTCAGTGCATCGCCGAGAAGGGGGCCGGCGAGAAGTTCGACCATCATCGCGATATTGGATCCCTTGAATCCACCGAAAGGAAGCTGCGCGCCCGCGAGCGCCTGAGCCGGGTCGGTGGTGGGCTCACCGTCAGGTCCGATAGCCCACCCCTCGGGCAACAGCTTGCCATCGCGAAGACGTAACTGGATCTCACCGCGAGCGCTTGCGCTTGAAGCCTGATCGAAGACAAGCGGCGGCTTGTTTTGGCGCGGCCATGCGAAAGCCATCGGGTTGGTGCCAAACAGTGGTTTGGTACCTCCTGCCGGTGCAACGTATGGACTGGCCGCGACAAATGCGAAGCCGACCAGACCCCTGTCCGCTAGCCGTTCGACCTCGGGCCAAAGCGCCGCGACGTTCAGGGCGTTGTTGACGGCGAGCGCAGCAATGCCGTGGTCCTTGGCTTTTGCAGCCAAAGGCTCGTCTCCGCGCTCCAATGCGAGTGGCGAGAAACCATATTTCGCATCGACCTTCATAATGCCAGGCGCCAACTCCTTGATTGTGGGTTCGGCATCGGGCGAGGCCTGACCGGAGTGCAAACCGTTCATGTAGAATGGCAACCGGAACAATCCGTGATGGCGACATTCGTCTTGTTCGGCAGCAGTAACGGTATTCGCGATCGCGGCGGCGTGCGCTCGGTTAAAACCCTGCCCCAACAAAGCTGCCTCGGCGGCGGCGTGGACTTCGCCAAGAGACATCTGAACTGCGTCTTGCATAGGAGTGCCTTGTGAAATTGTTGACATCGAAGCGCCTCACCCGGCGCGCCAGCCAGCATTTCCACAAATTTGCATAACATGCAATTTTAAAGATTCGGCAAATGTGCCTTATATTGCGAAAGGCAGCTTGCCCGGCAATCAGGGTTATTGGGATGAGAGAAGTGCAGCTTAAGCGGAGCCGTCGATCCCATGATCGATGACGTTCGAGGGGGTAACGACCATCAACATACGTGCGGGCTTCTTGCCGATGTTACGCCCCATGTGCGGCTTTGCACCGATGAGATGAACGCAATCACCTTCGTCAAGGACAAGACGATCGGAGCCGATCTGAAACTCAATGCGTCCAGCAAGGACATAGAGGACTTCTTCGCCTTCGTGCGAGAGAAGCTTCACGTCTGTATCCGCCGTAACCGGGAACTCAAGGAAGAATGCACTGAGCTTCGGCTCGGTGAGAGCCCCTGAAAGCCAGTGATAATCGTAGCCATTGGCAGCCATCTGGCCGGCCGCCTCCCGTTCTGCCTTGCGGGAGACCGTGTAGTATTTCGGCACATAGGCTTCGTTGGTGTCTTCAAAAAGATCGCGCAGTGGCACGTCAAGCCGCGTTGCGATCACGATCAAATTTGCGATCGAGGTGGCAGTCTCGCCCCGCTCGATCCTCGAGAGATAAGCCGCTGACAACTCGGTGTCGGTTCCGAGCTGCTGCAAAGTAAGCTTCCTGAGCTGCCGAGCCGCACGGATTCGAAGCCCAAGTTGACGCGCGACGAGACGGGCCTGATCCAACGACATTCTCCCTAGGCAGACCGTTGTGAATGTTCACAAAAATGCCTGTAGAGACAATTCATCCGGGATGCAAGACTGATGGCGCGACGTGGCGTAACTCATTGACCTCATGGGATCCGCGCGTTTAGCCCGGATCCCAGCATATCGTCAGAGAATGCGCGCATAACCGCCCTACTTCTTCACAAGTGGACACGCACTCTCCTCAAGAGACGGAAAGACCTTGTCGGCGGGGATGGTCGCCAAAACCTTGTAGTAATCCCAAGGCCCCTTGGATTCTGCAGGGCTCTTAACTTCGATCAGGTACATATGGTGCAGCATAAGGCCGTCTTCCCGAACTTTGCCATTGCCGCTGAACATGTCGTGAACCGGAAGCTCCTTCATCTTGGACATGACCGCCTTGCCCTCGTCCGTCTGGGCAGCTTCCACCGCGCGGATGTAATGTCGGACGGCGGAGTAGACGCCCGCCTGGGTCATTGTCGGCATCGCCTTGCGCCGATCGAAGAATCTCTTGGACCAGGCACGCGTTTCGTCTGTCCTGTCCCAATAGAATGCGGCCATAAATTTTAGACCCTTCGCGTTGGACAGCCCCATCGCATGAATGTCAGTAATGAAAACTGATGGCGCGACCAGTGCCTGCCCCGTGATGCCGTACTCTGCCGCCTGCTTGATGCTTGTCGCCATATCTGCGCCGGCGCTCGCAAAGGCAATTACCTTCGCTTTGGACGCCTGCGCCTGCAGAAGATAGCAACTCATGTCAGAGGTCCCCAAAGGATGACGGACCTCGCCCAAGACTTTGCCGCCCCGCTCCGTCACGGCCTTACGAATATCGTTCGCAAATGCGTGGCCAAAAGCATAATCGACCGGGACAAGAAACCAGCTGTCATAACCAGTTTCCATTAGATTCTTCGCGAGGCCGTAGCCGTTTGAATAGCTCGTATAGACCTATTGGGCCGAAGTCGCTGTGCAGGCCTTCCCTGTGAAATCCGACGATGCGGCAGCGATGAGTGCTACCTTGTCCCGCTCCTGCGCAAGGGATTGCACCGCGAATCCCACCGAGCGCGCCAACCCCACCTTCGCCAAGCTTCGCTCACGATCGCCTGGCGTTGCCACGACGTCAAAGAAGGCCTCGTAGGATAGGGCTTTCCGCCGGACCGGTCATTCCGTCACGCAAACTACGCGCTCTCGATCAGCGCATCCGCCACTGCAGCAGGGAGTATGACGGATCAGACTCGGGATGGTGTTCGAACACGCCTTCAACATCAGCTCCGATTACGACTGCCTGCATTGGATCGCCTAGCAGGTTGCCTACCATGCGCACGCCGCCGGCATGCGGTAGCTCCACAAGCACGGCGATGTAGGGACCATGTTGCCTGAGCGCCGCGTGGGAGGGATGCCAGACACGCTCCCAACTGAAGATCCGGCCGCACGGTTCGACCTCGGTCCACGATGGATCAAAGGCGTGACAGCGATGACAGAGCCACTCGGGTCCGAATTGCCACGTCTGGCAATGGCTGCATTGCTGCACCATGAGCCGGTTCTGGCGTAATCCCACCCAGTAAGGCGCTGACAAACCGTCGGGCTCGGCCACTGGAATTGGCAAGCCCGCAGGAAGATAGGTAGAGCTTGGCTTGGCGCTCATAGCACAGCCTCCGAGCCAAGAAGCAGATTGCTGACTGGCGTGACCATCGGACCGCCGATGACCATTGCAACGTCGTTCCGCTCGACCTGGCTCGTCGAGGTGCCGCGCACTTGGCGCACCGCCTCGAGCACGAGTTCAAAACCATGCATATAGCATTCGGCAAGATTGCCGCCGCTCGTATTGAGCGGGAGCCGTCCGGAGGGCGCAATAAGGTTCTCGAGCGTAAGAAACTCGTTGGCCTCCTCCGGCTTGAAAAAGCCATGCTCAGCCAGCGCCATGACCACGCCGCCGGTGAAGTTCTCATAGCTCTGAACCACGCCGACATCGGCCGGGCCGAGACCCGCCATCCGGTAAAGGTCCGGCGCGACGGTATCGAAGCTCGCGCTGGCATAGAGCGGCGAATTGTGGGGCATGGCTCCGCTGCGATATCCGGATCCGACAGCCGCACCGAGCAGGTAAACCGGCTTGTGCCGAAAATCCCCGGCGCGCTCCCCGGCAACGAGCACGAGCGCGGCCGCACCATCATTTTCCATGCAGCAATCGAATAAATGAAAGGGTTCGGCGATCCAGCGCGAGGCATCATATTTTGTAGCATCCAGCGGTTTGCCGTACATGACCGCACGCGGGTTCGCTTGTGCATGGTGGTAGGAGGCAAGCGCGATCGCGCGCAAGGCTTCCTGCCGGACACCATGCTCGTGCATGTAGCGGCGGACTCTCATGGCAAAGCGTTGCGGCGGCGCAAGCACCCCGTAAGGCATCAGATATGCCTTTTCGCCCGAGATGGTGTCGATCCCCGTGGTCTGCCCGAAACGGCCGTATTGGCCCTGAGCCAGCGAGCGAAACACCACCACACAGTCCGCGAGACCGGCGACGATCGAAGCGGCCGCATTTGCAACCGCCGCACAGCACCCGCCTCCTCCTCCGCCCCACTGCATCGTGGCGGTGCGCAGCGACCGCGTTCCCAGCGCAGCGGCCAGCCGGGACGCATCACTGCGATCATCGCTATAGGACGCGAATCCGTCAATCTCGCGCGGGTCGAGTCCAGCATCCCCGCAGGCGGCCAGGATAGCCTTGAGAGCGAGCTTGAATTCCGGGTCCGGGGAAGCGCCGTGCCGATAATACTCGGTTTCGCCGATCCCGACGACAGCCACGCGGCCACGAAGCGTGCGATCTGCCCGGGCCATCATGTCTAGCTTTCCGCTGATTCAGGCCGTCTTTGATGACCGCCGAATGCGCCCGCCTGCGCAAGCTGAGCCAAGCGGTCTTCGTCATAGCCGAGTAAATCGCAGAGCACCTCCTTCGTATGTTGGCCAACAGCAGGCGCAGCTACGGGATCAACGATCGGGGTCCGCGAATATCGGATCGGCAGCCGGACATTCGGCACCCATCCAACTTTTGGATGCGGGATGCGGGTCACGATCTCACGCTCTTTCGCTTCCGGAGAGCGAATGGCCTCGCCGACGGTGCGCACTTGCCCGCACGGCACGCCCGCCGCACGCATCTTCGACTGCCAATGCGCCCAAGGCTGCTTTGCGAAAGCTTCACCGAGGATGCCGAACAATTCGTCGCGCTGCCGAATTCGGTCCGGTCCGGTCGCGTAGGTGGCTGCCGACGCGAGCTCCGGGCGATCAATCACCTGCGACATCAAGCGCTGAAAGATCTTGTCATTGCCGCAGTTGATATAGAATGAGCGGTCTTGCGCCTGAAACACACCCGACGGGCAGGTGTCAGGACTGGTGTTGCCATGTCGCTGAGGGTCCGCGCCGCTGAAGAGATGCTGCAGTGGGGCGTAACCGGTCATCAGCACAGCGTTGTCAAACAGCGACACCTCGATGGCTTGACCGAGTCCGCTGCGTTCACGTGCGACCAGCGCGCCGAGGATCGCGTTACATGCCATCATGGCCGTGCTGATGTCCATGACCGGCGACAACGCGCGCACGCCTTCGCGGTCGGCGTAGCCATTCATGGAAACGAACCCGCTCTCGACCTGCGCGATCGGATCGAAACCGAGCCGATCGGCGAACGCACCGTCTCGCCCGTAGGCCGACACCGAGCAGTAGATGATCTCCGGCTTGATCCTGCGGCAACTCGCATAGTCGACACCTAATCGTTCCATGACTCCGGTCGAGAAATTTTCGACGACCACATCCGCTTTGGCGATCAAGTCGCGCACGATTTGCAGGCCCTCCGGCGACTTCAGGTCGATGGCCACGCTGCGTTTATTACGGTTCGTCCAAAGAAACGGAGCGCCATGCATCAGATCCGGGTGTACCGGCGGATAGCGGCGAAGATCGTCGCCTCGGCCGGGCGCTTCGATTTTGATCACCTCTGCGCCCATATCGGCCAAGATCATCGTGGCGAGTGGCCCAGCGATGAAATGCGAGAAATCGATGACCCGTATTCCCTCCAGCGCCCTTGGGGCATTCGAGGGACGAGGCGTATGTTCAGGAAAGTCCGCTTCAAGCTGATCCAGCATCTTCATATCCACGGTTTGTCGCCCAGGCTCCTAGATCGATCATCGCCACACGCCGCCTTGGGAGCGCATGGGCGCCGATCGAAATCGAAAGCCCCCATCAATTGTTCTTTGATTGCTCAACCAGCGAGCAACCGCCCTCATCGAGGGGCCGAAACGCCTCGGGTCCGCTCAGCACACCCACCTGCTCCAGAAGATCCCATTTGCTCTTGGAAGCTGCGGGGGCCTTCACTTTCAGAATGTACATATTGTGAATCGCGCGCCCGTCCGGACGAACAACGACTGGTCCGAACAAATCGTCATCGATCGGCTTTTCCTTCAGCGCGCGGATGACCGCCGGAGCGTCGTTGGTTCCCGCGGCCAGGGCCGCATTCAAATAGGCCCGCACTGACGAATACACCCCGGCGTGGAACGCGGTGGGTGACTGCTTGTGTTGCCGCTCGCTGAACCTTGCCGACCAGGCGCGGCTGGCGTCATTCAGGTCCCAATAGAACGGCTGGGTGATAATGAGCCCCTGCGCCACGGAAAGACCGCTCGACTCCACGTCGTTTGTGGTCGTCAGCAGGGCCGCGAACGTGCGTCCGTTCTGCTTGAGCCCGAATTCGGAGGATTGCTTGATGAGGTTGATCGTGTCGCCGCCGGCCGTGGCGAACGCGATCACATCGGCCCCCGAGCCGTCGGCCTGCAATATGAAGGATGCATAGTCGGCATTGTTGATGGGAACATTGACGGAGCCGAGAACGGTCCCGCCGCCCGACTTGATCACGGATGTTCCGTCACGGACCATGGATTTACCGAGGGCATTATCGGTCGCGATGAAGTACCACTTCTTGCTGCCATGATGCGCGAGATAATCACCGATCGTATGCGAAGCGGCCCAGGTGTCGAAAGTCCACTGGATCGTATTGGGTGAGCAATACTTTCCGGTGAGATCGGACGAGGCCGCGCTCGAGGCGATCAGCCCTGCCTTGGTGCCGCGAACGACTTCGTTCACCGCCAGGCCGACCGCCGAATTCGGCACATCGGCAATCGCATCGACTTTTTCCTGATCGATCCATCTGCGTGCGATCCCAGCCCCGACGTCCGCCTTGTTCTGATGATCCGCGGCGATGATCTCGACCTTGAAGTCGGGGTGCGCCTGCATGAAATCTTCCGCCGCCATTTTCGCGGCCGTGACGGATCCCTCGCCGCCATTGTCCGAGTAAGGGCCGGAGGCGTCGTTGAGCACGCCTATCTTGATCGATCGCGGCGTCTCGGCGAAGCCAGGCAACGATATGCCAAGCGCGAAAAGAG
>WNFD01004092.1_pt1 | contig 14630 bp, 15 predicted proteins | sample 5400491 | NCBI WGS metagenome assembly WNFD01 (sample SAMN13153343, study PRJNA577476) | soil metagenome | isolation source: 120 cm saprolite under Douglas fir tree site 2 hole 2 replicate 2 | place: USA:California | collected 2015-04-18
TCGATGGATATCTGGAGACGAAAACGGTGTGGGTCGCTCTGTGAGAGGCACCGAACAGTCGGACTCTCGGACGGTCGGTCGCTAAATGCCGCGCGATGCACTCATCTGCTGCGCGCTCCGGACCCCAGTGGGAAAACACGGCGGCTCGCTCGCTGCCATCCGCGCCGACGACCTCGCGGCGGTCCCGATCCGGGCTGTTGTCGAGCGCTCCGGGATCGATCCCGCGACCATCGACGACGTCATCCTGGGCTGTACCAACCAGGCCGGCGAAGACAACCGCAATGTCGCACGGATGGCGCTGTTGCTCGCGGGACTGCCGGTGGAAGTCCCGGGACAAACGGTCAACCGGCTGTGCGGCTCTGGACTGCAAGCGGCGGCGAGCGCCGCGCAGGCTATCAAGGCGGGCGAAGGCAGCGTGTTCATCGCCGGCGGGGTCGAGAACATGACCCGCGCCCCTACTGTGATCCTCAAGTCGGGTGAGCCCTGGAGCCGGAAAGCACCCGACATCGCCGATACCACAGTCGGGTGGCGGTTCACCAACCCGCGCTTGCGCAAAGAGTGGACGATTTCCCTCGGCGAGACAGCCGAAGTCGTGGCCGAGCGCTACCGCATCTCCCGCGCCGAACAGGATGCCTACGCCGTCGAGAGCCAAAGACGCGCCGAGCGTGCGTTACGGGAGTGCGTGTTCACCGACGAAGTTGTCCCGGTGACTCTCGGGGATGGGTCGAGCTTCGCGAAGGACGAATACCCGCGCGCCGGATCCACGCTGCAAGCAGTGGGGAAACTGAAGCCGGCGTTTCGCGCCGACGGCACCGTCACGGCCGCGAGCTCCAGCGGCATCAACGATGGCGCGGCGGCCCTCCTCATCGTTGAGGGGGGGTCGGAGAATCGCACAGCCGCATTGCAGCCTCTCGCGAGGATCGTGACCACGGCCGTTGCCGGCGTGGACCCCAGCTGTATGGGTCTCGGACCTATTCCCGCAACGCGCAAGGCGTTGGCCCGCGCCGGTCTCACCATCGACCAGATCGATCTCATCGAGCTGAACGAGGCGTTCGCGGCCCAGGCCATCGCCTGCATCCGGGATCTGAAGCTCGATCCGGCGAAGGTGAACCCTTACGGCGGGGCCATCGCCCTCGGCCACCCCCTCGGCGCGACCGGCGCCCGCATCCTGACGACTCTCGTCTACGCTTTACGCCGCACGAATGCGCGTTACGGTCTCGCGACCATGTGCATCGGCGTCGGCCAGGGCATCGCCATGATCGTGGAGCGCGTCTGATGGCCGCCTACGACCGAGTGCAAGTGGAGATTGCTGGTGGCATCGCCACCGTCACCCTCAGCCGTCCCGACAAGCTCAACGCGCTCGACCGCGAGCTGTGCGACGAGCTGGTCGCGGCCCTGCAGATGGTCACGGGCAGCGAGCAGGTACGTGTCGTCGTGATCACCGGGGCGGGACGCGCGTTCTGCGCTGGCGCTGACCTGACGGTGTTGGGAAAGGATGGCCCCGCGCTGGTACGGGCGGGCAAACACGTCGCGCTGCTCATCCGCGCGGCGCCGCAACCGGTGCTGGCGGCAGTGAACGGCGCGGCTGCGGGAGGCGGCGCGAATCTGGCGCTCGCCTGCGACTACCGCCTCGCGGCTGACACCGCGTCGATCGGCCAGGTGTTCCACAAGCTGGGACTCATCCCCGATTGGGGCGGGACGTACTTCCTGCCCCGGTTGACGAGTACCTCGAAGGCGTTGGAGCTGGTGTGGAGCGCCCGGATGGTGCCGGCCGCTGAGGCCGAGCGCCTTGGCCTGTTCGACCGGGTCGTGCCCGCCGCTGAGCTAGCCACCGAAGCGAGACGGCTCGCCGCCTTGTGGGCGACGCAGCCGCAGCAGGCGGTTCGTCGCGCCAAGGAGGCACTGTACCTGAGCGAGGTGAGCTCGCTCGTCGCGATGCTCGACCTCGAAATCGTTCATCAGAACGAGTTGTTCGCCACCCCCGAAGCCCGTGAGCGCATCGGGCAGTCCCTCAGCACCAGGAGCCGCTGATGGTCCGCAAGCTGCATAACTTCGACGACTGGATCGACTACTTCCGCTACTGGCAGGACTCGATCGGGCTGGAGCAGGATTACCTCCGGAGCTTCCAGTTCGAGGCGAAGTTCGGGGAACCGGAGGTGCCGCACATCGAGTTCGGTCATTACCGGGGGCAGCGCAAATGGCCGACGGTGATGCACATTCCCGACCAGCGCATCCGCGACGCCCTGCTGAACCTCATCGTCTACCAGGGCGACACCGAATTCGCTTCGGTGGAGCAGCAGCGCAACCTGCTGCAACACGCGCCTAGCGACTACGACCTGTTGTCGCTCCAGCGGGTGATGACCGAGGAGATGCGCCACGGCTGGCAGATGTCCTACCTGCTCTGCACGCACTTCGGCGACGAGGGCAAGCGCGAGGCGGCCAAACTCCTCGAGCGCCGCGCTGATGAGGGCGAGCGGCTGCTGGGCTCCTTCAACGAGATTGTCGATAATTGGCTCGACTTCTTCACCTACACGCAGTTCATCGATCGCGACGGCAAGTTCCAGCTCAAGATGCTGTCGGTCTCCGGGTTCGACCCGCTGTCACGCTCCATGGGGCCGATGCTCAAGGAGGAATCCTTCCACCTCGGCACCGGCAACAACGGCCTGCTGCGGATCGTGAAGGCCGGGAAGATGCCCCCCGAGGTGATCCAACGCTTCTTCTATAAGTGGATCCCCACGGCCTTCGACCTGTTCGGCACCGACAACTCCTCGTCAGCGCACTGGGCCTATGTGTGGGGGCTGAAGGGCCGCTACGACGAGCGTGAGAACCCCGTCGAGCCAGACAAATCCCACCTCAACGAGATGTCTCGCGGGCTCTACCGCCAAGAAATCGCCAAGCTGGTGGACCGGCTGAACATGTTCATTCCGGAGCGGGAGCGGCAGCTCAAGGTTCCTGAGCTCCAGTTCAACCGCAAGATCGGCATGTACGCCCACCAACCCCACACCGTCGAGGGGGTCCCGTTCTCCGCCGAGCGGTACAAGGACTATCTCGTCACGGTGCTGCCCCGCCCTGAGGATATCCAGCTGGTGCACGATATCGAGAAGGAGCCCGGCTGGATCGAGGCCAAGAAGGCCGATTCGCTGCTCTCGTGAAGCCGCTGGTCATCGCCCACCGCGGCGCGTCAGGGTATGAGTACGAGAACTCGCTCGCTGCCTTCCGAGCTGCGGCGGCACGGGGCGCCGACGCCGTGGAGCTGGACGTGCACGCGACGCTCGATGGCGCCCTGATCGTTCACCACGACGAGTCGGTGAACGGGACGTCCATCACCCGCTCGACGGCGGCGCAGCTGGGGGCCGTCCGCCTGCCCAACGGCGAGCCCGTTCCGACGCTCGCTCAGGCGCTGGAGGCGATCGATCCGAAGCTGCAGGTATTCGTGGAGGTCAAGTCGCTGCCGCCGCAATTCGACGGCCGGCTCTTCGCCGTACTGGATCAGGGCGTCAACAAGGGACGCTGCGCGGTGCACGGCTTCGATCACAGGATCGTGAGCCGGCTCGGAATGGCGCGCCCGGCCCTGCCTCGTGGGGTCCTGCTCTCCTCCTATCCGATCCGGCCGCTCGAGCCGCTCGAGGATACGGGCGCCACAATCCTTTGGGAGGAGCACGAGATGATCGACACGGCGCTCGTGGACACGATCCACGGAGCGCGCTGCCGCGTGTTCGCCTGGACCGTCAACGACGAGTGGGAGATGCGCCGCCTTATTGGTCTCGGAGTGGACGGCCTGTGCGGCAATTATCCCGACGTGGCCCGGCGGGCAGTCGACGAGGGGGTGCGTACGGCGTGACCCGCCCCCCGCCCCCCCCCTCCCCCCTCCCCCGTGTCACAGTCGTCGGCGCCGGCGCGATGGGACATGGTATCGCGTACGCGGCGGCGCTCGCCGGTTGCCCCGTCACGCTGACCGACAACAAGCCCGGCGCACTCGACTTGGCGTGGAGCAAACTCGACGGCCTCCTCGCCGGCGCCGTCAAGCGCGGCAAGCTCACGACGGCGGAAGCAACACGCGTCCGGGGGCGCCTGCGCACCGAGCCCGATCTCGTCCCGGCCCTGGCCAACGCGGAGGTCGTGATCGAGGCCGTGGTCGAAGACCTGCGTGTGAAGCGGCAGCTGTTCGCCGATATCGACCGCGTGGCGCCCGCGGGCGCCTTGCTCGCGACGAACACTTCGTCCCTCTCCATCGGCCAGATCGCGACCGCCGTCGGCGACCCCACGCGGGTGATTGGGATACACTTCTTCAACCCGGTGCACGCCATGGGGCTGGTCGAGGTGGTGACGCACGCAGCCAGCGCGCCTGAGGCGGTGGATCGGGCGGTCACCCTCGCTCGGCAACTGGGCAAAGAGCCGATCGTGGTGAAGGACTCGCCGGGATTCGCATCCAGTCGCCTGGGCGTTGTGCTGGGCCTCGAAGCGATGCGTATGCTCGAACAGGGCGTCGCGTCGGCGGAGGACATCGACAAGGCGATGGAACTCGGATACAACCACCCCATGGGGCCGCTCAAGCTAACGGACCTCGTCGGCCTCGACGTGCGGCTCGCCATCGCCGAATACCTGCATGCGACGCTGCATGAGCCGCACTACGCGCCTCCCAGGATCCTGCGCGACAAGGTCGCCCGTGGCGAGCTGGGGAAGAAGTCCGGCAAGGGGTTCTATGCCTGGGGCTCCTGAGGCGTGAAGCAGCCGCCGATCCGGGTCACCGACGTTCACGTCCACATCCAGCCCTGGCGGGACCTCAAACCGCAGGTCCAGGAGGCGATGCGCAGAGGCAAGGAAGCCCACTGGGACTTCCTGCTCGCGATGATGGACGACCCGAAGGCCCTGCTCGACGTCATGGACCACTCCGGGGTGTGGCGCGTCGGGTTGGTGAACTACGTGAGTCCCGACGTGATGGGGTTCACCTCCACGACGAACGCGTTCGCGGCCACGTACGCCCGGGCGAATCCCGAGCGGCTGCTCCCCTACGGCGGCGTGCACCCGCGCGACAGCCGCGACCCCGCCGGCGAGGTGGACCGGCTCATCGACCTCGGCATCCGGCTGCTCAAGATCCATCCCCCGCATCAGCTGTTCCCCGCCAACGCCTACACCGCGGGATTGGACGCCCTCGGCGCGATCTACCGGCGCTGCGAAGAGCGCGGCCTGCCGGTAATGGTCCACACCGGAACCTCCATTTTCCCCGGGGCGCGCAACAAGTATGGCCGCCCAATGGAGCTCGACGACGTCGCGGTCGACTTCCCCGACCTGCAGATCGTCATGGCGCATGGCGGCCGACCGCTCTACATGGAGGAGGCGTTCTTCATCCTGCGGCGACATCACAACGTTCGGCTCGACGTCTCGGGGATTCCGCCAGCCAAGCTGCTGCAGTACTTTCCCCGCCTGGCGGAGGTCGCCGACCGCACGCTGTGGGGCACGGATTGGCCGAGTCCCGGCGTGAAGGATCTGCGGCAGAACATCGACCAATTCCTCGAGCTCCCGCTCACAGACCCACAACGGACCGCGATTCTCGAAACGAATGCGCTGGCTCTGTTTCCTACTCGCTAACACCGTGGTGGCCCAGGCAGCGCCGTCCGTTCCGCGCGGCGACGCCAAGCCGTTGCGGTTCGACATCGCGAGGTTGGCCGAAACGCGGGATTCATTCGTGTTTCACCTCGATGGCCAGGAGCGCGGCTGGGCGGTGTGGCAATACGAGTATCGGGTAGGCGCCGGGGGAGGGGGAACGCCGCCGATGGTCGTGTTCACCGCGGTCTCGGAGCTGCGCCCAGCCGAGGCCGAGAGCCTGCGAGTGACTCTCAACCGGCGCAGCGGCGAGCCGATCTCGTCGTTTCACCGGATTGAATACTTCGCGCCGGGAAACGACACGACCCTGGTGGAGCACGACCTTGACGTGAGGCGGGGTGTGGTGGTGGGCCGGCGTCGGGTGCGAACCCGGCACGGCACGCTTCACGTCATTCCCGTGAGGGTACGGCTTCCCGTAGGTGCGGTGTGGTCGGATTACGGCCTGCTCGCAGCGCCGGTCGCGAACGCGTCTCCGGGAGACTCGCTCGTCACGGCCGCCTACAGCGAGTTCGGGGATTCCCTCACCACGCTCAGGCTCGTCGCCGAGCCGGCCGATTCTGTCACGGTGCCCGCGGGACACTTTGCCACGGTGCCGCTGCGCGGGGCCGATTTCCGCCTGTACGTGACGCGCACCCACCCATGGCGCGTGGTAAAAGGCGAGAGCCTCGACCACCGCTTCGACTTCGAGCTAGCGGGGACCGGGCCAGTCCTGCGCTCGGGCGGGCTATGACCCGCAGCCGCCACACTCTCACACGGAGCGCTTCGCTCATGCACAGCTGTGGTCTGCGGCGCTACCTGATGCTCAGTGTCGCCCTTGTCGCAGCCGCTCCGGCCCCAAGCGGGCTTCTCGCCCAGGCCGGCCGGATCAGCTACGAGACTTTCACGCTCCCCAACGGTCTGCGGGTGATCTACTCCGAGGCCCACGCGACGCCGATCGTCACGGTGGATGTGTGGTACAACACTGGCTCGCGCAACGAGCGGCCCGGGCATTCGGGGTTCGCCCACCTCTTCGAACACATGATGTTTCAAGGTTCCGCGCATGTGAAGAAGGCGGAACACTTCCAGCTGATCCAGCGCGCTGGCGGCGAGGTGAACGGGAGTACGACCGAGGACCGGACCAATTTCTGGGAGGTCGTGCCCTCCAACCGGCTCAACCTCGCGCTGTGGCTCGAAGCCGACCGCATGCGCTCCCTGGCCATCTCCGATTCGAACTTCCACAACCAGCGCGAAGCGGTGAAGGAAGAGCGGCGCCTGCGCGTGGACAACCAACCGTACGCCCGGGCGTTCAGCGACGGTCTCACAACGCCCTTCGACAGCGGCGCCTGCTTCGCGTATGCACACACGGTGATCGGCTCGATGGCAGACCTCGACGCGGCCAAGCTCGGCGACGTCCAGGCGTTCTTCGAGACCTATTACGCCCCGAACAACGCTACCCTGGTCGTGGTCGGCGATTTCCGTCCAGCCGAGCTGCGGCGCCTCGTGAACCAGTACTATGCGGGCATCCCGAGCCACGCCGCTGCGGCGCCGGTGACGTGCGACTGGAAGCTCGCGCCGGGCCCGGCGCACCGCGAGGTGACGGACGAGCACGCCAACCTGCCGGCCAGCCTGCGAATCTACCGGATCCCCCCCCACGACAACCCGGACACGCCTGCCCTCGAGCTTCTGAACATCATCCTCGGTCAGGGGGAGAGCTCGCGGCTCAACGTGGCAATCGTCCGTCGGGAAAAGGCCGCACTCGGCACACAATCGCTGATCGTCGGCGAACATCGCGGCCCCGGAGTCAGCGTGGTGCTGGGCATCGCCAACCAGGGCGTGGACGTGAACCATCTCGACAGCTTGCTCGCGGCCCAGGTGGACTCGATCCGCGCGCACGGCGTGAGTGCGGAAGAGCTCGCCAAGGCCAAGAACACCTTCCGCGCGCAGTTCATCGCCAACCGCGAGACCGCGCTCTCCAAGGCCGAGGAGCTCCATCATTATGACATGTTCCACCACTCGGTGGCCGACATCAACGCCGACCTCAACCGCTACCTGGAGGTCACGAGCGAGGATATCCGCCGTGTCGCCACCAAGTACCTCGATCCCGCAAATGCTGTGGTCATCATCGTGAAGGCGATGGCAGCCGCGGAGCGGGGAGGTACCCCATGAGGCGGGAGAGCGTCGCGTACCTGATCGGCGGCTTGACTGCCGCCGTGCTGCTGTCGGTGGGCCCGAGCGTCCGACTGTCGGGTCAGGAGTCCTTCCCCTCCCGTCCTCCGCGACCCGCCCGGCTCCGGCCCGTGGGATTCCCGCCCTTCCAGGAGTCGGTATTGCCGAACGGGACGACGCTGGTGCTGGTGGAGAACCACGAGGAGCCGGTGCTGTCCGTCACGCTTAGTTTCCGCGCTGGGGAGCTGGCCGCCCCGGCGGGTAAGGAGGGGCTGGCCGGTCTCGTCGCCGAGCTGCTGAGCAAGGGGACCGCCACCCGGACGGCCGAGCAGATCGCCTCGCAGATCGAAGGCGCGGGAGGCTCGCTCAGCGCGAGCGCCGGGGACGACTTCCTCACCCTCTCGGCCGACGTCTTGAGCGATCAAGCAGATCTTGCCTTCACGCTGCTGGGCGACGTGTGCCGGAACGCCCTCTACCCGGGCGACGAGCTGGAGCTCGCCCGAACGCGCGCGCTGTCGGCGCTCGCGCTGGAAGTCTCACAGCCGGCCAGCGTCGCGCGGCGCTTCTTCAGTGCGGAGATCTACGGCAAGCACCCCTACGGGCGGAGCCCCACCCAGCAAACCCTGAAAAGCATCACCCGGGACGACGTGCTGAAGTTCGCCGCTGCGCGACTCCGCCCCGGCGGAGCGCTGCTCGTCATCGCCGGCGACGTCACGTTGCCCCAGGCACGGGCGCTCATCGACAAGGCCTTCGCCGGATGGCGCGGCGCGCCGACGTCTCTTCCGCAGGCCATCGCCCCACCCGCCAAAGCCGGGACCGACATTCTCCTCGTCAACCGTCCGGGCTCCGTCCAGTCGACGATCGTGATCGGGAACACCACGTTCCTCCCGACCGACCCCGGCTACTATCCCGCGCGCGTGGCGCTCCAAGTGCTGGGCGGGGGTGCCGACGCGCGGCTGTTCCTCATCCTACGGGAGCGGAAGAGCTGGACCTACGGCTCCTACGCCGGCCTCAACCGGCACCACGGGGTCGGCAACTGGCAGGCCTCCTTCGAGGGCCGCACCGAAGTCACCGACAGCGCCCTCGCCGAGCTGCTCCACCAGCTGGACCGACTCAGGACTGAAGCGATCCCCGACTCCGAGCTCAAGAACGCCCAGAACTTCCTGGTGGGGTCCTTCCCCCTCACCATCGAGACGCCGGAGCAGATCGCGACGGCCGTCACGACGTCGAAACTACTCGGTCTGGGAAGCGACTACATCCGGCGCTACCGCGAGCGGCTCGCGAGCGTCACCGCGCTCAGCGCGAAGAACGCAGCCGCCCGGACTATCCATCGGAGCGCGCTCTCGATCGTCGTCGTCGGCGATGCCGCAAAGCTGTATGATCGGCTGAAAGCCATCGCCCCGGTGCGGTTGGTGGACGTAGACGGCAAGGCGCTCACGCTCGACGATCTCCACCCCCACGGCGGCCCCGTGGCCCTCGACCGAAGCCAGATCGTGGCCCGACGCGACAGCTTCACCATCTTGGCGAACGGCACCCCGGTGGGCTTCCTGCTAGCCGCCGTGGATCGCGGAGCCGACTCGGTGGCGTACACCGAGCACACGAACATCGCCGTGGCTGGTGTCGACCAGAGCTCGACGGTCATCCTCGACGGGGCGACCCTGGATGTCCGTCGCGTCGATCAGGTGGCTACCATGATGGGCTTGAAGCCCGAGACTCACCTCGTCTACGGCGGTGGCCGTGTAAAGGGCCATGCCAGCGCGCCACAACCTGACCGGACGCTCAAGGCTATGGATATCGACACCACCCTGGCTGCGGGGACGATCGACGATAACGCCCTGAATCTGATCCTCCCTGCCCTGCCGCTCGAGCCGGGGAAGACGATCGGCCTCAATGTGTTCACGGGGAACGACGGCACGACGAAGGTGCTCACCATCAAGGTGGGTCAACCCGAGACCGTGACAGTTCCGGCGGGATCCTTTCAGGCCTTCCGGCTGGACATCAGCGGCGGGCAAGCGCCGCTCGTCATCTACGTCTCCAGCCTCGCCCCCCGACGCACGATCAAGACCGAGATCGTCGGGACGCCGCTGCAGTTCGTGCTTGTGAAGTAAGGGTTCGTCACCAACGAGGAGCTCATGCGCAACACGTCCGGCTTCATTCTCGCCGCACTGATCGCAGGATGCGCTTCGGCGGGTGCGCACTCGGCCCAGCAGGCAGGGCCAATTGCTGGCCCCTCCACCCCCTCCTCCTCCGGCGCGGGCCGGGCTGCGGCCGAGACGACCAGTCTCAACCGGGCGCAGTACCCGTCCACCTACCGCCGGCATCCCAACCCGCCGGTGCTGATCCGCAACGCGACGATCATGACCGCAACCGGGCAGGAGATCCCCAACGGCTCGATCCTCTTCAAGGACGGGCGGATTGTCGCGGTGGGGACCAATGTTCAGGCGCCCCCCGACGCCGTCGTGGTGGACGGTAGCGGCAAGTATGTCACGCCGGGCCTGATCGACGATCACTCGCACCTTGGCGTCTATGCCGCGCCGGGGACCGACGCCGAATCCGACGGCAACGAGGCCACGAATCCGGTCACGGCGGAGGTGTGGGCCGAGCATTCGTTCTGGCCGCAGGACCCCCAGATTCCCCTAGCCATCGCTGGCGGGATCACCGTCATCCAGGCGCTGCCCGGCTCGGCGAACCTGATCGGCGGGCGCAGCGCGATTTTGAAGCTGATCCCCGCGCGCACCGTACAGGAGATGAAGTTCCCCGGGGCCCGTTACGGCCTCAAGATGGCGTGCGGCGAGAACCCCAAGCGCGTCTACCGCACGCGCGGTCCCTCGACCCGGATGGGCAATATGGCGGGGTATCGCGCCGCCTTCATCCAGGCCGAGCAGTACCTGGCCCACTGGGACAAGTGGAACAAGGATCACCAGGGTGATCAGCCGCAACGGGATCTCAAGCTCGAGAGCCTGGCCGAAGTCTTGCGCGGCAATATCTACGTGCAGAATCACTGCTATCGGGCCGACGAGATGGCGACGATGATCGACCTCGGCCACGAGTTCGGCTTCAAGATCCGGTCCTTCCACCACGCGGTCGAGTCGTACAAGATCGCCGATCTCCTCGCGCGGGAGGGTGTGTCAGTTTCCGTCTGGGCCGACTGGTGGGGGTTCAAGGAAGAGGCGATGGACGGGATCCTCGAGAATGCCGCCCTGAACCAGCAGGCGGGCGGCCGTCCCCTGATCCACTCCGACAGCCCAAGCGGCATCCAGCGCTTAAACCAGGAAGCCGCCAAGGCGATGTACGCTGGGCAGCGCGCTGGCATCGCCATCACTCGGGACCAGGCGTTGCGCTGGGTGACCATCAACCCCGCCTGGACGCTCGGGCTTGATTCGATCGTCGGTACGCTCGAGCCGGGCAAGATGGCGGATGTCGTGGTCTGGTCGGCCGATCCCTTCTCCATCTACGCCAAGGCGCTGCAAGTCTACAACGACGGCTGGCTCGTCTACGATCGCAACGATCCCGCCCACCAGCCGCGTAGCGATTTCGAACTCGGCCAAGTGCCCGCACCCGGGAGTGACCGATGATCGGCCTACTGCTCGCTCAGACCATCGCCATCACAGGCGGGACAGTCTACCCTGTCGCCGGCCCCAAGCTCGAGCACGCCACGGTGCTGATACAGAACGGCCGGATCGCCGCGGTCGGCACGGCGGTGGCCATCCCCGCCGGCGCCACCCGCATCGACGCGACCGGGAAGTGGGTGACGCCCGGCCTAATCGACGGCAGTGGCCAGATGGGCCTCGTCGAGATCGGCGCGGTCGGCGGCACCCGCGAAGCGTTTTACCGCGGGGACTCCGTCGCGGCCGCCTTCAACGTGGCCGAAGGCATCAACCCAGCGTCGACGCTGATCCCCGTGACACGCATGGCTGGCATTACCACCACCCTTGCCGCCCCGGGCGGGCACCTCATCAGTGGCCAGGCGGTGCTCATCGACCTTGACGGCTCGACCGTGGAGCAAATGCTGGTGAAATCGCCGGCCGGCATCCTCGCGGACCTCTCCGAGAGCGGCAAAGACGAGGCGGGGAGCACGCGAGCGGGCGTGTCCCAACGGCTGCGGCGGGTGTTTCGCGACGCTTTGGAATACGAGCGCCGCAAGCCGGACTTCGCCCGCGGGCAGATGGCACCCCTGTCAGCGTCCGCTCCAGACCTGGAAGCGTTGTTGCCGGTGTTGCACGGGCAGCTGCCGCTTATCGCCGTCGCCAACCGCAGGAGCGATATCGCGACGGCACTACGGCTGGCTCGGGAATTCAAACTGCAGGTGATCCTGGCGGGGGCTCAGGAAGGCTGGCAAGTGGCGGGGGACATCGCCGCCGCGGGCGTGCCGGTCCTGATTGAGCCGCTCGACAACATCCCGTCCTACGACGCCCTCGGCGTCCGCTACGAGAACGCCGCGCTGCTCGCCAGGGCGGGGGTGAAGGTCGTGTTGCTCGAAACCGACACGCACAATTCCCGCAACCTGCGGCAAGAGGCCGGCAACGCCGTCTCCTACGGGATGAGCTGGGACCAGGCCCTGCGGGCCATCACGCTCGCTCCCGCCGAAGTGTTCGGTGTAGCCGATCGCTACGGATCGCTCCAGGCTGGCAAGGTCGCCAACGTCGTCGTGTGGTCGGGCGATCCGTTCGAGTTCACCACGGCCGTCGAGCACGTATTCATCCGGGGCCGGGAGATCCCGCTGCGCAGCCGCCAGACGGAGCTGTTCGAGCGCTACAAGACGCTGCCCCCGAAATACTGACGGACAGTGGGGCTGAAAACGAAAACGGGCGAGAGGAAAAGCTCTCGCCCGTCTCGCCGCGCGGTCCGAGCGTCAGGCGGTCGTAGCGTCCGTCGGTTTCGGGTACACACTGACCTTGTAGCGCTTCTTGTCTTTGTGCTCGAACTTGACGTGCCCATCGGCCACGGCGAACAGCGTATCGTCGGAGGCGCGGCGGACATTGGCCCCGGGATGGAACTTGGTGCCGCGCTGCCGCACGAGGATGTTCCCGGCGCGCACGAACTCGCCGCCAAAGTGCTTCACACCCAAGTACTGTGGATTCGAGTCGCGCCCGTTGCGCGAGGAGCCGACGCCCTTCTTATGCGCCATGGGTCACCTCACCCGACCTTCACGTCCTGAATCTTCACTTCCGTGAACTGCTGCCGATGGCCCGCATGGCGCCGGAACCCGGTGCGGCGCGCGAACCGAAAGATCTTGATCTTCTTGTCCTTGCCGTGTCGCACGACCTCGGCCGTCACCTTCGCGCCACGGACGGTCGGCTGCCCGGCGTGCACTTGCTCGCCGTCGCTCGCCAGCAGCACCTGGTCGAACGTCACCTTGCTGCCGGGGTCGGCCGCGAGCAGCGGCACCTTGATCGTCGCCCCTGGCTCGGCGCGGAACTGGCGGCCGCCGGTGGCGAAAATGGCGTAGGTCATGGGTCGCGAACTCTAATTGGCGCTTAGGGTTCCGTCAAGAGAGTCGCGGATTAGGCGACGGCGTATTGGTCGGTCACGTCCCGCCCCGCCGGCTTGGCCATCATCCGGAACTCATCCAGCCGCATCATCGGATCGTCGCGCACCTCGAGCTCGAGGCCAGTCTGCTTCTCGAGTTGCCGTAAGAAGTTGGGCTCCTGCTCGACGAGGTAGAGCGCGACCTCGGGATGCAGCCGCACCGCCAGCTGGCGCTCCTTATGATCCGCTCCGGCACGCTTCAGAGAGCGCTCCATGCGACGGACCACCACTTCGGGACGAAATACACGTCCCGTCCCCGTGCACGTCGGGCATTCGGCCGTCATCGACTGCCACAGCGACGGGCGCACCCGCTGGCGGGTCATTTCGATCAGGCCCAGCTCGGAGACCGCGAACGCCCTGGTGCGGGCCCGGTCGTGGCTCAGGTGCGTGCGCAGCTCCTGCAGCACTTTATCCCGGTTGCCGCGCGTCTCCATGTCGATGAAGTCTACGACGATGATCCCACCGATGTCGCGCAGCCGCAGCTGACGCGCTACCTCCCGCGCCGCCTCGAGGTTGGTCTTCAAGATGGTGCTTTCTGGGTCCTTCTTTCCCGTGTAACGCCCGGTGTTCACGTCGATCGAGGTGAGCGCTTCCGTCGGCTGGATGATGATGGAACCGCCCGTCGGCAGCTCCACGCGCGGTTGGAACAGCCCGCGAATCTCCGCCTCGATGTCGTACTCGTCGAACAGGGCCGTCTCGGCCTGGTACAGCTTTACGCGCGGGAGCAGCTCCGGATCGATCTGCTTCAAGTACGTCTCGATCTCGTTGTGTAGCGGCTTGGAGTCCACCAGGAGCGAGTCGACCTTGTCGCTGAACAGGTCGCGCACGATGCCGCGGGTGAGGCTCGTCTCGCGCTGCACGAGCGCGGGAGCGCGAACCGACTTGGCTTTGCGGGTGATCTTCTGCCACAGGCCGTAGAGGTGGTCGATCTCCCGCTTGCAGCTCTGCTCCGTGAGATCGTCGGCGACGGTGCGGATGATCCAGCCACCGGCATCCTTGGGCACGAGCCGGCTCACCATCTCGCGTAGCTTGGCGCGCTGCTCGCGGTTGTCGATCTTGCGGGAGACGCCGACCTTCGAGGCGAAGGGCATGTAGACGAGGAACCGGCCCGCCAGGGAGATCTGCGCGGTCACCCTGGGGCCCTTGGTGCCGATCGGCTCCTTGGTGACTTGCACGAGCTTCGTCTCGCCGCGCTTCAGCTCGTCGGCGATGTTGGGGATTTTGCGGCGGGATGAGGCGGGCGAACCGGCGGCACGGTCACGACCGGCCCGGCGAGCGTGGCCATCGCCGCCGTTGCCGTTGCCGCCCTCGTCGTCGTCCTCCGTCCCCCCCCCCCCCCCCCCCCCCCCCCC
>WNFD01008094.1_pt1 | contig 14630 bp, 9 predicted proteins | sample 5400491 | NCBI WGS metagenome assembly WNFD01 (sample SAMN13153343, study PRJNA577476) | soil metagenome | isolation source: 120 cm saprolite under Douglas fir tree site 2 hole 2 replicate 2 | place: USA:California | collected 2015-04-18
AGCAGTGTCCGGATGCATCGCCGGGTACCTTCATTTTCCCCGACAGAAACGGCGGAGTAATGGATACCGGCAATTACCGGAAGCGAATCTTGCACAAGCTGGCACGCAATCTTGAATTGCCCAAGCTGACCTTCCAAGTGATCCGACGCACAATTGCTACGCTGGCACAGAAGAAGGGAACAGTGAAGGACGTTCAGGGCGTGTTACGACACTCGCGAACGGCGACGACAACCGACGTCTACATGCAAGAGATTCCCGATAGTGTGCGGGCGACGGTGAATGCCATCAACGCTGAGTTGCGATCAAAGCCAAATTCTCGGAAGGTTGGTCGAAAACTTTCTGGAAATTTGCTACCAAATGCTACCAAATCGAAAGGGGCAGGCTCTGTAAGTTGTTGAAAAGATGGTGGACCTGGTCGGGATCGAACCGACGACCTCTTCCATGCCATGGAAGCGCGCTCCCAGCTGCGCCACAGGCCCACTCTTTGGGTGAGACCTTTATATTGTCGCTGAGGTGGAACAAATCGTCAACAAAGTCGTATAGAGAGGTACGGATCTTTCATCTGACGTCTGGTTCGAATCATAGCGTGGGCGACGCGGTGTGCTGCTATTCTGGGTTGAGCCCTTTTGCTGGACGCAACGTCTATTGTTAAGGACAAAAGATTAAGGGACGGGTTGAACAGAGACTTGGCCATTACACCTGGTGATAATTCAATTCGTGTGGCAAATGTCCGCCGCGGCATCTCCTTGAAAGAGCCGACGATGATCGCGCTTGAGACCTTGCGCACGCACAAGCTACGTTCGTTTCTCACACTGCTGGGTGTAATTCTTTCGGTTTCCACGCTGATTGTAGTGGTGTCTTTAATTGAGGGAACAAACCGTTACATCTCAGATAAGGTGGCAAACTTCGGAGCGAATGTTTTTCAGGTAAGCCGTTTTCCCATCATTACCAGCTTTGACGAATTCCTTCGCCTGCAAAAGAAGAACAAGAACGTGACCTGGGACGACTATCGTTTTCTCAAGGAAAACATGAGGCTGGCCAATGCCGTTGGAATTGAAACTTCTGGCCGGCTGGGAAAAGCAAAGTATAGAGGCGACACCCTGGATGACGTCACCATCGTGGGCGTCTCCGCGGAAATGGCGGGCATTGACACCCGCGAAGCTGAGAATGGTCGTTACATCATTGAAGCTGATAACAGTCACCGTGCGAATGTAGTGATGCTTGGGACCGATATCGCCAAGAGATTCTTTGGCGGCGTTGATCCGCTCGGGAAGTCCCTCTATATAGATGGTGAAGAGTTTGAAGTGGTGGGCGTATCAAAGGAGCTGGGGACGGCGTTTGGTCAATCGCAAGACGACTTTGTGCTGATGCCGGTGGAAACGTACCAGAAGCTGTACGGCACACAGGAAAGCATGGACATTGCGGTACAGGCAATCGGGCCGGACTTCATGGATCCTGCCAAGGATGAAGCGCGCATGCTGATGCGGGCCCGGCACCATCTCAAGCCTAACGAAGATGACAACTTTGGAATCATCGAAGCCTCCGCGGTCATGGACCTGTGGAAGCAGCTCACCGGGACACTGGCTTCGAGCTCGATCGGAATCGTGCTGGTGTTCATGGTGATCGGCGGCATCGTCATCATGAACATCATGCTAGCGAGCGTGACGGAGCGCACCCGTGAAATTGGTGTGCGCAAGTCTCTGGGCGCAACACGGACTGATATTCTCATGCAATTTGTAGTGGAAGCGGCGGTGATGTCGGTGGTGGGCGGCGCTCTGGGAGTCATAGCGGCCATGGCCATCACTCTGCTGGTCAAGCTGGCCACTCCCGTTCCGGCTGCCGTTCCGTTTCTATGGGTAGGCATTGCTCTTTTGATTTCCACTTTGGTCGGACTCTTCTTTGGCGCTTATCCAGCGCACAAAGCCTCAAAACTTGATCCCATTGAAGCCCTGAGATTTGAAGCATGAGAGCACCTAAAACAACGCTATTGTCGGAAGACGTGAAGATGGCACTGGAAACCATCCGCACGCACAAAGTGCGCTCGTTCCTGACTGTGCTTGGCGTGGTGATTGGCGTCACCGTGGCGATTACGGTCACGTCAATTCTTCTGGGTTTTGAGAGCAGCGTACAGGATTCGTTCGACCAATTCGGCATGAACAATCTGTTCGTCTTCAAATTTCAGCAGGGAATCCGCGGCAGACTCACGCCCGAGGAACGCACTCGCAAATCGCTGACCTTTGAAGATGGCATGGCCATGCGCGAAGAGCTTCCCGCGGTGAAAGAAGTCAATATCATCGCGCTGCCTAAAATAGGCGTTGGGCCGCAGCCGATCCGTACCGCCAGATACAAAGGCAAGGAGCTAAGCAATATCAGGTTTCGTGGCGTCACGGCCAGCTATATGGAAGTGCAGAGCGCCAAAATCAAGGACGGCCGCTTTTACACCGACCAGGAAGATCTGCATCGGTCTGATGTTGTGGTGATTGGTTTTGATGTGGCCAATGCGCTTTTCCCGACCGAGAACCCGATTGGCAAGCCGCTTCAGGTGGATGGTGGCGTGTACGAGGTGATTGGAATCCTCGACAAGAAAAAGAACGCCGCTCTTGGCGTGTCTGACAATGAGGTTTTCATTCCTTATCGCACGTATCGCAAGCACTATCCGCGTGACGATGAAAATTTCATCAACGCCATGGCCTATCCGGGAATGAAGAACATTGCGGAAGACCAGATCCGCAGCCTGCTGCGTACGCGCCGCCGGGTTCCCCCTGACAAGCCAGACACCTTTGGTATCAGCAGCGCAGAGCAGGTGGGTGAGCAATTTAAATCCATCATGGCTGGCGTGGTGCAATTGGTGGTTACCGTGGTCTCAATTGGTTTGCTGGTTGGTGGCGTAGGCGTGATGAATATCATGTTAATGAGCGTAACCGAGCGCACCAGAGAAATCGGAGTGCGCAAAGCAATTGGCGCCCGCCGGCGGGACATCACCTTCCAATTTCTCACCGAAGCCATGACTCTCACTGGCATCGGGGGTATCATCGGCATTGTTCTGTCTCTTACCTTGAGCCTTCTGCTCAAGCTGGCCAGCATACCGTCACTGATTCCAATTTGGGCAATCGCATTGGGAGTGGTGGTGGCCTGCAGTGTGGGATTGTTCTTCGGAATCTATCCGGCCGTAAAAGCCGCGCGCCTCGATCCGGTGACGGCGTTACGTTACGAGTAAGCTGGCTGTCTTTTTGTTTTAATCCCGAGTGTAACGAGGGATCCCTACGGGGATTCGGGATGACGACGCGTCGTCGTTTGGCCGAACAGATGATTGCCAACCGTGGCTCTTCTGCCGCTCTCTACTCCGCCACTTCAGTTTCACGAACATATCCATACGGACAATGGCGGCAGCCGGAGCGGCAGCAAAAGCCACGATCGCGCAGAAACTTTGCGGTAAATACCCAGCAGCCATTCTCCAGGTAATAGTCCTCGCCTTCCACCAGGTCATTGCCAGAGCTCAAGACATCACCGCCAGCGCCAGCGGCTGGGCTTGCGGATTCTCAACCAGCACGCCGTCTTTGAAGCTGACTTGTTTCCCAGAGATGGCAGGCACGCGCTCGCCCGGAACCACAATGCCAGCGAGATTCAATGGATCGGCAGCGGAGATGGTGATGACTTCGCCGCTGGGCGGGAGGTTCCTGGTCGCGCGCAGGGAATCCACGGCGATGGGTAGCGCGAACTGTTCGCCGATAAATCCGCTGACGAAGCGCCCGCCACGGATCTCACCGCGATCTTCCATGCGACGGAAATTGATCAGCATGTCACGCCAGCGCGGCAGAATGCACTCGCGGGCCAGCAATTCGCGAAAGACAACGCCATAACGTTCCAGCAACATTTTGCAGACGGATTCAATCGCCTTCTGCGGGTCTTCGCCCTGCAAGGGCGAGAGCAATGACCAGCGGCCGGCGCTATGGCGCGGGCGATTTGTTTTGCCGTTGCCCACGCCAGAACGACGTCGAGGATCGATCAGCGCGCGCAGGTTGTCAAAGCCGTCGGCGGTAACAAGTCCGGCGGCAACAAGCTCCCACAACCCGGTCTCAACCTCGGCCTTCAGCTTGCCCGTGCCGCGCACAATATCAGTAAAGAAGGATGCCCCGCGCGAGCGCAGGAACTCCATCACCTCATTTGCGCTGGGACTGAGCCCCTTGATTTCGTTGCGGGCTTCTTCATGTGCTGAATGAACACTGGGCAACGCCATCCATTCCGCTTCCTCGCGAACGAAGAACGTAATCGGCGCTACGCTGGTGGGAACAACGCGGCGCGTTCCGGTGGCAGTTTCCTGGAGCATCGCCGGATGTGGCGAAAGGCGTCCCCAGCCTACCGCTCCGGTCATGCAAAGCTGGTCAAGGCTGGCAGGATCGTAGTTGGCGATACGTTGCGTGAGGACATGTCGTTCCCAGGCGCTGGCAGCAACTTCAAATCCCTGCAACTGTTTTACAATTTCCAGCGTGCCGCGTTCCCCACGAACCTGCGTGCCGGGTGCAACATGCTGCCAGCGGAAGAGCCAGCGCATAAAGGTTGCCGCCGTGACCGGTTCAATCTGTTTGCGCAGTGAGCCCAGCGTGAGCCGGTGTATGCGCGCCAGTAAACGGCGTTCACACCATTCCAGATTGACGGGAAGACCCGCGGCGCTGAGCGGTGCTTGAGTTTCTGGTGATGGTTTGCCACTGAAATGGCCACGCAGGACCAGGCCACTGCTCTCAATGCGCAGAAGTGCCTTCTCCACGTCAGCCGCGGACACGCGCAGAAAGCTGGCCAGCGCCGTCGCTGTCGTCGGGCCAGTGTGGGCCAGCCATCCGGTGGCCATCGTCTTCAATGCGTCTTCGGCAGAAGGCACATCGCCCGCGACCGAAGGCAGTTGTTCTTCGAATTTCGCGTCGGGATAGATGGCGAGAAATGACTGCGCCTTTTCCGCCGATAACCAGAAGTAAATGTCGCCTTGTTGGAAAGGCGAATCTGGCGATGCGGCTTCGCGGCGAACGCTTGCCCGTGTGGCGCGATTCGACATTCGCAGGCGTTCAAAGAATGGTAACCAGACTTCCGTGGAGCGGCGGCCATCGGGTGCCAGACAGTCTTCAGGAAGCGCGATCAGCGTGTGCAGGGTGTCAGCCAGTTCGTCAGCTTCGCGGACATCCGGCCATGCTCCGGCGCGAACTTCATCAATCGCCGCCGGATCGAGCCCACCTACTTCTTTGAGCACCGCTTCCGGCAACGTGCGACGCAGTTCAACGGCGCGCGCTCGACGTTCTTCCAGCGGAGCATCATCCAGAAAAGCGTATGGATTTGAATTCAGGATCTCGTGCGAGAAAACGGACGGCACCGGCGTGTCCACGGCAATGCACTTGAGATCGCCTGAGTGTATGCGACGCAGGACCGTCTTGAGACCTTCCAGGTCCATGGCCTCCTGAAAAATATCTTTCATGACCTCGCGAAGCAGCGGATGGTCAGGAACCACAATGGGGCCGTCAGCATTTTCCTGGCATTGGGCAGCGTCAGGAAAGACCGAAGCCAGCAGGTCAGCCGACCGCGTGCGCTGCACCTGAAGAGGAATTTTCTTTCCGTTCCAGTATCGCAGCAGGGCCAGTGAGCGGTTTGCGTCCCAGCGCCAGCGCGTTTCCAGCAGCGGTGACAGCAACGCTGCCTGTTGCAAAACTTCCTTCACGGTATTTTCGTGGAGAAAGTTGAAGACATCGGCCAGAGGAAAGCTGTGCTGCTCGGCCAGAGAGATGTTAACGCCATTGTCAGTGGCCGCAGCTTGAAGCTCAAAGTTAAAAGAGACGCAGAAGCGTTTGCGCAGAGACAGTCCCCAGGCTTTGTTGATCCTTGTGCCGAATGGCGCATGCACAATCAGTTGCATGCCGCCGCCTTCATCAAAAAAACGCTCGGCGATGATTGTATTCGTCGTGGGCACCGCGCCGAGCACGGCCCGGCCAGAGACAATGTATTCAATCGCCTGTTCAGCGCCGGAATCATCCAGTCCGCATTCCTGCTTGAGCCATTCAACGGCGTTCAGCGTCTCCGGCGACTTCTGATTTACAAAACCAGGAACAGTGTTGGGCGTGAGATCGCTGATTTTCTGGCGCAGCTCGCCGATCTGCTGGGAGAGTTCTTCGGTTCGTCCGGGCGCTTCACCCAGCCAGAAGGGAATCGAGGGCGGCGCGCCGTGTGCATCTTCCACAATCACGCGTCCGGCGGCTTCAATGCGACGGATACGCCAGCTTGTATTGCCCAGCAGAACAATGTCACCCTTCATGCTTTCGACGGCAAAATCTTCATGCAGCGTTCCCACCACCACGCCTTCAGGTTCGGCGATCACGGTGTAGAGGTTGGTTTCGGGGATGGCGCCCCCATTCATGATGGCCACCATGCGCGCGCCACGGCGTGCTTTCAGCTTGCGGTTGACCTTGTCATGATAGAGATAGGCGCCGAAACGTCCGCGCTGTGAGGCGATGCCGTCGGCCAGCATGGCTACGATATCGTCATAATCTTTGCGTTCCAGATCGCGATAGGGATACGCCCGTTTGAGAAGCGCGAAGAGTTCGTCTTCATCCCATTCTTCAGCGCAACAAGTGGCCACAATCTGCTGGGCCAGCACGTCCAGCGGTGCTTCAGGAATGATCAGCCGGTCCAGCTCACCCTGATGGATGCAGCGGACAAGCGCCGCGCACTCGATCAACTCATCGCGGGTAGTGACGAAGAAGCGGCCTTTGGGCACGGCGCCACGCCAGTGACCGGCGCGTCCAAAACGCTGCAAGGCAACGGCAATGGCCCGTGGCGAACCAATGTGTATGGAGAGATCAACAAATCCAACATCAATGCCGAGCTCCAGTGATGCCGTGGCCACCAGAACTTTTATTTCACCATTCTTCAATTTGTTTTCTGCATCCAGACGCATCTTGCGGGCGAGACTGCCATGATGCGCAGCCACCATATCCTCGCCCAGGCGCTCGGATAGACTGAATGCCACGCGTTCGGCGAGCCGGCGCGTGTTGACGAACACCAGGGTCGAGCGATGTTCCTGCACGAGCTGAACGATGCGGTCGTAGATCTCATCCCAGAGTTCGTTGCTGGCCACCGGCCCCAGTTCCTGACCGGGAACCTCAATGGCGAGATCGAGCGTGCGCTTGTGTCCGATATTGACCACCTGAGGCGCCGGCTGATCATTCCCGGTGAGGTAGTGGGCCACCACTTCGATGGGTTTTTGCGTGGCGGAGAGGCCAATGCGAACCGCACGGCGTCCGGTGAGCGCATCAAGACGTTCCAGTGACAGAGTAAGATGCGAGCCGCGTTTGTCATCGGCCACAGCATGGATTTCATCCACGATCACGGTGTTTACGTCACGGAGGATCTCACGGCTTTTCCCTGCGGTAAGAAGAATGTAGAGCGACTCCGGCGTTGTGACCAGAATATGCGGCGGTCGTTTGAGCATTGCCTGGCGCTCACGGGAAAGAGTGTCACCGGTGCGGACGGCCACGCGCACTTGTGGCATGAGCAGTCCTTTTTGTCCGGCCAGGGTCACGATCTCGGCCAACGGGCCTTCCAGGTTTTTTTGTATGTCATTGCCCAGCGCTTTGAGCGGGGAAACATAAAGGATCTCCGTTCGGTCACAGAGATTGCCGGAGAGGGCAGTGCGCACCAGCGAATCAATACATATAAGGAAGGCGGCAAGAGTCTTGCCGGATCCAGTCGGTGCGGATATTAAGGTGGTTCGTCTGGCCAGAATGGGCGGCCAGCCCTGTTCCTGGGGCTCGGTGGGCGTTCCAAATTTTGATACGAACCATTCCTGGACCAGGGGATGGGCCCAGGCAAGCGAGTCAGGCACCGGATACATCAAACTATTTTACAGCATGTTCGCAAAAGATTCGCCCGTGAAAACTTTACTCGATTCAACGGGCAAGCTGGCAGAAAAAGTCCCTCATCAATTCCAAACTGGGAGCAGGTTTTGCACTTTACGAAAATATACAGTCAATAAGGCTGTTCAGGTAAGCAGCTGGATTCTTAATCACTTAGATATGCCCCAGTAAAACACCTGAATCATCCGACTCAGTCTAAGGGCGGTTTGGCAGCGTAGCTGCATAAGAAGGTATTAACCGTAACACTGTAGCTAAACTTCCGGACTGTCGTTTATTAAGGTCACATTAAGGACAAAATATGAAGGACCTTTCCAATCGGATTAGCCGGTTAACGCACGAACTTCGCGCTTTACGTTTGCATTTGCAATGGGACACGTTTCAAAATTCCACCCCCAAAGATAAAGATAAGATTGTTGATCAAGTCGTAAGCACGGGGCTAGTCGCAGATTTAAAGACCGTGGTCGATGAGATGAACCAGTTTCTCTGGTCGTACATCGATTCGGCTGCCCGCAATTCGGGGCCTGATGTGGATTACGCCCTGCAGAGTGCGCGACTGAATGAAGTAACTGAGATGTTGCGGCTGTTACGGCAGACTTCATGTCCAACTTCAGGCGAGCAACTGGAATTTGTGGCGCGAGTGACCATTGCGGTTGACCGCCAACTACAGGATCCAGAAGAGCACGAAGCGGCTGTCCGGCGTTCTGCGTAAAGGGTGCACCGCGCCGCCAACTTTATTACAATATTCAACCATGCTGAAGCACATCGCATGGAAAGACGTTGAACAGGAAAAGCTGAATCCTTTGCTTGACCGCCAGATGGTTACGGGCGAAGACCTCATGCTGGCGCGTGTTCTGCTGAAAAAAGGCTGTGTAGTCCCGGAGCACAGTCACGTGAACGAACAACTCACTTACATTCTGGAAGGCGCGCTGAAGTTCTGGATTGATGGCAAAGAGATCATCGTCCGGGCCGGTGAAGTGCTGTGTATTCCTTCCAACATGCCGCACAAGGCGGAAGCGATTGAAGACACGGTGGATCTTGACGTTTTCTATCCGCCGCGCCAGGACTGGATCAACAAGACCGACGTGTATCTGCGCAACGCTGAACCCGCGCCAAGCCGGTAAGCCGTCGCGCCGGAAATGACGCCGACGCCAGATCGCAATACACCCGGGCACCCCAAGCAGAATGTCCGGTTGGGTGAGCTTGCGCTGGTCTTCCTCAAGCTGGGTACCATTGCGTTTGGCGGGCCTGCCGCGCACATCGCCATGATGGAGCAGGAGTTTGTGGGCCGGCGAAATTGGCTTACGCGGGAGGAGTTTCTTGATCGCCTCGGCGCCGCCAACCTGATCCCTGGTCCCAGTTCAACAGAGATGGCCATTCACATTGGGTTTTTGAAATGCGGATGGCCGGGCTTGATTGTTGCCGGGTGTTGTTTCATTGTGCCGGCGGCGATCATGGTCACATTGATTGCGGCGACGTACGTAGCTTACGGGAATTTACCGCGTGTGAGCGGGATACTCTATGGCCTGAAGCCAGTCGTAATTGCCGTAATCGTGCAGGCGTTCTGGAAACTGGCGCAATCCGCGGTAAAGAATCCATTCCTTGCGCTGATTGCGGTCCTGGCGGCGGTGGCGTCAGCATTGGCTGTCAGCAACCTGGTTGTGATTCTGGCGGCGGGAGCGCTGGCAATGACGCCGGCCTTCAGGAGAAAAATCCGCGCACGTCATGCCTTGTTTCTGGCGTGGATCTTTCCATTCCAAAGCGCCGCCTCTCTGGCCGCCTTCTTTGCCGGACTACCGACCGCCGGATTAACGACTGCAGGATTACCGGCCGCTGCACCAGCTTCCACGGTTCCGGTCAGCTTGTGGCGATTGTTCTTGACCTTCGCCAAGATCGGTTCTGTCCTCTTTGGTAGCGGTTATGTGCTGCTGGCATTTTTGCGCGCCGATTTCATCGTCCATCTCGGCTGGTTAAGTGAGAAGCAATTGCTGGATGCCGTTGCCGTTGGCCAGATAACTCCCGGCCCGGTGTTTACCACGGCGACCTTCATTGGCTATCTGGTGGCGGGAGTGAAGGGAGCGATCGTCGCTACAGTGGCGATTTTCCTGCCTGGTTTTTTTCTGGTTGCGGCCAGCGGCCCCATTGTCGCTAAAGTGCGCAGGTCTGTTACGGCCAGCGCGTTTCTTGATGGCGTGATTGTCGGATCTCTTGCGTTGATGGGCGTCGTTGCCTGGCAGTTGGGACGGCAATCTTTGCTGGATGTCTTTACCGCCGTCATATTTCTATCCAGCCTGGCTCTTCTCGTCCGGACACGCGCGAACCCACTCTGGATCATGACTGCCGCCGCGGTTGCGGGTTTGTGGCACGGAGCCTGAAATGCGAAGAGGCTGGCGGGGCAAAGCGCCAGCCTCTCTGGTAGTGGATCTGCAAAATGCAGTCAAGTAGATGCGGTAGCGCATACGGTTATTGACTTCAGCGGACCAGCGTTCCGTAATTTGAGGGAATGAAAGCATCAGCACTCCTTCATCACAATAGCGGGATCGTGATGATGGGAGGACGCTTCCAAGCCAATACCAGAACGCTCCAGCTACCACTGTGAAACCGGAATCCAGTGCAGGAAGGCGGTGCTTAAACACAGCAGAATTATGCCGCCCAGTTCGTAAAGCAACACTGATTTCCAAAAATGAACTCCTGATAAATCGGCGGCTGTTCCAGTGCAATTTCAACCTCGCGGGAAGGATGTTGGGCGAGAAGCATCTTTCCGTCTGTGGTGACGTCCGGAAGAGATGGGGCAAGCTTACGAGCGCGTCTTCTTTGTTCGCGGCTTTCTAATCTGGATCTGCCGTCAGGAAAACCTTGTTTGTAAAGCGCGCTGAAGCCCTATCAGCTTCGAATCGTTGCATCTACGGCCGCTGCGTTTCCCTATACATGAGTGCAGCGGGATTGATCCTAGGGTGCGCAGCTTAAGAAAGGATTGATCTTTCATTAAAAACTCTTATTTCCGGATTGTTTTTCGTGGCCGTCAAGAAAAAAGCCCCAGCGAAGGCCGGGGCAGTGATTCAGACAATAGATTTTTCACCGTTGCGTGGGTGTTGAGAGCGCAGAATCTTAAGACTCTGACCTCATGAAACTCAGGGTTTCGGTGTCGGTTGTGCCTCTGGCGCAGATGCGGTCGGAGCGGTTCTGGGATGTAACTCCATTGGATGAGGCGTCATGGCTCGGGTGGGTGGAATCTTGGCCACAGGGAATGGCGTGAAGTAGTCCAGATTCAAATTTGTATGGACGTTATCCATCACGGCCTTGATTGTGTTTTCCACGTTTTTCTCATGCAGGTCACGCAGAATTTCGCCGCGCAACTGATCCACAGTAGGAACGCCACGCGAACGCAACCTGTAAATGGTTAATCCAGCGGGTTCAGATTCAACCTTGGTGACTTCTCCTGCTTTTAGAACGAACAGCTCGGCTTCGATCATGGGCGGAAATGATCCGCGGCGCCGCGATCCCATGTCCGTGTTCGGAGGAGCCGGGAGCCCCAGGGTCTTATAGGCATCGGTCTGAAGAAGCGTCATGTCTTCGCCATTCACGGCGCGCTCACGGACCTGTTCGGCTAATTCTCTGGTTTTTTTAGCGACTTCAGCGGCCGATCCTGTGATCTTACGAGCGGCTACGGGAACGATAACGCGCTCAACCTTTATTGTTTCGAACTTATTGGTGTTCTGTTTGTAATATGCCTCAATATCTTCCTGAGACGGATTGCCGAACTTGCCTTCGAGATAGCGCCGGTAGGCTTCACCCAGCGTGCGCACGTGCACGATCTTCATCAATTCCATGAACTGAGGGTCTTTGTCAATGCCGGCTTTCTCGGCAGCATCGGCAAGTGCCAGAAGCTGCACATAACTCTCGGCGAAGCTGCGATGCGCTGCCGATGCCGCGGACGGGGCGTTGACGCCTACGGCCGTAACCATAGATAGAAACTGGTCCCGTGTAATCTGAGTAACGCAGGGAGCAGGCTTGGTGGAACCATCACCCAGTCCGGAGCAAACGCCTTGAATCTCAAGCACAACTGTATCCGGCCCTACGCGTTCAGGGTGAAACGTTGGCTGTTGGATGCCGGCAGGAGGATTGGGAGCGCTGGATGGCGGTATCACAGGCGCCGTCTGGGCCAGAGCAGAGGCGCACGTCAACATAGCGGTCAGGAATACACGAAGCATGGAAGAAACCTTCCTCACTGAAATATGCAAGAAATGTAGGAGTGGGGGATTGAGCTATGATAACAACATCTGTTATTTTTGGGACACTTTTTTCAAATCCAGGCCCTGGAATCCATTCAGATACGCTCTTTCGTACCTGTCTGGTGGGCGAATCGAGATTGCATCTCATGCGTATTGTTCTCGTATTTTTGCTTTTTTGTCATTTTGCAGTCGCCCAGCAAAGCGTGAGGACCATATTTCTGGTCCGGCATGCGGAAAAAACCTCTGGATCGGCAGATCCCGGGCTCAGTCCTGCTGGAGTGAAACGGGCGGATTGCCTGGCCAATGCATTGAAAGACGCAGGCATCAAAAACATCTATGTGACCGAAGCCAAGCGCACGCAGCAAACCGCTGATCCGCTGGCGAAAAGGTTAAACATCAAGCCCACCATGATGAAGGCGGCAGATTCCGCCAATCTGGTCCGCAACTTCTTATATGCGGGGAACGGTAACACGCTGGTGGTCGGGCACGGTGATACGTTACCGGTGATTGTGGCGCGCATCAAAGCCGGAACGGTCGCGCCGATCGGTGAAAATGAATATGACCGTCTGATCATGTTTTCCACCATCGAGGGCTCGCCCACGCCGATTGTGACAATGCATTATTGCGAAGCCAGCGGACCTGCCGCTCCCTCCACAAAGCCGATGGCGCCCGGCAAAGCTCCGGCCAAAAAACATTAGACTCAGGCGCAAGAGAAACCTATTGGCGTCCGTGATTGATTCGCGGGCGCCATTTTGTTTCTGAACGCCCAGGATTAGAGTTTTTAATCTACCCTCAATGACTCTCTAATCGTAAGAACTCTATTATGAGTGAACAAGATTTACGTCTGCGTGTGCTGGGCGAAGATCCGGCTCGTGGGCGAGTGGACGATTGTGTCCGCAAAACTTCCGGTATCAAATCACAGTCGAGCGTTCTCAGCTTTTTTGCAGTACGGATGAAGCCTTGTCCTAAAAGAAATGTACCCCGGGGCACAGCCCATGGGGACGGGAAGGCTCAACATGAAACGCTCTACCTGTTCTGCGGTTGCCGAGCAACGCCGCGGGAGCAGCAACTTTGCAACCCGCGTCTGTCTTTGCTTGACAGTACTTTTGGTGCTCGGAGCAGTCTCCGCGAGCGCTCAATCCTCTGCGGTTCCTCCGACTAGTGCGGTCCAGATCCTTGGCATTAGCCCGACGACCCCGTCACCTTCTAATCCCCCGACAGCACCTGTGGGTGGAATCATCCTTTACGGCAGCCAGATCAGCCCTATCACCAACCAGCCCGTTCGTCACCTCTGGGTGGGCGATACAAACTTCGGCATGTGCCGCGTCGATCCGGATATCGATACGGCAGTGGCGCAGATGGCAGCCGCTCCGGCGGGTAGCCCTTCTCCATTTTCTATAACGATTACCACCTGCCCATTCAAGTTAAACGGTCTCTCAGTGACTGGCGGCCCCATGGCGTTCGATCCCAACACCAACAAGGTGTATCTCACGGACGAGCAGACCAATGCAGAAGCGATTCTCCGCATTGGTTATCTGCCTACCGGAGATAACGGACAGGGCTCACTGGATCTGACCACGCTGTTCTCCATGACTGGCAATATCACCGGCAGCCGTCTTCAGGGCGGAACCACCGGATGCCCGTTTCCGCAGGACAGCACCACGGGTGCAACCTCCATTCCCCTGGGCCGTCCGAATGCGGCGGCGCTGGGTCCGGATGGCAACCTTTATGTCGGCTTTAAGAAGACAGGCGGAATTATCCGTATCAACAATCCCGCCACCGCTGACACCACCGGCTTCGGCACTTGCGATGACTTTGTTCAGCTAGTAGCAGCAACCCCGACCCGCGCAGGCGGCAACGGCATGGCATTTATTGGTAATGATCTCTGGGGCGCGGATCCGGGTGGTCCGTTTGTCATCAGGAATGTGGCCACAACCTGCCAGGCTTTGAGCCAGATCGCTCCACAGGCACCAACCTGCGCCGGAGTGAGGCCGGCCAACAATACATTTGCCGCGCTTGCGCCAACTCAGGTGTACAGCGACCAAACGTATCCGTACCTGAACGGCAATAACCTTTATTTCGGTAATGCCACCGACGATATGTGGGTCGGCAACATTTCCGGCGGCGGCACGATCGTGAAGAATCCTTTTGAGCCCGCTGGCGCATTTGTGTTGAATGCCAATCCCGTGGTGAATGTGAACGGCGTGGCTGCTGATATGACAGATCCCGCCAACGTGGTCATGTATTCCGGTGACGATCCTTCAGGCGCTGCCCTGCTTGGTCAAGGACGCTGGTGGATGGTAAACCAGAATCCTGCCCCTAAGGCAGACAAACCAACTCAGGTCACTGTGGTACGTGCTTCCGCTGTTGACAACACGGTCACAGTTAGCTGGAGCCCGGCACAAACTGCTCAAGCGGTGACTTCGTATACCGTGCACGCTTCCACGGTCCCCGCGGGCGTGGTTGTTCCTGATCAAACCGTTCTCCCCGCACTGGGTGGAACCTTCCC